>OGOP01000023.1_pt1 | contig 116094 bp, 117 predicted proteins | sample 1552591 | NCBI WGS metagenome assembly OGOP01 (sample SAMEA2580120, study PRJEB22360) | human gut metagenome | biome: human gut; feature: human-associated habitat; material: faeces | place: Denmark | collected 2008/2010 | reverse complement strand
AGAAAACTATATGAAGAAGTCTTTAATTGTAATTATTGTTATTGTTTTATTATTAGGAGGCTTATTAATTGGAAGCTATAATGGAATGGTTTCAAAGAGAGAGGCCGTAGATACTGCATACTCTAATTTGGACGTAACATTGCAAAGAAGAGCCGATTTAATTCCTAACTTAGTAAATACAGTAAAAGGTTATACAAGCCACGAAACTGCTGTTATAGAGCAGGTAGCAAATGCTAGAACTAAATATTTAAATTCATCATCTACAGATGAGAAAATAGAGGCCAATAATGAAATTTCAAAAGCATTATCTAATTTATTGGTGGTTGTAGAGAATTATCCAGACTTAAAAGCATCAACAAACTTTACACAACTTTCTGATGAGTTGAGTGGAACAGAAAATAGAATTGCTGTTGCAAGAAGAGATTATAATGATGCCGTTAAAACTTATAATTTATCTATAAAACAATTTCCTAATAGTATATTAGCTGGAATGTTTGGATTTGATACTGCAACATATTTTGAAGCAAGTGAATCAAGCAAAGATGTACCAAATGTATCTTTTGAATAAGAATAATAAAAGGAGAAAAATTAGGAGTTATTGAATGTAAAAATGAAATAACTTCTAATTTATTAATTAGTATGGGAAAAAGAAAATTTTTAATAGGATGCTTAATTTTTATAGTAGTTTGTTTAGGCGTTTTTAATAAATCAAAAGCTGTTGTTACACAAACGAGTGACTTTTATGTAAATGATTCGGCTGGTGTGTTAGACTATAGCCTTAAAAATTATATTATATCGACCAATAAATCTTTGTATTCACAAACAGGAGCACAAATTGTGGTAGTGACTGTAAATAGTCTTGATGGTGATACTATAGAAGATTATGCCAATAAGTTGTTTAGACAATATGGAATAGGAGACAGTAAGAAAAATAATGGTGTCTTGATACTGCTTTCTATTCAAGACAGAAAATGCAGAATAGAAGTAGGATATGGATTAGAAGGGGCATTAACCGATGGAAAGACTGGAAGAATACAAGATGATTATATGGTTCCATATTTTAAAAATGATAATTGGCAAGACGGTATAAAGAATGGTTATAATGCAGTTTTACAAGAAGTAAAGAATGAATACAACGTCACAGTTGATGGAAGTGTAGAGCCTGTAAAAGATGAAGAGACAAGTCTTTTTGAAACATTAGTAGCTATATTTATAATTTTGATTATACCATGTTCTTTAGTTTCGTTGTTCAGTAGTCACACAAAAAAAGTTATAAGATGGATTTCAGCTATTTCATCTATCTTAAGTTTTATAATGTTTATGTTTTTAGATAGTGATATTTTACTAATGATATTTATGATTAGCGGACTGCTATTTCTTATAACGCTAGGTTCCGGAAGAGGCGGGTACTTTGGCGGAGGCTATGGTGGTGGAGGTTTCTCATCAGGCTCTTCAGGGGGATCCTTTGGAGGTGGAGGTTCTTCTGGCGGAGGAGGCTCTTCAAGAAGCTTCTAAATAAGTACGATTGGGGGACGGAAAAAAATTGTACAGGTAAAATTTATTCATAATACTAATAACTCATATTTTTCAAGCAAAACTAAGTTAACTTGCTAATGCTAAAAAATATGAGTTAATACTTTTTATGAAATTGAACAATTTTTTCTACGTCCATGAATTGTATTAATTTAATAATTTCATAAAAAATTGTTCTGTACTAATTTCTGGGACTCTGTTGTTTCTTTTTAGAAGATATAAACAATTAGAATCTTTTGTTATAATGTTTATACCACTTGTGCAGGACAGACTTGCTTTAAATCCAAGATTTTTTATAATAGAATTTGATTCTTTAGAAACTGCCCCAAACGGATATGTGAATGTATTTGGTTGATATCCATTGCAATTATTTTTGAATTCTTCTTGTAGCTTATTTAAATCATTGCATAAAAAATTAGAGTAGTGCTCAGCACTTTCAGAAGATGTTTTTTTACAACCATTTCTGCCATTATTCATAGAATGCGCATTATAGGTATGGTTTTGAAATTCGATGCAACCATCGGTCATTAATTCATTTATATCTTTCCAACGTAAATAACCATAATTAGGATTTGCTTCATCTGACTCAGTATATCTATCGGAATATTCTCCAACAATTGAAATTACAGCTTTCATATTGTATTTGTGAAGAAGCGGAACAGCGTAACTTAAATTATTATAATAACCATCATCGAAAGTAATGATGATAGTTTTTTCTGGAATCGGAGCATCGTTATAAACATAGTTTATTAATTCTGTCATTGTAATTGTAGAATAACCTTTGCTTTGAATATATTTCAAGTCCTCTTCAAAAATGTTTGGGTGAACAATGTAAGTACTTTTTTGGGATTTTAACAGGCTGTGGTACATTATTATTGGGAGTTCAATTTCATCATCACTTTTAGCAAATGAAAAGCTAAATAAAAATGAAAATAGGGAGACAAGAGCAGTAAAGCTTAATATAATTTTATAATTAAATCTAATAACTTTTAAAATTTTCATACTAGATTATATGCAATCAATTGAATTTGATGAGTATATAGCAATGAATATTTTCAAACCACTTGCAATATTAATGTAACAGTTATATAATAATCACGAATTAGGAGATATAATTATATTTCCTTAATAACGCTTCTTTTTTAAGGAGAAAGTATTATGAAAAAATTTTTAAAAACGTACAAGTCAGTTATTATACTTTTGGCTGCGATAATAATTGGCGCTATTGTGGGGATAGCATTTAAAGAAAAAGCAGCTGTCTTAAAGCCCTTCGGGGATATCTTCCTAAATTTACTATTCGTAGTAATAGTTCCGCTTATATTCTTAAGTATCACAACATCAATTGCAAAAATCAAACAACCAAAGAGACTTGGAAAAATAATGATTACTATTTTCTGTGTATTTATAGTAATGTCGTTAGTTTCTGTTCTTGTTGGAGTTTTATCAACGTATTCATTTAAACTTGTAAATACTGATGATGGGGCAAAAATAAGAACCGAGTTGGAAGAGCAAAGTGGAACAGAGGAAAACACAGAAACGGAAGATTTAAATATTTTAGAGAGAACTGTAAATGTGCTTACAGTTAGTGATTTTAACAAATTGTTGTCAAAGGAAAATATAATTGCAATTGTTGTATTTTCAATTTTATTCGGAATAGCCATAAAAATGGCTGGAGAAAAAGGAGAGCCACTCGAAAAAGTTTTAGAGTCAGCATATACTGTTATGTTGAAATTTGTGCAACTAATATCATATTATTCACCAATAGGATTGGGATGTTATTTTGCAGTGCTAGTTGGAACTTTTGGAGGCCAAATTGCACTAGGATATGCTAAAACTTTTGTAATATATACATTGGTATCTATTGTTTATTATGTGGTTGCTTATTCTTTATATGCGTTTATAGCAGGAGGAAAGAAGGGTGTAGTAGCAATGTGGAAAAACATTGTATCGCCAACAGTTGTAGCGTTAGCAACATGTTCATCAGCGGCTGCGATACCGTCAAATACAGAGGCTGCAAAAAGAATAGGCGTTTCTGGAGATATTGCAGAAACAACGGTACCGCTTGGAACGAGCTTTCATAAAGATGGTTCAATAATTGGATCTGTTTTTAAGATAATGTTTTTAGTATGTTTATTTGGAACTAGTGCAAGCATTTGGCAAGTTATGATTGTTGCATTAATTGCTAACTTATTAGTTACTGCAGTGCCAATAGGCGGGGGAACAATATCTGAAATGATGATCTTATCTATGATGGGGTATCCGGTAGCAGCGTTACCAATACTTACAATGGTTGCAACAATAATAGATGCACCAGCAACGGTGTTAAATTCAGTTGGAGATTCAGTTGCATCAATGATGGTAGCAAGAGTGGTAGACGGAAAAGACTGGATGAAAAAATAGCTTAATTATTGCATAATGGAATCTATTGTGATATTATATACACGATTTATGCTCAAGTGGATATTATATATTGAGTAACCAAGAAAGGAGAGCATTGCAGTTTTACAATGCACAATAGACTATGGACAATAAAGAAAAAATTATAAAAGCTGAAGAACTATTAAAAGTAAATAAACAAGAGAATGTATTAAATTTTTTTAGAAAATTAAGTGAAGATAAACAAATAAAACTAGCAGAACAAATTACAAATTTAAATTTCGAACAATTAAATAAACTATATGCTGAAACAAAAGAAACACCAGAAATATCTGAAAAAAAGATTACACATATTAAATATGTTGATGAATATAAATTGTCTGATGAAGACCAAGAAAAATATACAAAACTTGGAGAAGATATAATAAAAAATAACCAATATGCTGTTGTTACAATGGCAGGTGGTCAAGGTACAAGATTAGGCCACAAAGGACCTAAGGGTACATTTTTGATAGATGTCTTACCTGAACCTAAATATTTGTTCCAGATATTAGCCGAAAACCTAGAAAGAGCTAATAAAAAATATGGAATAGTTTTACCATGGTACATAATGACAAGTACAGAGAACAATGCAGAGACAGTAAAGTTTTTTGAAGAACATAATTATTTTGGATATCCAAAGGAAAACGTAAAATTCTTTATGCAAGGAAATTTACCACTGTTAAAAAGAAATGGTGATTTAATAATAGATAAAGATTATTTTATTAAAGAAGCTGCAGATGGTAATGGTTGCATATATAGTGCAATGGCTAAAAATGGAATAATCGAAGAAATGAAACAAAAGGGGATTAAATGGGTATTTATTGGCTCAGTTGATAATACAATTTTGAACATGGTTGATCCAATTTTAGTTGGTCTTACAATAGATGAGAAACATGAAGCGGCTTCAAAATCTGTTGCAAAAGCAAGTCCAAAGGAGAAAGTTGGAGTTTTCTGCAAAATAAATGGAGTTCCATCTGTTATAGAATATAGCGAACTACCAGAAGAAATGGCAGAAGAAGTAGATGAAAATGGGGAATTGCTATATGGAGAAGCACATATAATGTGCAATCTATTTAGTATAAATGCTTTAGAAAAAGTGTCTAAGGTACACCTACCATATCATGTGGCAGAGAAAAAATCTAACTATATGAACGATGATGAAGAATTTGTAGAGGTTACAGAACCAAATGCCTACAAATTCGAGGCTTTCATATTTGATGCATTTAATTTCTTTGATGATATATCAATTTTAAGAGGAAGAAGAGAGAAAGACTTTGCTCCAGTAAAAAATAAAACTGGAAATGATAGTCCAGAAACTTCTAGAGAATTGTATAATAATTATTGGAAAAACAATAAATAAACAGAAGGAGAAAAATTAATGGAAAATTGTAAGATAACAGATTTATATAATCTTGACGAGACAATAGCCAAAGATTTATTATCAAAATATACGTATCCTTGGGAAGTATTAGCGCATATAAGTGATTTTATTTTAGAACTAGGTGCGACGCTACCAACAGATGAGTATAATAAAATTGGCGATGATGTATGGATACACAAAACTGCAAATGTTTTTGAGAGTGCATACATACATGGACCAGCAATAGTATGTAAAGATGCAGAAATAAGACATTGTGCATTCATTCGCGGTAAGGCGATTGTTGGAGAGGGAGCTGTTGTTGGAAATTCTACAGAGCTAAAAAATGTAATATTATTCAACAAGGTACAAGTTCCTCATTACAATTATGTTGGAGATTCAATATTGGGGTATAAAGCTCATATGGGAGCCGGCTCAATAACGTCAAATGTAAAATCAGATAAAAAATTGGTAGTAATAAAAAATGGAACAGAACAAATAGAAACAGGAATAAAGAAAATAGGCGCAATGCTGGGAGACAATGTAGAGGTTGGTTGTGGAAGTGTATTAAATCCGGGAACTATAATTGGAAAAAATACGAACATATATCCACTATCATCTGTAAGAGGAGTCGTTCCTGCAAATAGCATTTATAAAAATAAAAATGAAATAGTGGAAAAAATATAAAAGGTACGAGGTTACTTTATAATGTAACCTCGTATTTTTTATTGCTGTTCTGGTATAAAATAATCCACTACTCCATAAATTAAAGCACCAATTATTGCTGCTATCCAAGATATAGAATATCCTGCTACGAAAAATTGTGTTACATATAAGACAACAGCTGCTAGAATAAATCCTACAAATCCTTTTCCAAAAGCACTTGCATGAAGTCCTGTAAATTTAATAAGCAAGAAGTCTATAACAGTTAGAACAACTGCTGCTAATGCTAAAGCCCAGATATTACTTATAGTAAAACCTGGTGTAAAAAATGCAGTTATTGCAAGTATTACAGCAGATGTTATAAATCTTAAAATTACCTGTACAAACGTATTTTGCCTAGAGGAACTTCTTGTTTCAATATTATTATCCATGGTAAAAACCTCCTAAAATAAATTTATTTTTAGTATTTACAGAAAAAAATAAATTATTCAAACCGATGAATAAATACAAAAAAATAGTGAAAAATAAAAATGAAAATAAAAAAGTATGAGGAATAGAATTAATGTTAGCAACTTTTATAAGGTCGATTATTATTTATATAATTGTTTTAATTGTAATGAGATTAATGGGAAAACGTGAGATAGGTCAAATGCAACCATTCGAGCTCGCAATATCAATAATGATTGCAGACCTAGCGTCAATTCCGATGACTGATATTGGAATTCCAATTTCAAATGGAATAATTCCAATTTTAGGTTTACTGGTAATGCATCTGGTAATATCAATATTGAATATAAAAAGCAGTAAAATAAGAGAATTTATATGTGGAAAGCCAACCGTTCTAATAAATAAAGGTAAAATAAACGAAAAACAGATGAGAAAAGAACGTTTTACATTAAATGAGTTAGAAGAAAAATTAAGAAGCAACAATGTTATGAATATTGGAGATGTAGAATTTGCAATATTAGAAACTAGTGGGGATATATCTGTAATACAAAAACCGAATAAAAGAACTACAACGCCAGAAGATTTTGATATGATGCCTGATTACGAGGGCATGACATACAATCTTGTTATAGATGGTAAAGTAATGAACGAAAACCTAAAACTAATAGATAAAAATTATGAGTGGCTAAAGAAACAGACACAAAAATTTCAAATGATGCCAGAAGATGCATTGATAGTAACTATAAATGAAAAAGGAAATATATATTGTCAAAGGAAAGAAAACAATTGAATTTAAGCTGAAGAAAGGAATAAATACTAATATGAAAAAAGAGCTTATTATAGTAATTATAATAGTAATCGCGATAATTATATTAGACACAATAACACATAATTATACAAAAAACAACTTTGCAAAAATAAATGAACAACTAGAACAAATAAAAGAAATAAGTGAAAATATTGATAAAATTGAAAAAGGGCAAGAACAAGAAAGTGTTGAGAATACTGACACACAGAATAATGTAGAAAATGAGAAGGATATGAAGCCCGAAAAACAACAGGAATTACAAGAAAAAATAAAAATTATGGAAGAAGACTGGAAAACTATAAATAATAAGACTGCACTTTACATAGAGCACGAGGAATTAGAAAAAGCAAATGTGTCTATGGTAAAATTTAAAAGATATATTCAATTAGAAGAATATACAGAAGCAATTCCAGAATTAGAAAATTGCAAATATATTTTAGATCATATACGAGATAAAGAAGCAATGCAGATTATCAACTTATTTTAATATAAAATAAAAAAATTCAAATTTTAAAAATTTCGTTGTGAAACCTTTGAACTTATTTTTAAAATTTGAATTTTGTTAGTCTTATTCGTAAAGAAATTAAAATATTCTAAATAATAAACTTGTCAAAAATATGTATGCATATCTATAAAATTTTGTGTTTGAAAGCTGTTTTTGATTATATTCAAAAAAGGATTTTAAAGCACTTCGCTTATCAAAAATAGTAATCAAAAAGCTTTCTTTATATTTAGGAATACTCAGCAAAGTTACTGGCCACATGTGTTTTACGATTATGTCTTTTTCTTTATCGTTTAAATTAAATAGTTTTTCTGCATTATATAAAGCAATTTGAGGGTGAATAAAAGCATGAAAATGTTTTAAATGAAGTTTCTTTTTAGAACCTCTCCAGTCATATAAAAATAAATCATGTAGCATTGCACCTCTAGCAGCAGAAACATAATCCCAGCCATATTTTTTGCAAAATAAATATGACCAATAGGCAACTTCTAAACAATGTTCATAGCAAGAACAGTCATAATGTTGCCTAAAATTTTTCATTTGTTTTACAGTAGGATTTTCTAAAATATCTTTTGTTATATCTAAAAATTCAATTATATTATCATAATTATATGTATGTAAACTAATTTTATGATCTCTAACTTTTAAAGTTTGCATCTTATGTTATTACCTCTATGTTAATTTCTTAAATTTATTATAAGCACAATAAAAGTTTATGTCAATAATAAAATAGGAGATTAAAATGGTATTTTCTTGCAATATGTTTTGAATATTACTAGACAAAAACACTTGTTTGTGATATCATAAAGCAAATAAATTTAATAGGGAAGTACTTATGATAGATTTAAAACAGAGTGTTCAATATATTAAGGGTGTTGGACCGAGTAGGGCAAAGTTATTAAGCCTGCTTGGCGTAAATACTGTTGAAGATTTGATTAATTATTATCCAAGAACGTATGAGGATAGAACAAAAATAAAAAAGATAGAGGAGCTTCAAGATGGAGAAGAGGCTCTTATTGAGGCTGTGACGGTAACTGCTGCAACAACTTTTAAACTAAGAAGAAATATGTCTGTTTCAAAGGTTATGGTGCAGGATGATACTGGCAGATGTCTGATTACATGGTTCAATCAAGATTATATAAGGAATGTAATTCATGCACACGAGAAATATAGATTTTTTGGAAAGGTTACTAAAAAGCCAGGTCAGATAGAAATGGCATCTCCTGTTTTTGATGAGGAAGGAAAAAGCAAAAATACAGGTAAAATTATGCCAGTTTATTCTACAACAAAAGGATTACCAGACTCAGCAATAAGGCAGGCTGTTGACAATGCACTTTCGATGGTAAATGAGAAATTGCAAGAAACCTTGCCAGAATATATAACTAAAGATTACCATCTAATGGAGCTAGATCAAGCTGTACGAGAAATTCATTTTCCAAGCAAAATGGAAAATTTAACGAGAGCAAGAAATAGATTAGTATTCGAAGAATTACTAACATTTCAACTTGCTTTATTAAGCTTGAAGGAACAATATGATAATGAAATAAGAGGCATAAAATACAGTAAAGATGTACATATGTCAGATGTAATAAACACATTACCATTTAAACTAACAAAAGCTCAACTAAGAGTTCTAGAAGAAATAGACAATGACATGGAATCAGAAAAGCCAATGAATAGACTTTTGCAAGGAGACGTTGGTTCTGGTAAAACGGTAGTTGCAATGATTGCAGCATATAAGGCTGTGAAGAGTGGTTATCAGGTTGCAGTAATGGCTCCAACAACAATACTTGCAACACAACACATAAATAATTTTAATAAAATATTAGAACCATTTGGAATACGTTGTGGGTTGCTAGTAAGCAGTCTAACCAAAAAACAAAAGGGCATACTCCTAGAAAAACTAAAAAATGGTGAAATAGATATATTAATAGGAACTCATGCTCTTTTACAAGAAAACGTAGAGTTTAAAAACTTAGGATTAGTAGTCACAGATGAACAACACAGATTTGGTGTAAAGCAAAGAAGCGTGATTGCTGGAAAAGGAAAAAATCCAGACGTATTAGTAATGACTGCAACGCCTATCCCAAGAACTCTAGCCATAATAGTATATGGAGATTTGGATATTTCCATAATAGATGAACTGCCACCAAACAGGAAGAAAATAGACACATTGGCAGTAAAAGAAAATATGACAGATAGAATAATTCAGTTTATAAAGAAAAATGTGGACGAAGGCAGGCAAGCGTATATAGTATGTCCATTCGTAGATGAAAACGAAGAGATGATGGATGTAAAATCTGTAGAAAGATTGGCAGAGAGCTACAAGGACGAAGTGTTTAAAGACTACAATGTAGAGATATTACATGGAAAAATGAAACCAAAAGATAAAGAGCAAGTAATGAAGGATTTCAAAGAAAATAAAATAAGCATTCTAATTTCCACGACTGTAATTGAGGTTGGTGTGGACGTGCCAAATGCAAACATAATGGTAATTGAAAACGCCGAAAGATTTGGTTTAGCGCAGTTACATCAATTAAGAGGAAGAGTTGGAAGAGGAGAATTTAAGTCTTATTGTATACTAAAATATAACAGTAATTCTGCAATAGTAAGGGAAAGAATGAAAACAATGACAACAACAGAAGATGGCTTTAAAATAGCAGAAAAAGACTTAGAACTAAGAGGTTCTGGAGAATTCTTCGGAACAAAACAACATGGACTACCAGAATTCAGAATAGCAAATATATTTGAAGATGTAAAGATATTAAAATTGGTGCAAGAACTTGCACTAAAAATAGAAATGAATGATCCGAAACTAGAAAAAGAAGAAAACAAAAAATTAAAGGCATTAGTAAATAGAGTGAGAGAAGAAAGAATAGAATTATAAGAAAATTTCCGAAAACCCTTGCATTTTTTCCATAAAAAGGGTATAATAATATTGACATAAGAAGTACGGCAGAAGAGTGGAAGCAAGTTCCACTCTTCTACAATGTTATAAGACAATATTTAATATGAATATAGGGAGGTATATCTTGTCTAAAATAGAAGAAAAAGTAGAAGAACTCGTTACAAAGCCAATAAATGAACTTGGTTACAGAGTGTACGATGTTATGTATGTGAAAGAAGGCAAAGACAATTATTTAAGAATATTTATAGATAATGATACTGGAATTAGCTTAGATGATTGTGAAAAGGTAAACAATGCAATTACAGATATGCTAGACGAAGCGGACTATATAAAAGACCAGTATTTTCTTGAAATTTCGTCTTCTGGAGTAGAAAGACATATCAGAAAAGATTCGCAGTTGCAAGAACATATTGGGAAAGATATAGATGTGAAATTGTTTAAACCATTAAATAAGCAAAAAGAACTTGAGGGAAATCTTAAACAATTTGACGAAAAGACAATTACATTAATCATAGATGAAGAAGAAATCACAATAGAAAGAAGTAACATAAGCTCGATGAAAAGAGCTTTTAAATGGGAATAATATAATTGAAAGGAATGATTGGAAAATGAAGAAGAATGTAAAAAAGGTAGAAAACAAAGGAATTGATAGTACAGAATTAATAATGGCACTAGATGAACTTGAAAAAGAAAGAGGAATAAAAAAAGAGTATGTTATAGAGTCTATAGAAACAGCTTTAGTTACAGCATATAAGAGAAATTTTGATGTTACATCAGACAATGTAAAAATTACTCTAAACCGTGAAACAGGTGAGACACACGTTTATGAAGAACTTAATGTAGTAAACGAAGTTGAAGATTGGGACACACAAATTTCAGTAGAAGATGCTAAGAAAATTGACCCAAGATATAATGAGGGAGATGTTGTTGAAAAGGAATTAATGCCAAAGAACTTTGGTAGAATTGCAGCTCAAACAGCAAAACAAGTTATAGTACAAAGAATAAGAGAGGCTTCAAGAGAAGTAATATTCAGCGAATTCAATGAGAAAAAAGGAGAAATTGTTTCTGGTATAGTACAAAAAGTTGATAAGAACATTGTTGTATTAGATTTAGGAAAAATTGAAGGTATAATGCCACTTAAAGAACAAATACCAACAGAACATTACTATGTAAACCAAAAATTAAGAGCTTGTGTTGCAAACGTTGAAAAAGGTGCAAAGGGTTCAACACAAATAATAGTTTCAAGAGCAAATAACGATTTCTTAAGAAAATTATTCGAACTTGAAATTCCAGAAATTTATGAAGGATTGATTGAAATTAAGAGCATTTCAAGAGACCCAGGAAAAAGATGTAAAGTTGCAGTATATTCTCCAAATGAAAACATAGACCCAGTTGGTTCTTGTGTTGGACAAAAAGGAATTCGTATTCAAAATATAATAAACGAATTAAGCGGAGAAAAAATAGATGTAATAGAATGGAACGAAGATCCATCTACATACATTGCAGAAGCTTTACTTCCAGCAAAGGTTATGGCTGTTGATATTAAAGACGAAGAAAGATTTGCTCAAGTAATAGTTCCAGATGACCAATTATCATTAGCTATTGGTAAAGCAGGACAAAATGCAAGACTTGCGGCTAAATTAACAAACTGGAAAATAGATATAAAGAGTGAATCTCAATTTAGAGAAATGATACAAGAGCTACAAGCAAATGGTGAAGAAAAAGAAGAAGCTGAGAGCGAAGAAGTTGCTGAAGATGTAGAAAACGTTAATGAAACAAATGTAGAAGAAGTAAATGAAGCAGAAAACGTTGAAACATCAGAAGAAAATAAAGACGAAGAATAAAAGGAAGTGTGATACTTGAAGAAAATACCACAAAGAACTTGTTTAGGTTGCAACGAAGCAAAATCTAAGAATGAATTGATAAGAATCGTAAAACAGAGTGACGGAAAAATATTCGTAGACAAAACAGGAAAGGCTGAAGGACGAGGTGCATATATATGTAATAATGTAGAATGCTTGGAAAAGGCCATGAAGTCAAAGAGATTGAGCAGAAGCTTTGCAACAGAAATAAACAACGAAATTTATGAAAGCTTAAGAGGTGTAATTATTGATAAGGAAAGAAAATAAAAAGGAATTAAGCACAAGAATAAATATAGGGGGTGGAATTATTGGGTAAAATAAAAATTCACGAACTAGCAAAAGAAATAGGAATGGCAAGCAAAGATGTACTTGAAAAAGCAAAGTCGCTAGGCATAGATGTAACAAGCCATTTAAGCAATGTGACAGATGAACAAGCAACAGAAATTAGAAATGCATATTCAAAAAATAATAAAAATAATGTAAAAAAGGAAAATAAAGTGGAAAATAAGAAAGAAACAAAAAAAGAAACAAAGAAAGATAACAAAAAAGATACTCCAGTAATTATTAGAAGAGAAGTTATATTAAATGATGAAGAGGATTCTAAGAAAGAAGCTAAGAAGGCTGAAGAAAGAAAAGATGTAGGATTTGTAAAAAGAAGAAATAATAACGATTATAATATCGTTTACAGAAATAAACCTAATAAACCTCTTACAGTAAATGAATTATTTGGACTTGGTAAAAAGGAAGAAAAGCCAAAGGCAGATGTAAAAGCCGAAAGTGCAAAGAAAGAAGAGAGTACTGTTAAAGCTACTACAACTGCAGTAAAAACAGAAACTGCAAAAGTAGAAAAAGCTGAAGCCCAAAAGGCAGAAACAGTAAAGACTGAACCTGTAAAAACAGAAGCTCCAAAGCCAGAAGTTAAAGCAGAAGTAAAACAAGAAACTGTAAAAGCAGAAAGCTCAAAAACTGAAGTTGTAAAGAATGATAGAACTGAAGCTCATGACAGAAATGACAATTATAGAGGAGAAAATTCTAGAAACGACAACAGAGGCGATTATTCAAGAAACGATTCTTTCCAAAGAAGAAATAACTTCAATAATGGAAATAGAGAATTTGGAAATAACAATGGTAACAGAGACTTTAACAATAACAGAAACCAATTCCAAAGAAATAATAATTTCAATAGAAATGATAGATTCCAAAATAACAATCAATCAAGAGACGGTTACAGACAAAATAATCAAAATGGTCAAAATAATAGATTTAATAATGGCAATAATGGTTATAATAGAAATAACCGTGATAATAACGGATTTAACAGAAATAATCGCGATAACAACGGCTTTAATAGAAACAATAATCGTGACAATAATGGATTCAACAGAAATAACAATGGAGGTTTCAATAGAAGACCATTAGACGAAAAGAGATTAGACAAGAAAATTAACGATATATTAGAGACTGAAATTGTTGAAAAAGAAAGCCAAAGAGATTATTCTACAAAGGCAAGTTTCAAGGCTAAGAGCAATAAATATGATGAAAATAAGCAAAATAAGAATAAGTCTAGAAGATTCAATGGTGAAGAAGAATATGATGAGGGCAAGTTAAAGAATTTAAAACAAGTAGATAAGCTTTCTAACATGTTTGGAGACCAAGAAGGTGGAATGCTTGATTACTACGATTTATCAACAGAACGTGGTAAGAAGGGTAAACGTAAAAATCAGAAAAATACTGAGGAAAGAAATAAGCAAAAAATATTTAAGCTAACAGAAATAACAATTCCAGAGAGCATAAGTGTTAAAGACCTAGCAGCAGAGTTAAAGAAAACAAGTGGTGAAGTAATAACAAAGCTTATGGGATTAGGAATAATGGCAACTATAAACCAAGAGCTAGATTTCGATACAGCTTTCTTAGTTGCAGAAGAATTTGGTGTAACTGCAAACAAGAAGGAAGAAGTTAAAGAAGAAGATATACTATTTGATGAATCAGAAGACAAGGCAGAAGACTTAGTTCAAAGACCACCAGTAGTTGTTGTTATGGGACACGTTGACCATGGTAAGACATCACTTCTAGATGCAATTAGAAAGACAAATGTAATCGAAGGCGAGGCTGGAGGAATTACTCAGCATATTGGTGCATACAAGGTATCAATAAATGGAAGAGAAATTACATTCTTAGATACACCAGGACACGAGGCATTTACAAGCATGCGTGCTAGAGGTGCTCAAATTACAGACGTTGCAATACTTGTTGTTGCAGCAGATGATGGTGTAATGCCACAAACTGTTGAAGCTATAAACCATGCTAAAGCAGCTGGAATTCCAATAATAGTTGCAATAAACAAAATTGATGTACCAGGAGCTAACCCAGAAAAGGTAAAACAAGAATTAATGAAATATGAATTAGTTCCAGAAGAATGGGGTGGAGATACAGTTTTTGTAGAAATTTCTGCAAAACAACATATCAACATAGACCAATTACTAGAAATGGTATTATTAGTTTCAGACATGCAAGATTTAAAAGTAAATCCAAATAAGCAAGCTAAAGGTGTTGTAATAGAAGCAAGACTAGATAAAGCAAAAGGTCCTATCGCATCTGTATTAGTACAAAGAGGAAGCTTAGACGTTGGAGACACAGTAGTTGTTGGAACATCAATTGGTAGAATTAGGGCAATGAAAGACGATAAAGGAAAACGTGTTAAGTGTGCAGGTCCTTCTACACCAGTAGAAATTATGGGACTTACAAAAGTACCAGAAGCAGGAGAAACTTTCTATGAAGTTAAAGATGAAAAAATGGCTAAACACTTAATAGAAAGAAGAGAAAGAAAAGCAAGAGAAGATGCTATGAATGCATACAACAAAGTAACATTAAGCAATCTATTCGAGCAAATGGAACACGAAAACTTAAAACAATTAAATATAATTGTAAAAGCAGATGTTCAAGGTACAGCAGAAGCATTAAAGCAATCTCTTGAAAAATTATCTGATAACGAAGTTGCAGTAAAAGTAATACACTCAAATGCAGGAGCTATAAATGAATCTGATGTTAACCTAGCAAAAGCTGCAAAGGCTATAATAATAGGATTTAATGTAAGACCAAACGCAACAGCAAAAGAAGTTGCAGAAAAACAAGGAGTAGAAATCAAGTTATATTCTGTAATTTATCAAGCATTAGAAGATGTTGAAGCTGCAATGAACGGCTTACTAGACCCAGTTTACGAAGAAAAAGTAATAGGAAATGTAGAAGTAAGACAAACATTCAAGGTTTCAAATGTTGGAACAATCGCTGGTGGATATGTAAAAGACGGAAAAGTTGAAAGAAATGCAGGAGTAAGAGTAATAAGAGAAGATGTTGTAATACACGAAGGCAAACTTGCATCATTAAAGAGATTTAAAGATGACGTTAAAGAAGTTGCTAAAGGATTCGAATGTGGTCTTCAAATTGAGAATTACAACGATATCAAAGAAGGCGACATCATAGAAGTATTCGTAATGGAAGAAATAAAAAGAACTAAAAAATCAAAAGTACAACAAATTTCACAAGAACATGTAATGAATAATAAATAATTGCTTTCTAGAAAATAATTTATTTTAGAAAATTTGCCATGTCGTGCTTGGTCGGGGCTCATTCGACCCATCTAGGCGCACTCCAGACAAATTTTCTAAAATGTAAATTATTTCCCAATAAAGTAAAAAATGTATTTGTTTCCAAAACGTAGGAAAGGAATTTTATAGAAAATGAGTAAAAATGAAGCTAGACTTGGCAGAGTTAATGAAGAATTAATGAAAGCCTTAAGCCAAATAATAACTTATGAATTGAAGAATCCTGATGTTACAGGAATGATAAGTGTTACAAGAGTAAAAGTAACACCAGACTTAAAGTATGCGAAAGTATATGTAAGTATGTTTAATTCAAAGAGTGTAGAAAAAACTATGCAAGGTTTAAAAGACTCTTCTGGCTTTATGAGATCACAAGTTGCTAGAATGGTAAATTTAAGAATTACTCCAGAACTTGTATTCGAATATGATGATTCGATTGAGCATGGAGAAAGAATAGACAACATTTTAAAGCAAATTAGTGAACAAGATAAGGCAATAAAAGAGAAAAAATAATATTTTTAGGGACAGCACAACTATAATATGCGGTCCCTAAAAGTGTATAAGGTCTTATAATAATTAGAATTTTGACTACGTCAAACTTCATTTACAACGCGGTTACATACACAAAGTATGTGCCCTTGCCTTGTAAATTCGTTTTCCTTGCCAAAATTTAATTCTTTCAAGACCAAAATATAGGAAGGAACAATAATGACTTTAGATAATATTTTAGAAGAAATAAAAAAAGCAAATACCATTGCAATAGTAGTACATGAAAATCCAGATGGTGATGCCATTGGAAGTGCACTTGCTATGAAATTGGCATTGGAGCAATTAAACAAAGAAGCAGACGTAATAATACCAGAGTATCCAAGTGCATTCAGCTTTTTGCCAGGAGTAGAAAAAATAAAGAAAGAATCTGAGATACAAGAATACGATTTAGCAATAGCTTTAGATTGTGCAAGCATCAAGTTATTAAATGGATTTGCAAAATATTTTGATAATGCAAAAGTAAAGGTTGCAATAGACCACCACAGTAGTAACACAATGTATGCAGATTATAACTTCATAAGCCAAGATTCACCAGCATGTGCCCAACTATTATTAGTCGCATTTAGTTACTTTGGAATAGAAGTTACTAAAGAAATAGGAACTTGCATCTTAGCAGGAATAATCACAGATACAGGTGGATTTAGATATTCAACAGTTACAGCAGAAACGTTTAGATTTGTTGCAGAGCTATGCGAAAAAGGTGTAAAAGTATCACAAATATATGATAAGGTATATTCAAGCAAGACAAGAGCTAAATTTGAATTACACAGAATTGCACTTGAAAGACTTGAGTTTTTAGAAGAGGGCAAAATAGCCTACACATACATAACAAAGGCAGACGAAGAAAAAGTTGGAGCCGAAAACGGAGACTACGACGGAATTGTAGAAAATGGTAGAGATGTTGAAGGTGTTGAAGTCTCACTATTCTTAAGAGAAACCAGCAAAGGAATAAAAGCATCAATACGTTCTAAAAACTATGTAAATGCAGCAGAAGTTGCAATGATGTTTAGTGGTGGCGGACATTTGCGTGCAGCAGGTTGTAGCAATTTACCAGGAACTATAGAGCAAGTAAAAAACCAGATGATAAACAGAATAAGAAGCTGTTTAAAGTAAATTTAAGAGACGCCCAATAGGGACGTCCCTTTTTGGGTGAAAAGGAGCATTAAGTTGAACGGAATAATTTTAATAAATAAAGAAAAAGGCTGTACATCACATGATGTAGTTTACAAAGTAAAAAAACTAACAAATTCTAAAGTTGGACATACTGGAACATTAGACCCTAATGCGACAGGTGTATTGCCACTTTTAATTGGAGAAGCAACTAAAATTTCTAAATATTTAATAAACCATGATAAAGAATATGAAGTTGTATTAGAATTAGGCAAAAAAACTTCGACAGCAGATGTAGAGGGAGAAGTAATAGAAGAAAAAGAAGTTTCAGCTAAAAGCATAGAAGAGCGATATGTAAAAGAAATTTTAAAAACATTTATTGGAAAACAAGAACAAACTCCACCAATTTATTCTGCAATAAAAATAAATGGGAAAAAGCTATATGAATATGCAAGAAAAGGACAAGAGGTAAAATTAGAGCCAAGACAAATAGAAATATATGATATTGAGCTTCTAAACATAAATAAAACAGAAAAACAAATAAGCTTTAGAGTGCAATGTTCAAAAGGAACTTACATAAGGAGTTTATGCGAGGATATAGCAGAAAAGCTTGGAACAGTTGGCTTAATGAAAGAGTTAAAAAGAACTGTGGTCGGAGATTTTAAAATAGAAAATGCAATTACTGTAGAAGAATTAAAAGAAAAAATAGAAAATAAAGATTATTCTTGCATAATTTCTATAGAAGAAATATTTAAACATAATAATAGAATAGACCTAAATACACAAGATTATAGCAAATATGTAAATGGAGTAAAGCTAGATATAGAAAATTGTAAAATAACAGAATTTGATGTGACACGAAGAAATGTTAAAGAAGAAACACAGAAAAACAATTTAACAGATGAAACATATAGAATATACTTAGACAATAAATTTATAGGACTTGGAACTGTGTGCGAAAATAAATTAAAAAGAGATTTGCTTTTGCAAGACTAACTACATTGAAAGTTCAAATCAGACAAGAAATATGAACTAAAATTTAACAGCAATTTAGTCGAAAATTAAATAAAGTTGCTATCGCATAAACCAAAAAACATAGAGTAACTATTTTGTAAAAGAGCTAGACTCAAGATATTTCCATGGAGTACTTTTAAGCAATATGTAAACGGTTAGCTAATGTGTAGAAACCTACTATGAATTATATAGCGATTAACATTTGACCATATTAATATAAATATGAAAAATATCCTTAAGTTTAATGAACTTAAGGATTGCTAGATAATGCCCAAACAGTTGAAAATACATTGATTGTTTAATTGTTACATAAAGATTACAAATAAATTTCAAAACCGTATCATTTTATTTTTTCCCTTTTAATCTATTGCATCATTGACTTTTTAGTGATAGTATTATAAAAAAATTAGTCCTTAAGTTCATTAAACTTAAAAATTACTTAGGAGGAAGAAAATTATGTTAAAAAACAAAAAAGGAATCACACTAGTTGCGTTAGTCGTTACAATCGTAGTTTTGTTAATTCTTGCAGGAGTAAGTATAAACTTAGTGCTAGGAAACAATGGAATAATAGCAAAAGCAAAAGAAGCAGAAACAAAATCTGCAGAAGCAAGCCAAAACGATTTAAAAGGAATAAATGCATTAACAGAAGAAATGAACAATGCACTAGGAGAAAAGCCAAAAGTAGATCTATCAAAATATAAAATCGGAGATTACGTAAATTACACATATGATACAGCAAGTAATTATGTATTAACATCAGCAACAAGTGGTTCAATTGGTAATCCAGCAGATGGAATACCCCAAACAACAGGATTAAAGTGGAGAATATTAAATATAGATGAAGCAAATGGAACAGTAGACTTAGTAAGTGAAAACCCAACGGGAACAGATGTATATTTTAATAGTATATTAGGATATAACAATGGACCATACTTAATGAATGAAATCTGTAAAGCGCAATATAGTAATAAGAGCTTAGGAGTAAATGCACGTAGTATAAATCTATTAGACATGGAAAAGCACTTAACAGCAGCAGGAATAGCAGCAAGAAATGCATATACCAATAGCAGTTCTGGAATAAAATATGGAACAACGAAGACATATACAGAAGGAATTAGTAAATATCCATTATTATATGATGGACAAAAGGGAGCAGGAGTAAATGTTGCAGAAACAGAAGTGGAAACGAAAATGGAAAAAATAGATATAACAAAGGGGAATGATCCATATGAAGAGAGTAAAGCAATAGCAACAACAGAGCCAACAAATGATAATAAATCAGGAACAGGAAAGCCATTAACAGTAACACAAACATATTACAATATACCAATAAGTCCAGCAAATTATGGAGATGCAGCAAGTGTATTAAGCAATTCAAAATGGGTGGCTGCGCGCTATGTCAATGCTGACTCCGGTTGTGCTCGCTTTGGTCTGCGCCTTGCTAAGGAGCGGTCGTAGCATGTTCGACTCGAACGGCAGCACTCTCGGCTGTAACTTTTCTCTTCGCCCCGTAGTTTCGCTATCATCTAGTCTCCTAACAGGAGAGAAAACGAATAATGCTTGGAATTTAAGTAAGTAGAGAAGATGAATGAAAAAACAATGAGCTAGGGAGGTGGGTGGGAGAAAAATGCCCACAGGGTCAACATAAAACAAATAAACCGATAGTATATTATGTGTGATAGTGTATTATATGGTGTGTAAATTTTATTTACACACCATATAATACACTATCAAGTAGCAAAATAAAAATAGAGCTTCAAGAAGGATATGTAAGCGATTAATTTGAAGGCGTAAAATATTCTACATACAAATTAATTAACTTTTAATAACTAAATTTAAGTATGACAAATCTTTTGTTATGCAAATTCGAGGAGGTTTACATATGCCAACTGAAAAGAAAAGCATATTGCAACCAAAGAATGATGTAGTGTTTAAAGCATTATTTTCAAGAGGAAAACCAAGGATAACACAAGCAATGTTAGAGGAAAGATGAAAATAGATAATTGACAGATTACTTTGAAATAATTATAATAGAGATACCGAAGGTAGTAAAAGCATACCAAAAGACATCAAATGACGAAGTATTACAATGGATGCTTTTTCTAGATAATCCAGAAAAAGAGGAGGTAGCTCGTATAATGGAAGAAAACGAAGATATTAAAGAAGCAAAGGAAGAGTTGGAAAGAATAAGCCAAGATGATATACTAAGAAGAAAGGCGTTAAATAGAACTCTTGAAATAGCAGACAGATTACAAATGAAAGAAGAATTAGAAAAAGCTAAAAAAGAAGCAGAAAATGAAAAAAAGAAAGTGATAAAAATTTACATAAGCTAAATATTCCCATAGAACAAATTGCTAAAGCAGTTGAATTAACTGAAAAAGAAGTGAAAGAAATATTATCTAATAAATAAAATGTATTTTAAAAACGAGGTAGTTTTAATAACATACCTCGTTAATTTTTATAAATAAAATATATCTAAAACATTAAAGTCCTATTTCTCAATACTAAAATTTGTTTTTGTTGTAATTTCCTTTGTAAAACTTCCATCATAAATAGTATTTCCAGAAACTTCATCTTTTAGAGGAATGGCAATTTTGATATTTGCAACATAATTTTCTCCAAGAATATTTTTTATATGAATTTTAAAAGTAATATTTCCAGAAATAGAAGTTAAATCAACTCCTGCTCTTTTTAATAGAGAACCATTGTAAACTAAAGGGTTTTCAATATCTGAAACCAAGTAATTACTTTTTATTAAATTCATATATTCTAATGTAATTGGATTAGACAAATCTGAATATACTTGTGGCTTTGCGTAATCTAAGTTCTCTACTGATGAAACACTAGATGTATCGTTTACATTGTTAGATGAATCTGCATTTGTATTATTTATTTCAACGTCATCAACAGTGTTAGGTATTTCAACATTTATAGAATTATCTAAAGTATTAAATTTTGAATCCATTTTTGCAGGTTCTACAATTTCATAATTTAATCTATCTGTAATTAAATAATCTGTTTCTATATTAAACTTTCCAAATTCAAATAAGTTTTTGTAATGCAAATTAGGAGTTCCGCCATTAAAAGAATCAAACTTTATATTATCTATATACAATTCTTTAATAGTATTTTGGGCTTTATTATTAGCATTGCCAGAAATGTATAATGCAATATCTGTATACTGATAAACATTTAAATTCCACATTGATTTTTTTGTTTTATTATTTGTTGCATTTGCAGAACTGTATAAGTAAATTTTATCAATAGAAAATGTTTGCTTAGAGTTTAAAGAGGTCATGTCTGCAATGGTATTTTCTAAAGCTATCTTTTTTTGAGCATCTGTATAATTGATTTTTATTAAAACTGCAAGAAGTATAACAAGCAGTATAAAAACAATAAATTTTACAATTTTTTTACTTTTCTTAGGTGATTGATTTTTCATATAATTTCCTTACATTAAAATATTTAGGTTTTGAGGATTACCTATAACCACTAGTATTAATATTATAATTTGAAAAAAGAAAAAATGCAATAAAAAAATTTACCAAATTTGTCATATTTTGATTGTGAAATTGCTGTGAAAGATTAAAAAAAGTATTGCAATGTTATTCCGTTTATGATAGTATAATAGCAGAAACGAAGCATTCCCTACGTGGTACGTGTAGAAAGGAATTTTAGAACCAACAAATTCTAAAAGGGAGTCCGCCTTTAAATGTGGCGTGTAGGCTTAGGTTATAAACTTAAGAAACCCAGGAACATTTAACAAGACACCCACCTGCTGGTGCAGGTCCTTAAAATTTCATTCGGCTTACGGCTAATGTGGGGCGATTTCTATAGTAAATTTGAAGCATCACTTAATTCTAGTGGTGCTTTTGTTTTTGTTGCGAAATACTTAGAATTTTGGCTTCGTCAAATTTCATTCAAAACGCGGTTACATACACAAAGTATGTTCCCTTGCCTTTTGAATATCATTTTCCTTGCCAAAATTTAATTATTTCACAACATTTGATAATGTTACTATTATGAATATTGCAATTACCACGTGGAAATAGTATAATATTTGCATATTGTTGAAGAGGTTTTGGAATGAAAATAAAGGAAGTAATTGAAGAAGGGAAAAATGCATTAAGCAAGAATAATATAGAAGATAATGTAATTATAGCAAGAGAATTATTAGCTTTTGTATTGGGTGTAACAAAGCAATATCTGGTAATTCATTTAGAAGATGAACTTAGTGCGGAAGATTATATAAAATTTAAAGAAAATATAGATAAAATAATCAATGGTAAGCCATTACAGTATATAACGAATAACCAAGAATTTATGGGCTTGAATTTTTTTGTAAACGAGAATGTACTTATTCCACAGCCAGATACGGAGATTATTGTGGAAGAAACCTTGAAAAGGTGTGAAAAATTACTTCTAAAAAATGCCAAGATAAAGATATTAGACTTGTGCACTGGTAGTGGAGCTATTGCTATTTCTCTTGCAAACTTTCTTGGAGATAAGGCTGAAGTTTTTGCTAGTGATATTAGTGCTAAAGCGCTAGAGGTTGTTAAATATAATAATGAAAAAAACAACACAAATGTAAGATTCATTGAATCAGATTTATTTGAAAACATACAAGAGCAAAAGTTTAATATTATTGTTTCAAATCCACCATATATAAGAAGCGATGTTATAAATGAATTATCAAAACAAGTTCAAAATGAGCCACATCTTGCATTAGATGGCGGAGAAGATGGATTAGAATTTTATAAAAAAATCATAGAGCAGTCTTGCAATCACATAAAGAATGGATATCTAATATTAGAGATTGGATATGACCAAAAAGAAGATGTGGAAAATCTGCTTAAAGAAAACAGGAATTATGCAGAAATAAACACTATACAAGATTTATCTGGAAATGATAGATGCGTAATTGCAAAAGTAGGCAAAATTTAGAAATATTAAATTGCAAGACCATTTGTTTTATGATATTTGTAATAAAAATACAGTGTTACTATTTTATATTAAAAAGCAAGCAACATAGTAGATTAAGCTATAATTATAATATGTGTAATTTATATTAAGGAAGTGATAGAAATGTCTTTTTCATCAGATTTGAAAATGGAGCTAAGTCAAATAAATAATTTGAAGAATAAACAAGAAGTTTATGCAGAATTTCTTGGTTATTTAGCATCTAATAATATAGATGTAAAAGGTAGACATGTAAAGTTTTCAACGGAAAGTGAGTACAACATAAATAGATTTGCTAAGCTTTTAAACAACCTAGAGATTAAAGACTATAAGATAAGTATAACAGGAAAAACATACAGTATTGCATATAAGTGTGATGAAATGCCAACTTTAAAAGATGCAGAGAATTATTTACAACAGGATAATCTGAAAAAAGCATATATAAGAGGTAATTTCTTGGGAGCAGGGTCAATAAATAATCCAAGAAATAAATACCATTTGGAGATAATTTTTAAGGATAAAGAATGCGCGGAATTTACATTAAAATTGTTAAATGAATATTCTATTGGAGCTAAAATTTTAGAAAAAACAGTTTATCTGAAAGATGGAGAAGAAATATCTAAAATGTTAGCATTAGTGGGAGGTCATTCTACGGTTTTAAAGTTTGAAGAGATACGTGTGCTTAGAGAGATGAAGAACAATGTAAACAGGATTGTAAATTGTGAGACGGCAAACCTTAATAAGACTATAAATGCAGCGGTTAAGCAGGCGGAACTTATAAAAAAATTGAAGAAATCTGGTAAGTTTAATAATTTACCAGAAGATTTAAAAGAAATTGCAAATTTAAGAGAGGAAAATCCAGAAGCAACGTTAGAACAATTAGGAGCAATGTTAAAAAATCCAATTGGAAAGTCTAGTGTTAGCCATAGATTCAAGAAAATAGAGGAGTATATGTAGAAATAAATGGAAGAAAAAGAGATAGGATTATACATACACATGCCATTTTGCAAGCAAAAATGCTATTACTGTGACTTTGTTTCGTATCCCAATAGATATGAAATGGTGGAAAGATACATTAAATGTTTAAAGAGTGAAATTGCACAGTATGCTAATGAAAATAGGATTATGCACGAGCATGGCTTAGAACCAAAGTTTATAATAAAAACAATTTATATAGGAGGTGGCACGCCATCTTCTATTGATGAATTGTACATTTTAAATGTAATGGAGACCATAAAGGCTAATTTTGAAATTGATGAAGATGCTGAGATTACTATCGAGGTAAATCCAGGCACTGCTAGTAAAGAAAAGCTAAAAACATATAGAGAAGCGGGCATTAATAGAATAAGCATTGGCCTGCAAGCAGTTCAGGATAGATTGCTAAAAAGCATTGGCAGAATTCATAATTATAATGATTTTGAAAATACCTTTGAGTGGGCACGAGAGGCAGGATTTGATAATATAAATGTGGATTTGATGTTGGCTCTTCCAAATCAAACTCTTGAGGATTTAAAGGAAAGTGCAAAAACAATAGTAAATTTAAAACCAGAGCATATTTCTGTGTATTCTTTGATAGTTGAAGAAAATACAAAGATGGAAAAAATGGTGCAAGAAGGAACAGCCATTTTGCCAACAGATGAAGAAGAGCGAGAGATGTATTGGTTTGTAAAGGATTATTTGGAAAAACATAAATACAAGCACTATGAAATATCAAATTTTGCAAAGCCGGGTTTTGAATCGAAACACAATACAGATTGTTGGAAACAAAAAGAATATATTGGAATTGGAGCTGCAGCATGCTCTTTTATGGACAACAAAAGGTATTCTAATATAGAAAGTCTAGAGCAATATATTGAGAATATAGAAAATGGCAATCCAAATAGAAATTTGGTGTTAAACGAAACATTAAATGAAGAAGATAAGATGAATGAATTTATGATGCTTGGACTTCGAAAAATAGACGGAGTAAATATAGGGGATTTTAAGAAAATTTTTGGAGTAAATCCAATTATGAAATATTGTAAAACATTAGATAAACTTACTCATGAAGATTTGATACAAGTTGATGAAAATAGCATAAAATTGAGTAAAAAAGGCATCGATTTAGCAAACTTAGTATGGGAAGAATTTGTGTAAAATACAAATTATAGCAATAGACAAATTAAAAAAACTGTGCTATTATTGGAACGAAATAATATAATTATATTTTTCAGGCATATTATAAAAATTAAGTCTGGATTGGCTTAATTTGAGACCTAAAGAGGTACAAAATGAATTTTAAATTAGAGGAACTTACAAAAGACAACGAAGCACAATATTTAGAACAGGTTGCTAATTTAGAACAAGTGGTTATGGCAAACATGGAGGCAAGAGGCCAAAGTGGTCAGCTATTTCCAACTGGCAGAGATGATATTTCTGCATATGCACATTCTAAAGAAAATACGGTTTTGGTTGCAGTTGATGAAAATGGCAAGGTTACTGCTGCAACATATATCACACAAGGACAACAACCGTTTACGTACAATGACATCACGAAATATTTTAAATATGGAGATGATTATAATCAATACGTAAAAAACAAATATAAAACCTTGCAAGATTATAGAAGAGACATGTTAAGTATTTATCAGCTAAAAATACAGGCCTTTAAGTATGCTAAGGCTCGAGTGCTTGCAGAGTTTCCACAATATGGAGAAAATATTATCGCGTTTTTACAACACGAAGTAGACGAAGAAAACAATCATTTTCATGAAAAGAGTGTACTCAGAGAATTATTAAATAAGTATATGTCAGAATACATGCAAGAACAAGATAAAATTCATCTGGGAGTAATGGAAAGATATGATATGTTTTACTGGATTACTGCTGATGATATCGCAAAAGAGTTTGGAAAACAAGAAATAGAGCCAAATGATGAGAATGCAAAAGAGATGGAAATTCTTATAGGGCAAGAAAAAGAAGAACTAGAGTATCAGAAAATATTACATAAAGGTCCATTAGTAATACACGAGAACCCAAACTTTAATGTGAGACCATACTATACGGCTAAACCATCTAATTCAATAGAATTAGACACATACATAACAGACCCACGAGATAGAAGGTCGGGGCTAGCGAGAATTTTATTATTAGAAGGCATTTCAAAACATATGGAACAATTCTTTGACGATGAAAGTGAACAAGAAATATTTTTATGTTCAACATTGCATAGAGACAATCTTTCATCAAAATATGTATCTGAATTCTTTGGATTAACAGACAGTCTATATGTAAAAAGAAGAGATGGCAGAGACAGAGAGGTTCACATTTGTAGAGTTGGAAGAGACGAGTACAGAAAATATTTAGACCATATAAAAAAGAAAGTTGCAGTATTATATAGTTACAATCCAGAAGGTATAGCAATACCTGCTAGTGAAGAAATTGCAATATTAAAAGAACAATTAGGATATGAACAGCGTGAAATATCAAGGCTAAAAAGAGCAAGAACGTCACAAACATATAACGGAAAGATAAATTTTAAACAAAGAAAAATAGAGAAGATTATTGCACTTAGTGAGAGAATAAAAGAACTACAAGAACAGATTGAAAGATAAAGGAGGAAAAATTATGGAACAAGAATATTCATGGCCAATAGAGCCAAAGTATAAAGTAACAGAACATGATAAATATGGAATCAGAAAGAATCATTATGTTTTATTTAAACAAAGAGCACATTCTGGATTTGACATAACAGCAGACATCGGAACAGAAGTACATCCAATAGCAGATGGAACTGTGTTACTTGCAGAATTTGATGGTACTACCACAGAAGGATTTGATGCCTTCAATGATGGTTATGGAAATAAAGTAGAAATACTAAATAATGATGGTAGAAGAGTAGTGTATGGACACTTAAGAGAGTCGTATGTTAAGCCAGGAGACAAGGTTACACGTAATATGGTAATAGGAATAACAGGTTGCAGCGGAGGTTCAAGAGTGCCACACTTACATGTAGAAGTTAGAAAATCTAACACAGAAGAAACAGGATTAGACTACACGATAGACCCATTAACAGTATTACCACAAAAGGATTTGGGCAAATTAACAAAAGAATTTACACAAGAGCCATATGCAACATTATGGAGAAAAATGGCATCAAATGAGCCATGGAGCTTTGAAAAGACGGATATACCATATAGTGAAGATAAGAATTTTATTAGGTAGGAGAACAGTATGAAAGAGGAATTTATTGAATTATTAAGATCAACTAAAAGAGAAGGAATAGAAAATTTATTAAACTTTTTAGAAAAATCAGATTTTTATACGGCACCAGCAAGCACAAGATTTCATGGAAATTATGAGGGCGGACTTCTAGAACATAGCATGAAAGTATATGAAATATTTAAAGAAAAAATAAAGGCGAGTGGATTATCAACTCCAGAAGATACAGTTATAATTGCGCCACTTCTACATGACATTTGCAAAACAAATTTCTATAAAGTAGATTATAGAAATGCAAAGAATGCAAGGGGAGAATGGGAGAAGGTTCCATATTATGCAGTTGAAGATACAATACCATATGGACATGGTGAAAAATCTGTAATGATGATTACAGAATACATGAAATTGACTAACGAAGAAAAGTATGCAATTCGCTGGCATATGGGCTTTACAGAGCCAAAGGAATTGTATGGAACAATTGGAGAAGCATACAAAAAATATCCAATAGCATTATTATTAAACGAAGCAGATTTGGAAGCAACATATTTTTATAATATATAAATACATGATAGAGTTTCGATAGATTATTTCTTGTCGAGACTCTATTTTTGTGTATAATATAAAATTTTTTTAACAAAATAATATTGGTGAATTTATGTGAAAATTTCATGGTTAAAATTAGATAATGATAACAAAAGCTTTAAAATTCCGACAAGTTTTGGAATGGATGTATTTTCTGTTAATAGTACAGAAAATGTTGATAATAAAATAGATGAATTAATAGAAAGAAACTACAATACAATAATAGTATCGAATGATGTGGCAGGGCTTTCAGAGAAAATTAATAAAGAGTATTTATATAATAAAAATGTGAACATTGTAATAAGTAGAGATAGAGACATAAAAAAATAAAATTATAAATCATAAGATTTTTTTGGAGGTAGTTTTGGAAGAAATTCTCATTTTGTGTATTGGAGACAGTAAATTAATAGGTGATAGTTTAGGACCATTGATAGGTTCTTTTTTGGAAAGAAATAAAATAGATATCGGAAATAATGTGAAAGTATTAGGAACACTAGAAAAGCCGATAGGTTATAACGATTTAATAGAGATTGCAGAGCATATAAATTACAATAAAGAATATTATACAACAATAATTACAATAGATTCAGCACTAGGAAGCAATCAAAATATTGGAAAAATATTAATGGATAATACAACATTATGTGCTGGGAGCGGTGTAAATACAGGAGAAAAATTAATAGGAGATATATCAATAAGAGGAATTGTTGGAAAAAACTATGATGATGTAAAACAAAACATAATAGAGTTAGAGAGCGTTTCTACAGATTTAGTGGAAAATATGGCATGCAAGATTATTTTTAAAATTTTGAATTTGTTTAAAGTATAAAAAAACTGATTATGGCAATAATTCCTATATAAAATGTAGGAGGTACATAATGAGTAGAGAGAATACTAAAAATGTGATAATATTAAAAAATCTTCCTTCGAACTTGATATCTGAGGCTATATTAGTTGTAAAAGATAAAAAACAGGTAACAAACTATATGAGAGATGCTGAGCTGAATGAACAGAGAGATGTTTCTAATTGTAAAACTAGTAGCAATGGTATAATTTATGGTGATATGAAGACAGAGGCTTTGAAGAAAATTGAAAATGTGAAAAAGGAAGACAGAAAATATGTGATAAAAGAAGCGGAAATTGTAGTATCAAATTATATAAAGAGAATAGAAGATAATTTGTCAGATAGAAAGATTGATAGATTAAAGAAATCGTATAAAAAGACAAAAAAATTAAATGTTTTTCTAGCAATGACAACCATAATAAGCATATTACTAGCTATATGTATTTGAAAGAAATAATGTAAACGAATAAAACCTTGACCTTTGGAATATAAATCTATAAAAGGATAAACACAAAGGAAGAGGTGTTTTTTTATGGAAAAATCTATTAGCCAAGAGGAGCGTATTAGAAGAGCAGAAGAAATATACAGCAGAAGAAGATATAACAATAGATATGGAGAGAGCCTATATAGAAGCGGTGAAACAAGAAATAGATATCAGCCACAAGAGACTAGAAAAATAAAAGGCAAAATGATTAATAAGATGATTATTCAAATGATTGTGTGCGTGATAATTTATACTTGTATATACATGCTTCAGTATTCTAATTATTTATTTTCAAAAGACATGGTTGATAAAACAAAAGAAGTCTTGTCTTATGATATTAGTATAGAAAATTTGTATAATAAATCAAATGAATTCTTTTCAGGGTTGCAGAAAAAATTTAATTTGGTTGTGAATAATAAACAAAATGATAATGTAAATGAAGAAGCGCAAAACCAAAATATAGAGAAAACTAACACTGAAGGCAATAATGAAACACCTAGTGAGACTAACAACGAGAATGTTGATAATACTGAAATTTCACAGAGTGATATAAACACTGAAGAAACAAATCAGGAATCGACACAGCTTGCCGTTGGGGGAGCTGATGAAACTCAACCAGAAGAAGAAAAATCACAAGAGGAACAGGATATAGACTACGTAAAACAAAATGTGAGCATAATTTGGCCAATAAAGGGAGTTATAACTTCGAGGTTCGGAAATAGAACACCAACAGAAATTGTAACAGCAAATCATAAAGGGCTAGATATAGCGGGAAACACAGGAGATAACATCGTGTCTGCAATGGACGGAACGGTTGTGCAATACTCCGAAGAAGGAGATTATGGCAAACATTTACGTATTCAAAATGGCGAAGTGCTCACTCTGTATGCTCATTGTAGTGAGCTTCTAGTACAAGAAGGAAGCACAGTAAAACAAGGAGATGTAATTGCAAAAGTTGGAGCAACAGGGAGAGCGACTGGTCCACACTTACATTTTGAGATACGAAGAGATGATAGATTTATAAATCCAGAGTTGATACTCGGAAGTTTGTGAGGAAAGTATGCAGATAAAAATTAATTTGAAGGTCTTTCTTTTTTTGCTGATATTTTTAGTGACGAAACAAATAAAAATATATGCACTGCTTATGTGCCTAGCGTTAATACACGAATTGGGACATGTAATAGCAGGCATAATATTAGGATTTAAACCTGAAGCTATATCTATTATACCGACGGGATTTTCTGTAAAGTTTAATGGAACATGTAAAAACTATAACAAGAAAATAAAAAATGGAACCATGCTGTCATTAAAAAAGGCAATAATTGCATTTGCAGGACCGTTTGTAAATTTTATTATGATAATCGTTATAATAGCATATTATCAAATTACAAAAAACACAGAGATGATTAATATACCAATAGACTTGCTAATTTATTCGAATTTGTTAATTTTATTATTCAATTTAATACCAATATATCCTTTAGACGGAGGAAGAATTTTAAAAGAAATTTTGCATATAAATTATGGAATATATATGTCATACATAATTACAAATAAAGTATCTAATATTACAGTAATAATACTTACTGTAGTATCAAGTTTTGCAATATTAGCATATAAAAATATTGCAATATTAATAATAATTGCATATCTTTGGACACTTGTTTATGTAGAGAATAAAAGATATAATTTAAAAATAAATATATTGAAAAAAATAAAATTTGCAAATTAAGTATTGAAAAAAATTCATTTTAATTGTAATATTATAAGTAGCAAGGGAGGAAAACATATGATAAAGAATAACAAAGGTATAACATTAATATCATTAGTTGTAACAATAGTAGTAATGCTTATATTAGCTATATCGCTAACAGCTAGTGTTACATCAACGATTGAATTACAAGAATATAATAAAGTAAAAGAAGATATAATAAATCTTTCTGAAGAAGTAAAAGTTTATTACTTGGAAAACAAAAAACTACCAGCATATACCAATAGGGAATATAGTTTAAGTAGCTACGATGTACCTACATACGATATTAACCCAAATGATTCCGGAGTATATTATGCAATAGATTTAACTGTGTTGCCAGAAGATTTGAAGTTGAACTGCGGAGAAGGCAATGTATATAAAGATTTTTCAAGTGATGATTTATATGTTTTAGATAAAGAAAGTTTGACAGTGTATTATCTAAAGGGAGCTGTTTTAAATGGTGAAAAACATTATACAATAGTGGACGATTATAATGGCGGAGGATTTGCGACAGATTACTATAGCAAGATTGAAATGTCTGAACAATTTGATTCTAACTACGTGGTAGATGGGAAAACTGGAAAAGACACACTAGTAGAAGCAGTTGCTGAGGCAACAAATGGTTCAGTTATCAAGGTAATGAAAGATACAACCGAAACCCAAACAACAACGATAGATAAAGATATTACGCTAAATACAAATGGGAAAACGATTACGATAAGTAATGAATCAATGGGGATAATAATTAATGCAACATGTGTGTTTAATGGAAATGGAAAAATATATGCTAATAATGTAAATACTCCTATTAGCGATATTTTGGTTAGAGCTAGTGATAGTGGTAATTTAACAATTGATGGAGTTGACATGGAAAATGGAGATTACTATGCACTTGGACCAGCTTTTGGCTCTGTGACAATAAATAGTGGAAATATAAAAAAAACAAGGGCGTTTGCAGGAAGTTTGACTGTTAATGGTGGAAATATAGATAAAATAGATGTGAGATGTGGGACAGTTGATTTGAATGGAGGAAAAATAGGAACAGTAGATTGTGCATATTTTAGTGGAGATGAAATGATTATTAACGTTGGGGATGAAAGTAAAGAAATATGTGAGAATCCTGTCATACAGCGAATGCTAGATTCTTCAAGTTTACTACCGGATAATCTAGATAAGCAAATAATTAATTTTAATAATGGAATAATAGGCTTCATAAGTTCTAGAGGCACAGGTGAAGCAGAAGACTCTGAAACGATATTTGATGAATACGTTCGTTCTGGCTATGTATTACAATATCAATCTGATGGATATTATCATTTGGTAAAAAACTGATTTGGTAGAAAATTACTGAATGAGAAATGGTTTGAAACAAAATAATACAGATTAAATTTTATAAATAATCAAAAAGCCTTATAAAAAAGAATAAAACACCAATACCCTAATATATTTATTATATTAGGAGGTATTGGTGTGTTTCGTTTTTTTAGAGCCGTATCATATAAAAAAATATTATTATGTTGTATAAGCATTCTTCTATTAATAATTATTGTAGTATTAAGTTGCAATCCTAATATCATAAATAAATTTTCAAAAACTAATTCCATAAATACAATAATTAATTCCAATTGCATTGGAGAAGAGTACTTAAATCAAATGGCTAATATATCAACAGAAAAGTTAGCAGAAGATTCTGAAAAAGATAAATCATATATTAAATGGGTTGATTTTAAAGGGACAGCAACAGTACTAAAAAAATTAGCCGATGTTGATATTAATTCACATGTGAAAAATGAGACAGTACAGTTTAACTGGATTGAGCTCATGGCTTATTTAGGATGCAAGTATGGAGGAGATTTATCTTTATTTAAAGAAAAGGATTTAGAAAGTTTATTAGCTAATTTGAAAGAGGGAAAAACAATGGCAGAACTTACTGAAAACATGAAATTGTATAATTATTTTTTTAATAGTTATGATGCTATTTTTCATGAGTATATAGGAGAATATGAAATTGCAACACTTGATGAACAAGGTAATAGAAGTTATTCAAAAAAATATGGCTTAAAAGCTTTTTTACCAATTGCTAAGAATTATAGTTTTAGCCATTATAAGGATTTTGGTTCGGCAAGGTCTTATGGATATAGAAGAGTACACTTAGGAAATGATTTGTTACGGAAGTATTGGAACACCGATTATTGCAGTTGAGTCAGGATACATAGAAGCTTTAGGTTGGAATCAATATGGTGGATGGCGAGTAGGAATACGTAGCTTTGATGGCAAAAGATATTATTACTATGCGCATTTAAGAAAAGATCATCCGTATGCAAAAGATTTAAGTGAAGGGCAAATTGTTTCGGCTGGAGATGTTATTGGCTATTTAGGAATGACAGGATATAGCAGTCATGAGAATGTAAATAATATAAATATTCCACATTTACATTTTGGAATACAGCTTATTTTTAATGAAGTACAAAAAGAAGGAAATAATCAAATTTGGATTGATGTATACGAAATAATAGAATTCTTAAGAAAGAATAGTTCTCAGGTTTATATGGCATATCCAGACACAAAAGATTATGAAAGAAAATATGATCTAATGAAAGAAGAGTAAAATTTTATGATGTTTTATAAATTGTTGGAGCGGGTAGCGAGAATCCAACTCGCGCAATCAGGTCGGAAGCATGATATTCTAGCCACTAAATTATACCCGCGTATATTTACATTATAAGCAATAAAAGAAAAAAATACAATACTTAATTTAAAATATAGATAATAGAAATAAATACAAAGCAAAAAGGCCAGCCGAAGCTGACCTTTCTGCTACCAATGCTGTAACCAACATCATTGGTATGGCATGTACTCTACCTCACATGCTTTTTAACTCCGTCCACCGACGGAGCCAGCCACCGTTCATGATGGTTTCACCGCTAGAAAGCGGAAAGATAAATTCCATCTGGTGGAAACCGGCTCTTTCCAATTCCGGAATGATTTCATATCCCGGATGGAGAATGGTACGCCCGTCACGGTATACCAGGCAGACAACACCGTTATTGGTATTGTAGTGCCCAATAAGCGCCAACTTACGTGTGGCATTGCTCTGACGCGAAGAGAGCAATGGCTTCAGGGTGGCCGTGTAATTCACATTAGCTACACGGATCTCCTCAGGAAGGATGAAGAACTTCCTCAACGTTTTTTCCGTCAGAGACGCGATGCCATGCTCATCAGAGTATTGCTCACATTTGCGAGCAAATTTTTCTTCTTCCGAGTTTACGGCGTTGGCAACTAATGTTTCCCAGCGCAAGGTATCGTTTTTTGGAAATCCTTCGGTGAATGGCACATAAAAGTTTCCTTCAACGGAGCCAATTGCCCACAGGGTAAGCAATGCCCGGGTTGTAAAAGGAGTAACATAAGAGACTCCATTGTTTACCCATGCTATCACTTTATTTTTGATAGCATAATGCCCGTTATAGGGCGCAAGGTCGCCGACAGTGACTTCACCACCATTGGGCATTACCTCAATGGTGCTGGGGTTGATCCGCAAGGAATTGCGAATCAAATAATTGAGTGAATACATACTTATTCCTTTCTCCGCTAATTTTATGGCGGCTAAAGAATGTGATAAACAAAGCTACTCAAGTAGCTTTATTTTGCTAACAACTATATTGTAGCACGTTTACATAAAAAATGCAAATTGCATTTACCCAAAATTAAAAAATGTCTTGATTTTTAATAACAAAGATGATAAGATATTTTTATATTAAAAGGGAGTAGCTTGAAAACTACTAGTCAACATCACGGCGTTTAGCATGGCTAGTAACCACGAGTGGGTAAGCAAGACTTTTAAAGAAATTTACAATGTTTTAGGGCAAATTTCTTTTAGAGTCTTGCTTTTTTGTACATAATAAGTAAGAACAATGGAGAATAGACCCTTGGAAAGGATGAGATTATGGAAAGAGAAAATTGGTTTAACAAATCGGTTGAAGAAACTACCAAAAAGCTCAACACGAATAATACGTTAGGTTTGACAGCTGAAGAAGTGGAGAAAAGAAAGCAAAAATACGGGTTAAACGAGCTGGAAAAAGGTAAGAAAACGCCATTAATTGTAAAATTCTTAGAGCAATTTAAAGATTTTATGATAATTGTTTTAATTATTGCAGCCGTTGTTTCTGGTGTTGTAGGACATATTAATGGAGAAGGCATAACAGATTCAATAATCATAATGGTTGTTGTAATTGTTAATGCAATAATCGGTGTGGCTCAAGAAGATAAAGCGGAAAAATCACTCGAGGCACTTAAGAAATTAAGTAGTTATTCTGCCAAAGTAATAAGAGATGGAAAAATAACGATAGTACCATCAAAGGAATTGGTTCCAGGAGATGTAGTTGTACTAGAAACAGGCGATTATGTTCCAGCTGATATGAGAATAACAGAAGCTGTAAATTTAAGGTCTCAAGAAACATCATTAACTGGAGAATCTGTACCAGTTGATAAATATGTAACTACAATAAATAGCGAAGATGTTGGAATTGGAGATAGAACCAACATGGTATTTTCTTCCAGCTTGATTACGTATGGTAGAGGACAAGGAATTGTTGTTGAGACCGGAATGAATACAGAAGTTGGAAAGATTGCTGGAATTTTAAATAATACGGAAAAATCTGACACACCTTTACAACGTAGATTAAACAAGTTAGGAAAGACTCTAGGAATTGCTTCGCTTGCAATTTGTGTGGTAATTTTTATTATTGGATTGTTACAAGGAAAAGAACCGCTAGATATGTTTATGACGGCTGTAAGCTTAGCTGTTGCAGTAATTCCAGAGGGACTTGCAGCAATTTCTACAATAGTTTTAGCAATTGGTGTTCAAAGGATGGTAAAGAAAAATGCAATAGTAAAGAAATTACCAGCTGTTGAAACGCTTGGAAGTGCTACTGTTATATGTTCTGATAAAACAGGAACCCTTACACAAAATAAGATGACTGTACAGAAATTATTCTATAATAACAGAATAATCGACATCGATAAAGTTGATACTAATAAAGAAAATGAAGAGTTGGGAAGACTTGTTTATATTTCGATGTTGTGTAATGATACAAAAATAGGAGAAAACAAGCAATTAACAGGGGATCCAACAGAGACAGCTCTTATTGATATGGGATTTAAATTGGACTTTACTCCAGCTGTGTTTGATCAAATGCCAAGAGTTGAAGAAGTTCCATTTGATTCAGATAGAAAATTGATGACAACGGTTCATAAAGTAAATGACAATCAATACATGGTTTACACAAAAGGTGGAGTGGATGAATTACTAGCAAGATGTAGCAAATATCAAATTAATAATGAGGTTAAAGAAAATCTTGAAGAGTACAAAAAAACAATAGATGACTTCAACGACCAAATGGCTGAGAATGCTTTAAGAGTACTTGCAATGGCTTACAAACAAATAGACCATATGCCATCAAAAGAAGAAATGGAAACAATCGAGAAAGACCTAATTTATATAGGAATGGTTGGAATGATTGATCCTCTAAGAGAAGAGGCAAAGGTCGCTGTTGCAAAGTGTAAATCGGCAGGAATAAAAACAGTAATGATAACAGGTGACCATAAGGTGACTGCTGTTGCAATAGCAAAAGAACTTGGAATTTTAGAAGACGGCGAAGATGCTATAACAGGAAGCCAATTAGAAGCAATGTCGCAAGAAGAACTAATTCAAAGAGTAGAAAATATAAGAGTGTACGCGAGAGTTTCTCCAGAACACAAAGTACGTATAGTTAAGGCATGGCAGGCTCATGGAGAAATAGTTGCGATGACTGGGGACGGAGTAAATGATGCACCAGCCCTAAAAACAGCAGATATTGGCTGTGCGATGGGAATTGTAGGAACAGATGTTGCTAAAGAAGCAGCAGACGTAATTTTAACAGATGACAACTTTGCAACAGTTGTTTCAGCAGTTGAAGAAGGCAGACGTATTTATGACAACATAATAAAGGCAATACAGTTTTTATTATCAAGCAACGTCGGCGAGGTAATAGTATTGTTCTTTGCAATTTTACTAACACCATTCTTAGCAACAAAATTTGGAATTCCAATTGGATTAATAGAACCATTATTACCAATACACATATTATGGATAAACTTAGTAACGGACTCATTGCCAGCTTTAGCACTTGCATTTGACCCAGCAAATAAAGATGTAATGAAGAGAAAACCAGTAAAGGCAAGTTCTGGAATATTCACAAAAGGTATGACATGGCGCATAATCTACCAAGGAATAATGATAGGACTTTTATCACTTGCTGCATTCGTAATTGGAATTTCTACTCCAAATCCACCAGTAATAGAAGGATTAACACCAGAACAAGTAAGAGTTGAAATTGGTCAGACAATGACGTTTATTGTTTTAGCATTTTCAGAATTGATTCATGTATTCAACATAAGAAACAACAAAGAGTCAATATTCAAAACAGGAATAAGTGGAAACAAGCAATTATTTTGGGCTATTGGAGCATCTGCAATGCTTATGCTAGTAATACTTGCAATTCCAGGTTTAAGAGCAATATTCAGTATTCCAGTACTTCCAATGGATAGAATAGTTGAAACAATAGCGTTAGTAATTGCACCAATTGTAATAGTCGAAATATTCAAATTACTAAAAATAAATACTTCTAAGGATGAATAAATTAATCAATTAATTAAGCAATTAAGCAATAATTTATATTTTTATAAAGCCTCAACATGTCGTGCTTGGTCGGGGCTCCTAACGGACCCCTCAAAAGGCGCACTTCCAGTTTCGTTTTAAAAAATATAAATTATTGCTATTTGAGTTAATCTATTAGAAAAGTATGATGAATCTTCTATTAAATTATTGCATGGAAAATTTATAATAAAAATTGTAGAATATTGTAATTAAAAGTTGCATATGATAGAATAAGAAAAAATAAGAGGTAGAAAATGTACGATTTAATTATTAGAAGAGGATTGAATAAGAAAAAGGTGACAGTTTGCATTATTTTATTAATTCTTCTTGTTACTTTAGCAACCATTTCTGGAATAAGGCTTGCAGAACATCATAAGGTCCAAAAACAAGCTAAATTATATGAAGAGCAACAGGCTCAAATTAGAAAAGAAGAAGAGGAAAAACAGAGACAAGAAGAACTTGCAAAGCAAGCAGAAATTAATAAAAGAATAGAGCAAACTAGCAGGGCTTTCACTGACGAAGAAAAAGATAGAATAAAGCATATTTATCGTTCTACTGGTGAAAAAAGAGTATTTTTAACATTTGACGACGGTCCATCTGAAACGGTAACACCACTAATCTTAGACTTGCTAAAAAAGGAAAATGTTAAGGCAACTTTTTTTACGCTAGGAACTAATGTAAACAACTATCCAGACTTGGTAAAAAGAGAGTTTGATGAAGGACACTATGTAGCAAATCACGGATATTCACACAAATATTCCACAGTATATGCATCACCAGAAGCTACATTAAATGAATATAATTATACAGAAGATGCAATAAGAAAAGCATTAGGAAATAATTCATATATGTCAAAATTATTTAGATTCCCTGGTGGCTCGAATGGAGGGTATTATGATGAGGCAAAACAAAATTCCAAAGCATTACTTCATGAAAATGGAATTATGCATTTAGACTGGAATAGCTTGAGTTCAGACGCAGCAGGTGCAAAGACTAAAGAGGCCTTAATGCAAAACGTAAAAGATACTATGGGAGAAAAAGACAGTGTTGTAATATTGATGCATGATTCAAGTGATAAAATACTGACATATGAAATGTTATCAGATTTAATATCGTATTTAAGAGAACAAGGCTACAAATTTGAAAACATATATGATTTATTGGACTAGATAATGCGAGGAAGGAATACTTTTTATGTATGATGTTATAATAATAGGAGGAGGTCCTGCTGGAATTACAGCCGGAATATATATTAAAAGAGCAGGTTTTAAAGTATTAATAATTTCTAAGGGAGAAGGAGCTCTGATTAGAACCGAGAAAATAGAAAATTATTATGGATTCGAAACTCCTATTTCAGGAAAAGAATTGATAGAAAAAGGCGAGAAACAAGCTAGAAATCTAGGAATAGAATTAATAAAAAAAGAAGTAATTGGTGTAAAATATACTGAAAATGAATTTGAGGTAACGGTTGCAAATCAATCTAAAGATGATAAGTATGTTGCAAAAATAGTAGTAATTGCAACAGGAGTAAATAGAAACAAGCCAAACATGAAAGGACTGCAAGAATTTGAAGGAAAAGGCGTAAGCTACTGTGCAGTATGTGACGCACCATTTTATAGAAATAAAGATGTAGCAGTGCTAGGCAATGGAGAATATGCAATTGGAGAAATTGAAGAATTACTACCTATTGCAAAATCGGTAACAATGCTAACAGATGGTAAAGAATCCATAGAGAATAGAAGTATTAATGTACAGATAAACGAAAAAAAGATACGTGAATTTAGAGGCACAAATAAAATAGAAGAAATAGAATTTGAAGATGACTCATCACAGAAAATAGATGGAGTATTTATTGCACAAGGAACAGCGGGTTGCTTAGAATTTGCAAAAAAATTAGGCGCAAAAACTGAAAACAACAATATTGTGGTAAATGATGAGATGCAAACAAGCATAGAAAACATATATGCATGTGGAGATTGCACAGGAGGAATACTTCAAATATCTAAGGCTGTGTATGAAGGCACAAAAGCAGGATTAGCAATAATTAACAAATTGAGAAGAAAGGAAAATTAGATATGAGTGAAGTGAATTTAACAAGTAAAAACTATAGTGAAGAAGTAGAAAAATCTACTATTCCAGTACTTATAGACTTTTGGGCTACTTGGTGTGGTCCATGCAGAGCAATGATGCCAGTAGTAGCAAAAATTACAGACGAAAATGAAGGAAAAATAAAAGTATGCAAAGTAAATGTAGATGAAGAACCAGATTTAGCAGAAAAATTTGGAGTAATGAGCATACCAACATTTGTTGCAATAAAAGATGGTGAAGTACTTGGAACAAGCATAGGAGTACAAGACGAAGAAGAAATATTGAAAATGTTTGATAAATAAAAAACACCCTCAAGTGGTATTGCGATATGCTTGAGGGTGTTACTAGTTAATTACAGTGAAATATAAAGTCATAATATGTTGCAATTTATAGTAATATGTATGAAACTTTAAGAATTCTCTAATCAAAATTGTAGTAATTTTTGGGTAATTATGGTATACTATTATAAATTTTAAAGAAAGGAGTTTTTGCTATGTCACCGATAAGAGAAAAGTTTGTTAGTATAATTGAGTCTTTGCCATATAATATTGACGAAGAAGCTTTGAAAAAAGATACAAAAGAAATCTTAAAAGAAGTAACCCAAAAGTATGTTTATACTTATGGAGTTGATGATTTGTCTGAAAACGATAAAGAATGTATAAGGTCTTTAATTGGAAATGAAATTTAATTAGTGTGAAAGGATTGTGATTTTATGAGTATAAGAGAAAATATATCTATGAAAAAAATTAGTGAAATGCTAAAAGAAGCACCAACAGACGACGGAACTTTTTATGGCTCGTTATATGATTTATATGTTTTTATTGGACTTGCTAAAGGGGTAGATGATATAAAAAATGGAAGAACTATATCATTGGAAAAACTTGAAAAGGAAATGGAGGAATTACATGAAAATAGTAGTAGACGACTTGGCTAAGTAAACAAAATTTTAATCATATTTTGAAATTACATAATTATTTTAACAATTATTTTAATTTTTAAATCAAATGAATTTTAATCTTATTTGAATGTATTCCCAGATATAATGCTAATAAAATATACTAACTGTTATTTTTTGTTCAGGTGAAGATTTAGTAAGGCTATTAAAGGTTACCTAAGAAAACAAAAAAAGATACCAATTATAAATCAGTATCTCATTCTGGTGCGGATGAAGGGACTTGACGAGCCGCGTCGGGAAAACCGTCCACCGGACGCTTTTCTAATCCTCCTTTTCAAGTCCCACATAAATTCTCAAAGGTAACAAAAAAAGATACCAATTATAAATCAGTATCTCATTCTGGTGCGGATGAAGGGACTTGAACCCCCACGTCGTTGACACTGGTTCCTAAGACCAGCGCGTCTGCCAATTCCGCCACATCCGCATATGTTATTCTTAACACTTAATTATAATAGCACAATAATGTTTTGATTGTCAAGTATAAAATTAAAAAAATATAAAATTTTATAACAAATTTCTAAAAGGCTTTTAAAGAGCCGAAGTTTATGCTATACTTTATATGAAATTTTTTTGTAAAACACGAAAGGGATTAATCATTATGAAAGAGAAAACATTTAAAGATTTAGGCTTGGATGACGGAGATAAATATCTGGAACAGATGGCAGATGTACTAGATTTAGCAGGATTAGAAAATATTTTGAATGAAAAAGATGATGAAGAAAAGTTAGAAAAGAAAATGAAGGAAATAAAAGATAAAATATAAAAATAGGTGGTTTATAGGTAAAACCGTCAAAAACCTAAATATATTGTGCAAGGTAAAAAGATGAATCAAATTCCAGTAAAAAAGAATGAAAAATATATAGTAGATATAATTGATAATGGCTTTGGAGGAGAAGGGATTGCTAAAGTTGATGGTTTCACAATTTTTATTCCGAATGCTTTAAAAGGCGAAAAATGTGAAGTACTAATTGTAAAAGTTTTATCATCACAAGCGTACGGAAAAGTAATCAAGATTCTAGAAACATCAGAAGATAGAGTGGAACCAGATTGTGCCACTTATCAAAGATGTGGTGGATGTGATTTAAGACACATGACATATGATGCAACTTTAAATTTAAAAAGAAATACAGTGCAAAGTCTAATAAATAAGAGTTTACAAAATAAAATTAAAGCAGAGAAAACAATGGGAATGGAAAAACCGTATAACTATAGAAATAAAGCACAATTTCCAGTTGGAATAGATAAGGAAGGTAATCCAACAGTTGGTGTATTTGCACAAAGAAGTCATACAATAATACCAATTCAAAACTGTAAAATTCAAACTGAGGTATCGCAAGAAATTGCCAGAAGCATAATAGAATTTATCAAAGAAAATAAAATATCAGTATACGATGAAGAAAAGCAAAACGGAGCAATAAGACATATAGTGATAAAAGTTGGAAAATACACGAATCAAATAATGTGTATATTAGTTGTAAACGAAGAAATTGGCAAAACAAATGAAGACAAGTTAGTGAAGATGTTATGTGCTAAATATAAAAATATAAAAACAATAGTAAAAAACATAAACAATAAAAATACAAATGTTATACTAGGAAAACAAAATGTAAACCTATATGGTGACGGCTACATAGAGGATAAACTAGGAGAATACACTTTCAAAATATCTCCGATGTCATTCTATCAAGTAAATCCTATACAAGCAGAGGTACTTTATAACACTGCGATAGAAGCAGCAAATTTGAGCAAAGAAGACACATTATTCGACCTATATTGTGGAATTGGAACGATAGGAATATTTGCATCAAAATATGTAAAACAGGTCTATGGTATTGAGATTGTTGAGCAAGCGATTGAAGATGCAAAAGAAAATGCAAAAATAAATAAAGTGGAAAATGCAGAATTTATATGTGGAGATGTAGAATTCGCATTTGATGAATTAATAAATAAGAAAAAAATAATTCCAACGGCAATAATAGTAGATCCACCAAGAAAAGGACTGGACGAAAAAACAATACAAAACATATTAAAAATAAAACCAGAAAAATTAGTGTATATAAGCTGTAACCCAGCAACTATGGTAAGAGATATTTCAAAAATGGAAGAAATATATACTGCAAAAAAAATACAACCAGTTGACATGTTTCCATACACGAGCAGTGTGGAATGTGTAGCTGTACTAAAACAATAAATAGATAATATCTAAGATATCTAACACAAAATGTATAACTAAATAGGAAAAATTAAATAAGGTAAGGCTTGATAAGGAAGATTATTTTAGTGATGAAAACGTTGGAGAGTTTTGGGGACTGATTAACACAAGACCTTTCATGAGAACTAAACGTAACTATATGCTTACATTTATGGGACTAGGTAGATACACAGATGCAATAAAGCAAGGCGAAGAGTTGTTAGAATTAAATGAAGGTGATAATCAAGGAATTAGATATAATCTAATGGGATTGTACACCATACTCGAAATGTTTGACGATGCAGAAAAACTATATAAGAAATACAGCGAAGGTTCGGCTTTTATGTTGTTGCCACTAGCCGTAATGTATTATAAAAAAGGTGATTATAACAAGAGCAAGAAGATACTAAAAAAACTAAAAGAAAGCAATGAATTTGTTATAGATTTTCTAACTTGGAGCACAAAAACTAACAAAAGCCAAAATTAATAAATTCGAAGCAGAAGAGGCATTTGCTTTGAGATCAGAAGCGGAAGCATATTTTGTGATTAAAGATTTTGACTATTTATTAGCAAGTGTACCAAGCTTTTCAAAATTTATAAATTAAACACATGAACAGAATAATTTAAGAAAAAAGAATAATGGACATTCGTAGACTAATACCTTATTAATAGGAGGATAGTTTATGAATGTTATTTTTTTGAAAAGAAAAAGTATTTTGAAAGTTGTAATGTTTGTAACTTTTTTATTTGTTGTGGGAACATTAACAAAATCATTTGGAATGCAACATTACTATAAGGGTGATTTTTCCACAGGTCTTGTTACGGCAACTAAATTAAATGTAAGAAGTGGTCCACGGAACAAACTATAATGTAATAACAACTGTTAATAAGAATGAATATATCAGAGTTTTTGCAGGCGTTGGAGAATGGTATATAATACAGACTGATAGTGACTATGTTGGAGCTGTTAGCAGAAAGTATGTAAGAGCAATTTATCCTAGCTCTTCTGGTAGCTCAAATAGTGGAAGCAGCTCATCAGGAAATTCTGCGAGTAATTCAGGAACACAAACTTCAAATATGAATTCAGATGAAAAGGAGATTTTTGATTTAATAAATAAACAAAGAACTAATAATGGACTTACAGCATTAAAACATGATAATGGAGTCCAAAGAGTTGCAAGAATAAAGGCTCAAGATATGGTTGATAATAATTATTTTTCTCATACTTCTCCAACTTATGGTTCGCCATTTGACATGTTAAAAAATTTTAAAATTTCATATAAAACTGCAGGAGAAAATATTGCGGGAAATTCTAGCAATAGTAGTGCTGTTACAGCATGGATGAATTCATCAGGACATAAGGCCAATATTTTAAATAGTAGTTTTAATTATACCGGAATTGGTGTGGTAAGCAGTCCGAAATATGGGAAAATGTATGTACAATTGTTTATTGGCAAATAAAGTATGCGCTAAATGATTTTAAAAATTTAATATAAAAATATTGCCTAGAAAATATATTAATGTTATACTTTAGAAAAAAGCTTAGGAGGAAAATATGAAAGGTAGAACTAAGGAAAACTTACAAGAAAGAGGAGTAACTCTAGTTGCATTAGTTGTATCGATAGTCATTATAATAATACTAGCAGGGATTAGTATAAATGGTGTAATTGGAGATGGAGGTATAGTTGCTAAGGCAAAAAATACGAAAAAAGAGGCAAATGAAAGAGCTGCAAAAGAAATAATTCACAGGCTTGTTTTAGAGTATGACACTGTTGCTAAAGGAGAAACATTAGAGGATTTTTTGAAGAGAAGAGTACCTGATGAGTTGGACGAAGTAAGCAATAATGGAGATGGAACTATAAAAGTATCTAAGAATGGTTATTCTGAGAATGTAAAAGAAAAGTATGAGGAAACCCCAGTAACGCCTTCGGAAAAAACTGTAACAGTAACATTTAGAGCTGTAAATGGTACTGTGTCTTTGAGTTCGGCTACGGTAACATTATATTATGAAGATGGAGATTTAGAAAATGGTGTTGGACATTTGTCTGTTACTCAAATTCCAGTGGCGACTGCTAATGCAGGATATGATCAATTGTCTTTAAGCTGGACGCCAGAAACACCAACAACCACATATGAGATTACGGGTGAAATGGAATTTGTAGCGGTATTTGCACCAACTCCTCCAACTACTTCAAATACACAATAAAAATACTAATAAATATAAAAAATAAATTGTCCTATTTTTTTCTGTAGATTAGAAATAGGACAATTTGCATTGACATATCATCGAGAGGATAGTATAATGGGGAATGTCGTTTATTTTTTTCGTGGGTACAATTAAGCCCACTACAAGGAAAGGTAGGATATTATGCCACAAACTGACCGAAGTGAGAGGGGAATAGGCTACATTGGATTGGCAATAATACTTGCGATTTTAATCGTAGGTTTTTGCATATTCGATGGCACACACTTCTTACTAGGGACTACTATTGCGGGAATAGATAGTTCGCAGCTTACATTGCAGCAAGCTACAAGTAAATTTGAACAGGTTCTGAAAGAAAGAAGTGTAAAGTTCTATTTTATGAGTGGAAGTATATACGAGGAAAGTTACGAACAAATTGGAGCAAAGGTTGATGAGCAAAAGCTAAAAGAGATCTTTAAAGAACAACACTTGCATCGTATGGAAAGACGTTTTTATAATTTAGGTAGTATAATTGAGTTCGACCAGAAAAAATTACAAGAATTTTTAAATACGCTTCCAGAATTGAAACCGGAAAATATGACTGCTCCGCAAAATGCCTGTGTAACGTGGAATGGTAAAACTTTTGGGGTTACAAAAGAAAAAGTTGGTAATCAAATTGACTTGGAAGAAGCAAAGGAATTTACAATGCGACAGGTTAATGCTGGGATGGATAGTGTATATTTCCAGTTAGTGACGAATGCAATGCCAGATGTTGTTGATGAGGATGCAGAAAGCATGAAGGAATATCTGAATAATTTGCTTCAGAGTTGCTTGAATTTCCACTTAGCCAATGGTGAAGTTGTAACGCTAGATGAAAATACCATTAAGACTTGGATTGTTGAGGATTCGAGGCTTGGATATTCAGCTGATGTTGAAAACGGTGTTGAAAGTTTTATAAAAATGTTGGCGAAGAAAGTTGTTGATGCCAACAAGAGTGTTCCGGAATTTGCAAATATGGAATTGAATGAAAAAGTTGAAACTGAAGTAATCAATTCTTTTCTTGGTAATGCGGAACCTCAGGAACTGGATATAGCGTACCGACGCATTCCGGAATAATGTGGCAGAAAAATAATCTGCGATAACGACGAAAAAATCGTCATACACTGAGAGACTCGGATGAGACTCTCAGTGTATTTTTATAAAAAATTGGCAAAAGCTTTATAAAACTAGCAAATTGTGATAAAATAAGTAAGATTGATTGAAAGGAAATAAAAATGGCAGGAATTACAGAAATAAAAAATAGACTACCACATGAATTTGTAGATAATTTATATGAAATGTTTACACCAGGAATGGTTGATAATATTTTTAGAGGAATAGCTGAAAAACGATTAACAACTTTAAGAGTAAATACTCTAAAATATGATATACAAAGTTTGATGAAATATTTTAAAGAGATAAATATTAAATTTGAGAGAGTACTATGGTATAAGGATGCTTTGATTATAAAAAATGCAAATGAAAAAGATATTCAAAAGCTTGATATATATCAAAAAGGATATATTTATTTGCAAAGCCTATCTAGCATGGTTCCACCACTTGTATTAAATCCACAAGAAGGAGAAAATGTATTAGATTTAACTGCAGCTCCTGGAAGTAAGACAACACAAATAGCAAGTTTGATGAATGGTAAAGGACATATCCTAGCAAATGAATTGGATAAGCTAAGATGTGAAAGATTGAAATATAATGTGCAAAGTCAAGGAGCTGATATTGTTGAAGTGGTTAACGGCAGAGGAGAAAAGATTGGAGATTTATATCCAGAACAGTTTGATAAAGTTCTATTAGATACACCATGTAGTGGAGAAGGTAGATTTACAATTTATAATGTACAAAGTTATAAAACGTGGTCGCCTAAAACGGTAAATGATTTAACCAAAACGCAAAGAAAATTATTCAAGAGCGCATTTAATAGCTTAAAACCAAATGGAACATTGGTATATTCTACGTGCACACTAAATAAACAGGAAAACGAGGAAATTTTGCAATGGGCACTTGATAATTTTAATGTGAGATTGGTACCGATAGGCATTGAAATAAAAGAAGGGCTTCAGGCATTTAATGAAGGTATGAACAAAGATATAAGTAAAGCTATAAGAATATTGCCCTCAAAAAATATGGAAGGATTTTTCGTATCTAAATTTGTTAAGGGAGAAAATTAGTAGGAGGAATAAAATGAAAGACGAAATAATAGATTGTTTAGCTTATGATGGAAAAGTTAGTATAAAATGCATATCATCAAGAGAGATTGTGGAAACAGCAAGAAAATTACACGATTTAAGTCCAACAGCTTCGGCAGCATTGGGAAGATTGCTTACAATTACTAGCATAATGGGATATGAATTAAAAACAGAAAATGCAAGTATAACAAATCAAGTAAAAGGTGATGGACCAATTGGAATAGTGACGGCTGTTGCAGATTGCCACGGAAATGTTAAAGGATATGTTGGAGACAGCAAGATTGATTTACCATTAAGAGAATCTGATGGAAAGTTAGATGTTGGTGGAGCCGTTGGAAAACAAGGAATGTTATATATTATAAAAGATTTAGGAATAGGAAAACCATATGTTGGAATGACTCCAATTGTTAGTGGAGAGATTGCAGAAGATTTTACAAATTATTTTGCAACATCAGAACAGACTCCTACTGTAATTGCTTTAGGTGTGTTAGTTGATAAAAATGGAATTAAATCTGCAGGTGGTTATAAGCTTTCTTTAATGCCAGATGCAGGTGAGGAAGAGATATCTAAAATAGAAGAACAAATAAAAAATATAGAGCCTGTAAGCAAGATGTTAGATGAAAACAAGACACTAGAAGAGATTGCAAAAATCGTTACAGGAGATGAAAATTTGCAAGTCTTGGAGAGAATAGAACCAAAATTTGAATGTAATTGTTCCAGAGAAAAATGCGAAAAGGGATTAATTGCAATAGGCAAAAAAGAGCTTGAGAGCATAATTAAGGAAGAAGAAAAGATACAAATAGAATGTAATTTTTGCAATTCAAAATATGAATTTACAAGAGAAGAGTTACAAGAAATTGTAGCTAAAATGTAAAAATTATATTGAAAGAAGATTATGGTTTTTAATGAGAAAAATATTAATAGATAGCAGAATTAGAAGAGAAGAATATGAATTTTTAAGTAAATATTTTAATGTAATAAAAATTCCGTTATCAGAAGATGTATATGAAGAGATTTCAGGGCATAGCGATATTTTCTATTACAAAATGCAAGACAAGATAATATGTGCACCCAATGCACCAATAATAGAAAAAGAATTTTTGGTGGGTAAAAAGTTGGCTGGAAAAAAGTATCCTGATGATGTACCATACAATGCTTGTCAAATTGGAAAATATGTGATTGGAAGTAAGTATACTGATAAAATGATAAATCCGAATATACTTGTGAAACAAGGGTATACTAAGTGCTCGATTTGCGTGACAAGTGAAAATTCGTGTATCACGTCAGATAATGGAATAGATAAAATATTGAAAGAAAATGGAATAAATTCTACATTAATAGAAGAAAATAATATAAAATTATTAAAAAGAGATAGAACAAATTCGAATATGAAAGGCTTTATAGGAGGAGCAAGTTTTGTTTTCGATAATAAGTTTGTTTTATTTGGAGACATAGAGAATTTAGAAAGTAAAGAAAAAATAACTAAACATTTAAAAAAATACAAATTAGAATTAGTTGATTTTAAAGGACTTCAGGTAAATGATTATGGCGGAGCAATTATTATCTAAATTTGTTAAATTTTATTGAAAAATATTCTTTTTAGTATTAAAATACTTATGATGAAAAATAAATAGGAAAGGAATGAATTTTATATGAATAAAAAAATTTGTGTATTCATTATTGTTACATTAATTATGATTGTTACATTGGCAACAAGTGTATTTGCTGCAAATGAAGATGTAACACTTGTAAAAGTAAAAGATAATGTATGTACAATAAAATTAGGTGAAGACGGAGAAGTTGTAAAGCAACTTATTTCTGTGGATAATGAAAAGAAAGAAGTAACTTTGCAAATAGACGTAAAAAATTTAAAGAGTAAGGAAGAAGAAACTAAACCAACTGAAATGTTTTTGGTTATAGATGATTCTAAGAGTATGTCAGATAATACTTTAACTAGTGGAAAAACTAGAAAAGAAGCGGTTTTTACAGCTGCAAAAACTATGGCAAAACAAATATTAAAAGAACAACCTAGTACAAAAATAGGTGTTGTAAGCTTTTCTTCAAACTCTGAAATATCAAAGGAAGGAACATTAGAAGATGCAAAGCTTATAATTGAACCAAGCAACAAAATAGATGAAATTACATCAGCAATAGATAACATTCAAACTACTGGTGGAAGAACAAATATAGATGCAGGTTTACAAACAGCAAAGGCTCATTTTTCAACAGAAACGACATTAAATAAATATCTAATATTATTAACAGACGGAGTTCCAAACAATTCAGTTGGAACATCATCGATGTATTCTGGAGACACTGCAAAAAACACTAAAGCTACTTTACAAGGTATTGAAGATGGCGGAATAAACATAATAACAGTTATGACAGGTGTAAATTCAACATACCAACCAGATCCAGATGGAACTGTATCATCAGATGCAGCAGGAAAAACATATAAAGACTTGGCAGAAGAAATATTTGGAACTCAAGAAGCGCCAGCATATGGCAAGTTTTACTATGTATCAGATGAATCTGTTGAAGAAACAATAACAAATGATGTTTATCAAGATGTAAGTGTTGTAATTGAGAACGAAATAAAAGACATTACTGTAGTAGATTATTTTCCATTAGATATAGTAGAAAACTATGACTTTGAAATTTTTGAGGAAGCCAATATTGGAACAGTAACACCAACTGTTGATACAGCAAACAACAGTATTACATGGAAAATAACTACATTAAAAGCAGGAGAAACAGCATCTTTTAAATATAAATTAAAACTAAAAGAAAAATTCAATGAAAAAATTATAAATGTTGAAACTCCAACAAACCAAAAAGTTGATGTGGAATATACAGGAACAGACGATACAAATAAAAAAGCAACATCAGATGTTACACCATCTATAATGTTGAAAAAGGATGTTACTCCTGAGCCAGAACCAAAGCCAGAAGAACCTAAGGATAATTCTATAGCTCCAAATCCAATACCACAAACGGGAGACAATCTTACATTTATTGTACTTGGAATGGTAGTTTTAGCAGTTGGATTGGTAATATATATAAAGAAACGTTAAAATTATTTTACAAAAAACAAATTCATATTTTATAAAGCCTCGACACGTCATGCTTGGTCGGGGCTCTTTCAGACCCCTCAAGGCACATTTCCGGTCTCGTTTTAAAAATATGAATTAGTTTTCTTATTTTAATAAATTTACTAAATTTTTATTCTGAAAGTTCGTACTCGATGTTTAACAATCTATTATATTTTGCAATTCTATCTGTTCTGCATGGAGCACCAGACTTTATTTGTCCTATATTTGTTGCAACTGCAATATCAGCAATTGTAGTATCTTCGGTTTCACCTGACCTGTGAGAAATAATTGCCTTATAGCCATTTGATTTTGCAAGTTCGATTGCATCAAGTGCTTCTGATAGAGTTCCTATTTGATTTGGCTTTATCAAAATGCAGTTGGCTATTCCTAAGTCGATGCCCTTCTTTAGTCTTGAAACATTAGTTACAAATAAATCATCTCCTACTAATTGAACCTTATTACCAAGTTTTTCGGTTAAAATTTTCCAACCATCCCAATCTTCTTCTGCAAGCCCATCTTCGATTGAAACTATTGGATAATTATTTGTAAGGTTATCTAAATAATCTATCATTTCATCTTTGGTTTTAAATTCGCCAGTTTTCCAGAATAGATATCCATCTTTGCCTTGTTTTTTTGCTTCATCAAACATTTCGGTTGCCGCAACGTCTAAAGCTATTCCAATGTCTTGTTTTACTTTATAATTTGATTTCTCAATTGCTTTTACAATTAAGTCCAAAGCCTCTTCGTGTGACTGCAAGTTAGGAGCAAAACCTCCTTCGTCGCCGACAGCTGTTGATAAATTTTTAGATTTTAATAATTTCTTTAAAGTATGATAAACGGTGACTCCCATTTCAAGCTTTTCAGCAAAAGTTTTTCCACCAGATGGAACAATCATAAATTCTTGAATACTCAAATTATTATCTGAATGTTTTCCACCATTTAAAATATTCATCATAGGAGTAGGAAGAATATGAGCATTTACACCACCTATATACGAATAAAGAGGAGTACCAAGAGAATTACTGGCAGCCCTACAACAAGCTAAAGAAACTCCTAAAATTGCGTTTGCACCAAGGTTGGCCTTATTTGGTGTTTTGTCTAAGTCAATCAAGAAATTATCAATCTTTCGTTGATCATAAACATTCATTCCAATCATTTTTTTAGCAATTTTTGAATTGACATTTTCGACAGCATCTAGAACGCCTTTGCCGGAATATCTATTTTCGTCTTGATCGCGAAGCTCAATTGCTTCAAAACTTCCTGTTGATGCGCCAGAAGGAACTATGGCTAAACCTGAAAAACCGCCTTCTGTTACAACTTCTACTTGAACTGTGGGATTTCCTCTAGAATCTAATACTTCTAAAGCATGAACACTTTGAATTCCTAAATAATCTTTCATCAATTTATACCTCCAATAGTAATAGTATTGACAAGATTTGGAAGAATATAACAAAAATAAAATATTGGACTAAAAATTTAATCCAATATTATAGTAAACAGAAAATGCAAGAGATATGTGGAAAATGGCCATAACAGAGTTAAGAGCATTGGAAAGGAAAAGATTAATACAATGTAAATAATAAGCTCAGTATAATCAATTTGGATACCATTTCGTTTTCTTATATCTAATTGAAGCAATTTCCCAGTATCATCTGGATAAAGTTTTTTAAATTCTCCATTAACTTTATCAGATATTCCAAGAAGTTGTGCATAAATGAGGTAAGATTCCCATACTTTTACTTCTATATGACTCCTTTCATCTATTAATGAATAATCTAAAAGAAAATTCTTTAAGCCTAATAGTATTTCTGCCTCTTGCTTTAAATCTGATTCAAATGAATTAAAAAGTAATCTGCTATACCATAATTCCATTGCATTAATATTTTTCTTAGACCATGTTTTTAATTCGTTACTGTCTAATGTATTATTGATTCCAGCTGCTTGTTTTAACATGTCATACAATTCTTGTTCGCGTTTTGTTTTTTCAAAAGAGCCATCTTTTAAGTCGATATTAAATACTGAATTGCTAGAATTGGTAATTATAATATTATCATTATAGTACCATTTTAGTAAAAAGGCTCCTATAATTCCTTTTTTTAAATCTTTCTTTTTTATATTAGAATTGTAATAAAGACTTGAGTATGCCGATTCTAAATTAACCCAACTAGGGATTTCTCTTGTATAATTAATATTTCCTTTTTTACGAGTTAGAAAATTTTTTTCGAGCAGTATAAGATGAATTTTTATATAAATTGCAAAAAGAAAAGATAGAATACAGAAGATTATGTATATTTTTGTGTAGTTAGCAGATATAAATTGCTCAATTCCCATACTTTGCAGAGTAGACCAATTTATTATATCATATATAAATCCAAATCCGAAAAATGCAATCATAAAAAACCAACCAATTATTTTTAGTATAAATTTTAACATAATTTTATCCTTTCTGTACCTCAAGTATATATAAAACTACTAGACTTTAAATAAAATACGTGATATTATAAATGAGGCATTGGTAAAAATAAATCTGCGAATTGTATTATAATACTCGCAGAAATTGGTTGGGATGGTGTGATTCGAACACACGCATATCGGAGTCAGAGTCCGAGGCCTTACCGCTTGGCGACATCCCAATATGAAATACCAATATATAATAGCACAAAAAAATATAAAAATCTAGTAAAATTAAAATTTTTTTATGGAATTTTCAAAAAAGGATGAAACATGAACAGAGAAGCGATTTTAAGTAAATATTCAAATGAAGAAGATAGGCTATTTGTGGCAAAAATAATAGATAAAATAAATTTTGCAAAGACAAGAAACCAAATAGTGGCAACCGATTTTCTAGATATGTATCAGAAGAAAATTGCTCAAGGAGTAATAAATATAGCCAGGGAACAGAATTATAAATTTTATTATGCTTGTGAAGAAGCAGAAAAAGTCATGCTTATTTTTTATCCAGACAAATATACAGATTTATTCGAAAATGAACGTTTTAATTATTCTAAATTTGTAAAACTAATCAGAATTAAATTACCAAATGAACTAAAAGGAACATATTCGCACAAAGATTATTTAAGTGGAATAATGAAGCTTGGAATAAAACGAGAAAAGTTGGGGGACATTCTTGTTTTTGAAGATGGGGCAGATATAGTCGCAAGTACTGAAATATGTAAGTATGTAGTAGATAACTTACAACAATTAACTAGGTTTTCTAAAGCTATAATAACAGAATTAAATATTAAAGAGATAAGAGAACCAGATGTGAAAAAAGAAGAAATTAGAATTGTTGTTGCTTCTTTAAGATTAGATGCAATAGTGGCAGAACTTGCAAATTGTTCAAGAAATGTAGCTAATGAAATAATAGAAAATCAAAAAGTATTTATTAATTATGAAAACGAGTCTAGAAACTCAAGGTTACTAAACGAGGGGGATGTTATAGTAATAAGAGGCAAAGGAAAGTTTATTGTAAAATTAATAAATGGAGAAACAAGAAAAGGTAAGTTATCAGTTACTGTTGAACATTATATATAAAATTTTAATGCAAAGGGTTGAATTTTATAACTCACTTTGATATAGTTATCAAAAAACGGAGGAAAGAAAATGAGATTAGTTGAACCATGGATTAAAGTAGAAAATTTTGATGGTGTAAAAATCATGAAAAGAATTGAAAGAGCATGCAGAACATGTTATCGTTCAGAAGATAAAATAAGTGATGAAAGCTACAAAAATTTATTAACCAATTGTCTAAACAGAGGACATGAATCTGTATTAGAACATGAAAAAATTACTGTTAGAATATATAGTGATATAGGTACATACAAAGATTTAACAAGACATAGATTTGCAAGTTTTTCTGTTGAATCTACAAGATATTGCAGCTATAATAAAGACAAATATGGAAATGAAATAGCAGTTGTAAATCCCGTGTATATGGAAGATAAAGAAGTTTTTGAAACTTGGAAAAAGGCAATAGAAGATATGGAAAAGGCATATATGAAGATGAAAGAGCTTGGAGCAAGCACGGATATGTGCAGAGAAATATTGCCACATTCTACAGCTGCAGAATATACAATGACAGCCAACATAAGAGAATGGAAACATATACTAGAATTAAGAACAACAAACCATGTACATCCAGCAATTAGACAAGTTTTAATTCCATTATTGTTATTGTTTAAAGAACAAATGCCAGAAATTTTTGGAGACATAGAATATGATACAGAATTTAATCCAAAATATTATGCTAAATTAACAATGGAAGAAGATTTATAATAAAAGAGGAATAAGAAATGTATCAAATACTTGATGGAAAAGAATTGGCTAGAAAAACACGAGAAGAGCTAAGAATAAAAGCTGATAGACTTAGAGCAAATGGCATTGTACCAAAGCTGGCTGTTATATTAGTGGGGGATGACAGTGCATCAAAGGTATATGTTAGGAATAAGAGCAAGGCTTGCCAAGATGTTGGAGTGGAATTTGAAGAAATTTTGCTAGATGAGAATACCTCTATGGAAAAATTACTTGAAATAATAGAAAATTTAAATAATAGAGAAGCTATTAACGGAATATTATTGCAAAGTCCAATTCCAAAAGGCTTAAATATACAAGAGGCTTTTGAAAAAATAGACTGTAAAAAAGATGTTGATGGATTCAATCCAATAAATGTTGGAAAACTTATGATTGGAGAAGATACATTTATATCTTGTACACCATATGGAATAATTAGGATGTTAGAAGCATATAACGTTGAAATAGAAGGAAAACACGCTGTTGTTATAGGAAGAAGCAACATAGTAGGTAAGCCGTTAGCACAATGTTTATTACAAAAAAACGCAACTGTAACAATATGCCATTCAAAAACAAAAAACATAGCAGAAATAACAAGAACTGCAGACATACTGATATCTGCAGTAGGAAAGACAAACATGGTAACGGCAGATATGGTAAAAGACGGAGCTGTTATTATTGATGTTGGAATGAACAGAAATGAAGCAGGAAAACTTGTTGGAGACATAGATTTTGAAAATGTAAAACAAAAAGCATCATATATTACACCCGTACCAGGTGGTGTTGGACCAATGACGATAGCAATGCTAATGAATAATGTGATAAAAGCAGCAGAAGAACAAACACGAGAATAAACCATATAATATAGAATAAATTAAATAGGAAAATAGAGCATAAATGTTGCTTTTATTTTCCTATTATTTTTTTGATAAAAATAAAGTTAGAAAAGGATGTGATTTCTTATTTCTCAATTAAATAGCAAGTTGAGAAATGCTAATTTATGAAAGATTATGATGTTAAAATATTAAAATACGAAGATAAGCAATATCCAGAGTGCTTACGAAATATTCATACGCCACCAGTTAAGCTATATTGTATGGGAAATATAAATTTATTAAACGAAAAGAAAAAAATTGCGATTATTGGATGCAGAGATTATAGTGAATATGGAAGAATTGTTTCGCAAAAATTTGCATATGAGTTAGCAAGAATAGGTTTTGTTATAGTAAGTGGAGCAGCAAGAGGAATAGACTCGTTTTCGCATAAGGCAACTTTAAATACAAAAACAGGTACTATTGCAGTATTAGGCAATGGATTAAATTACATATATCCACCAGAGAATAAAGAACTTGAGGAAAGAATTTTAAATAATAATGGATTAATAATATCAGAATATGATATGGGAATAAAACCTAGCAAATATACTTTCCCTGCAAGAAATAGAATTATAAGTGCTATTTCTGACGGGGTACTTGTGATAGAAGCAAGAAAAAACAGTGGGAGTCAAATAACAGTAGATTATGCACTTGACCAAGGAAAAAATGTGTATGCTGTACCAGGGGATATAACAAGAATGAATACAGAAGGTACAAATGAATTAATAAAACAAGGAGCTAAGATAGTTACTTGTGTTAACGATATTTTGGAGGATTTTAGGAGTAAATTTATTAATGACTAATACGTTATAAATAAAGTATTTATGGGAATTTTTATTATTTTGCTAAAAAGCTTTTACTTTTATTCAAATATGTAATATAATTAGTCCATAAATAAATTTAAGGAGGAAATTTATGAGTAGCAAATCTGATAAGAAACATGATAAATCTACTAAAAACAGAAATAGTAAAGAAACCAAGAAAAATAAAAAAGATATAAAAAATAATGAACAAAATAAAAATACGAAAAAGAAAGGATTCTGGAAGAGACACAGAAAATTAGCCATTTTCATAAAGTTAATTCTTGTGCTAATTGTACTTACTTGTATCGTTGGAGCTGGTGCAATTGTTGCATTATTTAACAATGATGATTGGGCACTTTCAAAGGATGAGCTAGAGTTAAAATTTAAAGATACAATTATATATGATAAAGATGGAAACGAGATTGCTAATGTATCTGGCGAGGAAAAAAGAAGAGTTGTACCTTTAAGTGAAATTCCACAAAATTTGCAAAATGCATATATTGCAATAGAAGATAAAAGATTTTATGATCACAATGGAGTAGATTTAAAGAGAACATTTGGAGCGACAGTTACATATATTTTACATAAAGGACATTCTTCTTATGGTGGAAGTACAATAACACAGCAAATGATTAAAAACTTAAAAGAAGACGATAGCGATACAGGCTTAGCAGGTATAGAAAGAAAGATAAGAGAAATATCTAGAGCATATAAGGTTGAAAAAATGCTTTCAAAAAGTCAAATACTAGAGTTATATTTAAACCTTATATATGTTGGAGGGGAAGGAAACTTACATGGAGTTGAACTTGCTTCGAGATATTACTTTAATAAGTCTGTTGGAGATTTGGATTTAGCGGAATGTGCATTCTTAGCAGGAATAAACCATGCTCCTAATAGTTATAATCCATTTAAAGAATCGGCTGATAATAGTGAAATAATTAGAAAGAGAACAACTACAGTTCTTTCTGAAATGAAGGATCAAGGCAAAATATCAGAAGAAGAATATAATACTGCAAAAGCAGAAGTAGATGAAGGCTTACACTTTGAAAAAGGTAATACTTCAACTAATTCTTCTATGTCATATCTTGCAAGAGCAGCTTTAAATCAAGTGCTAAATGAATATGCTGAGAAAAATGATATGTCTACATCACAAGCCCTGCCATTAATTTCTGGTGGTGGATATAAAATATACACGACACAGGATTCTACAATTCAATCAGAGATGGAAGATATATACAGAAACAGTGATGAGCATATTTTCGTTGGAGTTGAGACCGATAAAGAAGGCAATAAATTAAATGACCATACTCAATCTGCAATGGTTGTAATAGACCACAAAACAGGAAGAGTTGTAGGATGTATGGGAGGATTAGGTGATGATGTTGACTCAAATGGACAAAATAGAGCAACACAATCAACAAGACAACCAGGTTCAGCAATAAAACCATTAGCTGCAATAGCACCAGCGCTAGAGTCTGGAATAATTACAGCAGCTACTGTATATGATGAATCAAGAACTACTTTTTCTGGTGGATATACTCCAAATCCACATAAGGGCTATAGTTTAGTAACAGTTAGACAAGGTATAGGATTTTCTGCAAATACAATGAGTGTTAAGATTATGGCAGAAGTCGGACCAAGTAATTCGATTGCATTTTTGAAAAAGTTTGGAATATCAACATTGGTTACTGCAAGCGAAAATTCAGAAAAAAATGATGAAAACTTATCATTGGTACTTGGTGGAGCAACGAATGGTATTACACCTCTAGAAATGGCAGGTGCATATGCAACAATAGCAAATGATGGAGTATATATTACTCCAACATTCTACACAAGAGTGGAAGATGAAAATGGAAACACTGTAATGGAACCAACCCAAGAAACAAGAAGAGTTTTATCAGAAGGTAATGCATACATATTAAAATCTATCTTAACAGGTCCTATAATCGGAAGTGATCCAACGGCCCCATACTGTAAAATATCAGGTCAAGATGTCGGTGGAAAAACTGGAACTACAACAAATAACTATGACAGATGGTTTTGCGGATTTACAAATTATTATACAGCTGCTACATGGTACGGATTTGATCAACCAGAAAATCTATACCCTGCAAAAGCAAATGGTACTAACAGAGCTGCAAGACTTTGGGTGGCTGTAATGAAAAAATTACATAGTGATTTGCCAAGTTCAAAATTTGAAAAACCAAGCAATATAGTAACAGCTAAAATATGTAAAGCTTCTGGAAAAGTAGCAACAGATGCATGTACAGATACATATACAGAATACTTTGTAAAAGGAACTATTCCTGGAGATTGTGAAGGACACGAGAAACTAACAATTTGTAAAGAGACAGGAAAAATAGCAACTGAATTCTGTCCTGAGACAGAAGAAAAAACATATGCAAAGAAACCAGAAAAGGAAGATACAATGTTATGGAAAACAAGTGATAACGGTCAATACGATATTCCTACAGAAACTTGCGATGTACATACTAAGAAACAAATAAAAATTCCCAGCGTGGTTGGAAAAACTAAGGAAGAAGCTATGAAGACATTGAAAGATTTAGGCTTAACAGTTACTGTTGAAACTAAAGAATCTGAAAAAACAGATGGAACAGTATTAGCACAGAGTAAAGCTGAAGGAACTACAGCAGCGGCAGGAGATAGTATTACAATTACAGTAAGTAAGAAAAAGAAAGATGATACTACAACTCCACCAAAAGGAAACAATGAGATTGTAAATGATGTCGTTACTAAACCAGGAGACTCATCTGCTAATAATGATGTAAAAGAGTAATAATAAGCCAGAAAAGGAGCAAACATGAAATTAACTTTTTATAATACATTAACAAGAAAAAAAGAAGAATTTCATTCAATAGATGAAAACAGAGTAAGAATGTATAGTTGTGGACCTACGGTCTACAGCTATGCACATATTGGGAATTTTAGAACATACATATTTATGGATACATTAAGAAGAGTTCTAAAATACAACGGATATGATTTAAAACATGTGATGAACATAACTGATGTTGGACATTTGGAGTCTGATGCCGATGAAGGCGAAGATAAAATGGAAAAGGCAGCTAGAAAAGAAAAGAAAGATCCATATGAGATAGCAAATTATTATACAGAAATATTCTTAAAAGATATGGAAAAACTTAATATAGATAAGCCTGAAATTATAACAAAAGCAACAGAGAATATTTCTCAAATGATAGATTATGTTAAAGAAATAATAAAAAATGGTTATGCTTATGAGACTAGTAAAGGAATATATTTTGATATATCGAAATTAGATAAATATCCTGTATTATCAAATAGAAAACTAGATGACCAGATAGCTGGAGCAAGAGTTGACGTTGATCCAGAAAAAAAGAATCCATATGATTTCGCATTATGGATCAAAGCACCAGAGAATCATATAATGAAATGGGAAAGCCCATGGGGATTATCATACCCAGGCTGGCATCTAGAGTGCTCCACTATGGGAAGAAGATTTTTAGGAGAGGAATTTGATATTCATACTGGTGGAGTTGACCATATTCCAACTCATCATGAAAATGAGATTGCACAATCTAAAGGTGCAACAGGAAAGATTCCAGCGCATGTTTGGATGCATTGCGAATATTTACAAGTAGATGGCGGAAAAATGTCAAAAAGCTTAGGAAATACTTATACAATTTCTCAATTACAAGAAAAAGGCATTTCACCACTTGCATTCAAATTATTCTGCTTCACAGCTCATTATAGAAATAAATTAAACTTTACATTTGAAGGAGCATATGGTGCTCAAAAGGCGCTTGAAAGATTATATGATAGTTACATAAAAAATGCAAATGGTGTTGATGATGTTGATGAAAATACTATAAAAGAATATGATGAAAGATTTTTGGCATATATTAATGATGATATGAACATGCCTGGCGCAATGAGCGTTGTTTGGGATATTGCTAGAAATACAAAAAAATCAACAAAGTTTGCAGATTTACTATTAAAGTTTGATGAGGTTCTTGGACTAGACATGAAAAATGCTGAAAAATATCTGGTAAAATTCAAACAAAATGATAGTGAAGAATTGCCAGCAGAAATAAAAAAATTAGTAGAAGAAAGAAAAAATGCAAGAGCAGAAAAAAACTGGGCAAAATCAGATGAAATAAGAGACAAAATAATTAGTCTAGGATACAGCATAAAAGATACCAAAGATGGAATAATAGTAAAAAAGGAAAATTAAGGATAAATTGCAAAGGAGAATTTAGAAATGTCAGACACAGAAAACATTGAAAATAAGAAAATAAAAAGAAATGGGTTTTTTAAAGATGTATTAAAAAGCATTAAAGATTTTGATAAATATGAGGATTTTGGACTTGAAGGAGTAGGAAAAACATCAGGATATTTAATAAAATTGGTAGTGATATTTACGCTGGTAATAACGTGCATGACAGTATATAGATTCTCCAATTCGGTTAAAGAAGCTGTAGATTATTTTGATGAAAAAATTACGGAATTATCATATGCAGATGGAATATTAACAGTAAATAATAATGAAAAATTGGAAGTTGCCAGTGATAACTACATAGCAGGAACTATAATAGTTGATACAGATGATTTAACAGATGAAAAAATTGAAGAGTATAAAAACCAAATAAAAAATCAAAATAATGGGTTAGTTTTATTAAAAGATAAAATGTTATTAAAAAATGAAATGCTTTCAGCTATCTCTGAAACATCATATACTGATTTCTTTAATAAATATAATATAACATCATTAGACAAGCAGAAAATAATTGACTATGTAAATAATAATTCATTACAAATATATACATCTGTATTTGTAACCATGTTTATATATATGTTTGTCGTATATCTTGCAAGCATATTGGTAGATGCATTAGTTTTAGGCTTCTTAGCTTACTTAATAGCTAGAATATTCAGAATGAAAATAAAATATAGTGCTTCATTTAGCATGGGTGTACATGCCCTTACTTTATCAATAATATTAAATATGGTTTACATTATAATAAATGGATTTACTGGTTGGACGGTAAAATATTTCCAATTTATGTATACTGCAATTTCATACATTTATATAGTGACAGCAATTTTAATGATTAAAACTGATTATATGAAAAGACAAGCAGAAGTTGAAAAAATAAAAAGTGTTCAGGAACAAGTAAAAGAAAAAATAAAACAAAAAGAGCAGGAAAAGGAAGACGAAAAAGCTGAGGCTAAAAACAAACGTGAAAGAGAAAGACAAAAAGAAAAAGAGAAAAAGCAAGAAGAACAAGAAAATCCAGAAATTGAAGATAAACCAGAAGGAAGCAATGTATAAGAATTGGTTTGGAGGTTATAAAATTGAAAGACAATAAAAACAAAGAAAACACAAAAAACAGAAATAATAAAAAAGATAAAGATAGAAATAAGAAAGTATTTCTATGGATAATAATAGTAGCGTTATCATTGGTTATATTGGGAACTGTCGTATACACAGTGATAAAAGAGAAAAAAAATGAGGACGTTATTCCAGAAGACCAAATTTCATACACAGATTTAATTAAGCAAATAAATGATGGCAACGTAGAAAAAATAAAAATGACTGTTGGAAGCACGACGATAAAAGTAAACTTAAAAGAACAAGAAGAGCCTAAAACAGCTATAGTTCCAAGCACACAAGCTTTTATTGAATTAGTTCAAGAGAAAGTACAAGATGGAAATGAAATAACATTAATACAAGAAAAGCCAAGTGTATTTTTATCTATTGCAGATAAGGCGTTTTCAATTTTGCCAACAATTTTAATGCTAGTATTATTTGTATTATTAATACAAATGCAAGGTCTTGGAGATAAGGGAAAAGTATATGAAGCAGATGAAGATAATGTAAAAACAACATTTGATGATGTTGCGGGCCTTGATGAAGAAAAGCAAGAAATGATAGAAATTGTAAATTTCTTAAAAAATCCAGACGAATTCTATAAAATGGGAGCAAAAATTCCAAAGGGAGTTCTACTGTGTGGACAACCAGGAACGGGTAAAACTCTTATAGCAAAAGCAATAGCTGGAGAGGCAGATGTTCCATTTATTTCTATGAGTGGTTCTGAATTCACAGAAATGTTTGCAGGGCTTGGAGCATCAAGAGTTAGAAAACTATTTGATAAAGCTAAGAAAATGGCCCCAGCAATAATATTTATAGATGAGATTGATGCTATAGGTTCAAAGAGGTCTGATGGAAGCACAGCAGCTGATAATGATAATAATCAAACACTAAATCAATTGTTGGTTGAAATGGACGGATTTGATTCTGAACATACTGTAATATTATTAGCAGCAACAAATAGACCTGATATGCTTGATCAAGCACTATTAAGACCAGGAAGATTTGACAGACAAATAACGATTGGACTTCCAGATATGAAAGGAAGAGAGGCTATATTAAAAATCCATGCTAAAGATAAAAAGTTAGCAGATGATGTTGATTTAAAGACAATAGCAGGAGATACAGCCGGTTTTACGGGTGCTGAGCTAGAAAATATACTAAATGAGGCAGCAATAATTGCAACAATAAATAAAGAAAGGGCAATAACGAATAAAGACATAGACGATGCTTTAAAGAAGGTTACTGTTGGCGTTGAAAAACATAGTAGAATAATGTCTGACAAAGATAAAAGACTAACAGCATATCACGAAGCAGGACATGCAATAGTAAGCAGGTTCTTAGAGACTCAAAAAGATATAAAAGAAGTATCTATAATTCCGAGAGGAGTTGCGGGTGGATACACAATGTATAAGACAAATGAAGATAAGTATTATGTATCTAAAACAGAAATGCTAGAAAAATTAATAGCACTTCTTGGAGGAAGAGCATCAGAAAAATTAATACTAAATGATGTATCAACAGGCGCAAGTAATGACTTCGAAGTAGCAACAGACATAGCAAAGAAAATGGTAACAATATACGGAATGAGTGATAAAATAGGGCCACTTAGTATAAACCTAGAAAAAGAACCATACCAGATGCAAATATTTGGAGAATCAATAGAAAACGAAATAGGAAAAGAAGTAAAACGTCTAATAGATGAAGCATACGCAAAAGCCCAAGCAATACTAATAGAGCACATAGATAAACTACATGAGTTAGCAGCAGTGTTGATAGAAAAAGAAGTAATATCAGAAGAAGAATTTGAAAAAATATTTGAAGACTAAAAAAGAATGCATCTCTAACAGTTAAATAGAGATGCATTTTGTGATTATAAAAAAGTATTCCCAGATTTTATAGTGGTTTCTACGTTTACATTGAATGTACTATTTTGAAAATTGTCTAGCCAATTATAATCTTGCCAGTCTTGAATTGTTGTAAAATATTTTACTGCATATTTTCCAAATCCATCTATATCGCAATTGTATTCTTTAGCAGTTTTATATAAGTAATCATTTAAAGCTTTTTTTAAATATTGATTACAAGATTCTTCTATAAGTTGTATGTTTTCCTTCGAATAGTAGCTGGAATTCCCGTAGGATGATTCTTGAGTGGCAGATTCTATTTTTGCATTAATTTTTACAACAGATGAAATAAATGGAGTGCCATTTACCAAAGAAACGCTGTTTTTTGTATTATGAGCAAGTTTTATGCTTAAATTAATGCTTTCAGAATCTCCAATAGGATTAGGTATGCTAATTGTACAAGATTTTAATTTGTTAGAAACCATCATATGCAAAATTGATTCTTCTGCATTTAATTCTCCAACCAATATATCGTTTTTAAAAACTGCAAGCCCGATATTTTCAATGTTATCTGCTGGAGATATAGGTAAACTTGATGAAGAGCCAAGAGTAGCAACTGGATTCTTAAAGGAATCTACACAGTCAGAAAAGAAATTTATAAGTGTTACGTTTTGCGTATAAGATGTATATTCATTTGAAGCAAGAGTAATTTCGTAAAATCTTGATGGTAAATCTTCGAGCTCTGGTGAGGCTATATTTAAAAAATCTTCAGAGGGTATTTTACTTATTATTATATTGGCATGAGGGCTGGTTCGTGGGCTACTTAATAATGTATACATATACTCAGAAACTCCTTTATGAGCGAGTTTTTCTGATATTACAATGGCTTTACAATGAGATAAATCTAAACGCCTACTTATATAGCTGTTCAAAAGACTTATTCCAGTTTCTATAGACGCACATTCTACGCTATTTACAATTTTTTCATATGCTCTGCCGGATGAGCCACTTGAACCATTAGATGGTTTGGCAAGCTGAACAGATAGTTTTAATGTATTAGAATTTCCTATATCAAGACCTAAAGCAAGAACGTAGGCTAATTTATCTATATTACGTGTGCTATATGGTGCTGATAATGAGAAAAATACAATAAATAATGCTAGAAAAATAATTAAAACTTTTTTTATATTAATCCAAATTCTCATTGGTATTGTTTCCTTTCTTTAATTTTAAATTAGCAATCATAAGAATAATTGGAAATACTATAAAAGTTAATGGTGTTCCAATATATTTAGATATAAAATCATTTATTGCAAGGGTTTGCATAATACTGTTTGGAATAAGTGCAATTATCAAACTAATTATACAAATAGGAATTATAAAAGGTGTTGAGTTCTTTACATTAGTAACTTTTTGGCAGACTAATGATGAAGTCATTAATCCAATGCTAAAGTAACTCATAAATGATAAAATCCAAGTAAATATAAATAAAGATTCAGGGTGTTGAAAGTATTTACCAAATTCGTTATTTGATAATAGTGAATAAAGTGGCGAAATACGGTCTATGTCTGTGCTAAAAGAAAAAGCTAAAAGCATACTAGCAGTTGCAAGTATTACAATAAAAATGGAGATTAATGTTGCAATTAAGGTCGATTTTTTAAAATCTTTTTTGTTTTCGAGTAGTGGTGGTACTAAAAATAAAATAGAAAAACCATTAAATATAAAAATATTTGAAATACCAGTGAAAAAAGTATTAGAAGCCCCATGACCTAAAATTGGAAAAATACGCTGAATTGTCATATTGGGAACTACGGCTGCAAAAGCGGTTAATAAGCTTATTACCATAATTACACATAAAATAACATTAGTTCTAGCAATACTTTTTATTCCTTGCATATTGGCAATAACACCCACTACCAAAAAGAAAAGTAGCAAATAAATAATTGGAGCATCTCCGTAATAAATAATGTGAATTGTTTCTATAAAATACCTAAGCAATAAAGAGGATGTAACAATTATATATAGGGCAAAAATTGAACCAACTAGCCATTTAAGAAATTTTCCTCCAATAGCTTCACAAATATCAATTATATCTGAATTTGGAAATTTTTTAAATAAACGTATTATAACAACAATTAAAAACAAAGTGATTATACTGACAAATATAACATTTAAGATTGATGATGAACCGCAAAACAACAATATAGATTGTAGATTATTCATAGATATTCTGTTAATTGTAAGTATTAATATTAATGCGATAGATTCAATTAAATTAATTTTTGAAAACTTCATAAATTATGCGAAAATCGCTATCCTCCTTTTTGTTTAGAATATGAAACTTTTAATTATATATTATAAAGAATCAATGTTGTGGGTATTTCCATCTCATGCTTATTTTATCTTGAGATTTTGGCCTTTTGGTTTTTAACTCCTTAGAACGTTTTTCTCTGCGATAGGCAGGAGATAGCACTATTCCATTACCAAATTCATCTGTTTTAAATATATTTTTACCTAAATAGCTTACTCCAAAAGAATGCATATTATTTAATACTAGTAGATGAACACATAGTCCTGCTGCAAGCCCAAGAAACCCTGCCATAGCACCTAGTAAAATATAGATAAATCTCATTATTCTAAAATGAAAGCTTAACGAGAAATCTGGAATTGAGAATGAGCAAATGGCTGTAAAAGATACAATTATAATTAAAATAGGACTCACAATTCCGGCATCTACTGCTGCTTGACCTAGTATAAGAGCTCCAACAATTCCAATAGTTTGCCCGACAGGAGATGGAACACGTATACTGGCTTCACGGATTAGTTCAAATGATAATTCCATTATTAGAATTTCAAAAAGTATTGGAAATGGAACAGTTTCTCTAGCTGATATTATAGAGTAAAGAAGTTCTGTTGGAACCAATTCTTGATGAAAGCTTGTAATAGCCATATACATACTAGGTAGCAATAATGCAAATGCAAGTGCTATAATTCTAAGAGCCCTAACAAAATTAGAATATTGATATTTTAAATTATAATCTTCGGAAGAAGCTAGAAAATCTGAAAATATGGCAGGTACAATAAGCACATATGGGCTTCCGTTTACAATAATTGCAATTCTACCCTCAAATAGTAAATTTGAAGTTCTATCTGGTCGTTCTGTGGCAATTATTTGAGGAAGGCTGGTATTATCATTATCTTGAATTAATTGCTCTAATTGTCCAGAAGATGTTAAGTAATCTATTGCTAAATTATTTAAACGATAACGCACCTCTGAGATTAGATCTGTATTTGCAATATTTTTTAAATAACATATAGAACAAGGAGTTTTGCTCAACTTGCCAATATTCACAGATTCTATTATAAGATTTTCGTTATTTACATATCTTCTTAAAAGAGAGGTATTTGTACGTAAATTTTCTGTAAAGCCAACTTGAGCTCCTCTAACTACCATTTCATTGTGCGGTGTTGTAAGACTACGCCTTTCGTATCCTTTAACTTCTACATCAAATGCAATATCAAGAGTATCTATAAAAAGAGCACAGTCTCCAGCATTTATAGCTTTCACTATATCATCAAACTTAGTAAATTCTTTAACATTATTTTGAGGAAGTAAACAATTAGAAATGTACTCTACAATATTAAATTTTTTTACTTTTCGTACTGTTATGTTATTTGTTTTTACTTCGGACAATACTCTATTCTGATTGCCTTCGAAAGAATTTGCGGAGTTTTTTAACATTAAAGGCTTCAAAATAAAGTTATTCATAACATCTTGGTCAGTCATTCCGTCAATATAAACAAGAAAAGCACTATATTGTTTGTTTCGTGCAGTAAGCGTAAATTCTCTAATTATAATGTCGGAATTAATCATCTCATTAAAACGAACTCTTATATATTCTAGGTTAACATCTAAAGATGGAAAAATTTTATCATTACTAGTGTCTGTTAGAGACTCATTATCTAAATTTAATGCCTCAGAATTTTTGCTAAAAGTTGTAGAAGCATTAGTTACTAATGGATTAGTCTGTTCGCCAAGCGAGAAATTATAATCATTAGGGTTATCTTCATAAAAAATATCATGAAAATAATTTTTTATTGAACTAAATACGGAACTCAAAATACAATCCTCCCAAAAATAATTTAATATAGTTTTTACTAAAAATATAAAAATATGTAAAAATTAATTTTCTTTTTATGCATAACTTTTTAAAAGACTAATATACATTAAATAAAGTTATTGTACAAACACATAACACATTTGAAATATACATTAGATGTATAAGGAGGTATAAAATTAATGAAAGACAATAGGTTATATCAAGACATAGCAAAAAGGACAGATGGCGATATTTATGTTGGTGTTGTTGGACCTGTAAGAACTGGTAAATCGACTTTCATAAAAAGATTTATGGATTTGCTAGTAATTCCAAACATAGACAATGAGTATAAAAAAGAGCGTGCACAAGATGAGTTGCCTCAAAGTGCTGGTGGCAGAACAATTATGACTACAGAGCCAAAGTTTATTCCAAATGAAGCGGTACGGAATTACTGTTGGCGATAATATAAAGCTGAACGTAAGACTGGTTGATTGTGTTGGCTATTTGGTTAATAATGCTATTGGTTATTTGGAAGATGATATGCCAAGAATGGTAAAAACACCATGGTCAACAGAGGAAATTCCATTTGAACAAGCAGCTGAGATTGGAACTAAAAAGGTAATTCAAGAACATTCTACAATTGGAATATTGGTTACAACTGATGGAAGTGTGACTGGAATAGAAAGAGAAGATTACATAGAACCAGAGGAACGTGTTGTAAAGGAATTAAAAGAACTAAATAAACCTTTCGTAATAGTATTAAATTCGGTAGAACCAGATTCTGAATATACACAAACATTAGCTCAAAAACTTCAAGAAAAATACGATACACAGGTAATTCCAACAGATTGTGAAAATTTAACTGCAGATAAAATTGATGAAATATTTGGCAAAGTATTATATGAATTTCCAATAGAAAGAGTAAACATCAGTTTTCCAAGATGGGTTGATGGACTACCAGAAACACATTGGCTAAAAGAAGAATTATATGACGAAATAAAAGATGCGTTTAAAGACATAAGGATTCTAAAACAGATAGACAACCGAATAACCAAATTGCAGAATACTGAAGTAATATCAACAAGTATAATAAACGAAATACAGCTAGGAACAGGAAGCATAAACATAACCATCAACTTATTAGATGACTTATTCTATAGGGTATTAACCGAAATTTCTGGAGTTCCAATAACAAACGAAGGAGAACTATTCTCTAGCATGATATCATTTGCAAATGTAAAGAAAGAGTACGACAAAGTATCAACAGCATTGCAAGAAGTAAACACAAAAGGTTATGGAATAGTAAGCCCATCAATAGACGAATTAATATTAGAAGAGCCTGAAATGGTAAAACAAGGCACACGCTATGGAGTAAAACTAAGAGCAAAAGCACCATCAATACACATGATAAGAGCAGACATAGAAACAGAAGTATCTCCAATAGTAGGAAGTGAAAAACAATCACAAGAACTAGTAGAATCGTTACTTTCAGAATTTGAAAACGATCCAAAGAAAATATGGGAATCAAATATATTTGGCAAGAGCCTGCACGAGCTTGTAAACGAAGGCTTGCAAACAAAACTAATGAAAATGCCAGAAGATGCACAAGAAAAATTGCAAGAAACATTGGAAAGAATAATAAACGAGGGAAGCGGAGGACTAATCTGCATAATATTATAAGAAAAACTGTACAATTTGGGGACGGAGAAAAAAATGTACATGAATATAAAAACAGATTACAAAATAAAGAGGCAGAAGCAATTCTGTCTCTGAGAAAATTCATTTAAATATTCACGAAATTTGTAACGATTTGAAAGTACGTATTATTCTTTATATATTTTCTGCAATAATGCTTCTTCTAATGTTTTTGAAAAATTTATTTTTAAATTTTCAGCTTTTGTATTTACCCACTTAGGAATGTTAACGGTTTTTTTAACTAATTCTTTTCCCCATTTTTCGGCAAATGAACTTATATCTACTGAGATATATGTCTTAAACTTAGAAACATAATCCCAGTTTTCTATATCTAAATATTTTTCTAATTTTTCAAATGATACGTCTTCAATTTTACTTGATTTAGGAATTTGATTATTTTCTTCCATTTCATCTAATACAATACCAGCAATCAAATCTTCTGCCATTGTCATTGCTTCTTCTAATGTGCTACCACAAGTGGAATTATTTTTCAAATCTGGAACAAATACGGAATATCCACCTTCCTTTTCTTCATAGAATAATACTGGATAAATAACCTTCATGGATATATTTCCTCCTATATATTTGCAAGCGAGGGTACTATTTCAACCCTGCTTGTTTTAAAATATTGTTAAGAGTTCCTTTTGGGATATCTCCTTTATGGTTGGGAACGGGTATACTTCCGCTTAATCTCATCATGCTTATATATGTAGTGTGAACCATTAGTATGATGATGATACCAACCATGGGAGGTTAACAATTTCTCAAGTTCACGAAATGTCATGACTATTCCTCCTAACAATTATATTATACTACGTATACTACGTATAGTCAACAGCTTTTAAGTATTATTTCATATTTATAAAAAAATATTCAATAAACGCAGATTTAAAAATTTGTAGAATTTTGTTACTTGAACACTTGGTCATAGCTCTTGTATAATTTTGTTTTTTATGGTATTCTATCAATGAAAATAGGGAGTGGGAGTTAACAAAAAAACAAAGGAGAAAATCCCTAGAAAGGAGACATTCGTACAATTATACGAGTAAAATAAAATGAATAGAAAAAAATATGAGATTTATGAATCGAAGGAATATAACAACATTAGAGAGGTTCTTGATAATGCTTTTACAAATTACCCTGATAATGTTGCATTCAAATTAAAAGAAACAAATGGCAAGCAGGTTACTTATAAAGAAATAAAGTACAAAGATTTTCAAAATGATATAAATGCTCTTGGAACAGCTTTAATTAATTTAGGACTAAAAGACAAAAGAGTTGCTATAATTAGCAAAAATAGATATGAGTGGATTCTATCATATGTTTCGGTTTTAAATGGCACAGGAATTGCAGTTCCATTAGATAAAGGCTTACCAGAAGAGGAGACAGAGTCATCTTTGCAAAGAAGTTATGCCGAGGCTATAATTTTTGCAAATGATTATATGGATACAATGAAGAAATTCAAGGCTTCTGGAACAACAGATGTTACAAAATTTATTTGCATGGATCAGATTAGTGATGAAGAAAAAAAAGCTGGTTTCTTGTATTTAGGAGATTTAATAGAAGAAGGAAAGAGATTAGTAGAGAATGGAAATAGAGATTTTATAGATGCAAAAATTGATGATAACAAGATGAGTATTATTTTATTTACATCAGGAACGACTTCTAAGTCGAAAGCTGTAATGCTATCTCACAGAAATATAGCATCAAATATTTCTGCCATGAATAGAGTTGAACTTTTTTTGAGCACTGATGTTAATATGGCGTTTTTGCCATTCCACCATACATTTGGAAGTACAGGAATTTTAATTTTTTTAAACCATGGCTGTACAAATGTATTCTGTGACGGAATTAGACACATTCAAGCTAACATGAAAGAATATAAAGTAAGCATTTTTGTTTGCGTTCCACTTTTAATTGAGTCAATGTACAAGAAAATTGACAAAGAGATAAAAAAACAAGGAAAAGATAAATTAATAAAATTTGTGACTCCGATTAGTAATTTTTTGTTGAAGTTTGGTATAGATATTAGAAGAAAAGTGTTCAAGAGTGTAATAGATAATTTGGGAGGAGCATTAAGAGCAATTATAAGTGGAGCTTCTGGATTAGATCCAAAGGTTGCAAAGGCTTTTAATGATTTTGGTATATTAACAATTCAAGGATACGGATTAACAGAGACTTCACCAGTTTTAGCTGCTGAAAACGAAAATTGCATAAGGTATGGTTCAATTGGTTTTCCTATGCCAGGGGTTACTCTAAAAATTGATAATCCAAATGAGCAAGGAATAGGAGAGCTTATTGCAAAAGGACCAAATGTTATGCTTGGATATTATGAGAATGAAGAAGCAACAAATGAAGCCATAAAAGATGGATGGTTTCATACAGGGGACCTTGCAAAACAAGATAAAGATGGATATTTCTTTATAACAGGTAGAAAAAAGAATGTAATAGTATTGAAAAATGGAAAGAACATATATCCAGAGGAACTAGAAACACTAGTAGGAAAACTTCCATATGTGGATGAATGCATGGTTTTTGGCTATCCAAAAGATGATGATTTGGTGGTTTCTGTAAAGATTGTATACAATAAAGACTATGTAAAAGATAATTTTGCAGGATTTACTCAAGAACAATTAAAAGAAAAAATATGGGAAGATATTAAAGAAATAAATAGCGGACTTACAAACTACAAGCATATGAAAAAATTAATAATAACAGATGAGCCAATGATTAAAACATCAACAGCCAAGATAAAAAGACACGAAGAAATGAGTAAAATTTTAGCTGAGGAGGGTGCAATTAAATAGTAGTCTATTTAATTGAAATATTATATGAAAAGAACAAAACTTTCGGAAAGAATTTTGCCAACATATACTAAAGGTGAGGAAATATTTAATATGACCTCACATATTGTTGGTGGTGCATTTGGAATTATTGCAACGGTTCTATGTGTGGTGTTTGCAGCAATTCATCATAACGTGTATGGTGTCGTATCTGGAGCTATCTATGGAGCTTCGATGATAATTTTATATACGATGTCTAGTATATATCATGGATTACATAGAAACAATGCAAAAAAAGTATTTCAAGTACTAGATCATTGTACGATATTTTTGCTAATTGCAGGGTCATATACACCATTTGCCTTATGCACATTTAGAGAATACAATACAGCCTTAGGTTGGTCATTGTTTGGAATAATATGGGGAGTTGCGATTCTCGGAATTGTATTAAACGCTATAGATTTAAAAAAATATAAAATATTTTCAATGATTTGTTACTTAGCAATGGGCTGGTGCATAATAATAAAACTTCCATTATTGCTACAATTAGTTGGCATTCCAGGGACGGTTCTATTAGTGTCGGGCGGAATAGCTTATACAATAGGTGCAGTTCTATATGGAGTAGGAAAAAAACACAAATATATACATTCAATATTCCATTTATTTATAGTACTAGCGAGTGTATTGCAATTTTTATCAATATTGTTATATGTAATGTAAGCATTTATACAAACCAAATTTTTTTAAAAACTTAGGTACATCACTCTTGGCTGGAGATACTTTGTACTCCATAAAAGGTGAGTTTGACTTTGTTTTTTTAAATGAAATTTGGTTTGATAATGTTTACAGCAAACAATTTAATATGAAAGGGAAAGCTCATGATAGAAATAGTAAAAGAATTAAAAGAAGCAAATTGTGTAACTCATGGAGGAAAGTTTCATTCTGATGAAACTTTTGCAACTGTAATATTATCTAAAATATTACCTAACATAAAGTTAATTAGAGTAAATGAAGTAACAGACTCAATGAGAGAAAGTATTGCAAATAAACTCGTATATGATATTGGCGGAGGTGAGTTTGACCATCACCAAGCAGGCGGAAATGGGCAAAGAGATAATGGAGTAAAATATGCATCTTGCGGATTAATATGGAAAAGTTATGGAAAAAAATATTTAGAAAAATGTAATGTGAAAAAAGAACATATAGAAGAATTATTTTTACAAATTGATAAAGATATAATACAGTACATAGATGCAAATGATAATGGACAGACTACCAAGATTGATACAGATTATAAATTTGTTGAATTAGCGAGTGTGATTTCTGCTTTTAATCCATGCTGGAACGAAATAGTAGATACCGATGAATGCTTCATGCAGGCTTATGAAATTGCAAAAAAATATTTTGAACGTTTTATTGCATGCGAGATTGCTAAAAACGAAGCAAAAGAATTAGTTGAAAATGCTATAGAAAATTCAAAAGATGGTATAATGATACTTGAACAATTTATGCCATGGGAAGAAACAGTTTTAACATCAAAAAATTCAAAGGCAGAGAAAATAAATTTTGTAGTATTTCCTTCTAATAGAGGAGGATTTAGTGTACACACAGTACCAAGGGAACTTGGAAGTTTCGAAAATAGAAAAAGTTTACCGAAAGAATGGGCAGGACTAAGAGATGAAAAACTACAAGAAGTTTCAAAGATAAAAACAGCAAAATTTTGCCATAATGCATGTTTTATTTGTACGGCAGAAACAAAAGAAGATGCCATAAAGATGGCTGAGATAGCGCAAAGAGCTTGACATAATTGAGTAACGTGATATAATGTATGCGTAATTTATCCTAGGTACAGGGAGCAATAATATGTACCAGTAAGCAATATCTCATAATAGTGACTACTAAGGAGGTAATGAAATGAAGGTTACTTTAGAACTAGATTGTTTATCTACAGAAACTCGGCATGCAATAGCCAGTGAAACTGAAAATTCAGAAGTGCTTGATGTACTTTCGGCGGACGAAAAGAGTTATGTCAGATGTACAGTAGCTAACAACGAACATGTGTCAGAAGAGACACTTGATAAGTTAGCAAATGATGAATCTGATCAAGTACGGTGGGAAGTTGCAGAAAATTCTAATACGTCACTTAAAACTCTTGAAAAATTGGCTGATGATTTGTCCTGCAATGTACGTCGAGCGGTGGCTTGCAATGAAAATGCAGATGATAAGCTTTTAGCAAAGTTGTCTATGGACAAAGATGATATTGTAAGGGAGAATGTAGCTGAAAATCCTAAAACAGGAAGTCTAACGCTTGAAGAGATGGCTGAACATGATCCTGTAATTGATGTTAAATTGGCTGCTTTGGGCAATCCCAATATTCCAACGAGGGTAATACATAGAATGGCTGCAGGCACTGGTAAACGAGTGCGTGAAACCATTGCTGGTAATATAAGTACTCCCAAAACGATTTTAATGAAGTCAGCAAGAGATCGTGATACTAATGTTGCCTATAATGTGGCTTGTAACCCCAATGTACCGAGAGAAGCACTTACAATACTTGCAGAAAGAAGAAATATGGGAATTCTTGTAGCTGTTGTAAGAAACAAAAATACTCCGGAAGAAGCGCTTGCTAAGTTAGCGAGAAATAATAATAGAAACCTAAGGTTGCTTATTGCCGAACATGAAAATACTTCCAGAGAAACATTGGAATTCTTGTTGTTGAAGGCAGTGAAAGAAGCTGATCAAAAACTAGCCGAAATTGTACGATTGGCACTTGCTAAACAGTAAAAATTTAAAGTAATTATTATTCACCAGTAGAATCTTAATAAGGTTCTGCTGGTGGATTTTTTATTGCATGTAGCAGAATGCAGAATTTTATCGAATAAAAGAATTAAACAGTGCACTGGGAGAACACAGATTTGGAACAGATTCGTACAGCTTCAAAGTATCTCCAAAGCAAGAGTATAAAAGATTTTATGATATGCTTCAAGACGATTTATTACTAGGAGACTGGGCTATAGGACAGGAACAGTTTAACCAGAAATATTCTCAAGAGATAAAAGAATTATTTGAAAAAATAACTACAACAGATGTAAATAATAATTCGATTTCGAGTGAGGAATATGAGAAAAACATCAAAGAATATACCGATTATAGAACATATTTGAACTTTGATTTAATAGTAAAAGATAAGCTTGGAAATGAGCAACGTTTATCTAAAACATTATTGAAAAAGTCTGGTGGAGAAACGCAGACACCATTCTATATATTAATATTGGCATCATTTGCACAATTATATAGAACTAAGAGTAATGATAATACCATAAGATTAATTGTATTTGATGAGGCATTCAGTAAAATGGATAGCGAGAGAATAGAAGAAAGTATTAAGCTCTTAAAGAAGATACAATTTCAAGCAATATTTGCTGCACCACCAGAAAAATTGCAAGATATTCAAGCACTAGTTGATTCAACATTGCTAGTATTAAATCCGGAAGAACATGAAATTGTTGTGAAGAAGTATACTAATAAGGAAGAATAATTATTTTCCAACGCAATTTGAAGAGAAGGAATATAGAATGGATTTTGAGAAGATTATTTTAAATACATTGTTAGATAAATACGAGGCTAGCAAGGCTTTATATGAAGCTTCTAATAGAAGAATTATATTGAAGATGAAAAATCTAACTGGTTATAATATTGAAAATTATGATAGAAAACAGATAATTCATGATGTGATATTTGAGCTAAAGAAAGCATGTATAATAGATTTTTCTTGGCAAAAATACGAGAAGCGGAAACATAATAGAAGAAATTTGGTTAAATAAAGAAAATGTAGAATTGGCATATGAAAAGGCTAATAGAACAAATGTAAAAGAAAATATTGAGCTATTATTGAAAATGCAGAAGAATATAGCAATGATGATATCTTATTAGAAGTAGGAATATCAAAATATCCCGAGATCTTTGAATTTTGTGGAGACATGGAATATTACATAGATGGTGAAAAAATAGAGCACAAAAAAGTGACGAACTTGTAATATATCATGGTGGAATGTATAGTCCGATAAAAGGTAAATTCTTTAAAAAATATATGAAGCCTGCGAAAACCAAGAATTTTATCATTGGAGTGACATAGATATTGGTGGATTTAGAATATTTACGAGACTTAAAAAAATTATACCAGAACTACAAGAATATAAAATGGATACAGAAGCTTTTTTTAGTAAAAGAGAATATTGGAAAGAAATGAATCAAGACTATAGAGAAAGACTGCAACAATTAAGAGAATTATCAGATTATGAAAACTTCTATGAAGTGATTGACGCAATGCTAGAGAACAATAGCAAATTAGAACAAGAGGCATTTATTTTATAAATTAGGTAAAGTTCAAGCCTCATAAATAGGTAACTATTAAATATATTTAATAAAATGGAAAAATATTACAATATTTTAAAACGAAGCATTGACAAAATGAATAAAAATGATATATAATGAATATACTAAAGAAGCAATTGAAAGATTGCTGATAGGAGTTCATAAAGAACGATTTGAAATTAGGTAAAGTTCAAGCCTCATAAATGAACTGTAATGAAATTAGGTAATGCTTAAGCCTTATAAATAAGCAGTGATAAAATAGGGAGTATATAAGTGGTAACACATGTACTCTCTTATTTTGTGCAGAAAAGAGGTTAGATGAAAGAATTATTATTTTATGCCGTGAATAGAGAATATATTAAATATTTAAGTATGTATGATGAACATGTTAGCTATAATAAAGATGACATAGGACATAGTAGACCGTATTTAGGGATAGTATTAGAAATTAAATGTTATAGATATTTTGTGCCCCTGTATTCATACAAAGAGCATTATGAAAAATACAAGAATAATCCAAGTTTCTTTTTTATATATGATAGAAAAAGGAGACCATTAGCTATTATTAAATTTTCTGCCATGATTCCAATTCCTATGAAGATGAATGTTATGAATATATTAAACTATAGTGAACAGGATAAGAATTATAGAAACCTTATATCTGCAGAGTATAGATTTGTGAATTCTAATAAAGAAGAAATCTATAAGAGAGCCAATAAAATGTATGTTGCCGTAACACAACATAAAAATAATTTTCTAAAAACCATTGCATGTAATTTTAAATTGTTAGAAGAAAAAGCACGAGAATATAAAAATATTTAGGATTTTTATAAAACACAATATTTGACAATTATACCGATTTGATGTATGACATGAGTATGATTGTCAAAAAGAAACACAAAAAAACGATTAAAAGAAACAGGATATTTGAAAAATGTAAAAAACAGTAAAAAATATTTTTTTATGTTATACTAAGAAAAGTAATTGGAGGAAGAAAGATAATGGAAATTCAAAAATCTAATTTAAATGAGCAGATTATAAAGGCTTTGATAAATAAAAATTATGGCATAGAGATAATGGAAATTGAAAAAATTAATAGAGGAACAGCAAATATATTCAAAATAAAATCAAATGACAAAGTATATATTTTAAAGGAATTTAGCGAAGGAAGAACAGAAGAATCAGTAATAAAGGAAACTAATATAATCAACTTTTTAAAAGATAGAGGAATAAATGTTCCTGTTTATATAAAGTCAAAACAAAATAGTTTTTATATTAAGTTTGAAAATAGAATAATCATTTTGCAAGAGTGTATAGATGGATATACAATGGAAAACAATACAGGAGATCATCAAAAAACAATTGAGAGTGCAAAAATATTAGGAAAAATGACACAAGCACTGAAAGATTACGAAGGCTTAGAGGAAGATGGAATAATAGAAAAATGGTTTTCAAAAGAAAGTTTAGAAAATGGAATAATAAAAATGGAAGATTTAATAAATAAATTAAATCTAGATAACCCATATAGAGAAAAATTTGAAAAAGATCTTCAAGATAAAATAAATATGTCAAAAGATTTGATAAAGAACTTTGATTTTGAAATAATTAAAAAGATGACAATAATGAATAGCCATGGAGACTATAGTGTTCAGCAATTAATTTATAATGACAATGGCAAGACAACTGTAATTGATTTTGAAACAGCAAAAAAACTACCGATAATTTGGGAAGTAATGAGATCATATAGTTATATTGATGAAGAAGCAAAAAATGGAAAACTAAATATAGATACATTAGTGGAGTATGTTAAAGAATTTGAAAAATATGTACAATTAAATGAGTATGATTTAAAATATGCAGCACAATTATATTTAATTCAAATTGTAAGTAGCCCATTCGGTTATAAGCAATATAATGATGATTATGAGAAAAAAGGATTATTAGAATTTGCTTTATTTAGAACCAATTTATGTAGATATTTATATAATAACTCAAAAGAAATAAGTACAAGATTACAAAAAGAAGTTAATAGTTATACTAAAGTATAATAAAATAAATGACAAAAGATACAAATAAATAAGGTATGAAGTTTTTATTTGTATCTTTATAAATGATATAAGTGTAGTAAAATACAAAAATATTTGTAAAAAAGACTACACAAAATAAAAAAAATATGTTACAATAAAAAATGAAATTTTTAGAAAAATGGCTAAAAGCCAATAAGAAGGAGGAGTTAAAATGTCAGGTCATAGCAAATGGCATAATATTCAAGCTAAAAAAGGTAAAGCTGATGCAGCAAGAGGTAAAGTATTCACAAAATTAGGAAGAGAATTATTAATAGCAGTAAAGCAAGGTGGACCTGACCCGGCTGGTAACTCTAAATTGAAAGATGTAATTGCAAAATGTAAGGCAGCAAACATGCCAAACGATACAATAAACAATGCAATTAAGAAAGCATCTGGAGCCGGAAACGCAGAAAACTACGAAGAAGTTATATATGAAGGATATGGACCAAACGGTGTTGCTGTTATAGTAGAAGCAAGTACAGATAACAGAAATAGAACAGCAGCAGACGTAAGACACGTATTTGATAGAGCCGGTGGAAACTTAGGAACAACAGGTTGTGTTTCTTACATGTTCAATAAAAAAGGTGTAATGGTTGTAGATAAAGCAGAATGCAAACAATCAGAAGATGATTTAATGATGATTGCATTAGATGCAGGGGCAGAAGATTTTGAGGCTGATGAAGAATGCTACACAATTACAACAACACCTGAAGATTTTTCAAGTGTAAGAGAAACTCTAGAAGGCCAAGGAATAGAATTCTTAGAAGCAGAAGTTCAAATGGTTCCAACAACATATGTTGCATTAGATGAAAAAGCTCAAGAAAGAATGGATAAGTTACTAGAAAATCTTGATGAATTAGATGATGTTATGAATGTTTACCATAATAGTGAGAATAATTAATTATAAATAGAATCATACAGCAAAATGTATGGTTCTATTTTTTTATGTGAAGCATATAATAATTATTAACAAAGGAGAAAGAAAATGAGTGAAGAGTTTTTAAAATATTTTCCTCAACACATACAAACAATATTAGCTAAAGAAAAATTAAATTTACTTGAAGAAGTTCGCGTGAGAAATAATTTGCCTTTAATTTTAAGATTGGGACAAGTCCAGAAAATACTAAATTACATTATAAATACAGAAGATATTAATTATATATTTCAAAAAATATGCGAGAATTCCGTATACTCATATCAAAAACAAATTGCAAATGGCTACATAACAATAAAAGGCGGACATCGTGTTGGAATAGTTGGAACAGCAGTGTTAGATGCAAATGGACAAGTTGCTAATTTTAATTATATTTCTAGTTTAAATTTTAGAATAAGCAGGGAAATAAAAGGTTGTTCAAACTGTATGATAAATGAAATAATAAAAAACAATAATAGCATCTATAATACGTTATTAATCTCTCCACCAGGAATGCGGAAAGACGACTTTATTGCGAGATATAACACGAAATATTAGTAATGGCATATCAGATAAAATACAAGGCTTGAATGTGGTTGTAATAGATGAGAGAGGAGAAATTTCATCAACTTATAGAGGAATAATGCAAAATGATTTAGGGATTAGTACTGATGTGATAAATGATATTCCAAAATCTATAGGAATGAAAATTGCTATTCGTTCTATGGCACCACAGGTGTTAATAGCAGATGAAATTGGAAGTATGCAAGATAGTGAAGCAATAAAGTACGCCATGTGCTGTGGAGTAAAAGGGATTTTTACGGCTCATGGAAATAGTATTGAAGATGTGATGAAAAATCCAGAATTGAGGGAATTGATACAAGAAAAAATATTTGAAAAAGTAATAGTTATAAAAGCAAGAAATGATTCGAATTATGAATTTGAAACAATAAATTTATAAAAAATAGTTCTAAAATAAAAATATCGGAATATATATTATAAAGAAGCTTAAAATAGGAGACAAGCTATGATTTTTATAAAATATATTCTGATAATTTTTGTGTTTTTAGCATTTACATATATAGGAAACACATATTCAAAAAAATATGTAAATAGGGTACAAGAATTAGAAAAAATGGAGAATTTGTTAAACATATTTAAATCAAAAATTAAATTTACAGGACTAACCATTCAAGAAATTTTTAACCAGATTTATGATGACAACAAAGATGTGGTTGGAGACATGTTTAAAAGAGCAAGCCTTAATATGGAAAACATGAGTGCAAAGGATGGCTGGAAAAAAGCTATACATGAATCACAAGATAAACTAAATTTTAATAAAGAAGATTTTATTGCCATAGAAACTCTTGGAAAAATGCTAGGAAACACAGATGTGGATGGACAAGTAAGCCAAATTGAATTAACAGAAAAATTAATAGAAGACCAGATTGAAAATGCAAAAATTGAGAAACAAAAGAATACAAAATTATATAAGACGTTAGGAGTAACTGTGGGGCTTACTGCTGTTATATTACTATTATGAAAAGGCATAAGGTTGAAAATTTAATTCTTTTCCAACCAAACTTGTTCAAGTAAGAAAGGAACGGATGAATAATGGATATAAATTTATTATTTAAAATTGCTGCTATTGGAATTTTAGTTGCTGTATTGTATCAGGTTTTAGTAAGAGCAGGAAGAGAGGACCAGGCAATGATGACAACTCTTGCAGGACTCATTATTGTTCTTACAATGGTAATTAAAGAAATTAGTACTCTGTTTGATACAGTAAGGACAATTTTTAATTTGTAAGGAAAGTGATACATATGGATATTGTTAAAATAATTGGCATTGGTCTAATAGCGGTTATAATAATTGTAATTTTAAAACAGTATAGGCCAGAATTTGCAATGTATGCCTCGCTAATAGCTGGAATATTAATATTTGCATTGATTGCTACTAAGCTTTCTGGAATTATTGAAGTGCTGAAAAGCTTATCAAGCAAAACAGCAATAAACAATGAGTTTCTAGTTTTACTTATTAAAATTACTGGAATAGCTATTTTAACGGAATTTACAGTGAGTATCTGCAAAGATGCCGGTGAATCTGCAATTGCAAGTAAGGTTGACCTAGGTGGCAAAGTAATAATAATGTCTATGTCTGTTCCGATAATGTCAAGTTTGCTTGAAGTTATTCTAAACATTCTACCGTAGTGGAGGAAAAATGAAAAACAAAAGATTAATAAAAATAATTGTAATACTGCTAATATATTTTTGCTATTTGAGCTTTTGCTATAAAGTTAATGCAGAAGATGACATAACGAGTGAACTCTTGAAAAGTCAGTCGAGTACATTAGGAATATCCAGTTTTATTGAAGAGGCTAACAAATACAAGAGTGAGGATTTTGATATTGATGTAAATGAGCTTATAACATCTGCTATAAAAGGAAATGTGGATAATCAGACAATAGGCAGAAAAATTCTAGCACAGTTGTTTAGTGGAGCAAGAGAAGCAATCAGTACAATTCGGAAGCATTATGGTAATTATAATAATATCTAGCGTGCTTCGAAGCATAACAGATGGCCTCGAAAATAAGAGCGTTTCGCAAATTACATATTACATAACATATATTTTAATCGTAACAATCGTAATGAAAAATTTTTCAGATATAATCAACATGGTAAAAACATCGATTGACAATTTAGTAGCATTTACAAATTGTTTAATTCCATTATTAATAACACTTATGATAACTACAGGAAATATTGCATCTGCTGGAATGCTACAGCCAATCATTTTATGGATAATATCTTTTATAGGCAATTTTATAAATGTTGTGCTTGTACCAGCAAGCCTAATATCTGTAGCGTTAAGTGTAATTTCAAATGTATCTGATAGAGTCCAAATAGACAAGCTTTCGAAATACATAAATACAACAGTTGTCTGGATATTAGGAATTGTTCTTACCATATTTGTCGGTGTTTCTTCACTCGAAGGAAGCATAACAAATGGAGTTGATGCACTTACAGTAAAAACCACAAAAGCGGCAGTTTCAAATTTTATTCCGATTGTTGGAAAGATACTTCGGAGATGCCGTAGACACGGTTATGAGTTGTAGCAATATTTTAAAAAATGCAGTTGGAATTGTTGGTGTAATTATAATTTTGAGTATTTGCATAATACCGATAATAAAATTGACAACTTTAATGGCAGTTTATTACTTGGGTTCTGCCTTATGCCAGCCTATTGCAGATGATAAGATTGTAAAATTATTAGGTCAGATAGGAGGAACATTTAAGCTATTATTAGCCATAATGTGTAGTATTTCTGTAATGCTTATTATCGGAGTGACATTAGTAATAAAAATATCGAACAGTGGAGTGATGATGCAATGATTGAATTTCTTAGTAGTTGGGCACAAGGGATAATTGTTGCTGTAATAATTGCAACATTAATTGAAATGATTTTGCCAAATAGCAGTAGTAAAAAATATGTGAAAGTTGTAATTGGAATGTACATATTGTTTACAATAGTATCTCCAATAATCAAAAAATTGGGTGGCAAAGATATTAATTTAAACACAATAGATATAGAAAAATATGAACAACAGATTTCAAAAAGCGACAACACAATATCACGCAAGTTTGAAGATAATAATACTAGAAGTATTAAAGATATATATGTATCAAATTTAAAAGCCGATATATCTGCTAAACTAAAAGAAAAAGGCTATGAGATTGATACATCAGATATTCAGATAAAAGATGACGAAAATTACACGATAGTAAAAATTACATTAAAACTGATTAAAATGGAGCAAAAACAGGAAAAAAACAATGAAATAGTAATAAATACTGTAGAAATTGGAAATACAATAAGTCAAAAAGATAGCAAAACATTAAGTGATGATGACAAACAAGAAGTAAAAGATTACATAAGCGAAACTTATGACATAGATAAAAAGAACATTAATATTTCTTAAAGGAGGAGTGCACTTTTAGTGCCAATAAAGAAAGATGTTTAAGGAAAAACTTCAGAAAATTAAAGAAAAAAATAGTGAAGAAAATGGCAATAGCAAAAAGAAAATGGAAAATTTAGTTGTACTCATAATTATAATGATAGTAACAATTGTAGCAATTAACTATATTTGGAGCGGAGATAAGAAAAAAGACAATATAACAACAGATACAAATAAAAAACTTGCCACGACAGAAAATGAAACACAGACGGTTACAACTGAAGAAAATGGAATGGAACAGAAATTGGAGAATATATTATCAAATATAAAGGGAGTTGGTAAAACAAAAGTATTAATTACATATTCACAAACTAGCCAGATTATACCGATGTATGATGAGGATTCCAGCACTAGTACGACGGAAGAAACCGATTCTGGAGGAGGCACAAGGACTATGAATGAAAGCACTACGAAGAAGGATGTAATATACGAAGATAAGAATGGAACGAAAACACCAATAACCCAGAGTGTGGTAAATCCTAAAATAGAGGGTGCGATAATAACTGCGCAGGGAGCAAATGACGCAAACATAAAAACAAGCATAGTGCAGGCAGTAGAAGCCGTGACTGGATTGGCTACATATAAAATACAAGTTTTTGAGATGAAAGATTAAAAAAATATGGAAATAAGAGGAGATTGTGAATATGAAACAGATTTTAAAGAAAAATCAAATTATAATTTCTGTTATAGCAATAATGCTGATTGCTGCAGGCTACATGAACTACACGAGCAATGAAAAACAAGCATTAGAAACAGCAGTATTAACAGACTCGGAAAAATACGCTGGAATCGGAGATGCAACACTCGTGAGTGCCAATGTTGCTGATAATAATGAGATACAGAATATTACTGATGAGCCTACTAAAAATGAAGATAACAAGGACGAAATAAAATCGGATGAACAAAATACAGAAATTAAGGGAAATGATGAAAATGTAGCTAAAAATGAAATAAATACATCTACAACTGTAACAGAAACTAGCGGAGACCAATATTTTGCAGAGCTTAGACTAGAACGAGATAAGATGTATTCGCAAATGTTAGAAAGCTATCAAAAAATATTGAGTAATAGTCAAATATCAGAAACTCAAAAGGAAATTTCAGAAAATGAAATAAAGAAAATAAATGATACGAGAAATGCAATAATGATAGCGGAAAATCTAATAAAAAACAAGGGATTTGAAGATTTAATAATATTTATAAATGGAGACAGCATAAGCATAATAGTAAAGGCTAAGGAATTGAAAGAAGAGCAAATAGCTCAGATACAAAATATAATATCAAGAGAATTGAAAGGAGAGATAGAAAACATACATATTAGCAATAAAGAATGAAAAAATGGTATAAATAATGTAATTTAATATGGAAGCAAAGAAAACTTCTTAGTATCAAGAAGACCATTGCAACAAAAATGTAATAAAAATGTAACTAAAATATAATAAAGACTGTGATTCCACTGGTATAGCGATGATTGTAAAAGCTAGTTTATTTAGGCGAATTGCCTAAAAGAAATTTTAATGGTAATATAGAAGTAATTGAAGTGTGAAGTAAAAATAAATAAAATTTTCACACTTTTTTTGTGCAAATAAAAGGAGGAAAGATTAAATGAAAAAGAAGCGAAACTCAGGAATAACACTAATAGCGTTAGTGGTTACAATAGTGGTTTTGTTAATTTTAGCAGCAATAACATTAAACTTGGTGCTTGGAAATAATGGAATAATAGCAAGGACTAAAGATGCAAAAGAAAAAAATGAAATCGCAGAAGAGAAAGAAATAGTTCAATTCGCAACAACAGAAGCAAGATTAAATGATAGTAATGGCAAACTTACATTTAAAAACTTTGAAGAAGCTATGAAAAATAATTCTAGAAATAAAAAATACACGCTAACTGATGAGGGAGACGATATTAAAATAACGTTTGCGTCAGGAAGAGATTATTATGCTGAAGGGGATAATAGTGAAAGTGGAGACAATACATATTTTATATGGGAGTTGAGTGATACTGAGGCAAAGATAGTAGGGCTAAAGGACGAGGCAAAAGAATTAGAAGATATAAAAGTTCCGGATGTATATAATAACCTACCTGTAACTACTTTGAATGCACGTTTTGCAGGAACAAAAGTAAAGAATATATTTCTAGGAAAGAATATAACAACAATTTCGGAAAAGGCATTTATAGAAAGTGAAAAGAATAAAAAAAGTGACAACTTAGAGAACATCAAGGTAAGTAAAAATAATGCAAAATATGCAGATATTGATGGAGTATTAGTTGGAAAGGATGGAAAATACTTGATTCAATATCCATTCAATAAAAGTGAAGAGGAATATACAATACCGGATTCTGTGGAGACAATTGGAAAAGCTTCATTTTGTTATACAAAAGTGAAGAAAATAAATTTTAACAATGTAAAAAGCATAACAGGTTGGGATGCATTCGCAAAATCTGAAATGGTTAAGCAGACAGCCATTACAATTCCTAAAAGTCTTGATAATAAGATAATAGTTAATGTAATTACAGATTGTGCAACTGATGCAAAAAATATACAAAATATAACGGTCGAAAATGGAAACCCAAGCTTTAGTAGTATAGATGGAGTTCTCTTTAATACTACTGGTACAATTTTGTATTATTATCCTTTAAGAAAACCGGGAGAAGACTATACAACTCCTGATGTTACAAAAGTAATAAATTCATGGGCTTTCCCAAATGATGGTTCAAATGGAACCAAAATACATAATTTGAAATTTGGAAAACGGTCTAAAAGGAATAAAAGCAAATGCTTTTTATGTAAATAATATAGTTGCTATGCAAATGAATGAAAACATTTGCTATGTGGGAGAAGATGCCTTTTATGGAGGCGATTTTTTAGAAACTATAACAGATATTCCTAGAAATTTACGTAAAATCGGAGATGGGGCTTTCCCAAAGGCAAACTTGGATAGTGATACCATAGAAATGATAAAAAAAATAAATCCAAATGCAATTTCAAACGGATGGGGGGCTTTTGCATCATTATATCCATCATATGATTATGATATGAAAGAAAAGCCTATCCAAAATAGTACTTTTAATTATGAGAATGATTCAGAATATGACAATGAGGAATACGTACCAACTCCAGGAAACTACGTAAATTATAGCTACAATCAGAATGCTTCGATATACGTTAGTTCAAGCTATACTGGAGAAAGTACTAAAACATTTTATGCGACTAAAGGCTTGAAATGGAGAATATTAAATATAGATGAGAAAAACGGCAAAGTTGATTTGATAAGTGATAGACCAACTGATGAGATCCTTAAACTAAATAATTCAGCAGGTTATAATAATGCGGTATATATGATGAATGTAATATGCCAAAAATTATATAATAGTAGTAAATATAATGTAAGTGTAAGAAACATTAACCTAAAAGATGTTGAAGAATGTATGGGAACTAATGGAATTCAAGCAAGGAATGATTATGTGTCTAGTAGAGGTGTAAAATACGGAGTAGGAAGATTTTATTCGGGAAACATCAAATATCCAAGCTTATATGCGAAACAAAAGGGAACACTAGATGATGGATATTATCCAGAACTTACAAAAGCAAACCCTGATCCATATGAAGAAAGTGATAAAATAAATACCCAATACGTATCTGGAGGTTGGAATAAAATTAACACAGAATATACAGCCTTTACTCAAACAGCATACAGGCTTCCAATAAATATGCAATATTTTAATAGAGGAATAGATGTATTAAGAAGTAATGAAAAATATTTTATTGCAGCTAGAAGTTTAGATACTGTTGCAGGCTCTCCAAGATTTGGAATGAGATGTGCAAGTGATTCTATAGATTTTATAAATATATATGGAGATTACGATTCTAATGGCTACGATAGTGAGTATCCATGTGGCTATGGATATGATGACTGTAGTCCATATGGATGCGATGAGTACGAAAATAAGGTGGCTGCTGAAGCACATTTAAGACCAGTTGTTACAATTGACCTAAGTATAATTAAAGATAGAGATGAAAACGGAAGTTGGAATCTAAAAGAGAATTAGTATGATTATTGTTGTGGGTATGATTATTACTGTGAATATGATTATCGTGGATAAAGTATAAAAAGGGGATTAAAAGATGAAAAAAAAAATACTAATACCAATAATTTTAATAATTATAATTGCACTTATTATTGGAAGTGTAATTTATACTAAAACAAGAAAAGAAGCAAAAGAAGATTATAAAGCTTATAACATATACATAATGGAAGATACGTTACCAACATTGTTTGCCAACATGGACATGGTACATCAAAAAGATGTACCTTCCTATGTATGGTATCAACGTAAAGATACACTAGATAATGATTATCTTAAAACAATGTTTAGTAGTTTAGTACTATCTGGACATATCGGAGATGGAAATGCGCAAAACTTTAAAACGACTATAAAACCAGAAATTCAAAATTTTGTGAATAATGCACTTCAAGAAGATTCTAAAGCACATTTTAACATATATGTAACAGCTGAATATTACTGGATGGAAATATTAGCGATAGAAGAACTTGGCATACCAGAAGAGCAAATAAACGTAACAATGTATTCGTGTGGTACTGTTGATTATGTATTTAATCAAGAAATTACAAAAGCTGATAAATACGAGACTTTTTTACGCGAAAAAGAAAGATTTGACAGAATGCTAGAAGAAGTTAGAAGTGGTAAGTATAAAGATTCTGAAGATGTAAGTTACTTTAACAATGAGAAAGGTAGTGCAAAAGATTCAAATTATATACTTCTAAACTCATTAAGAAAAAATGTTGTATATTATTTGCAATTCCCAGAATTAATTACTTTTGAGGATCCACAAGTAAAAGAATGTATGGACAAGTCTAATATGAGAAAAATTGTTGTAAAAGAAAAGTTTAATAGTTTGACAGATGATGAGAAAGCAGATTTCTTCAAATGTGTAAAACTAGATAAAAAAGAATTTGATGAAAAGTACTTTAATAGCGAAAAAGGTAAATATTTAATAATAACTGGAACGAGACCTTTTTATGGAAAATATAGTAGAAATGATTTCAAAAATTTAATTGAACAAGTATATAACAAATATAAAGACGAATATAAGATTTTGTTTAAACCTCATCCAAAAGCAGTTCCAACAGAAGAGCAAACAGCGATGCTGGCTGAATTTAATATAGATGTATTACCAGCGCAATTACCAATGGAAGCAATTACATTTGTATACGATAATATTAAATTAGGTGGAGTTGCAAGTTCATTATATATGAGTGTTGAAAAAGGAGATACTCTATTCTTCTTTGAATCTAATAAAGATAATTTGGTAGAACCATTAAATGTGTTATATGATGATTTATTTGATGGTAGTGAATTAATGAGTCCACAAAATTAAAAGAAATGTAATTTGGAGTAGTGCCTATGAAATTAAGCGCTACTCCTTGACATATCCACTATTAAGTGGTAGTATTAATGGCAAAATGCGCTAATTTTTTAGCTATGTAAGAGGTATAAATTATGATTGAAAGTATGGAAAAAATGGTAGCACTTTGCAAGAACAGAGGATACATATATCCAGGTTCTGAAATTTATGGAGGTCTTGCAAATACATGGGATTATGGTCCTTTAGGTGTAGAATTAAAAAATAATGTTAAAGCTGCATGGAGAAAGAAGTTTATTCAAGAGAACAAATATAATGTTGGGCTTGATGCAGCAATATTTATGAACCCAGAAACTTGGGTTGCAACAGGACATGTTGCAGGCTTCAGTGACCCATTAATTGACTGTAAAGAGTGCAAAACAAGACATAGAGCAGATAAGTTAATTGAAGAATGGGCTCATGAGAATGGAAAAGATTTAGTTGCAGATGGTTGGACAGATGAGCAACTAGTAAATTACATAAATGAAAACAAAATTCCTTGCCCAGATTGTGGTAAAACAAACTTTACTAATATAAGAAAGTTCAATTTGATGTTTAAAACATTTCAAGGAGTTACAGAAGATTCAACAGCACAAATTTATCTAAGACCAGAAACAGCACAAGGTATATTTGTAAACTTTAAAAATGTAATGAGAACGACAAGAAGAAAGCTTCCAATGGGAATTGGTCAAATTGGTAAGGCGTTCAGAAACGAAATTACACCAGGAAACTTTACATTTAGAACACGTGAGTTTGAACAGATGGAACTTGAATTTTTCTGCAAACCAGGAACAGATTTAGAGTGGTTTAAATTCTGGAAAGACTATTGTAAGAAATTCTTATTAGATTTAGGAATGGAAGAAGAAAACATCAGGCTTCGTGACCACAGCCCAGAAGAGCTTGTATTCTATAGCAAAGCCACAACAGATATAGAATTTGCGTTCCCATTTGGATGGGGAGAATTATGGGGAATTGCTGATAGAACTGACTATGATTTATCAAGACACATGGAACACTCAAAACAAGATTTATCATATCAAGATTTAGAGACAAACGAAAAATACATTCCATATGTTATAGAGCCATCTCTAGGATGTGACAGAGTTGCTTTAGCATTCTTATGTAACGCATATGAAGAACAAGATTTAGGTGAAGGGGATTCAAGAGTTGTATTACACTTACACCCAGCTCTTGCTCCATATAAGGTAGCAGTACTTCCTTTATCAAAAAAATTATCAGAAAAGGCACAAGAAGTATATGAAAACTTATCAAAGAAATTCATGTGCGATTATGATGAGGCTGGAAGCATTGGAAAGAGATATAGAAGAGAAGATGAAATTGGTACACCATATTGTGTAACAATAGACTTCGATACATTAGAAGACAACAAAGTAACAATTAGAGACAGAGATACAATGGAACAAGTAAGAATTGATATTTCTGAAATAGAAAATTGGTTACAAGAAAAAATAGAGTTTTAAAATCATTCGACAAAATACGACACAAGAGCAGAATCGAGAAATGATGTTCTGCTCTTGCTTTTTGCCTTTATGGACAGCAATAAAAGTTAAAAGAATGTAGAATTTTGTCGAAACATTTTCCTTGACTTTTATATATTGTTGAAATATTATTAGCTTAATGGTTGAACTGAAAAATAAATATTAACTTAATAAATTAATGGGGGTGAAAAAAGAAAATACTATTAAGAATAGCTACAGAAGAATATATAAGATTGGGGGAAACAGTAAAATGAAAAATTTTTTTAAGAATATCGTTATAGGAATATGTATATTATTTTTTGTATCAAGTGTTGTATATGGAATATATGGAATTATAAAAACAAATGAATACCTCAACTCGGATATTAAGGAACCAGATACAGCAAATGAAGTAGAAACAAGCTATATTGAAAAATATAATTTGAGCATGCAAGAAACTGCAAAATATATGGGAATTAGCTCATGGAGTAAAAATTACTTTATTCAAGTAGGAAAAATAAGCATTATAGGTGGCGTAATATTAGGAGTAATACTTACAATAATTGAAAAATATAAAGGAAGCAATAAAAACAAATTTGTAACATTATTTATACGAATATGTATTATTTTTACGATTTTAAGTGTAATAATAAATGTTCTACTATTATGCTTAGCAAATGCAAAGGTTGGAAAAGAGGTTGAACCTGAAAATTATATTACCGAAATGGTCAAAATAAAAGAAGGAGATTTAATATTAAGAGCACACATGAGATATTTAGCTAAGGCTAAGATTACAGGAATGTATTTATGCGAGATTATTGCAGTGCTATCAATTATAATTGGTGCTTTAGTTCAAGTAATAAAATCAGAAAAAGTAAGTAAACAGAGAAAATAATAATCTAAGTATTCCTTAATGTGTTATATTTTTATTATATATGTATTTTACTAAAAGGAAAACTGCATAGTGATTTGCAGAGGATAAGGTTTTAAATATTACCTTATCTTTTTTATATTAACACTGCGAAAGAAGTCGATTTATGTCGAACGATTTCCTTTGACATGTTATGTATTGCAATGTATAATAAATAAAGTGTGCAGCTTGTCTGCCACTTTTTACAGGATAGGGAGAAAACAGATAGGAGAAAGCATAATGGAAAAAGCAATGAAAAAACGGCTTACCAATGTAGTTGTGATGGTGATGGCGTTGCTGATGTTGGGGACTACCCTCGTTAACAGAGCCTATGCCGCAGAACCCGAAGAGAAACTTGAAGAGGATGCTGTAATTGTGTTCTTGGATGGTGACTCTGGGGTGGTTGCAACAACTGCTAGCAACTCTATGACAGAGTTTGTTAATATCAGAGAGCGCTCTGGCGTCGGTTGTTGTACGTATACCTTTACCCTTGGACATGCTTGTAACTTAAAGTTCATGTTGGGTGCTAAATACCGCAATGGTAATTCCGGAACTATGGACATGACTCTTACGGGAGGAAATGCAATGTACCAAGAATACAGCATGAATATGGATGGCAACGTTACAATCTTCGATGCAGGGTATGCAGTTCCGGGTTCGTATACTCTCTTTATTTGGGCAAATGATTCTAGTAATTCGTATATTGCGGCTGGAAGCATTTATTCGATGGACTATTAAGGAGAAATTCCAGAGTAGAATAGTTTGGGGCTAATAATATATGAGCTTTCCCTATCCTGGCAGTGCGTGATTTCACGCACTGTTTTTTTTTAGCAAGAAAAGTTAACAATACACTAATTTGATTTTATTACAAAATATTACACATTATTACAAATTAATAATTTTAACAAAAACACTTGATTAATCTTCCAATTACATATATAGTATTCATCAGCAAAAATATAAATTTAATTTACATAAGCGAAGGAGTAATAGTAATGGGAATTATTAATGTTTATACAGGACCAATGAAATGTGGTAAGAGCCAAAAAATATTTAATGAATTGAAGAGACAATTAATTGCTGGAAAGAACATTAAGGTATTCAAACCATTATTAGATAATAGAGCTGGAGATGCAGTAATATCGACAAGAGCCGGCAATTCGATAAATGCTATAAATATTCAGAGTATAAATGAGCTTGAAAATTATGATGCTGACTCATATTTTATTGATGAATTTCAATTCCTAAAGGGAGATATTCAAACAATAGATAGAATGGCTGCAGAGGGAAAAAAATTTTATATTGCAGGACTAAATTTAACATCAGAAAAGAAAACATTTGGTAAAATGGGAGATTTAATGTGTATAGCAGATAATATTGAAATGATGACATCTATATGTGAAATTTGCAAGAGCGAAGAAGCAATATTTACATATTATAAAGGGCAAAAAGATACAGATATTATGGTTGGAGATGCAGAATATATACCAGTTTGTAGAGAATGCTATAACAAACTCATGAAACATATGCCATTTGAAATCGCCCAATAGGGTCCTATATTTTTAGGCGATTAATATTATTCTATATAAACTAATTTTAATTTAAAAAAAATAAGGTCAAGCTCGCCTTTTGAGGAGTCAGAAGGAGCTCCGACCAAGAGCACAATACCGAAATTTTTGCAAAATTAAAATTAGTTTGTAATATATTTATGTGACTAAATTTAAAATTTACCGTTTATATATATGGAGGATGTAATGGAAGATAAAAATAAGAAAAGAAGTAATTATATTAGCTGGGATGAGTATTTTATGGCAATAGCTAAATTATCTGCAATGAGAAGCAAGGATCCGTCAACTCAAGTTGGTGCATGTATTGTTGGTGCAGATAATAGAATTTTATCAATTGGATATAATGGAACTCCAAACGGTTTTGATGATGACGAGTTCCCTTGGAATAGAGAAGGCAACAATTTGGATACAAAATATCCATATGTATGCCATGCGGAAATGAATGCAATCTTAAATTACAGAGGAAGCAGAAAAGACTTAGAAGGTGCTAAAATTTATGTGGATTTATTCCCATGCAACGAATGTGCAAAAATGATAATTCAATCTGGAATTAAGGAAGTAATATATTTATCTGATAAATACGCAAATTCCGAAAATAATATAGCATCTAGAAAATTGTTAGATACTTGTAAAGTAACCTATAAAAAAATGCATATAGATGATGAAATGAAGAATATTGAAATTAAGCTATAATAATTAAAAACTGCCTCCGCCATATTAAAAAACACCATAATAAAACTGGAAAACATTGCTATTAAACGAAAAGTATGATATAATTGCAAAAACAAAATATAACGTGAAGGAGCTGTATTAATAGAATATGGAAGAAAAGGCACAATTTGGAATTGGATTTGTGTCAGGCAGACCGAATGTTTGCGCTGTTATAAACAACACATATAAGCATTTATTAAATCAAACTAAGAAGTTTGATAGAGAGGTTGAGTTAACGATATTCATATTGTATGATTTAAGTTACCAAAAAGAATCTAGAGAAGAAGATTTTTATAAAATATTACCAGAGGTACATAAAAATATAAAAATTGTTCATATTACTCCAAAGTTAATAGAGGAGCAAAAAGCAGGACTAGTTAAAGAAAAAATAATAACCATGGACGAGGCTAATTTATTTTTCGGCTATGGCTATGCAAAAGCAAGAAATACATTGCTATATAATGCAGTAATTAATGGAATTGATTATTTTTTATACTGGGATGATGACGAGTACCCAGTAGCGTGCGTTAAGAGTAGAAAGAACGGAAACATTAAATGGAAGATACAAAATAATATATTAGGACATTTAGAAAATATAGAAAATGCAGATATTACTTTTGGACATAGATGTGGATATAATTCGCCACTTCCATATATGGAACTAAAAAATCCATTTCATGAGCGTAGAATAAAGGCTTTTATAGAGGCTGTAAAAAATGAGTTTATGACGTGGGAAGATGTAAAAGGCTATTTGTCGAAAGATGACGGAATTGCTTATGCTGATGAAGAATTAATGAAAAAGAATACTGTGAGTGAAATACAAATTCAAGGAACACATAAACGTATATTGGGATCTCCATTGTGCCTAAACTTGAAACATTTAGACAAAATTCCTGCGTTTTACAATCCGGAAGGTGCAAGAGGAGAAGATGCTTTCTTTTCTTTATTACTGAATGAAAATAAAGTGATAAGCGTACCTGTTTATCATTTTCACGATCCATTTATAAAATTTAATAATGTTTTAGAAGGAAAATATCCGAGAAAAATAGACAAAACAAAGTCAAATGATAAGAGCGTAGAACAAAGATTTTATAAGGTTGCTAGAGGCTGGATTAAATATAGACCTTTATATTTGTATGCAACTGATAAGGAAAACTATGAAAAAGAAATAAAGAAGACAATTAAAAATTTAAGGAGAGGCATTCCGGCAATGAATAAAATGTTTAAAGATAAAGACTTTAACATTTTATTGGAAGACCTAGAAAAATATAATTCAAATGTAAAACAAGATTATGAAGATTTTCAACATGTACAAGTTGTTTGGAAAAAATTAAAAAATACAATTACTGAAAATAATAAGAAACTTGTAATCGCCCAATAAATACTATTACAACAGACCAATTTTAATTTTAAAAAAATTACTGTATGGCGCTCTTGGTCGGAGCTCCTTCGGACTCCTCAAAAGGCGAGCTTGACCTTATTTTTGAAAATTAAAATTGGTTTATTTATAAAAGAGAAAGGAATTAATGTGAGAAATATGGGAGAAAAGGCTTATTTTACGACTTTATCTACAGAAAATTATTTACCCGGAGTAATTGCATTAAATAAAGCGTTAAAAAATGTGAATTCGAAATATCCACTATATGCTTTACTTAGCAATGAGATTTCTGAAGAAACAGAAGAAGAATTAGAAGATAAAGGTGTAAAAACAATAAGAAGAGAAAAAGTTGACTTGCCTCAAGAAATAATAGATAGAAACAGGTCAAGGGCAAAGAATAGATGGAATTACACTTTTGATAAGCTAAATATTTTTGAACTAACAGATTTCGAAAAAATTGTATTTATAGATAGCGACATTTATGTAAGACAAAACATAGATTGTTTATTTGATAAACCACATATGTCGGCTGTAATAGACAAACATTATGGTCCAAATTTAACATGCAGATGCTTAGAACTTACATCTGGTGTTATTGTAGTAGAGCCTAAAAAAGGTCAAATTGAAAAATTTAAAGAAATAATAAAAACAATAATAGACAAACGAGATGCAATAGGGGATCAAGATATATTGCAGGAATATGACCATGAGTGGAAAAATAAACCTGAGTTACATCTAAAAAATAAGTATAATATATTCTTTCCATATCTAGAGTACTATGTAAACTTTCAAGAATATTCGATGGATGACTTAGCTGTAATTCACTTTATATATCCAAAGAAACCTTGGATGATTGATAAAGAAAACAGAGTTAATGAATATGTTGAATACATAGATGGATTTACGAAAGAATGCTATGAAGAAGAAAAAGCTCCAGAATACATAGATTGCTTATATGGAGATCGTAGACACGCTAAAAAGATTGTAGAAGAATATTGCAAATTGCTTGAAGAATAAATTGAATGTAAAAAACACCTAATTATACTTAAAAATAGTGCAAAAGATAAAATGCAACTGAAAGTTTACAAAAAGATAATGAAAATTGGTAGTGCAACTTTATTTATTTGCTCTATAATTTAGGTGGAGGTGAGAAAAATGAGATTTAGCGAAAAATTACCAAAGCTAAGAAAAAACAATAATTTATCGCAAGAGCAACTTGCAGAGCAATTAGGCGTATCTAGACAAGCAGTTTCAAAATGGGAGGCTGGAAATTCATATCCAGATATGGAAAAAATGTTGCAAATGTGCAAAATATTGAATTGTCATCTAGAAGACTTAATGGATGATGGCTCAATAGGAAACATTTCAACAGAGGGTTCGAAAAACAAGATTGATTTAAATATATGCATGCAAGACTTTTTAAATTTCATAACAAAACTATATAATATGTTTGTTTGCATGAGGTTTAAAGAAAAAATTAAATTTATATTTGAAATGGTATTTATAATCCTAATTTTGTTGATATCTGGGTTATTAATTATGAAACTTTTAGAATACATAATTTATGGAATTCTTCCATTACCTATATTATGGAAAATATTGAGCAAAGTAATTACACTTATATTGATTGCAGTTGGAGGAGTAATTTTTATTCATTTACTAAAAATTAGGTATCTAGATTATTATGTGACGGTAGAGGATCAGAATACTACGAAGAAGAGTATTGAAGAACCTATTGAAAAGACAGAAAATAAACACTATGAAGAAAAGCCAAAAGAAAAAATAATTATTAGAGATCCAAAACATTCTGGTCCAGCTTTTCTAAAAGTAATTGAAAAAATCATTGTAATAATGATAAAGTTATTTATGATTTTTATTGCAATTTCAGTGGTAGTAGGGTTTGTGTTTGATGTGGGTGTCACAGTAGTTTCATTGTACCATATTATATATGGAAATATATTCGCGGGAATTGCTTTTGTTGGAATTGGTATAGCCTTAATTCTTTATAGCTTTATGGAATTAGTATTTAATTTTATTGTAGATAAAGAACAGCATTTTAAGAAAATATTTATAATTTCAATAATAGGTTTGATAACTTGCGGAGTAGGAGCAGGAATAGCAATAGGGTCATACATAAATTTCGAACATGTTTCAAAAAATCAATATAATGAATATAAAATATTATCACAAGAAATTCCAATGTCTGATAATCTATGGATAACGAAAAATTATGAGTACGAATATATTATAGATAATTCTATAAACACAGTAAACATTGAGATCAATTATTTGGATGGAATAGAGCCTGAATTAGAAATAGAAAATAGAAAAAATTCTAATGACGAAAGCTATCAGTATTGTCTTGTAACATATGACACAAATAGATATATGTTGTATAAAAATATATTACAAGATATAAAAAACAAAAAACTTATTGACTATGAGAATCTAAATTCTATTAAATTAAATATAACAGTATCACAAGAAAACTATGAAAAATTACAACAAAATTATGAAAAATACTGTAAACAATATTAAAACTAAATAAAAAATAACAGGAGTGTGCTTTTGAAAAGAAGTGCACTTAAATTATAAAAAATAAAAGAACAAAAGTTTGTAAAACTATTGAAAAGACACTATAAATGTGCTATAATAACAGTGCAAAATTTTGTTAAAGGATGATTTTAATGAATGATAATATTATTATAAAAGGTGCAAAAGAACACAATTTAAAGAATATAGATTTAACGATTCCAAGGAATAAATTGGTAGTTGTTACAGGACTTTCGGGTTCCGGAAAATCTTCACTTGCTTTTGATACTTTGTATGCAGAAGGACAAAGAAGATATGTAGAGAGTTTGTCTAGTTATGCAAGGCAATTCTTAGGTATGATGGAGAAACCTGAGGTTGAGTCTATTGAAGGACTTTCACCAGCTATTTCTATTGACCAGAAGACTACTTCTAAGAATCCTCGTTCTACAGTTGGAACGGTTACAGAAATTTACGATTATTTGCGTTTATTATATGCAATAATTGGAGTGCCATATTGTCCAAACTGTGGTAAGAAAATTGAAAAGCAAACTATTGACCAGATTGTTGATAATATTCTGGAACTTGAAGAAGGAACAAGACTTCAAGTTTTAGCTCCTGTTGTACGTGGAAGAAAGGGAGAATTTGCAAAACAGTTAGAAGATTATCAAAAAGCAGGTTTTATTAGAGTAAGAATAGATGGTCAAATGTATGAGCTTGGAGAAGATGAAATTACTCTTGATAAAAAGAAGAAACATAATGTTGATGTTGTGGTAGACAGATTAATTATTAAAGAAGGAATTCGTGCAAGATTAACTGAATCTGTTGAAACAGCAATGAAATACGCAAACAACTTAGTTACAATAGATGTGCCAGGCCAAGAAGAAAAAATCTATTCTCAAAATTACGCATGTACAGATTGTGGCATTAGCTTTGAAGAATTAACACCAAGAATGTTTTCTTTCAACAATCCATTTGGTGCCTGCCCAGAGTGTACTGGTATTGGCTATTTAATGAGAATTGATGAGGATTTAATAATTCCAGATAAAGATAAGACACTATATGATGGGGTAAAAGCTTTCGGAGCTAGCACCATGAAAAAAGGCGATACTATGGCTAAGATGTACTTTGAGAGTATTGCAAAACATTATGGAGTTAAAATTAAAGATGTTCCAATTAAAAAATTACCAAAGGATTTCTTAAATAAAATTCTATATGGTACAGGAGATGAAGTAATTGACTTTGAATACACATCTGCTGCCGGAACCAGAAAATATTCTACTCCATTTGAGGGTGTAATTCCAACACTTGAAAGACGTCACAACGAGACAAAATCTAATGGTATGAGAAGTTTTTACGAGATGTACATGAGCGAATCTCCTTGTCTTGCATGCCATGGAGCACGTTTAAGAAAAGAAAGTTTATCTGTAAAAATTGGAGATTTAAACATAAAAGAACTTACAGATATGTCAATAGATAAAATAAAAGAATATATAAATAACATAGAGCTTACACCAACCCAGGCAATGATTGCAGAACAGATTTTACAAGAGTTAAATAAACGTTTACAATTTTTAATAGATGTTGGACTTGATTATTTAACACTTTCGAGACCAGCTGGTTCTCTATCAGGTGGTGAGGCACAACGTATTAGGCTTGCAACCCAAATCGGTGCTGGTCTTACAGGAGTTCTATATATTCTTGATGAACCAAGCATTGGACTTCATCAAAGAGATAATGACAAGCTAATTGCTACATTGAAGAAACTAAGAGATTTAGGTAATTCTGTTATAGTCGTAGAACATGATGAAGATACGATGTATGCAGCTGACCAGATTATAGATATTGGACCAGGAGCTGGTGTGCATGGCGGAAATGTAATGGCACAAGGAACTGCAGAAGAAGTAAAAAATACACCAGGTTCTATAACAGGTGATTATTTAAGTGGAAGAAAACAAATAGTGGTTCCAAAGAAAAGAAGAAAGTCTAATGGAAAATCTATAGAAGTAGTTGGAGCAACAGAACACAACCTAAAAAATATTACAGTAAAATTTCCATTAGGACAATTTATATGTGTAACAGGTGTTTCTGGCTCAGGAAAATCAACACTCGTAAACGAAATTTTATATAAGACGATTGCAAGAGACTTAAATGGTTCTAATGAAAAGCCAGGAAAATGCAAGCAAGTAAAAGGCCTTCATAATATAGACAAGATAGTAAACATAGACCAATCACCAATAGGAAGAACCCCTCGTTCAAATCCAGCAACATATACTGGTGTGTTTGATATGATAAGAGATTTATTTGCAGGCACAAACGAAGCAAAAATGAGAGGATATGACAAGGGAAGATTTAGCTTCAATGTTCCAGGTGGAAGATGTGAAGCTTGCTCTGGAGATGGAGTCTTAAAAATAGAAATGCATTTCTTATCTGACATTTATGTTCCTTGTGAAGTTTGCAAAGGAAAACGTTATAACAAGGAAACATTGGAAGTAAAATATAAAGGAAAATCAATATCAGATGTGTTAGATATGACTGTTGAGGAAGCATTAGAATTTTTCGATAAAATACCAAGAATAAAATCAAAAATTCAAACATTGTATGATGTTGGATTAGGTTATATTAAACTAGGACAGCCTTCAACAACACTATCTGGTGGCGAGGCTCAACGTGTAAAATTGGCAACAGAACTTTCTAAGAAAGCAACAGGAAAAACCTTATATATCTTAGATGAACCAACCACAGGACTACATATTGCAGATGTTCATAGATTAGTGGATATTTTGCAAAGACTTGTAGATACAGGAAACACTATAATTGTAATAGAACATAATCTAGACCTAATAAAAACTTGCGACCACATAATAGATTTAGGACCAGAAGGCGGAGATAAAGGTGGACAAGTAATAGCAGTAGGAACACCAGAACATATTGTAAAAAATGAAGATAGTTATACAGGAAAATTTTTAAAAAAATATCTTAATTAACACAAAGTAAATCCCCATTGGTTGTAAAACCGCAGGGGATTTACTTTCTTTGCGGATACTTACCGAAGAGTTTTGAGCAAATTAAAAATGTAACTTCAACTTATACTTATGAAAGAGATTTCTCCAATGTGGGAACAATCTCACATGTGGAGTTTACCACGGTATACAGACAGAATCTTCGAAAGGTCAACATAATAAAAAATAGCAAAATTACTCTATTGACAGATTAGAACAAAATACATATAATTACTGTATAAATAAATTAGGAACAAGGTGAAGAAATGGAAAATAATATAATAGAGAATAATATAACAATAGGAATAGAAGGACTAGTTGGAGCCGGCAAAACATCAATTTGTAGGAAATTATTAGACAAAATACCTAATAGTATAATATTACATGGTGGCAATTTATATAGAGGAATTGTATTTGCATTAATGTCTTCAGAAGCCGACATGAATAAGATTATGCATGGAACAGATAAACCAATTGATATAAAGCAAATGATGGATATACTAAAAGTAGAATTGAAAATAGAAAATAGAGAAAGTGTTGTTTATGTTGATGGAAAAGAAATAAACGAAGAAAGTTTACAATCAGACACGACATCAATGGCAGTTTCTAAAATTGCAAAAGATGCTGATAACACAAAATTCTACATATTTGGAAGAAAATTAATAGATGCATATAAAAAGCAATATAATCTAATAATATCAGGTAGAGACTTAATGAAAATTTATCCCGAGCTAGATTATCATTTTTTCGTAACAGCAGATATAGATACAAGAGTAGATAGAAAAATGCATCAATATGAAGATGAAACAATAACAAGAGAAGAATTGAAAAAACATATTGAAGAAAGAGATATGTTGCAGGAGCAAGCCGGCTTCTACAAGAGATACAGCAAAACAATTGATGTTGATGTAACAGAATGCAAGAATGCAGAAGAATCGGCTATGAAAATATTAGAAAAGATTGCACAATAAAATATTTCGACCAAAAAGGGGCGTCCCTAATGGGCGAAAAACTAAAAAGGAGTTTAAGTATGGATTTTGTAAACGAAAAGTTAGAAGAATTTAATAAATTCTTAGATGGTAAAAAGGTTGCTATAATCGGAATGGGTGTTAGCAACGTGCCTTTGCTTGATTATTTTTATGATAAAAATGCTAAGGTAACTGTATTTGACAAGAGAAATTTATCAGATGAAATTATGGAAAAGATAAATAGATATAGATATGAAGTTGAAATAGGAGAAGATAATCTATCTAGATTACATGGATTTGATGTTATTTTCAGATCTCCTAGTGCACTACCAACAACACCAGAGTTTGTAGAAGAAGTTGAAAAAGGTGCATTACTAACGTCTGAAATTGAAATGGTTTTAAAACTTGCACCATGCAAAGTTATTGGAATTACAGGAACAGAAGGCAAGACCACTACTACATCAATAATATATGAAATATTGAAGCAAGCTGGATACAATTGTTTCCTAGGTGGAAATATTGGAAAGCCTATATTTACTAAGGTAAAAGATATGAGACCAGACGATATAATTGTGCTTGAATTAAGCAGTTTTCAATTGATGGGAATGGACGTAAGCCCAGATATTTCGGTTGTAACAAATATGTTCCCAGACCACTTAAATGTTCATAAATCATATGAAGAATACCAAGAAGCTAAAAAGAATATATTCTTGCATCAAGATAAAAATGGAATAACAATTTTAAATAAAGACAATGAAATTACTAGAAATTTTGCAAATGAAGTTGTTGGTAAAACTATATTCTTCAGTAGTACAAAACAGCTAAAAGATGGCTATGTGTATGATAGAGAAGATGGAATGATTAAGCATTGCGTAAATGGAGAATGCACAGATTTATTAGGAAAAGATGAAATAAAATTAAGAGGAATTCATAATTACGAAAATATTTGTGCGGCACTTGCTGCAACTGAATCATTAGCTACTCAAGAACAACAATTAAATGCAATAAAGAATTTTAATGGGGTTGAACACCGATTAGAGTTTGTAAGAGAACTAAATGGAGTAAGATATTACAACGATTCTATTGGAACTAGCCCAGCAAGTACAATTGCGGGATTGAATGCTTTTGATGAAAATATTGTATTGCTAGCAGGCGGATCTGACAAAGGATTAGATTACAAGGAAATTGGAGAAAAAATAGCACAAAAAGTAGGAACATTAATATTAACTGGACCAACATCTGAAAAAATTGAAAATGCAACAATCATAGCACTAGGTGAAATGCAAGACAAAAAAATAGACATTATACATTGTACAAATCTTGAAGAAGCCGTTAAAATGGCAAAACAAAAAGCAGTAACAGGAGATGTAGTGTTATTATCGCCGGCAAGTGCAAGCTTTGATGCCTTCAAAAATTTTGAAGAACGTGGAAAAAAATTCAAACAGTATGTAAATGAACTAAATTAACAAAACAGAAACCTTCTCATATAATACAGTATATGAGGAGGTTTTAATAATGCAAGAACATTATTAAAATATATCTTCCAAGATAGTCGAGGGAGGATAGGAATATGTTAAATACTGACGAATATATGAAAACTATAATTGGAGATACATATACGAGAAGCGAGATAAACATAAAAGAGCCAACTTTACAGACGGTAGATTTATATCCAGAGTCATACTTAAAAATTAATCCGATAGTTATAAATAAATGCAAAAAAATTACACAAAAACCAACAAAAACTTTAATTAATCAAATTACAGATGAAATTCTTGAAGAATTAAATGAAAAAAATACCAAAGATGACATAAAAAGGGCGTTTATTCAAATTTTAGTATTAAATCAACTTTAAAAGAAAATTTTGCCAAATCAGCAAAATTCAAACTGTATATTCAATTTTCAAATGTGCATAATAATATTGTAAATTTTTTTGAAAGGTGGATATATAAATGAAAGTTAAAGATTGTATGTGTAATCACGTAAATTATGTAAAGCCAAACACATCTGTACAGGACTGTGCTAAAATGATGTGCGAATGCCATATTGGTTGTACTCCAGTATGCGATGATTCAAACAGATTAGTTGGAATTGTAACAGATAGAGACATTCTTTTAAGAGCAGTTGCCTGTGATAAAGACACTTGCAAGACCCAGGTTAGCGAGATAATGACAACAAAGCCTTGTTCATGTACTCCAAACAGCGAAATTACAGAGGCTGAAAGATTAATGTCTGAAAAACAAATTAGAAGAATACCTGTAACACAAAATAACAAAGTTATCGGCATTTTAACATTGGGAGATTTAGCCACAAATCAATCAGTAGACCAAAAGGAATTGTGTGATACAATAGAATGTATTTGTGGAACAGATGAGCGTAATGCAGAGTAACAGTTAAAATAAAACATTAAATTAAAATACATCTTATTTTGAAAAACAAGGTCAAGCTCGCCTTTTGAGGAGTCCGAAGGGGCTCCGACCAAGAGCTCCGTACCGAAGTTTAAAAAATAAGATGTATTTTTGATTTTAAATGATTAAAATAATTAAAATAATTTTATAGTAACGTATACTTTTTGAAAATTACCATAAAATAGTAATATATTATTTATTAGGAGCTATTATGGTAATTGATATGAATTATTGGACAAAGGTGTTTAGAAAGTTGGTTTTGTTGGTATTAAGCCTTATAGCTATTTATCTAAGTTTTAAACTAGCTTTCTTTTATATGCCTTTTTTTATTGCATTTGTAATATCTCTTTTGCTGGAGCCTGCTATAAGATTTTTTATGAGAAAATGTAAATTTAGACGAAAAACAAGTGCAATTATTGTGATAGTATTTGTACTAGGAATAATTATTGGATTATTAACCTGGGGGATTGCAACACTTGTTTCGGAAGGCTCAAATTTATTAGATAATTTGGGAACGTATTTTACAAATGCGAGCCAGATGATACAAAAATTTCTTGGCAGTGAAAACTTAAAAAAGTTGAACATTCCAGAAAATGTTGTTACGGCTATTGAAAAGTCTGCAACAGAACTCCTAAATACAGCAGTATTATGGCTAAATTCATTCTTAAAAGGTGTACTAGAATGGATTACGTCGATTCCAACTATTGGAGTGTATTTGGCTGTAACATTTTTATCACTGTACTTTATTTGTACAGATAAAGTATACATGATAGACCAACTTGAACACCATTTACCCGAAATGTGGGTAAAGAAAATTTACAAACATCTGAAAGAAATAATGGAAGTGCTAGGTAGGTATCTAAAAGCTGAGGCAATATTAGTATTGGTGTCATTCATAATTTCGTTAATTGGACTCTATATATTCAAACTAACTGGAATGAAAGTTTCATATCCATTACTATATGCACTGGGGATTGGATTTGTAGACGCACTCCCAATATTCGGGTCAGGCAGTGTAATGTTACCATGGGCAATAATAACAGCATGTAATGGAGACATAAGACTTGCAATAAGTATATTTGTGCTATGGATAATAATGTCTGTTGTAAGACAATTTATAGAACCAAAAATTGTAGGCAATCACATTGGAATTCATCCAATATTCACATTAATTGCAATGTATACTGGCTTTAAAATATCCGGAGTAATTGGATTGTTTATTGGACCAATTGTTTTAATAATCCTAAAAAACATATTCAGTAATTTGCTCGACAAAGGTGTTGTAAAATCTATATTCTCGAGAGATTATTCATAAAAACAATGAATCTTTCATAGTATGTACCATAAGAAAAACAATTCTTATGGGAGGATTGAAAGATGTATGTTCGCAATTTTAAGCTAAATGGTAAGATGATATTTAAAATAGTATTTGTTATTTTAACAATTTTAATACTTATAATGTTTGCAATAGGAGTAATAAATATAATTAATTCGAATGAAAGAGTAACATCAAAGAGTGAAGGAGTTCCACAAAGTGAAATAAATACTATATCTGCAGCCAATTATACAAATGTACTAAAAACAGTTCATGATAATATGAATCAGTATATAGGTAAAAAAATTAAATTTGTAGGATTTGTGTACAGATTATACGATTTTTCGAATGATCAATTTGTACTTGCAAGGCAGATGATTGTTTCTCCAGATTTACAGGCAGTTGTAGTAGGCTTTTTGTGCCACTTGAATGGTGCAGAAATGTATAAAGATGGAGTCTGGGTTGAAATTGAAGGAACAATAACAAAAGGAGAATATCACGGAGAGATTCCAGTTATAGAAATAGAAAAAATAAAAGAAACAAAGACCCCAAGCGATGAGTACGTATACCCACCAGATGAGAGTTATGTACCAACATCTGCAACTCTATAAAGATGAATAAAAACAGAGCCTTAAAGTGTGTTCTGTTTTATTATATATTTTAATAATTTATTACGATTTTACTTGCTAAATGCCACATTTAGTTATATAATAACGACGTAAACTATAGCAAAGTTAAAAAATGGCAAAATGTAACCTATTTTGCCTTGTATTACATAAATTTGAAAGGATGAATTATTCATGGGATTATTTAAAACATACAGTGAAAAAGAAGTAAAAAGAGTAAGGCCTATTGTTGAAAAAATAAACAGTTTAGAGCCAGCTATGAAGGAATTATCTGATAGCGAGTTAGTTGCAAAAACTCCATACTTTAAGGAACAATTGAAGAACGGAAAAACATTGGACGATATTTTACCAGAAGCATTTGCAGTTGTAAGAGAGGCATCTAGAAGAGTTTTAGGAATGCGTCATTTCGATGTACAATTAATTGGTGGAATTATACTTCACCAAGGAAGAATTGCAGAAATGAAAACAGGTGAAGGAAAAACACTTGTAGCAACACTTCCAGTTTACCTAAATGCACTTACAGAAGAAGGAGTTCACGTTATTACTGTAAACGACTACCTAGCAAAAAGAGATAGCGAGTGGATGGGAAATCTTTACAGATTCTTAGGACTTTCTGTTGGACTTGTTATTGCTGGAATGAATCCAAAGCAAAAACAAGAAGCATATGCATGTGATGTTACATATGGTACAAACAACGAGTTTGGTTTCGATTACTTAAGAGATAACATGGTTATATACAAGAACCAATTAGTTCAAAGAAAATTAAAATATGCAATCGTCGACGAAATCGATAGTATTTTAATTGATGAGGCTCGTACACCACTTATAATTTCTGGTAGAGGGGCGCAATCTTCTAACTTATATCAAAAAGCTGACCATTTTGTAAAGAAATTACAAGCTAAAGTTATAATCGAAGAAGATGATAAAGATTATGAGCAAGAAGAAGATAACGAAAAATACGATTATATAGTAGATTTAAAGGCTAAATCTGCAACTCTTACTCAACAAGGTATAAAGAAGGCTGAGCAAGAATTTGGACTAGAAAACTTCAATGATTTAGAGAATTCAGAATTAGTTCATGATGTAAATCAAGCTTTACATGCAAATGGAATAATGAAGAAAGATAAAGATTACATCGTAAAAGACGGACAAGTTCTAATCGTAGACGAGTTTACAGGAAGAATTATGTATGGAAGAAGATACAATGACGGATTACATCAAGCAATCGAAGCAAAAGAGCATGTAAAAATAAACGATGAATCTAAGACGCTTGCTACAATCACATTCCAAAACTACTTCAGAATGTATGAAAAATTATCTGGTATGACAGGTACTGCAATGACAGAAGAAGCAGAATTCCAAGAAATATACAAATTGGACGTTGTTGAAATTCCAACAAATAAGCCAATGATTAGAAAAGACAATTCAGACATAATATATAAAAATGAAGATGCCAAATTTAGAGCTGTTATAGCAGACATCAAAAAAGCTCATGAAAAAGGACAACCAGTTTTAATTGGTACAGTATCTATTGATAAATCTGAAAAATTAAGTAAATTACTTGATAAAGAAGGAATTCCTCATGAAGTATTAAATGCTAAATACCACGAGAAAGAGGCTCAAATTATAGCACAAGCTGGTAAATTTGGTGCTGTTACAATAGCAACAAACATGGCTGGACGTGGTACAGATATTATGCTTGGTGGAAATAGCGAATATCTTGCAAAACAAGAAATGAGAAAGCTAAAATACACTGATGAAGAAATTGAAGATGCTGCAGCTCATAACGAGACAGATGACAAGGCAATACTTGCTGCAAGAGAAAAATTCAATGAATTAGAGAAAAAATTCGATAATGAAATAAAAGAAGAAAAAGAAAAAGTTATTGAAGCAGGCGGTTTAAAGATAATTGGTACACAAAGACACGAATCAAGAAGAATTGATAACCAGTTACGTGGACGTAGTGGACGTCAAGGTGACCCAGGAGAATCTAGATTCTACATTGGATTAGACGATGACTTAATGAAAATTTTTGGAGGAGATATCGTAACAAAAGTTTACAATACATTAGGCGCAGACGAAGACATGCCGATAGAAAGTAGATTAATTTCAAAGGCTGTTGAAAATGCCCAAAAGAAAGTTGAAGGAAGAAACTTCAGTATAAGAAAGAACGTTCTACAATATGACGATGTAATGAATGTTCAAAGAACAGTAATTTATGAGCAAAGAAGAGATGTTTTAGACGGCATGAACTTAAAAGAAAGCATACTAAAAATGATGGATTCTGTTGTTGAATTAATAGTAGATTCTCACATAGTAGACGGAGAAGAAGTAAACAAAGAATCAATCGCACAAGACATAGAAACAAACTTAGGAATAAGCGATGTAGCTGCATTAAAGACAGAAAAATTCGACAGAAATGCTTTAGTAGACGAATTAATAGCAAAAGTACACGAAATATATGCTTCTAAAGAGACAGAATTTGGTGAGGAAAATTTAAGAGAACTTGAAAGAGTTGTAATGCTTAAAATAGTTGACCAAAAATGGATGGATCATATAGACAACATGGACGAATTAAAGAAAGGTATTGGACTTCGTGGATATGGACAACAAGACCCAGTTGTACAATACAGACTTGAAGGAACAGAAATGTTTGACGATATGATAGAAGACATAAGAATGGACGTTGTAAAAATATTGCTAAACATTCGTAAAAAAGAAGGTCCAATAGAAAGAACAGAAACAACAAAAGTAACAGGAGCAAGCCTTGAAGATACAGCAATCAACTTAGTTGATGGAAATATATCAGAAAAAGAAGGCGGAATGAACAAAACAGTTGTAAACGAAGGACCAAAAGTTGGAAGAAATGACCCATGTCCTTGTGGAAGTGGCAAAAAGTACAAAAACTGTTGTGGTAAGAATGCTTAAAAGTATTGAAAAATAAGCATTTGTAAAAATTAAAAAATTGTAAAAATTGTCCACATAATAAAAAAACGTGGACAAAAGAACTGAAAAACCTAGTAATATCAATAAAAAGATTCCGTGGACATATTTGTGAACATAGTTATATAAATGTCAGCATTCGAAATGCTGGCATTTTTCCGTTTCATTAAGTTTTATAATGAAGGAGAGATAACTATGGTAAGCGTAAGAAAACGTGGAAAGGTATATGAATACCGATTTGAAATTGCAACAGTTGAGGGAACAAGAAAATGGATAACAAAGTCAGGAGTACCTACACCAAATATAGAGCCATTTAATCCGGGAACATTTGTAGAGAAGCATTAAATAAAAATGGTGGCTTTGATGAAAGAGGTAATTTATATTATGGACCGATTAGTAATGTCGTTCCAAACTTTAAATATGTAGGTAATGTCAATTTAAGAGGAAAAAGCAGAAATGAAAAATTAGCCTTAATTACTCAATATGTAAATGCAGGTCATTTTGTGACAGAAGAAGTAAAAGGAGCAACACCGGGAAATCAACATTGGGTTGCAGTTACGGGAGTAAATGGTAATAATGTTAGTATGGTTGATCCAGCGTCTAATCAAACAGATATGTGGAGTGCGTATGAGTGGAGTAAATCATCTCAATTTAATTATTTTAAGGCTGAGTAAGTATGCTAATTGCACTTTTAAAATTAAGTATAGGAATACTAATTCTATATTTTAAAATAAAAAAGGTTATTTCTAAAATTATGAAATAGCCTTGATACATAATTAAATTATATTACAAAATTGTAATATTGAGTAATATTAGAATGGCGACTTATATGATAAAAAATGATAATATTATTGCAATAAATTACTTTTTAGTAAAGAAGGGATTAGCATTATATGAAATTAGTTAAAAAGATTACAATAACAGTTTTATTAATATTTATTTGTATAGGAAGTTATTTTATTTGTAGTGGTTATCAAATGTATAAGAATGCTATAAATAAAATGCCATTAAAGGATAAAATTACAACAATTAGGCAAAAAGAAGATTATACAAAAATTGATGATATGCCTCAAATATATTTAAAAGCAGTTGTATCAGTTGAAGATCATAGATTTTACAAACATTTTGGGATAGATATCATTTCTATTGGAAGAGCATTTGTAAATGATATAAAAAAAATGAAATTTGTAGAGGGAGGAAGCACAATTACCCAACAACTAGCCAAGAATATCTATTTTACACAAGATAAGAAAATAGTAAGGAAAGTTGCAGAAATTTTTATGGCATTTAGCATAGAAAGTAACTATAATAAGGATGAAATATTAGAATTATATTTGAATACTTCATATTTTGGCAATGGATTTTATTCTGTTAAGTCAGCAAGTTTAGGTTATTTTAATAAATTACCAAAAGATATGAACGATAGTGAATCAATTATGCTAGCAGGAATCCCAAATGTTCCGTCTTTATATAATCCAATTCAAAATAAAAATTTAGCAATTGAAAGACAGAGGCAAGTTATAAATAAAATGATTAAATATGGTAACCTAGATAAAGTTGAAGCAGAAAAAATTATAAAATAATTATATTTAATTTTCTGAATTATTATAATTTATAAAATTAAAGTGATATAATATGAATGATTAAAAAAGCAAATTATGAAAGGAGACAAACTATGAAAAAAATATTAATTATAGAAGATGAAAAAATCATCAGAAATGAGTTAAAATCTTTGTTAGAAAATTCAGGGTATGAAGTATTAATTATAGAAAAGTTTGATAATGTTAAAGAAAATATAAAAAATATGAAATTTGATTTAATTTTAATGGATATTAATTTACCTAATAAAAATGGTGAAATTTTATTAAAAGAAATTAGAAAAGAATCTAATGTCCCTATTATTATGGTTACGAGCAGAGTAGGAGAAGTAGATGAAGTTTTATCTATATCTTATGGTGCAGACGATTATATTACTAAGCCATATAATCCAACAATCTTATTATTGAGAATACAAAATATATTTAAACGAATGGATAATAATATGGACGACTTATTTTATGATAATATTAGTGTTAATCCACAAAAGGGAATATTGAAACAAGGTGAAAAGGTATTAGAACTGACTAAAAATGAAATGATTATCTTTACATATCTTTTAAGTAATCGTGGTAGAATAGTATCTCGTGATGATTTAATGACAGATTTATGGAACAATGATGAGTTTATCAATGACAACGCTCTAACAGTAAATATTAGTAGATTGAGAAATAAATTACAAAATTTTGGACTTGAAAATAGAATTGAAACAAGAAAAGGACAAGGGTATAAATTATTATGAGTTTTAAAAAATATTTATTAGATAAAACAGTACAGATAACTGTGTCAATTGTTGGATTCATAATTGCTATTCTTATGTTAAACGCATTTAAAGTGGAAAATGATTTGAAAATAGCATTGACAATATTATTTTTTTTAGTTGCAACATTTAATATTATTTTTGATTATTTCAGAAAATACAAATTTTACAAAAAAATATTAAATACGCTTGATAAGTTAGATAAAAAATATTTAATTTTAGAAATGTTAAAGAAGCCAAACTTTTATGATGGCGAAATTTTTTATCAAATTCTTTATGATATAAACAAGTCAATGATTGAAAATGTAAAAGAATATAATTTAAGTATTACCGATTTCAAGGAATATGTAGAAATGTGGATTCATGAAGTAAAGATTCCAGTAGCAAGTTTAACTTTATTAATTCATAACAACAAAAATATGTTTGATAAGAGATATATAGAACAAATTAGAAAGTTAGATAACTATATAGATCAAATTTTATATTTCGTTCGAAGCGAAAATGCCGAGAAAGATTATCTTATCAAAGAAATTGAATTGCAGAAGATTATCAAAGATGTTGCTTTAAAAAATAAAGATGACTTATTAGAAAACAAAGTTAATCTTGAAGTTGATATTCATAATGAAAAAGTTTTAACGGATTCAAAATGGTTAGAGTTCGTATTAAATCAGATTATAAACAATAGTATTAAATATAAAAAAAATAATAACGATCCAATAATAAAAATCAGTGTAAAAGATGAAAAAGATAAAGTATATCTAACTATTTGGGATAATGGAATAGGAATACCTAAAAATGATATAAAAAGAGTATTTGATAAATCTTTCACTGGTGAAAACGGTAGAATAATGGCAAAATCAACAGGTATGGGACTTTATATTGTCAAGAAATTATGCGATAAATTAGGACATAAGATAATTATTGAATCTGAAATACATAAATATACAAAAATTACAATTATCTTTTATAAAAATGATTTTTATAAAGTTGATTAAAGTTTATGCAGATTTGGATACTAAAAATAAATATTACAAAATTGTAATATTATGTAATATTAGAATAACGACTAATCCTATCTTTTATATTACAATGTAATCAGAAAGGAGAAAGATTATGGAAAATATCTTAAAAATTGATAAAATTGAAAAATATTATGGCAATAAATCTAGTCTTACAAAAGCAATTGATAACCTATCATTTGATGTTGAAAAGGGAGAATTTGTTGCAATAATGGGAGCAAGTGGCTCTGGAAAGACTACTCTTTTAAATTGTATATCTACAATTGATAAAGTTACATCTGGACATATTTATGTAGCAGGTAATGATATCACAAAATTAAGAGGAAATAGTCTAAATAAGTTTAGAAGGGAAGAGTTAGGTTTTATATTTCAAGATTTTAATTTACTTGATACTTTAACTGCTTATGAAAATATTGCTTTGGCACTTTCTATTCAAAATGTGAATTCAAGAGAAATTGATACAAGAATTAAAAAAGTTGCAAAAGAACTGGATATTGTTAATGTACTTAATAAATATCCATATCAAATGAGTGGAGGTCAAAAGCAAAGAGTCGCTAGTGCAAGAGCAATAATTACTAATCCAAAGTTAATTCTTGCAGATGAACCAACAGGTGCATTGGATTCAAAGTCAGCTAAAATGCTTTTAGAAAAATTTGATTATTTGAATAAAGAATTACAAGCAACAATTCTTATGGTGACACATGATGCGTTTACTGCAAGTTATTCTTCAAGAGTCATATTTATCAAAGATGGCAAAATTTTTAATGAAATAATTAAAGGAACAAATTCTAGAAAAGAATTTTTTGATAAAATAATAGATGTTGTAACATTACTTGGTGGTGACTTAAACGATGCTCTTTAAGTTATCATTAAAAAATATTAGTAAGAGTATAAAGGATTATGCCATCTATTTCTTTACTCTGATACTAGGTGTTGCGATTTTTTATGTGTTCAATGCAATAGATGATCAGTCAGTTATGATGAAGGTATCATCAACAACAGCAGAAATAATAAAACTTATGACCAATGTTCTTTCTGGTGTTAGCGTGTTTGTATCTATAATATTAGCGTTTTTAATTGTTTATGCAAGTAGATTCTTAATAAAAAGAAGAAATAAAGAATTTGGAGTTTATTTAACGCTTGGAATGAGCAAAAAGAAAATATCCTTAATATTATTTATTGAAACATTAATAATAGGTATAGTTTCATTGGTAGTTGGTTTAGGAATAGGTTTTTTATTATCACAATTGATGAGTATTTTGGTTGCTAATATGTTTGAAGCAGATTTAACTAGATTTCAATTCGTATTTTCAACAAATGCTTGTATTAAAACTTTGATTTATTTTAGTATTATGTATTTCGTAGTTATGATATTTAATACTATAAATATTAGTAAATGTAAATTGATAGATTTAATGCATTCTAACAAAAAATCTGAAAAAATAAAATTAAAAAATCCATTGCTTTGTACAATAGTGTTTATTATTTCTTGTATAGCATTAGGATTTGCTTATTATCAGGTTACTGGTGGTATTGAGAAAATGACTTATGCAAATAGTATTTTTGTTCCTATGGGAATAGGTGCTGTTTCAACTTTCTTTGTGTTTTGGTCTTTATCGGGATTGCTTTTAAAAATATTTATAAGTATGAAGAACACTTATTATAAAGGGTTAAATAGTTTCACCCTTAGACAGTTTTCAAGTAAAATAAATACTATGACTTTTTCGATGACAATAATATGTTTGATGTTATTTATAACGATTTGCGTGCTATCGAGTGCAATGTCTATGAAAATATCTATGACAAATAATTTGAAAAAATTGGCTCCAGCAGATGTTCAAATTGGTAAGTTTATAAATGTAACTGATTATGAGTATTATTCTGAAAAACAAATAGAAGATTCAAAAATTTCAATATATGATACACTTGAAAAATTAGGCTATGATGTAGATAACAAACTTAAAGATATAGTAAAACTTGATGTTTATAACTTTGATAATATTGACTTAAAAACCAGTATTGGATCTTACTATGATATTGCAAAGGATAAATATCCTTTAATGCCATACAATAAGAAGGAAAGTATTGTAAAGATAAGTGATTACAACAAAATTGCAAAATTGTTTGGACTAAAAGAATATACATTAAATGATGATGAATATTTTATTGTTGCTAATTATTCAGAATATGTAGAATTCAGGAATGAGGGACTTAAGGCACATACAATACTTAATATAAATGAAAAGGAATTAAAACCAAAATATGATAGTTGTGTAGAAGGTTTTATTGCAATGAATTCAACATATTCAAATATGGGAGTTTTTGTTGTTCCTGATAATGCAGTAAATGATTCAATGAAAAAATATGAATATTTAACTGCTAATTATAATGTTACAGATATAAATGAGAAAAATCTTTCGGAAAAAGAGTTAAGTGAAATTTGCAAAGAAAATTCTAATAATACTGTTATTGATTTTGATTCTAAAATGACAATTAAAGAAAATAGTATTGGACTAGGTGCAATGGTTACCTTTATAGGATTATATTTAGGTATTATATTCTTAATTTCTTGTGCTGCAATTCTAGCACTTAAAGAATTATCGGAATCAAGTGATAATGTAGAAAAGTTTAATATGCTAAGAAAAATAGGCGTAGATGAAAAAATGATTAATAAAGCATTGTTTAGACAAATTGGTATATTTTTTATGTTTCCGTTATTAGTTGCAATTATACATTCTGTATTTGGAATTAAATTTTGTAATTTTTTGTTAAGTGCCTTTGGAGCCGCTAATTTAGTATCATCAATAATTGGTATTGCAATATTTATTGTTGCGATTTATGGAGGATACTTCTTAGTAACTTATATTTGCAGTAAAAATATAATTAAGGAAAAATAATATATCTGATAAAACGATAAAAGAGGCTATTACAAGCCTCTTATTTTAATACTCCAAGTTTGCCAATAATGCCCTTAATGTTGATGGTGCAATAGCAGATAATTCAGCAAGTTTATTTGGAGTGTAATTATATTTGTTACATAATTCAAGTATTCTTAAAGTAGATGGTAATATAAAAGTAATATTCAAATATGAAGATAAATATTTTGAGGCTCTTGACTTTATAAATAAACAAAAATATGATATAATACTTTCAAGTTAAAAACGAAAAACAAATACTTTTAAGTATTTTTTTAAATGATAGAATAGAAAGAAGTGATTAAAATGGATATGTATCAAAAAAGAAAAATCAGAGCAGAAAAGAAAAAAGATGATAGTCCAAAAAGTTTTTCAT
>OGOP01000019.1_pt1 | contig 124069 bp, 107 predicted proteins | sample 1552591 | NCBI WGS metagenome assembly OGOP01 (sample SAMEA2580120, study PRJEB22360) | human gut metagenome | biome: human gut; feature: human-associated habitat; material: faeces | place: Denmark | collected 2008/2010 | reverse complement strand
AACTTGCAAAACTTGCAGCACTTCCACACCCACACACGTGCGCGTACATTATAATATGAAAAAATAATAAAGCATAAAAAAGAGAGCGGAAGACAGACGGACGATACCGGAGAGAACTACAACGGAGGAAAGGATAACAGAATGCAAAAGGCGGAAAGGGAGATACGTGACAAGACTTCCGGTGGAAAAGAGCAGGAAAGCCTGACAAGGAGAAAATAAGAAAGCGGAAGACAAGGACTAGAACAAAACAAACACTGACCGTAAAGGACCGACTTCCTGAATCTGCGGCAACCACACACTTTAACCTTAATACAATTCACATAATTCTGCGGAAGACACGTATCCTGCATGCGAAAAACCTCCTAGCTACTTTAAACAAGGTACGTTACTAACATACAGGCCTCTATGTTAGTAACGTACAAGGTCACACATTACTAACCTTACGGAACACACGTTACTAACCCTTCGGAACACACAAACTATACAAAAGCACATAGCATCCCGTCCAATACCCAGATACTCCGTCAGAAAAGCTGCCGGCTGCTGTTCACCTACCGCTCATCGGTTACCATAACCTCCAGAAAGATTTTCTTCATCCCCCCATTACAAAAAAACAGGATAGAACCAGACCATTCACTACCTAGAACTAGGAAAAAAGATGGAAGCCAACACACCACTCCACCTCTTCCTCCACTCTACCCTTCACACTCTCATCGGATTGTATGTCATTACTTTACCAGGATATAATAATCCATCGCCATTATAATGTACGCATACGCGCAATCGCGCGCGCTCGTGTGTGTGTGTGTGTGGAAAGACTGCAAGTTGTGCAAGTTTGCAAGTTTCCCCCTTGCATCATCTCATAAAAGGAGCTGAAAAAACAAAAGAAACAACAAGAGAATAATCACCAAGAATTAAAATATCAACAACTTTCAGGCTCCTCGCTCCAGCTCCAAACAGACCTTATAAAAAATGGAGAATCAGCAAAACGAATTACATAAAAAACAATCACACATAAAATTATTGTCTTTCACACTTTGCTTTCTTTATATTGTAGCGATAGGCTCGACAAGCCAAAACAAAGTATATCGCACATTGTATCCATAGGATAATATATTGCTGACTGATTTCAGACATACTAGCTCCCATAGAATTTATCTTAACAAAGGCCAAAGTTCCGGGAGCCGCAGGAACCATATAATGAATCCATTGCCAATACCAAGGCATTAACTCCAGCGGATAAGAAACTCCGGACAGGAAAATCAATCCTACAGAGAAGAAAGCTACCAACAACAATGGAGCATCACTATCACTGAAAAATAACGAACAGGCCAATCCAAAGAAACTGGTAGCAAGAATATAAGGTATCATAAGTGCCACAATTTTCCACGGATATGCTAAATGAGGCAATTGGAAAACTAAAGGAAGAAGCCCCAACAAAAAGACAGAGAATAAAGCATAAAAGACTAAATAAGTAAATGATTTTCCTATCACTACGGATGCCATACGTAAAAAAGAAAGATCCCTTCCTTCAGGGCCTGCAAACATCAGTATATCTCCAGTTTCACGCTCTTTCCCACTCAACATGCTGATAACAAATATCAACGTCTGAAAAATAACAACCATCAAAACGGCAGGTATCAAATAAGTACCATAACCATCGGTATAATTATACAGGGCAGTACCTACCACATCGACAGACCTTGTTTGAACCACAGATTGTATATCATCCTGAGGTAGAAAAACCACTTGCTCGGGTCGGACATCATCATTCACAGCAAGCATGGCTCCAGCAGACGCTTCCTGCATGGAAGCAAAATAAAGGAAAGCCGTAGTGGTGCTGTACATAATATATATCGCTTCTTCACCACGCCCCACACGAGCGTCAAAATCCGCGGGAATGTAAACAATACCCACCACTTCATCATATTTCATCAATTCCTTAGCAGCAGGCAAATCAGCATTGTTTGTCAATACCCGTGCCTGCGGAGTGGCATCCAGCAAACGGATGTAACTGCGGCTTAACGGAGTGCGACTCATATCCACTACTGCCACCGGAGCATCGCGTACCACATTGGGAGCATACATATAGTTATAAAGTAATCCATACACAAAGATGCCACCGCTGAGTACCAATAAAATGGAATAGCGGGTACACATCACACGAAACTCGTGCCAAGATACAGCTAATATATTATTCAATATCGTCATATTTCCGACTGATTAAAGAGCGTTTCAAATGAGGTAACAACAATAAAGGAGGAATAAGGAACAACAGCAGACAGGCTACATTGCCCCACATATACGCATAACCATAGTTGCCATAAAGCAGATTCTGTCCAATCTCGACAAAGTGACGGACGGGGAAAAGATAAGAGGCATAGTACACCGGTGCAAACATGTGAAGCACCGGAAAGGTAACCCCGCCAAGGGTAGCACCTAACGATCCTACCATGGAAACGATACTGATAATAATACTCAACGCAGGAAAAAGAGAGAACAGAAAAACCGCCAGCGCCTGCGTAGCAATGACCAATAGTGCCGAAGTAAGATTCAACGCCCAAAAACCACAATCCATCGGTATATGCATGGCACCAAAAAAGACATAGTTTGCCAGAATACTCATAACGATGAAGATAAAACTGTATGGAAGTAACTTGGCAGTGACCGCCACCCAGATATTCCCATCTGCCACTGCCAGCCAATTGGCTGAAGTATGGAATTTCCCTTCACTGCCAATGGAGTATGTAGTGACCAACAACAAGATAACTTGCAGAAAAACAAAGAAGAATGGCTGTGTAAGATAGACCGAATAATCCATATCAGGATTAAATAACGGATGATTCTGTGTGGTGACCGGTAACAGAAAAGATTCTATCTCTTCCTGATTTATACCCAATGCCACAGCATGAGTGACAATGGGAACTACCGAGATGCTTTTCAACAAACTTTGAAATGCTCCGTGAATCTCACTTCCCACACTCATCAATGCATAATGGTAATAATAAGTCAGAGCTGTTTCCTTACCATCCATCACCTTTGCTTCAAAACCAGACGGAATACTGAGGTATCCATAAATACTTTTCCGCTGCACATCTGCCCTGGCCTCCGCTTCATCGGCATAATGCCGAGTGATGCGGAAAGTGGGAACAGCCTCGGTCATACGAATTATCTCACGAGAAGTGGCTGTATTATCACCATCCACAATACCCACAGGCAGATTCTCCATCTGTCCGTTACCAAAAATTGTAGCCATAAAGAAGATAGAAAACAAAGGCAAGACGATACACGATGCAAAATAAATGCGCCGGGAAACCATACGGTCCAGTTCACGTTTCAATACCGCTATAAAAGGAGATTCTTTCATTCAAGTAGTTCATTTATATTTACCATTCACTGCAATCAGAATAACATAGCTATCCTTCTATCATTTCAATTCATCCAGATTTACCAAGACGGACATACCCGGTCTTAATCCCTCCATCGGCTCTACAGGCAGCGCATGAATTTCAAAAGTTTTCATATCGTATGTCCCCGTCTGCTTGGTAGAACGCCAAGTGGCAAAACTCCCCAACGGGCTGATGTAATTGATTTTAAATGCCTTGTTTTTTACATCAAGAGCCGGAATATCTCCCATAAAATTCTCGTTCATACGGAAATAAGGCATATAGTCCTCACGGACATTAAGCACTACATGACAATCATCCAATACTACCAGACTCATAATGGGAGTCCCCGCTCCTACCAGTTCTCCACGCTTGGGGTAGATGGTTGATATCTGTCCGTCTTCGGGAGCTGTGAGGCGGGCATCCATCAACAAGGCCTGAACCTCATTCACAGTGCCCCGAGCCGCATCCACCAAGGAGCGGGCACTCTCTTTATCCTCTTTCTGCGCTCCGTCCTTCACTAACAGGAATTGTTGATGCGCCGCCCGTTCGGCGGCAACAGCAGCTTTATACATGGCTTCCACTTCATCTTTCCGCTGGCTGGTGACCACGCTATCTTTGTAAAGCGCCTGAATACGGTCATACGTCACCGTGGCCAGTTGCAAGTCACTCTTTGACTTGTTCCACAATTCTTCTACCGAACGGACTATCTGCCGACGTGTACCGTCATCTATTTTCTTATTCTGAAATTTCGCAATATCTTCCAAGGCATTTACCTGCTGGAACTTCGCCCAAGCCTCAGGACTGTTAATCACAACCAAGGTGTCACCCATCTTTACATACTGTCCCTCCCGGACCAAAAAGGTATCAATTCTACCGGGAAGTTTTCCGGAAATCCGTATTTCAGTAGCTTCTATCTGCCCCTGCAATACAACCGGTTTATTGCTCATAGCTATAATCCCAATGGCAGACACCATAACAATGGCCACAAGAACAACGATAAAAGCGACTCCTAACTGTTTCTTCTCTTTTTCCATATTGTTTTCTTTTTTTATTATTTCCCGAATATAAAGTTCTCGGTTTGTCCGGTACGGCTATACTGCCAAAAACTTTCGGGCATTCCGCAAGTAGAGAGCAGAGATGCCAGTGCCACATCATATTTATAATAAGCCAGCAAAAAAGCAATCTGCACCTTGGATAACATCGTTTCCGCATCAATCACATCAGTAGAGGTAGCCATTCCTTCCTGAAAGGATTTTTTACGGATACGTACCAATTCACGACTCATCTCAATCGTGGTGTTGAGTGCGGCGACATCATCCTTTGCATTCTGAATTTCGCTATATAACTTGTCTACCAAAACACCCAATTCATTCTGAGCCTTTTCCCTTCCCAGTTGCAAAGTTTGTTTAGTAAGACGTGTCTGACGGATATTGGCTTCACGGTTCAGTCCGTCGAATATATTCCAAGTAAAACCCACTCCTACCAAAGTACGGGGCATCAGGTTTTTCGGAAGATTCTCTGCATAAAGTGTCTGCTTTCCAAACAATGCAATGGTAGGAATATATGCACTTTTACTGATTTTCAATTGATTATCAGCCATCGCCTCCTGTATTCGCAATTTACTTACTATATAGCTGCCGGTACTTACCAGATTCTTGAAATAAAGTTCATCGGGCAGATCATGGTTCATAAACAAAGGAGAACTGGGGTTGATGGATATGGCGTCTTCCACATTCAACAAGACTTTCAAGGCATTTTGCGCCACATTCAAATCTTTCCGGGCAGATTCCAACTCACGTCTGGCCTCGTCCATAGTGACCTGAGCAAAGAGGCGTTCGGCCTTATTTATCATACCGTTCTCCTCCAGCTTCATGGCATTACGGTAATGTTTCTGCAAGCCTAAAAAGGTTTGCTCGCGTACATCCACCACTCTTTGCGCCAGACGCAAAGCATAATAAGTTTCCACCAACTCCGATTGCAAAGTAGCTCCCGCCTCTTCCCTACCTGCTTTGGCCAAATCTACCATACGGTTGCCGATACGGCTTGCAAAAATTCGTTTTCCGCCTGTAAAAAGCGGCCACATCACATTAGCATCTATGGTCGTCAGGTTACGTTCTAATAAAGGAAAAGTAAGGGTATGCGCACCTATATTATCAAGAATAGAAGAAATAAATTTATCATCGGGCACAATGGAATGTACAAAGTCTTTTGCCGGATCGGTAAATTGCCTTAAAGGTTCCTTGACCTCAATATGGTTGGACAAATGGACGTATGCACCCGATGCATTCAAAGACGGATACCAAAAAGCATTCATCTTTTGTCGCTCACTGCGTGCTATATCTACAGCCTTATCCGCCATTTGCAACGTGCGGCTGCCCTTGTTCATCAGGCTGGCAGATTGTTCCAATGTTAAAGATAATTCCCCGTTTTGAGCTGATAATGAAACCGGGAACAAAAGAACACATAAAAATATTTTATAATGCATACACTGTTTAGTTTCTGTTATGTTGTAATAAACAGAAAACCAAACAGATTGTTTGAACAGGATTATTTATTAAATAACTCGAAAGTGAATTTAAAACCAAAGGTATCAAATTGCCCGTTGATAGTGCTTACAAAAGCCCCCACATCAAATATATGTGTGCCGATGCCATAACCCAACTCGATATATGGATTAAGATGTGGCATGAACAGGATACCACCATACAAACGCTCCTGCTGGACTAATCCCAGCCAACGGTTTAAGGGTTTCAAGAGAATAAAAGGAGACTCATAGGTGAAATTCCCCCGCCAGTACTGACGTGAGGAGTTATACCAACGTCCGTCCAGCAATTGGAAAGTGCCACCAATATCATCATTCCATCCTTCGGGAAGATTACGACGGGCAAAGTTAGCAAAATCCACGAAATACATATCTTCCTGCTTGGTAAACATCCCCCCCCCAATGCGATAACCGATACTTCGGATTCCGCTCAGTTTCAAGTTTTGCTGTATATCAAACTCCCAACGTTCATGAGCACCCGTACTCTTGAATACACCTTTAATGCCCCGTTCATAATCCAGCATAAAAGTAGGCATACTGGAACCTACATTCATCTTCCGGCGACCGTTCATGTAATAATACATACCGGGAGTCCATTCAATACGTATACGAGGTGCAAAACTATTGTATTCTGATCTGATACCTCGCAATGCAGCCCAATCCTTATCGGGCAACGGCTTTTCAAGAATGACTTTCGAATTATTTATCAGATACCTCCAATGTACGGAAACACCTGCTTTAATAAACAAGCCGTTCACTATTTCTATATTATGGAACAGATTGAGATACACATCCTTGAAATAGTCCAATTCCAATTGGTCAAAATTAAAGGTACTATCGGGCAATTGCTTTAGCTGATCCAATACGACACTACTATATATGCGGTTACCGTTACCTACACTAACCTCAAAACTAGCCTGCTTTTCCGGCCAATATTGCCAATCGGCATCCGCTTTCACATAAAGTTCCTTATGTGTAAAATTATAACCTATCTGCGGACTGATTCTAAGTATACGTCCATCATGAAAAAGCCGACTGTATTTAAACTTCTGCTTATACGAAAAGCCCCTGCTGTGGCTATAATCCAACAGCACCGGATTAATAAGTGGAGAACAATGCACACTCCCCATACTGGACAAATTCACATTGTAACTACTGATAAGCATGTCACCCAACTCCCCCCAAAACTCCAAATGTTCATTCTTCTTTTTTTTCGGTACGCGTAAAAGCGTATCCTGACGTAAAGCATAACTTCTATACAAAGAATCCTCCAAAGCGGACAGCGGAATGGGACGCAGCTCATTGAACTTTTCCTTATCTGTTATCAGCTGTTCCGAATCACAAGTCAGCTTATAGGATTCCGTCAGGTCATGGTGATGCTTCTTTTGAGATTTACGCCGGGCGGCTCCTTCATAAAATTTAATTTCATTGTATTTCAACCAGGCTCCCATATCCATTTCCAGATGGTTACCTATAAACTTAAAAACAAGATTCAAATCAAACTGCACCGGCAGAAACTCCACATCGCCCTCCTCTCCCATCTTGACACGGACCTTGAAGCGGATCACATCATAAACGCCTTCAATATAAAGTTCACGAATAGTCCATATCTGATCACTAACCCACATATATCCACTGACCAACTGTGTACCACGGAATTTGGGAATAATAAGTATTTTATACCGCTGGCAATCGGGAGGACCGGCTATAGAATCCAATAAATAATGATAATATCTGCTAGATTTCTTATCCAAAGGAGAAAGAAGTTTATCGGACATCAATGAAGAAGAATAGATATTCATGTTCAAATAATCCATCACATCCGTTATCTGTCCCCTGTTACGTGGAAATGTAGTGGATACCGCTTTTATCTTACGGTCGTATATATCAGGGGCCGTATAATGCAGCTCACTAAGAGATTCCATAAGGTAATCATTGATGTGTTTTTCGAAACGAAACATGGACGGTACATAGCGGATAAGGTGATTGCGCTTATGTACCTTTACTTTTCCTTTTATATATAAATCAGCCTTATACTCATCAATGATACGGGAATAGAACGGCGAAAACTGGAAAATACACTGAAGAATGGAATCGGACACCATCGGCTTGTCGGGCATATCAACCTTTTCCCTCTTAGCCTGAATAGCTAAAGGTAACAAAAGACAAAATATAATCAACCTGACAATCCGTATATAGTGCATCAATGTACTTTCTTTTCATTGTTTGAAGAGCAAATATAAACAAAAACCAACAGGCTGACGCATGATAATACTTAATTAACATCCTTAACAGAAATGAAAAATGATTAGCGATATAGCGAATTATTAATCAAAAAGCAGTATTTTTGCAGCCAACAACCAGTAAAAGAAAGACAACATGTCCAAAATGAGATTTTTTGCTCTACAGGAGTTAGCCAACAGACGCCCCGTTAAAGTTGACTACCCCTCTGAAAAGTTAGCTGATTATTACGGCAACCACGTATTCGACCGTAAAAAAATGCAGGAATATCTGCCTAGTGAGGCTTATAAAGCAGTAATAAACGCAATCGAGAAAGGTACCCCTATCAATCGTGAAATGGCCGACATGATAGCCAATGGCATGAAGAATTGGGCAAAGACCTTTAATGTTACCCACTACACTCATTGGTTCCAGCCTCTGACTGACGGAACTGCCGAAAAGCACGACGGCTTTATTGAATTCGGTGACGACGGTAATGTTATAGAACGCTTCTCGGGCAAACTGCTTATCCAACAAGAACCGGATGCATCCAGTTTTCCCAACGGCGGTATCCGGAACACATTTGAAGCACGTGGCTATACGGCATGGGATGTTTCTTCTCCGGCTTTCATTGTAGACAGCACACTTTGTATTCCTACTATCTTCATCTCTTATACAGGCGAAGCACTCGACTATAAAACTCCTTTGTTGAAGGCATTAGGTGCTGTAGACAAAGCGGCAACTGAGGTTTGCAGAATGTTCGATCCAAACGTAAAACGCGTATTCGCCAATCTGGGTTGGGAACAAGAATACTTTTTAGTGGATACCGTACTATATAATGCACGTCCGGATCTTTGCCTGACCGGACGCACCTTGATGGGACACTCGTCTGCCAAGGACCAGCAGCTAGACGACCACTACTTCGGTTCCATCCCTCCACGTGTAACCAGTTTTATGAAAGAATTGGAATTGGAATGTCACAAACTAGGGATTCCGGTAAAAACACGGCATAACGAAGTGGCTCCCAACCAATTTGAGCTAGCTCCTATTTTTGAAGATGTAAATCTGGCCAACGACCATAACCAGCTGGTAATGGACCTGATGAAACGTATCGCTTCCAAACACAATTTTACTGTACTGCTCCACGAAAAACCATTCAAAGGAGTAAACGGATCGGGCAAACACAACAACTGGTCACTTTGTACAGACACAGGTATCAATTTGTTCTCTCCTGCCAAGACTGCGGAAGGAAATATGCTTTTCCTGACTTTCATAGTCAACGTACTGATGATGGTCTATAAAAACCAAGATTTACTACGTGCCTCTATTGTCAGTGCCGGAAACAGCCATCGCCTAGGAGCAAATGAAGCCCCCCCCGCTATTCTGTCTATTTTCCTAGGACGTCATCTTTCCCATATGTTGGACGAAGTAGTGGCACGTCTGAATGACGCCGAACTGACCCCTGATGAAAAGAAAGCATTGCAATTGGGTATCGGGCGCATACCTGCCATATTGCAAGACAATACAGACCGTAACCGTACCTCTCCTTTTGCCTTCACCGGAAACCGTTTTGAATTCCGTGCTGCAGGCTCATCTGCCAACTGTGCCGCATCAATGATTGTGATCAATGCCGCTATGGCACACCAGTTGAATGAGTTCAAGACCCAGATAGATAAATTAGTAAACGGAGGGATGGAACAGGAAGAAGCTCTGTATAAGGTATTAAAAGAAACCATCATCGCTTCACAAAACATCCGTTTTGAAGGTGACGGCTACTCGGAAGAATGGAAAGCAGAAGCCGCGCGACGCGGATTGACCAATATCTGCCATGTACCCGAAGCCATCCTGAAGTTCAACGATGAGCAATCTCGTGCAGTACTGATAGGCGAAAAAATATTCAATGAAAATGAATTGTTCTGTCGTATAGAAGTGGAACTGGAAAAGTTTACTAAAAAGGTCCAGATTGAAAGTCGTGTACTAGGCGATCTAGCTATCAATCATATTGTTCCCACAGCTGTAATTTATCAGAACAGACTATTAGAAAATCTTCGTGGTCTGAAAGAGATATTCTCCACCGAAGAATACGAAGAGCTGACCGAAGACCGGAAGAATTTGGTACGTGAAATTCAAAACCGCATACTTGCTATTAAAAAAGCCGTGCACAACATGACAGAAGCCCGAAAAGTAGCAAATCATTTGGGAAGCCAAGTAGAGAAAGCCTTCAGTTACGAGGAACAAGTGCGTCCATATCTGGAAGAAATCCGCGACCATATTGACCATTTGGAACTAGAAATAGACGATGAGATTTGGCCATTACCTAAATATCGTGAATTACTGTTCACCAAATAAAATTTCACAAAAAAAGAAAGGATAGGAGATAAGAACCTATCCTTTTGTTATTTTTTGAAGATAAATTAATAATATATCTTTCTTTTTTCTTCTGATTACTTCGTCCTTTTATTTTTTCTTCTTATATTTGTGCTCTATAACACGGTTTTATAGCACGTTTATGGTTAGAAAAGAATTATCAGAAACTGAGATTGCTGAAAGTATACCAGACTTATGGCAACCTTTAACACAGGAACAAAGAGAGTTCTTGGCTCAGAACTTTACGATACAGAAGTATAAAAAGAATGAGACGATATACTGCGAAGGAGAAACTCCGATGCACCTTATGTGTCTTCTTAGTGGAAAAGTAAAAATCTACAAAGAAGGTGTGGGAGGACGTAGCCAGATTATCCGCGTATTAAAGACGAAAGAATATTTCGCATACCGAGCTTTTTTTGCCGAAGGGAACTTCGTGACAGCTGCTTCCGCTTTCGAGCCTTGCACTATCTGCCTTATTCCCATGCCGGCCATTATGAAACTGATAAAAGACAACTCTGAATTAGCTTTGTTCTTTATCCGCCAACTTTCTATAGATTTGGGAATTTCTGATGAAAGAACCGTAAATCTTACGCAAAAACATATTCGTGGACGATTGGCGGAATCTCTGTTATTTTTGAAAGATACTTATGGAGTAGAAGAAGATGAATCTACACTAAGCATTTACCTTTCACGAGAAGATTTGGCAAACTTATCAAATATGACTACTTCGAACGCAATCCGTACGCTTTCTAACTTTGCAACTGAAAAACTGATTACCATCGACGGTAGAAAAATTAAAATCATTGATGAAGAGAAACTAAAAAAAATCAGCAAAATAGGATAAAATCTAATATCAATTCATACTTCACACACACAGGCGTCCGTTTTTCCATAACAGACGCCTGTTTTTTTCTCTACTTACAAAACCTTTTTCAGCACCAGCTGTTATTAAAGAAACTAAAACCAAGAAACTATGAGTAAAGGTAAATTATGGGGAATCATCCTCCTTATTTTATTTGTGCTGGGATTCGGTATCTGGCTTTATACCAGTTCTGACGTAAAAAAAGATGTAGACCAGGAAGGCATAGGTGTGTTAGACGACATGACTATACCCGCTGTGGACTAAATAATAATAAACACTAACTTAAACTTTACATTATGGCTAAAGAATCTGTGAATATCCTGAAGGATAAAATTGACATTGTGGACTTATTGGCTCAGCTGAATGCAGCTCTGTCCGAAGAATGGTTGGCTTTCTACCAATACTGGGTAGGTTCATTCGTAGTAGAAGGCGCTATGCGCGGTGATGTACAACGCGAGTTTCAAGAACATGCAGCCGAGGAATATAACCATGCAAAATTATTGGCCGACCGTATCATTGAATTGGAAGGCGTACCCGTACTTGACCCTAAACAATGGTTTGATTTAGCTCGCTGCAAATATGATGCGCCCGTAGATTTCGGTTCGGAAATCTTGTTGAAACAAAATGTAGAATCCGAACGTTGTGCCATCTACCGCTATCAGCAAATTGCTGAATTCACAAACGGAATTGACTTCACCACTTGTGATATTGCCAAACATATTATGGCAGAAGAAGAGGACCATGAACAAGATTTGCAAGATTACTTAAATGATATAGCCCGCATGAAGGCTTATATTCTAAAAAAATAATCCACATCTGCTTCTATTCTTTTTTCTGTTTTGACGGAGAAAGAAAGGTAAGGCCGGTTTCTACTGCAAAAACCGACCTTATTTTATACTATTCATGCAAGTTGCCCCATAGTCCAAATAAATTAACCCATCTTACCTGTGAATCCCCAACGAATAACATTTATAACACTTGGCGGATTCTTACCAGTTTGGTCAATAGCCCTTCCAGCAAATCCAGTTTCAACATATTCGCTCCGTCACTCTTAGCGACAGAAGGGTCTTCGTGGGTTTCCATAAACAAACCGTCCACTCCTACCGCTATGCCAGCCTTGGCTACCGTTTCAATAAGCTGCGGCATACCACCTGTCACACCGGCAGTCTGATTAGGTTGTTGCAAAGAATGTGTCACATCCAGAATTACAGGAAAACCTAAAGTCTGCATTTCCGGAATACCCCGATAATCTACAATCAAATCCTGATACCCGAAAGTCGTTCCCCGCTCGGTCAGCATAACCTGATCATTACCCGCCTCCACCACTTTGTCAGCAGCAAAACGCATGGCGCCAGGTGATAAAAATTGTCCTTTCTTGATGTTGACAATCTTTCCGGTATGAGCTGCCGCCACCAGCAAATCAGTCTGGCGACACAGGAAAGCAGGAATCTGCAACACATCCACATATTCAGCGGCCATAGCAGCTTCTCCAGCACTATGAATATCGGTTACCACAGGAATTCCAAAAGTTTCCCGTACTTTACGAAGTACTTTCAAGGCCTTTTCATCACCTATTCCTGTAAACGAATCCAAACGGGAACGGTTAGCCTTACGATAAGATCCTTTAAACACATAGGGAATACCCAGTTTATCTGTTATTTTCACAATACGATCTGCTATTCGGAGAGCCATTTCCTCTCCTTCGATCACACAAGGACCAGCCAGTAAAAAGAAATTATCTGTCTTTCTTAAATCTGAAATTGTCATTATCTTACGTCTATTCATTGAGATATCTACTCTGCCTCTATCCTTAAAGCAAGAAATGGATATCTATAGTTTTTAATTAGGGATAATCAAAGTTATAGCTTCCGGCTGGATCGTAATTTCCAAAGGAAAATGGCGGTCTAAAATACGCCCGTCCAAACTGACAGAAGCATTCTGCGCACGTAGTACTTTTACTTTCCGTGTACGATAAGGTTTCACCATTTTATGATTTAAAATACGTCCCTGCAACAGCATCCACATACCCGAGAAAAGTTGAATTAACTCCGGACGATAAATAACCGACACATCCAACCAGCCATTATAAGGAACTGCACTAGGTGTCAAACCGTATCCACGGGCACTTCCCACACATACCGTCATGATACGTCCACGAATATGTTCGCCATTGATACAAAGATGTGTACGGTACAATTTACGTTCAAACAGCAACAGGAACATGGAAGCGGCAAAAGACAACTCACGTATTCCCCAAAAACGGCGAGTACCATCTGAGATCTGTACAATACGCGCACCTAAACCTATATATATGGCATTCAGGAAATAGCGGGAGGTGTGCTTCTCTCCATCAAAATAATTACAACGCCCCACATCAATTTTCCTCAGACGACGATTGATAATCCAATCTACCGCTGCTTTATAATTATCTTCATCCAACCCCCAATATTTGGCAAAGTCATTACCAATACCATTAGGAATGATTCCAAAAGCGATATTTGTCTTATCCTCCACCATAGAAGTCATAATACCGTTAATAGCATCATTGATCGCTCCGTCTCCACCTACAATCACAATGGTTCGATAACCATTATTAGCCAAGGTACGGGCGAGTCGTTCCACCGACCCAAAACCTTCGGACTGTACGTAGTCAAAAACCACCTTACGGTTTTCCATATAGCTACGTATCTCATTCCAACGCTTCTGAGTCTTACGGCTTCCGGCTTTCGGATTATAAATAATCCCCCATCTGTTTGGTTCTACAGCCATAACATTTAGTTTTTAGTGTGTAACAAATTAATGATTTTTTCCACCTTATCTTCCATAGGCAGGCAAGCATCCAGCCAATGTATAGTGAACCCTCGCCGCTCCATGCCCCGGAACCAAGTCATTTGCCGTTTGGCAAATTGATGGATAGCTATTTCCAATTGATGAAACATTTCATTGAAAGAAAGTTTACCCAAGACATATAAAGTCAAATACTTATATTCCAATCCGTAATAAATCAAATCCTCGGAAGAAATACCACTATCCAACAAAGCCTTCACTTCGTTTACCATCCCTTCATCCAAACGCTGCTTCAAACGGTGGGATATTTTTTCACGACGTAACTCACGAGCTATATCTACTCCAATGATCAAACTATGAATTTGCGGGAACTCACGGTATTCCGCTGATTGGTGCTTGTAATACTCTTCTATTTCAATGGCCCGGATAGCCCGCTTTACAGTATCTACGTCCGTAGAGTTATGAAGTTTCCTGTAAGTTGACAACAACCGGGTGAGTTCCGCTAATGATTTATCTGCTAACGAGTCCCTAAGTTGGGGATTCTCTGGAACAGGAAGCAGCCTATATCCCTTCAACACGGACTCAAGATACATCCCCGTACCTCCGCATAATATAGGAAGTTTGTCTTTCCATCTCACTTGATCATAAGCATTCAAAAAATCACGTTGAAATTCAAATACATTATATTTATATCCGGGGTCTACAATGTCTATCAGATGGTAAGGTATTTGCTGTCCATTCACGACATAGTCTTCCAAATCCTTTCCCGTACCTAAATCCATCCGGCGATATACCTGCCGGCTATCTCCACTGATAATTTCGGTATCCAACTTGTAAGCTAAAGCCGCTGCCAAAGGAGTCTTTCCTGAAGCGGTAGGTCCTAATATCGTTATCAAATCGTACTTTTCCATCCTAAGTTTTTGTAACAGTCGCACAAAGATAACGAAAATGTGCAACTTAGCACGCAAAACTACATAAAAAAAAGCCGTCTGAATTACTTCAGACGGCTTTCGCTATATGGTTTTTAACTGATTAGCAGTTTACAGAAGCCATGTGAGCAATCAAATCCAATACTTTGTTAGAATAACCGATTTCGTTGTCATACCAAGAAACCACCTTAACAAAAGTATCAGTCAAAGCGATACCAGCTTTAGCATCGAAGATAGAAGTACGAGTATCACCCAAGAAGTCAGAAGAAACAACTGCATCTTCAGTGTAACCCAATACGCCAGCCAATTCACCTTCAGAAGCTTCTTTCATAGCTGCACAGATTTCAGCATATGTAGCCGGTTTAGCCAAGTTAACTGTCAAGTCAACTACAGAAACATCCAAAGTCGGAACACGCATTGACATACCAGTCAATTTACCGTTCAATTCAGGAATAACTTTACCTACAGCTTTAGCAGCACCAGTAGATGAAGGGATAATGTTACCAGAAGCAGCACGACCACCTCTCCAGTCTTTCATAGAAGGACCGTCAACTGTTTTCTGAGTAGCTGTTGTAGAGTGAACTGTAGTCATCAAACCGTCAGTGATACCCCATTTGTCATTCAACACCTTAGCGATAGGAGCCAAACAGTTAGTAGTACAAGAAGCGTTAGAAACGAACTGAGTACCTTTAACATAAGTCTTTTCGTTTACACCGCAAACGAACATCGGAGTATCATCTTTAGAAGGAGCTGACATAACTACATATTTAGCACCAGCTTCGATATGAGCCTGAGCTTTTTCTTTAGTCAAGAACAAACCAGTAGATTCAACTACGTATTCAGCACCGATTGCATCCCACTTCAAGTCAGCCGGATTTCTTTCAGCTGTTACGCGGATTGCATTGCCGTTCACGATCAATTTGCTATTTTCTACGTCAGCTTCGATAGTACCGTCAAATTGTCCGTGCATAGTGTCATACTTCAACATATATGCTAAGTAATCAACCGGGCAAAGGTCATTGATACCTACGATCTGAATATCGTTTCTTTTCTGAGCTGCACGGAATACAAAACGGCCGATACGACCAAATCCGTTAATACCTACTTTAATCATTTTGTTTAAATTTTAAAGGTTTTATAATATAGCTTTTAAACACTCTACGTTGGAATGTTGTTAAACGTTTAGTATTTATTTCCTAAACGCGGTGCAAAAATAAGAATTTGTTTTTATATTCGCACATAAATTCATATTAAAATAAAAAAAAATGGGAAAAAGCAGCTTCTTGCAAGATTTTAAGGCGTTCGCAATGCGCGGAAACGTCATTGACATGGCAGTCGGTGTCATCATCGGCGGAGCCTTCGGTAAAATAGTATCTTCCATTGTGGCCGATGTCATCATGCCTCCCATCGGATTGCTGGTAGGTGGCGTGAACTTTACAGATTTGAAACTACAATTAAAGCCGGCCGAAGTAGTGGATGGAGTTGAAAAAGCTGCCGTAACGTTGAATTATGGCAACTTCCTACAAGCTACTTTCGACTTTATCATCATTGCTTTTTCTATATTCTTATTTATAAGATTACTTGCCAAGCTGAATCGCAAGAAAGAAGAAGTTCCTGCTCCCGCCGCCCCACCTGCCCCTAGCAAGGAAGAGGTATTACTTACAGAAATCCGTGACTTGTTGAAGGAACAGGCTGGCAAAAAATAAAATATTATCCACACAAAAAAACGGGCTGCCCTCAAATGCTTGTCGGACAGCCCGTGATTTATATACCAGCCGACATTTCCTAAACATTCCAATCTTTTTTTTGCATATTTTTCCACAAGGAAGCAGGAAGAACAAAGTTTTTCCAATTCAATTATAAAAAGCCTCAACAGCATGACGGATTTTTATTTTTTCTGAGTATCTTTGCGGCACGAAATCATTTACATATCTTAATATATATATGCAAGAAAAGATCATTATTCTCGACTTCGGTTCACAAACCACACAGCTCATAGCCCGTCGCGTTCGCGAACTGAATACTTATTGCGAGATTGTGCCTTACAACAAATTTCCACACAATGATCCGTCCATAATCGGCGTTATCCTTTCGGGAAGCCCTTTCTCGGTGTATGATGAAAGCGCCTTTAAAGTCGATTTGAGTGACATTCGCGGAAAGTATCCTATTTTGGGTATCTGCTATGGTGCACAGTTCATGTCTTATACAAACGGTGGGAAAGTGGAACCGGCCGGCACACGTGAATACGGACGTGCACACCTTTCCACTTTCGACCAAGAGAACCCACTATTGAAGAACGTCCGTGAACACTCACAAGTATGGATGAGCCACGGAGATACCATCACCGCCATTCCGGAGAATTTCAAAATTATCGCTTCAACAGATAAAGTAGCCATCGCTGCTTATCAAATAAAGGAAGAGAAAGTATGGGGAGTACAGTTCCACCCGGAAGTGTTCCACAGTGAAGACGGAACCCAGCTTCTGAAAAATTTTGTAGTCGACATTTGCGGGGGGAAACAGGACTGGAGCGCTGCCTCTTTCATTGAAACGACTGTAGCCGAACTGAAAGCGCAACTGGGAAATGACAAAGTAGTACTGGGGCTGAGTGGCGGAGTAGACTCATCTGTGGCAGCCGTATTATTAAATAAAGCGATAGGCAAGAATCTTACCTGCATTTTTGTAGATCACGGCATGCTGCGTAAGAACGAATTCAAAAATGTACTCCATGATTATGAATGTCTCGGACTGAATGTAATCGGAGTGGATGCCAGCCAAAAATTCTTCAGTGAACTGGCAGGTGTGGAAGAACCTGAGAAGAAGCGTAAGATTATCGGCAAAGGTTTTATTGACGTATTCGATGAAGAAGCTCATAAAATTAAAGATGTGAAATGGCTGGCACAAGGTACCATTTATCCTGACTGTATCGAGTCATTAAGTATCACCGGCACTGTAATCAAAAGTCATCACAACGTAGGTGGACTGCCCGAAAAAATGAATTTGAAACTATGCGAGCCTCTGCGTCTGCTATTCAAGGATGAAGTACGCCACGTAGGTCGTGAACTGGGTATGCCGGAACATCTGATTACACGCCATCCATTCCCCGGACCAGGACTTGCGGTACGTATTTTGGGTGATATCACTCCTGAGAAAGTACGTATTCTGCAAGACGCCGATGATATCTATATCCAAGGATTGAGAGACTGGAAAGTGAAAGACTCGGACGGAAACGAAACATCCCTTTACCACCAAGTATGGCAGGCAGGCGTAATCTTGCTACCCGTACAAAGTGTGGGAGTAATGGGGGACGAACGTACATACGAACGTGCCGTTGCCCTACGTGCCGTAACTAGTACGGATGCCATGACCGCCGACTGGGCTCATCTTCCCTATGAATTTATGGCTAAGGTTTCAAACGACATAATCAATAAAGTAAAAGGTGTAAACCGCGTATGCTATGATATCTCGTCCAAACCGCCTGCCACAATTGAGTGGGAATAATAGACAACCAACTAATAACTTAAAAACAACATAACGGAATGAAACAAGATATGATTGTTATCTTGGATTTGGGAAGCACCGAAAACACCGTGCTTGCCAGAGCCATTCGTGCTTTGGGTGTATATAGTGAAATTTACCCGCACGATATCACAGCCGCCGAGCTGACAGCATTGCCCAATGTAAAGGGTGTCATTATCAATGGCGGTCCCAACCATGTAATTGACGGAGTGGATATTGACGTGCTTCCCGAGATTTACAAAGCAGGGATCCCCGTAATGGCTGCCGGTCATGACAAAGCATGTTGCGAAGTGAAGCTTCCCCAACTGACGGATGATGTGGAAGCAATAAAGAATGCTGTACAATCGTTTGTTTTTGATACCTGCAAGGCAGAGGCTAACTGGAATATGACAAACTTTGTCAATGACCAGATTGAATTGATCCGCCGCCAGGTAGGCGACAAGAAAGTATTATTGGCACTTTCCGGAGGTGTAGACAGTTCTGTAGTAGCAGCCCTGTTGCTGAAAGCCATCGGCAATAATCTGGTCTGCGTACATGTGAACCATGGATTAATGCGCAAAGGTGAATCGGAAGCAGTAATTGAAGTTTTCAAAAATCAGTTGAACGCTAATTTGATTTACGTGGATGCTACAGACCGTTTCCTGAGTAAACTGGAAAATGTAACTGATCCGGAGCAGAAACGCAAGATTATCGGTGGTGAATTTATTCGTGTGTTCGAAGAGGAAGCCCGTAAGCTAAATGGAATCGACTTTTTGGGACAAGGTACAATTTATCCTGATATCGTAGAAAGTGGTACTAAAACAGCCAAAATGGTTAAATCCCATCACAATGTAGGTGGCTTACCCGAGGATTTACAGTTTGAATTAGTAGAACCTTTACGCCAGTTGTTCAAAGACGAAGTCCGTGCCTGCGGAGTGGAACTTGGTTTACCATACGACATGGTCTACCGTCAGCCGTTCCCTGGTCCTGGTTTGGGAGTGCGCTGTTTGGGGGCTATCACTCGTGACCGCTTGGAAGCTGTTCGCGAATCGGACGCCATCTTGCGTGAAGAATTCCAACTGGCAGGCTTGGACAAGAAAGTATGGCAATATTTCACCGTAGTACCCGATTTCAAATCAGTAGGCGTGCGTGACAATGCCCGTTCATTTGACTGGCCTGTTATTATCCGAGCTGTCAACACCGTAGATGCTATGACAGCTACTATCGAACCGATAGACTGGTCCATTCTGATGAAAATTACCGACCGTATTCTAAAAGAAGTAAAGAATGTGAACCGCGTATGCTATGACCTGTCGCCCAAACCCAATGCGACCATTGAGTGGGAATAAAAAATATACTTCAAACCATGTAAGATCCCGAAACTTTTAGTTTCGGGATCTTTTTTATATTCAAGTTCTTCACTTTGCCCCCAATGACACTAGAACAAGAACCATAAAATTTTTCGTTTTTTTGATATTTCCGCTTCAATATTTACATCCAAGGAATCAAAGCTCTATAATCTCCTCATTACAAATGGTCAGTTTGCCGGCTCCGTTTTCTGTAACTACCCAAGAATTTTCAATGCCGACCGGTCCTACTCCCGGCAATACGATTTTAGGTTCAAGGGCAAACACCATTCCCTCTTCCAACTCCCTCCGGATACGCGGAGCCAACACTGGTGCCTCATTGATTTCCAACCCGATGCCGTGTCCTATAAAACGTGCCTGTTGGGACACCCCCATAAAACGATCGGCAAATCCGGCTTTCGTCACGATCTCAATGGCCGCATTATAAAGATCCTCGCACACCACACCAGGCGCCGTCATAGAGGCAACCTTATCCTGCACTTCAAGACAGACTTGATGAGCTGCATAAGCCTCATCATTTAATTTTCCAATGGAGAACACACGACTCATATCGCACATATATCCGTAAAAGTTTCCCCCTATATCCACCATTACACTATACCCCTCTTTCAACAAAGTTCCATTCATTCCTCCGGGCAAAGACGGATCCAATCCCTTACCACCTAAGGCAAAATCATAAGGCGAAGGAGTAGCTGCATTATCTCCGGCCAACACACTTCCCATAAATATCTCCATACTCTGACCAAATACTCTGAATATTCCCAGACAACCTTCCAGTCGCATCAGGCGTTCCACCTCAACAGATAGTTCACGATCAGTCATCCCCGGATGGTATACATCGGGAATCTTACTATATGCTCGAGCATGTAAAGCAGCCGACCGACGAAAAAGTTCAATCTCCAGCGGAGTCTTTACGCTACGCGCTTCACGAATAATAGCAGTTCCATCCACGACCTCCGATTCAGGAAAAAGAGATGCAAGACGCATATAGTCCGCATAAGGCAGTTCCCCGCCTTCCAACATTATCTTTGAAGCTACAGGTATACCATTTTCTTTTAACAAGTCCACTATCTGCTCAGGTTTACGAATAGGGAATACAAATTCTCCCACAATATTATTAGGACGTTTTACAAAGAGAAGTGCCGGTGAATGAAGCGGTAAATAAAGATAGCCGTTCACTATCTCACCATACGTATAAAGCAAATTTACATTACAAGCTATCAGGGCAGCATCAATGCCTTGTTGAGCCATCAAATAGCGTATTTTATCTCGACGAAATTTCAATTCGGGTTGTAACATAAGTAATATTATCTGATTATTTAAAATACTGAGTACAAAAATAACAGATTTCAGTCAGTATAAAGGATAGTAGTTCCAAAAAAGAGAAAGGATATATTAAAACTCACTAATTTTGGATGATTAGTTTGAAAACAGTGTTCAATTATATTAAATTTGCAAACGAATTGACAAACAAAGTATCTTTCATGTTCAACGGTATCAAAAAATATGTGGTAAGAATAGTATGCGTAATTATGTTATTACTCGTACAATTTGATGTATGCGCTCCACTGATTGATGCCAATCTGGCTATGGTAGAAACGATGGAACAACCCACCCTGCCTTCTGACAACAATGAAGAAAGCAGAGGAGAAGAAACTTATTATTTCCAGTCGGGACGTGCACAACTGCCAAACAGTCGTTTTTTACCCTGCACTATCGACATGCTGGTCAATCTTTTTGCTATTCCCCAAGTTCCGGTACAAAGTTACACACCTGTCAGTGAAAATCCGGGGAAAGTGGTACATCATCACATTATCTTTTGTGTGTACCGCATTTAATATGTCACATTAAAGCATATTCATACATATTGGCCTTGTATTCTGAAAGATTTGAATGCAAGCCGGATCTTTTATTTACTCAAACTCAATTATTAATCTTTTTAAATTGTATTCGTAATTTCATGAAGAGTAATTTTCAGAAAATTGCGGTCCTGTGTACATGCACAGGATTGCTATGCTCTTGTGGTCAATCGGACAACAAGCAGGAACATCACAAAGAATTCATTCCCATCACCATTCTTCACCCCACAACCATTGAGTTTCCACGCTCATATGTAGCTGATGTGCAAGCTATACAGTTTGTAGAAATTAAGCCCAAAGTGGAAGGATTTGTTCAACAAATATATGTAGACGAAGGACAGAAAGTCAAAAAAGGACAGCCCCTATTCCAACTCAGTTCCGACCAATATAGCGAAACGGTAAAAGAGGCGCAAGCCAATTACAAACAAGCACAGGCACAATATGAAATGGCAAATTATGAAGCCGAAAGAATAGGCCGGCTGGTTGACAAACAAATCTTATCAAAAATCCGACTCGACCAAGCCAATAAAGAAAAAGAAGTAGCCCAAATGAAAGTGGAACAGGCAAAAGCACAAATGCAACGTTCACAGATGGATTATTCTTACACCACTATCACTGCCCCTTTTGACGGCTACATAGACCGTATTCCTTATAAGACGGGAAGTCTGGTAAATCCGCAAAGCTTACTGACTACCGTAAGTGATATTTCCGAGATCTTTGCTTACTATAAAGTGAACGAAAGCGAGTATCTGGAATACAAGCGCCAACAACTTAGCGGACAAAAACAGCACGAAGAAAATAATGTGGAACTGATTTTGTCAGACGGTTCCATCTACTCCCACAAAGGCACATTAGAAACTGTAGAAGGTGACTTTGAACGAGGAACCGGCTCCATTGCCTTCCGTGTCCGTTTTCCGAACCCGGACGGACTGCTGAAACATGGAGTGACTGGAAAAGTACGTATGATGACCCAAATGGACAACATCTGCCTAGTTCCCCAGAAATCAACATTCGAAATTCAAGATTTCACCTATGTATATACCGTTGATAGTGCCAGTGTAGTAAAAGTACGCAGCTTCCAACCGCTGGAACGCTATAATAATTACTATGTGACACAAGACTTCTCTCCTAACACTGCCATCGTATACGAGGGAGTGCAAATGATGAAGGATGGCATTACCATCAAGACTGATACCATTGATATGGAAGCAATCAGAAAAGAAGTTGAATTAAAACAACCTATCGTAAAATAAAACGGACAGTTTATGTTTAAGCTATTTATAAAAAGACCGATACTTTCAGGAGTAATCTCCGTCATTATCGTCTGCTTGGGCGTACTGTCTATTTTGACACTGCCCATCACTCAGTTTCCCGATATCGTACCCCCATCTGTAACGGTAACCGCCCGATACACCGGGGCTAGTGCCGATGTGATGTCTAAAACAGTCGCCACCCCGTTAGAGCGTGCCATCAACGGAGTACCCGGCATGACCTACATGACCACTGTTTGTACCAACGACGGTATGTCCCTTACTACTATTTATTTTAAAGTGGGAACCGATCCGGACGTAGCTGCCGTAAATGTACAGAACCGTGTGACTACCGTACTAGACGAATTGCCTGAAGAAGTAATCCGTGCCGGAGTTATTACAGAAAAAGAAGTAAACAGTATGTTGATGTACTTGAACATCATGAGTACGGACAGTGCACATACCGAAAAGTTTGTTTATAACTTTGCCGATATCAATATTTTGCGCGAATTAAAACGTATTGACGGTGTAGGCTTGGTAGAAATCATGGGTAGCCGTGATTATGCCATGCGTGTATGGCTGAATCCTAATCGGCTGGCCGCCTACAACATGGTACCTCAAGATGTAACTGAAGCCATCCGTAATCAAAACATAGAAGCAGCACCCGGCAAGACAGGTATCAGTTCAGACAAATTACCCCAACAACTGCAATATGTATTACAATATACCGGAAAGTTCAGCACAGCAGAAGAATATGGAGAGATTGTATTGAAAGCTCTTCCCGATGGTTCACTGCTACGTCTGAAAGACGTTGCCACTATTGAATTCGATTCTGAAGATTATAACATGACCTCTATGACCGACGGAAGGCCATCGGCATCTATTATGATCAAACAACGCCCCGGCTCCAATGCAAGGGAAGTCATCCAAAATATTAAAACCAAAATGGCAGAAATCAAAGAAAGCAGTTTTGCGCCTGGCATGGATTACAATATCTCCTATGACGTATCACGCTTTCTTGACGCCTCCATACAGTCAGTGCTGAAGACACTGCTCGAAGCATTCATACTGGTATTTATTGTGGTGTATATATTTTTACAAGATTTCCGTTCCACCTTAATTCCGGCTATCGCCGTACCAGTTTCATTGGTCGGTACATTCTTTTTTATGGAAATGCTGGGCTTCTCCATAAATATGTTGACCTTATTCGCCCTTGTGCTCGCAATAGGTATTGTAGTAGACAACGCAATAGTCGTCGTAGAGGCTGTCCATGTAAAGATGCATCATGAGAAACTCTCTCCTTATAAAGCATCTGTAGCAGCTATTAATGAAATCGGTGGAGCCATTATTGCCATCACGCTAGTCATGTCGGCAGTCTTTGTTCCGGTGGGCTTCATGCAGGGAACTGTAGGTATTTTCTATCGGCAATTCTCATTGACACTGGCGGTAGCCATTGTTATCTCAGGAATAAACGCATTGACCCTCTCGCCTGCCCTATGTGCTTTGTTACTGAAACCCGCTGATGGAAAAAAGAAGAAAAAAGCAGGATGGCTACGTCGTTTCTTTATTTTTTTCAACCGCCGGTACGACCGCTTTGAAAAGAAATACAATATCGGATTACACAAGTATTTGAGCCGGAAAATAATCACTTATGCCACACTGATTATTTTCTTCCTTGCCACTTTCGGCATGAGCCAGGTACTTCCTTCAGGCTTTATTCCCAATGAAGACCAAGGTATGATTTATGTCAATGTAGATGCGCCTCCGGGAGCAACATTGGAACGCAGCGAAAAAGCCTTGAACGCTGTACAAGCTGCATTGCTTCCTTTCAAAGAAATTGAAAGCATCTCCACATTAGCAGGTTATAGTTTGATGACTGAAACGGAAGGTGCCAATTTCGGTATGGGTATGATTAATCTCACCCCGTGGAGTGAACGCGATCAAACAGCAGCCGAACTTATAGAGATATACAAAGACCGCACCTCGCATATCAAAGATGCGGATATTCAGTTCTTCCTGCCTCCTACAGTTCCGGGATTCGGTAATGCCAGCGGCTTCGAACTTCGTTTACAAGATAAAACAGCAGGCAGCTTTGCAGAATTTGCCGATGTTGCCAATACATTAGTAGAAAAACTGAATGAAGATCCGCGCATTGTGGGAGCAACCTCAGGATTCAATCCTAATTTTCCACAATATCTGCTGAAAGTGGATATTGCTAAAGCAGCTAAATTAGGAGTAAATCTAAATGAATCCATGGAAACACTCCAATCCTATATCGGCAGTTTCTACTCATCCAACTTTATTCGTTTCGGACAAATGTATAAGGTGATGTTACAGGCTTCTCCAGAGTATCGTATGAATCCTGAAGATCTGTATAAGTTCTATGCCAAGAACAAGGACAGGAATATGGTACCCTACTCTAACTTTATGACGATGGACCGTATATTCGGTCCTAACCAGATTACACGCTACAATATGTTCACCTCGGCCTTGATTACAGGTGAACCTGCCGAAGGAGTCAGTTCAGGAGAGGTTATCGAAGCAGTGGAACAAATTGCCAAAGAGACATTACCTCGCGGTTATGATATAGAATGGTCAGGAGTTACTCGTGAAGAGAAAGATTCGGGTGGACAAACCGTTCTCATTTTCGGTATCTGCCTGCTGTTTGTTTATTTGTTGCTGGCAGCACAATACGAGAGTCTGTTACTGCCTTTTCCCGTCATACTTTCATTGCCGGCAGGTATCTTCGGTTCTTATTTTTTCCTGCAACTGGCAGGCTTGGAAAATAATATTTATGCCCAGGTAGCCTTGGTAATGTTGATTGGTCTGCTAGGCAAAAATGCCATTCTTATTGTGGAAATGGCCAACCAGTACCGCAAACAGGGAATGAGCATCTTTGATGCTGCCGTTAGAGGTTCCGTAAGCCGTCTGCGCCCCATCCTGATGACATCCTTTGCATTTATATGCGGACTAATCCCGTTGGTAATGGCAAGCGGAGCCGGTGCTTTGGGCAACCGTTCCATCGGAACAGCCGCCGCCGGAGGTATGTTTATCGGTACATTCGTAGGAATCTTCCTTGTACCTGGACTTTACCTTATTTTCGAGAGTTGGTCTGCACATCTTAACCGTAATAAAGTCAGCTATGATGAAGAAGATGAAAAATAACAATATAAACAAAACAGGTTTAATAATAGGAGCTTTCTGTCTGATTATGGTAAGTTGCAAAGCCCCTTCCCTTACTCCGACAGAAAAGATAGAGTTACCCGAGTTCTATATGGATAGGGAAACGGACAGCACTACTATCTCTTCCATGTCATGGAAAACATTTTTTCCAGATACGTTATTGCAAAGTTATATAGCCGAAGCGTTAAATAACAATCATTCATTCCTTCAAACTATAGAACGGATATCCATTGCCCGTTCACAAGTTCGAGTAGGAAAAGGAGCGCTGCTGCCCGATCTTTCATTAGGCATTGATGGTGGAGTACAACGTTTTGGCGAGTACACTATGGACGGAGTTGGTAACAGCACCACCAACACTCCCGATTTAGAAAAAGACAAACATATTCCAGATCCCTACCGGAATTTCAACCTAGGACTCAATTTTCAATGGGAAGCTGACATATGGGGTAAGCTAACCGATAAAAAACGATCGACCGTATCCCGCTGGATGCAGTCTGTAGAAGCTATGCGTCTGGCACGCACCTTATTGATATCAGAAGTAGGTACACACTATTTTGAATTAATAGGACTGGATAAACAGCGATATGTGCTACGCGAAGCCATCCTAACAGCCAGAGATGCTTATAATTTAACCGATGAACTGATGAAAGAAGGTGAAGTAACCCGACTTTCTGTAGACCAATTCCGGTCACGACGCCTTAAATTGGAAGAAATGCTGCTTGCAAACGAACAGCAAATAAGTGAAAAGGAACGTGCCATCGCCACCTTATTAGGACGACTGCCTTTCAAGGTGAAACGAGTGTCATTTGAAACTGCATGTAGTTATGAGTTTCCCACAGATGCAGGAATCCCGTCACAACTTTTGCAATATCGCCCGGATATAAAGGCTGCCGAACTGGAGTTATTAGCTAGTAAATCCGACGTATCTGCAGCGCGAAAAGCTTTCTTCCCATCCATCGTGATTGGAGGAAACGGAGGTTTTAACGCATTTGATCTGGATAAATGGTTTACTGCTCCTGCATCCCTGGTTTACAATCTCGGTGCAGGTATAACAGCACCTATATTCAAACAAAATACTATACGTGCATTATGGAATGATGCGAAAAGCCAGCAACGCATCGCTTTGTTAGGATATCACGATACGGTATTAAAAGCCTATGAAGAAGTATTAAACCTCATTACTGCATCATCGCAAATGCACCAGCGCAAAAAGTTGAAAGAAGAAGAAAGCCGTATCCATCATCGATCTATTTATAATGCAAATGAAATGTTTAAAGTAGGATTCGCAGGCTATCTGGATGTACTGTCGGCCGATGAACGTTTCCTGGATTGTGAATTGGAACGTATCGCTCTGAATGTGGAATCTTGTAAACTGCATATCATGCTTTACCGTGCCTTAGGAGGTGGAAGCAATTAGTTAATATACTTATATTTTTTGATTTGTTTGGTTAGGAACCGCCCCCGGCAAGCGTGTCGTCAGGACGGTTCTTTTTTACTCTTATAATTCAAGAAATATCAGACCTCTTGAGCAAAGAAACAATCCACAACAATAATATAGCTCCCACAATAGAGGTAACAAGACTGCCAATAATACCAGTTGCTGCAATACCAAACAAACTGAATACCCAGCCGCCCAGGACACCACCAACAATACCAACCAATAAATTAATAAAGAGTCCGAAACCTCCCCCTCTCATCAACTTACCGGCAACAAAACCAGCAATAATTCCGATAATAATGTACCAAATAAAATACATACGCTTTATTCTTTAGAGTTTATAGTTAATCATCTTACTGATAAAAACAGCTATTCTGTATAAAAAGTTGCCTGAATAAATCTTTTTTTACTTCATTGATAAAATTATTCAGGATGCATTTTCCCTTTTTCCGGTCTTCTTTTTCCGGTTTCAGCATTTTCTTCCCCATCTGTTCTCCCTTCAATCTTTATTTTTGTTTCAAACTTAAAAGACAAAATATGAAGATAAACGTACATTCCATGCTATTATTAAGCCTTGCCGCACTACTTTCTTCCTGTGCTGCCGAAGGCAATGATAAAAACAAGACCTTATTGTAAAAACAACACAAGCTGTTCCAGTTTCACATCAGGGTGACAAAGAATTCTCTTTTATTGCCCGACCTTTTCGCACTTCCGAGTTATCTTTCCGAGTAGGCGGTCCCATCGACCGTTTCGATGTATACGCAGGTAACCGATACCAACAAGGCAGCATCATAGCCGAAATAGATCCGCGCGATTTCCGCATCCGTAAAGAACGTGCCGAAGCAATCTACCATCAGGCAAAAGCGGAATTCGAACGTATACAAAAGTTATACGGCAAAGGAAATGTTTCTGCAAGTACTTATGAAAAAGCAAAAGCAGACTATATCACTGCAAAAACAACTTTCAATACAGCTTCCTATGAACTGGAAGACACACGCCTTATCGCTCCATTCAATGGTTATGTGGGTGAAGTATATATAGAGAAATTTCAAGATGTGAAAGCAACCCAGCCCATCATTTCTTTTATTGATATAGACCAACTTAAACTGGAGATTTATGTCACTCAAGACATTGCCCGTGCAGCGCAAGCACTAGATACAATACAAGTACGATTTGACGCCCAACCCGATAAAGTATATAATGCTAAGATAATGGAAATTTCCAAAGGGACTACCCGCAATAACCTCTCTTATCTGCTGACCGCTCTACTTCCCAATAAAGAAGGGAAATTACTGGCAGGTATGTCTGGTAAAGCAAGCCTAAATGCCCCTTCCGTTTCAACTCTTTCCCAAGGAGCAGCCATCCCTCAAACAGCCCTTTGCCATCGCCCTACAGAAGGAGATTATTTATGGGTAGTAAATTCCAAAACCCAACAAGTAACTAAGAGAAAAGTAAAGAAAGGGGATCTATTGCCAAACGGTTATGTATCTATCACCGAAGGCTTGTATCCTGATGAAACTGTAGCAAACAGTGGGCTCCGCTTCCTATCGGATGGAATGAAAATAAGTGTAGAAAACGAATAATATCACAGAAATAAACAATCATGAAACTCGTAAAATATTTTCTACAGAAGAAAGCAGTCACTATCTTGCTGTTGGTATTGATATTGGCCGGTGGGCTGTTCTCCTATATCAAAATGGGAAAACTGGAAGACGCCCCCTTTACCATCAAACAAGCACTCGTACTGACTCCGTATCCCGGAGCATCCCCCTCCGAGGTACAATCTCAAGTAACAGATGTTCTGGAAGAATCCATCCAATCTCTTGGTGAACTTTATTATCTGAAAACAGAAAACCGAACAGGACTTTCAAAAATAACCGTTTATGTAAAAAAGGAAATCCGGGCAGACGAAATGCAACAACTTTGGGACAAATTACGCCGTAAAGTAAATGATGTACAAAGCAAACTTCCCGCCGGAGCAGGTCCATCTGTTGTTAACGATGATTTTGGAGATGTATTGGGAGTTTTCTATGGACTGACTGGAAAGAGCCATACCTATCGGGAACTGGAAGACGAAGCCAAGATTATCAAAAACGAACTATTGAAAATAAAAGATGTTGCTAAAATAGAAATCTACGGAATACAGACACCTACCATTGACGTATCTGTCAGCCCATCCGTCATGGCACAAAGCGGAATTACGACCTCGGATATAGCCCGCGCTTTCGAAGCACAAAACAAAGTGGTGGATGCCGGAGGTATTGATGCCGGACAAAATCGGCTGCGCATTGAATCCACTGGAAATTTTTATTCATTAGATGATATAAGAAACCTGACTATCGTATCACGCTCCGGTGAACATTTCCGCCTTGCCGACATTGCACAAATAGAAGAAAGTTATCAGACACCTGCCAGCAATCTGATGCGCATTGACGGTAATCCGGCCATAGGTATTGCCATCTCCACCGTCCCCACCGGAAATGTAGTGGATATGGCAGAAGCTGTGAAAAAACGCATTGACGAATTATCCCAATCCATGCCTGAAGGATATGAACTGACCTCTATCTACGATCAAGGATATGAATCAGCCGTTGCCAATCAAGGCTTTGTCTTGAATCTCATCATTTCCGTTTTAACTGTTATAGCCATTCTATTATTTTTCATCGGGTTCAAGAATGGCACGCTGATAGGTAGCGGACTGATTTTTTCCATCTTCGCCACTCTCATTGTCATGATGGCTTGCGGCATCGCACTCCAGCGAATGTCACTGGTCGCCATCATTATCGCCATGGGGATGTTGGTAGACAATGCCATTGTTGTGTCAGACTCCGCTTTAATCAATATGGAGCGTGGAATGCGGAAACGTGTAGCCATCATGCAGGCTTGCTCGACTACCGCCCTGCCCTTGTTGGCAGCAACCGTAATCGCTATTCTTACTTTCCTTCCTATCTATTATTCACCACATATCACAGGTGAACTGTTATCCTCATTAGTCGTGGTTATCGGAGTATCCCTGATGTTCAGCTGGGTGTTCGCACTGACACAGACACCTTTCTTTATACAGGAATTTGTCCGCCGCCCACGTCCCGAGGAACTGAAAGCGGCACTGTTTGACGGAAAATATTACAACCGTTTCCGCAATGCTTTACATTGGGTGCTCCGCCACCGGTCGGTCACCATCGGCTCACTGGCCATTATGCTGATACTCTCTGCCTGGAGTTTCAAATTTATTCCTAAAGTATTCGTACCCGCACTGGAAAAACAATACTTTACCGTAGATATGTGGCTGCCCGAAGGAACAAACATTAACGAAACAGACCGCATGGCAAGCAGTCTGGCAGACTATATACGCGGACACGAAGAAACAGAAATGGTTTCTACCTACATAGGTCGCACGCCACCCCGCTATTATTTATCCAATGTATCTTTCGGTCCTCAATCCAATTATGCACAAATACTGGTAAAATGCAAGACCTCCAAAGATTCAAAGGAATTACATGCGCTACTGCAAGACTCCATTCGCCAGAAATATCCCGAACCCCTGATAAAAGTGAACAAATTCGAGCTTAGCCCTTTGACAGAAGCCGTCATCGAAGCCCGTTTTCTAGGACCGGATCCTGCTGTACTAGATTCACTGGCAGGGAAAGCAATAGAAATCATGCGCCGCAATCCCAAAGTAGCGGACGCCCGCAACGAATGGGGCAACATGAGTTTAATGATCCGCCCTGTTTACGATCCGGTAAAAGCCGGAGCACTGGGTATCACCAAAGCACAAATGATGCAATCCGTCAAGTCTATCAGTGATGGAACTCCTGTAGGAATTTATCGGGATAATGAAAAGAAAGTACCTGTATTACTAAAATCGGAAGGGGTTCATATTACAGACGAGCGATCTTTAGGGGATTTCTCTGTTTGGAACGGGGAGCATTCGGCACCTCTGTCACAAGTAACGGAAAAAATTGAAACCACTTGGGAATTTCCGCAAATACGTACTTATAACCGTCAGTTATCCATGGCAGCCATGTGTGGAGTAAAACCGGGACACACCATGGCGGAAGTACACGGAGAAATACGAAAAGAGATAGAAGAAATAGAATTGCCCGAAGGATATACCTTCTTCTGGGATGCCCAATACAAAGACCAAGGCGAAGCGATGCAGGCCATTGCCAAGTTCTTTCCTTTGGCTTTTCTGATGCTCATTGTAATTCTTGTAGCATTATTCGGTAACTTCAGACAACCGGTCATTATCCTGTGTATCCTTCCCCTTTCCCTTATCGGGGTTGCCATAGGTATGCTGCTCACCGGATTCGATTTCGGCTTCTTCCCCATCGCCGGATGGCTGGGATTATTAGGTATGATTATTAAAAATGTGATTGTGTTACTGGATGAAATAAATATACAGCGCCGAAATGGAATCGCACCTTATACCGCCATCATAGAAGCTACAGTGTCAAGAACAAGACCTGTACTTATGGCAGCGACCACTACTATTTTAGGAATGGTTCCGTTATTGTTCGATATAGCATTCGGCGGTATGGCAGCCACTATTATTTTCGGACTGACGTTTGCCACATTGCTAACGTTATTCGTAACCCCGGCATTATATGCCATGTTTTATAAAATTAAGAGTAATTCTAAATATGCATCCTATGAAAAGAATTAATATACTGTTTATCTTTATTTTTAGTGTTCCGTCCGCTACTTTCTCCCAACAAAGTGATTTATTGGAAAAGTACAGGTCGATGGCTGTGGAATACAACCACGACCTGAAGGCGGCGGATAAACACATCTCTGCAAGTATCGAACTGGAAAAAGCCGCCCGAAAAGATTTGCGTCCCAAACTTTCGGGTGACGCCAACTTTCAATATACCGGCAACCCCATCCAGCTCACTCTGGACTTGCCCAGTATGCAAAACCCACTGACGTTCGAAGGCAAGGACATGAAATATGGTGCCTCACTTACCCTATTACAGCCGGTCTATACAGGCGGGCGTCTGCTGGAAACCATCCGGATGGCAAAACATCAACATAGTCTGGCAGCACATCAGGCGGAATACTTTCGTTCCGCCCTGTGCTACCAAACCGATATGCAATACTGGAATACCGTAGCCCGTGCCGAACTTCTGCAAGTTGCTACCGACTATCGAAACTCTATCGCCTCACTCACCAAAACTATCCGTGAGCGAGTCGAAGCAGGACTAGTTGACCCGCAAGACTTGCTTATGGCAGAAGTAAAACTAAATGAAGCCGAATACCAATTGCTCCAAGCAAAAAGCAGTTTGGAAACAGGAAGAATGGCACTTAATTCACTGATTGGCACGGCACTTCATGAAATAACGGAAGTGGAAGATACCATTCCTTCCATCGTAATGAATGAGCAGTTATGGAAGCAAGACGGTTCTAACCGACCGGAACTAAAAATAGCATACGACCAAATAGGCATAGCCGAAAGCTCAAAGAAACTGACTGACTCAAAATATAAACCGCAACTGTATGTCGGCATAGAAGGAAGTTACTCTTCACCAGGATATAACTTTAAATCCGACCTTGATCCCAACTATGCCGTTTATGCTAAGTTATCTGTACCTATTTTTGAATGGGGGAAACGACGCAACGAAAAACGGGCAGCCTCTTTCCAGATCGGTGCCGCGACTGATAATCTGCACCAAGTAAGTGACCATGTAAATCTGGAAGTGCAGACAGCCCGTGTATCCTTGTCTCAAGCAATGGAACAAGTACAATTAACTAGAAACTCATTGGAAAAAGCCCGCAAAAACGAACAAATGGCATTGGAAAGATATACAGAGGGGAAAGTATCAATAGTGGAAATGATAGAGGCACAAAACTATCGGCAGATTTCACAAACCAACTATGTACAAGCCAAAGTTTCTGCACAAGGACACTATTCCGCATTGCTGAAAGCTTTAAACAAATATTAGATAAAACCAACCATCATGAAAAGCATATTCTTCCATTCACCAAGGAACGGAATTTATCCGTACCTATAGTGAATGGAAAATATTAATTTAACACCTCTCCAGTCTATGATTATTCTGTAAAATATTGTAGCTTTGTTCACATGAAATGGAATGTTACATTATATGGTCTTTTATTCTCCGGACTAGGAGCATTTTCCTATCTTCTTCTAGCCAATTATTCCGATTTGTCACCCCATGTGGCAGATATGCTATTTTCCAAAGGTGCTTTTATCTTCTTCATCACAGCCTTCAATATTCTTGGCTGCTCAACGTTGCGGCTCAGTTCCTGGCTAAACAGTCAATATGCATTGAATATCCGCAAACGTTGGAAAATTATTACCATTTATATAGCCGTAACTCTTCTGTTCTTTCTTTTGAATTATAGTTTATTGATTGTCGGAAAACTTCTGGTAGGTTCCTACAACATATTTATTTTCCCAAATGGCGGCTGGCGCATCCTCTTTCTGGTATGGTTGGTGGAGTTAGTTATTGTAGGACTACTTTTATCTAACCGTTCTATTCAGAACACATTAAAACTGCAACAAGAAGCTGCCGAACTTCAAAAAGAAAATAACACAGCCCGTTACACCGCCCTGCAAAACCAACTCAATCCACACTTTCTGTTCAACAGTCTCAACACACTGATTGCAGAAATAGAATACAATCCCGCCAATGCAGTCCACTTCACTAAGCATCTGTCCAGCGTTTACCGCTATGTCCTTCAAAGTCAAGATAAAGTCTTGGTACCTTTAAGCGAAGAATTGGAATTTATGAAATCCTACCTCTTTCTTCACGAAGTCCGATTAGGAAATTGCATCAGTTACAAATGTCATCTTCCCGAAGACTATCCTGAAGCCATGCTCCCGCCACTAACTTTGCAACTGCTGGTAGAAAATGTCATCAAGCATAATTCCATCACCTCAAACAAGCCTATGCAAATTAATATAGAAATTGAAAATTATTACCTGACAGTAAGTAACCCTATCCAACCTAAAAAGAGTAATGACACCTCTTCGGGAGTAGGATTGAATAATCTTTCCAACCGTTGCAAACTACTGCTCGGCGAAGGAATTATTGTCACTAAAGCAAACAATTTGTTTACCGTAAAAGTACCTTTAGCATATGAATAAACTAAACGCAATCATTATAGAAGATGAAGTGCCAGCAGCACGTTTGTTACATTCCATGATTACCCGTCTGCGCCCGCAATGGACACTGACCATTATACCGGGCAGTGTGGACGAAGCTGTGGCTTGGTTTAAAGATAATCCACAACCCGACCTGATCTTCCTCGATATCCAATTGGCAGATGGAAACGCATTCGATTTCCTTTCGGCCGTGCATCCTTCCTCTATAATTATTTTTACAACTGCCTACGACCAATATGCCATCCGCGCATTTACAGTAAATAGCATAGATTATATACTGAAACCCATCGACGAAACACGTCTGCTCGATGCCATCATCAAATACGAAACTTTACAAAACAAAGGAATCTCCCGCCCCCAAGAATATCTGGATACATTGCTGGATACCCTGCAACATAAAGAAAGACGTTACCGTACACGCTTCCTTATTTATGGAGCCGACCGTTTCTGGTCTCTTCAAGTAACGGATATAGCCTATTTCTATTCTGAAAATAAAATAACTTTTGCCGTCACCCAAAAAGGACAAGAACACATAATCGACCTGTCTCTGAATAAATTAATGGAACAGTTGGACCCAGAACAGTTCTTTCGCGCCAACCGTCAGATTATTATCAGCATTGCTTCCATAGACCATGCCGAACCTTATTTTAATGGCAAGATAGTAGTCAGTGTCCTTCCTCCTTACAAAGCCCAAATCACCATCAGTGAAGAAAAACTTTCTTCATTCAAGCTTTGGCTTAATTATTAAGAAATGAAAAAGGAAGATTAAGCACTTACTAATCGGTAAACATGATAGCCTCAATGCATATACCTTGTTTATTGATAACACACTCTATAGTCGCTGCCGGAAGCCGGAACTCCAAGATATGCGCATCGGGCAAATAGGGACATATATATCTTTGTGAATCAGGATGAAATGTTCTGATACACAATTCCGAAAATCCAATAAAGCCCCTTACTTTAAAATAATTAAAGCAAGATTGCGAAAACGGCAAAAAAGGAGGTCTATTTTCTTTCATTAGTCTTTGCAATAGATTTATGTTACTCATGTCAAAAACATGAACTTATCATAAACAAGCGTGTGTCCGAAAGGTTTATCAAAAGTTCCATTTCTTCCGCCGCAATATAAAAAAGCAGTCCGGCACAGATATTCATCCATATGCCGGACTGCTTTTACACCATATTATCCTTCTTACTTATTTCTAAGTTTTTTACACAAATCTGCTTTATCCGACAAACAAGGAGGATCGAAAAAATATTCATTCCACCAAGTAACGTTTCCGCCCGATAATATAAACAGTTATTCTACCGGCGGCACCTCCAGAATACTACCATAACGATGATATTCAAATGAAATACTTTGCTCCTTGATGTAATGAATCAATTCCACACGTCCGTCTTTCACCGGTTTAGCTGTAGCAATATACTTATCAATACGTGCAGCTTCCTCGTACATTTCCATCGGAATATCAGCCCCACAAGTGCGGATACGTTCATAATTCTTCATTGATTTCAGGAATCCGGCCAACGCTTCTTCTTTTAAAGGACATCCCAAAGAAGCCAATGCAGCGGTACGGTCATCACCAGGTTCAAAACTAATACTCAATGGAGTATGACAAATTCTGGCAGCCAAAGCAATCATCTTTGCATCTTCATTGTTATCTCCCGGGAAAAGACGCAAAACCATATTCTTTAAAGGCAGATAGCGGAATGCATTTTGCTCGCCATACAGATTATTGACATCACGAGCATGCGCAAATTCCTGCTCGTATGCCTTCACATAACTTTGTGTATAGTCGGTGGTACTGCCTGGCTTATCTGCAATATTTACAAAACAAGCACAATAGTTAGGACCACCCGCCTTCACACCTCCACCAAAAGCCGACAATTTCATTCCACCGAACGGCTGACGATTTACAATGGCCCCCGTTATACCACGATTGATGTAAAGGTTACCTGCCATAATTGAATCTTTCCACAATTTCTGTTCGCCTTCATCCAGACTCTGTAAGCCCGAAGTCAAACCATATTCCAAACTGTTTACCAAATCAATGCCTTGCTGCAAATTCTCAATGCAAACCACGCTCAGCATCGGACCGAACAATTCCGTTCTGAATGAATAGTTGCCGGGACGTACCCCCCACTTCACTGTAGGAGCCAATACATATTTATGCTTATCAAGAAAACGAGGTGGAACCAGCCAAGACTCCCCTTTTTCCAGTTCCAGAGCTTTCAATAATTTATCATTCTTATTGGTAATCATCGGACCTACCACATTCCCAGGATTCCATACACTACCCACCTTCATACTAGTTGCGGCATCTTTCAACTTATCTTGAAAGTTCTTGTCCTCATAGACCGAGCGTTCTACCAGCAATAAAGAACATGCGGAACATTTTTGACCGGCATTACCAAAAGCAGAAGCCACAATATTCATAATAGCATGGTCACGGTCACCGGAAGCTGTCAAGATAATTGCATTCTTACCACCGGTTTCTGCCGACAATGGAGTAGCCGGATTACTGCGTGCAATATTTTGGGCAGTGTCTGTCCCTCCTGTCAGAATAATATGTTTGACAGCCGGAGCAGTAGTCAATACCTTTAATGCCTCACGGTCTGTAATGATAACCTGCAAAGCCTCTTTAGGCACACCTGCATCCCAAAATGCCTTGGCAAACAACCATGCCACAGGAGCGGCAACAGTAGCCGGTTTCAGAATCACAGTATTTCCTCCTGCCAGTCCTGCCACAATACCACCAATAGGTATGGCACACGGAAAGTTCCACGGAGAAATAACCAAAATAGTCCCTTTAGGAGCAATATCCACATCCGGCAATTCTGCAAACTGCTTCATGCTAGTGGTATAAAAACGAGCATAATCGATCCCCTCCGATACCTCCACATCGCCTTCCACCACTGTCTTCCCTGTCACAGCACACATACAACCTATCAAATCACCACGCATCTCACCCAGTCTGTTGGCAGCTTCATACATTATTTTATGCCGTTCCTGCAATGTGGTCTTTCTCCATCCGGCAGGATCTTTTTCGGCTATTTCCAAAATTTTCATCACCTGTCCGGCATCAGCTTGTGACATTTCACATACACAAACTTCATCATCCTGACAACGGTCCATATATTTATGACGCTTCTCACAAACCACCGTTTCAGCTCCTATCTGCAAAGGAATGATTTCAGGTGAATCCGCCGGTGACTTCTTCCACTTCGCAAAAATATTCCGAACCCACTCCTGGTTCTGAGCCAAATCAAAATCAGTATCAGGTTCATTCTTCATTACATCAGCTGGTGGAACGGGAGTATAACGATGCAAGCGGTTTTGTGTACGGGTAGGAATATGCGTAATAACATCTTTCATCTTATAAGCTTCCTCAAACTGGTTCTGCAAGAAGCGCCAAGTATCCGTACCCGGCTTCAAATTGAACGAATGGGTCAGAAAGTTGTCCGGAGCCGTATTTTCATCCATACGACGGACCAAGTAAGATACTGCATTCAGGAAATGCTCATCTTTTACCACCGGTGCATATAAAATCACATGATTTCCCAATTGGGATTGGGCACGCCATACATGATCAGCCATACCTTCCAACATCTCAAAAGTCATGTACTCCGCGCTTCCCAGCTTCCGGCTCAACAGATAGGCGTATGCAATAGTGAACAAATTATGAGAAGCGACCCCCACATGCAAGGCTTTTGCATTCTCCGGTAACAAAGCCCGTTCCAGAATATGCAAATAATTGGCATCGACTTCTGTTTTCGATGTCCTCACTGGATTAGGCCAGCCACGAAGAGAAGAGATAACCGTTTCCATTTCCAGATTACAACCTTTTACCAACCGCATTTTCAATGGCGCACCGCCATCAGCCATACGCGCTTTGGCAAAGTCCAACAATTCAGTCTGAAATTCATACGCATCGGGCAGATAAGCCTGTACAACAATACCTGCCGAATAGTTTTTAAATTCCGGTCTGCTCAACACTTCTTTAAACAAGCGCAATGTAAAATGAGCATCTTTATACTCCTCCATATCCAAATTGACAAACTTGGAACGTTTTACACCATTCTCATCTACGTAAGGAAAATCAATCGCTTTCTGATATAGCGCACACATACGTTTCACCAGTTCCGGAAAACTTTCTTCATAATTCAGCGCATGGGTCTGTGCGTAGATACCCGATATTTTCACGGAGATATAATTGATATCGGGAGCCTCCAAAGCTTCTAAATAATGGAAATAACGATGGTCTGCTTCTCCGTTTCCTAATACGACCTCACCCAGCAAATTTACATTCTGACCAATCTTTTGCTTAAAACGGGCAGCCAAATGGGCTGTTAATTTAGGACGCGCCTCATCCAGAATCACTTTAGAAGTATCCATACGAAGGCGCTTCTTTATGATTGGTATGGCAATAAAATCAAAATGGTGGCCAAAAGCCTGGTACATTTTAAAAAGGAAAGCATCACGCTTATTCAAGAACTCAGGTACACCATAACGGTCTATCAACTTCTTGATACGTTCTGCCAATTTCTTACGATCACGAATTTGAGAAGATTCGTCCAGCATCTTCACCAGGAACTTTTTGTCCTGTGGCCGTTGTACCATAACGGCATATTTATGCTGTTCTTTACGTTCCTCACTAGTGATGGTTTGTTCACACGTGTTATAAAGCTTCAGTACCCATTCTTGTACTTCAGCGATAGTCGGTCTGTTGTCCATAGTAAACTCATGTTAATGTGTAAGAATTAAGGATAAAAAAATCATAGGTAAACAACCAAAGACATGAGCATCGTAGGACTGAACATAACGGCACGATACCGGTGCAAGGTCTGGAGAGCCTGCTGCGAAAACCGGTCAAATATAAGTTCTCTGCCCATAACGTAAATTCCTTATAAAATGTTACTGTTCATGTGCAAATATACACTAATTCTTTTATTATCAAAGGAAAAAGTGAAAAATTATAATCCGGAACATATTAAATTTCCAATTTAAAGAAAGTAGGCTGATTGGAAGCCCTACTATAGCCTTCCAACAAATAGAAATCCGTACAGGCCACATGAATGGTAAATAAATAATTGATGGTATGCGGGTGGTATCCTTTGGGAGGAGCGATACAATATAATCCACCTATCGTTTCCTGTGCCCAAGAATAAGACTTTTCCTTAAAATCGGCTACAAAAGCTGCCTTTCTGAAACGATCTGAGATTTCACGCAAATAAAACTCACCTATATGACAGGCATTGCTCCGATTAGACTCATGGTTGGCAAACAGCCAAAAATCATCCTGCAAACGAATACCTACCAAAGATCCTATATTGGAATGAATGCTATATAGAACAGATTCTCCGCTGTACAAACCATCCCGACATATAAACGCCACCTTCTCCAAGCAATAAAATATATCATAGGAAAGGCCTTCATGCTCATCTTTCCAGTGAAACAGACCATTCTGTATCTGAAGTGCATACACCGGAACCGTCCATTGCCCGCAATCCAACAGGCACAACACATCGCAGCCTCTTATCAATTTATGATAATCAGCCACACATTTATCCTGCGAATTCCAAACAATAATTTTCATCACTCAGGCTAGTTTTATCCGTTCATTTTTATGGTACAGACATAAAAAAGAGACGTGGGACCTGCTTAATATTTTATCTGCCTTAGAGGTATCCCCATACCAGCTGCACAAATAATAACAACAGTGTCCCACGTCTTTATGAATATACTAATCCTGTTAAGGAGTATAAACACAAGACGTGAGCGCTTGTTGTATTACACTTGTGCAGCTTTGAAAATTGGGGATTTTCTAAGACAAGGTAATATTTTAAACGCTCTTAATTATATATGTTCCTTCTTGTTTTCAAATGAATTTTCATCTGTTTTCAAGAATTGGTACAAAGTTAAAAAAAGAGTTCTGATTAAAGTGGAATTAATCTATTTTTTTAAATAAATAATAACCCGGATGAACATCTGAAAAAGTTATTCCCCCATTACAGTAGCTACAATTTTACGACCACCTCCATGGTTGCGGAACTCACAAAGGTAAATTCCCTGCCAAATACCCATATTCAACCGACCTTCTGTAATAGGAATAGTGAGGCTGACGCCTATAATTGTTGCTTTTGCATGAGCAGGCATGTCATCCCAACCTTCTAAAGTATGTTCGTAATAAGGCTCACGTTCCTTTATCAAATGATTAAAAATAGATTCCATATCCGTACGGACATCCGGATCGGCATTTTCATTGATACTTAATGCCGCACTAGTATGTTTGATGAACAAATAAAGCAAACCTGTTTGGGGAAGTGGCGGCAAATTGCGTACCACTTCATCAGTAATCAGGTGAAATCCCCTGGTACGGGGACGAAGCGTAAATTCTGTCTGAGATACCATAACTATTATCAACCTTTATGCATCCATATAGATGCCACTTTACGACGTACCGCTACTATATTAAATAAGGATACACCCACAAAAAGCAAAACACCTATAACCAAGGCCGGTCCTAAATTTCCTTCTTCCAATTGTGGGAATAACTTTCCTATCATATCCATATAGTTACTCCGCACATAAATCACAATTCCCACTGATAAAAACAGCACCACAGCATTGAGTGCCAATGTCAGCATTTGATAAGGGAGCGCCACCTTAGCCGGACTGTAACCTATCAATAACAGATTCTCTAACTTGGATGTATTCTTTTGCAGCAACAAATAAATACTGAGCATCAAAATATAGAAAGAGAGCACACTGATAAGCAAACCTACAGAAAGCACAATTCCTATAATCACTTTCAAGAACCAGGTAGTCTTTCCCGCATCCAACTTGTCATCTTCCGTATCATATCCCTTGTCTTTAAAGAATCTGGCAATACGGTCGTCCGTAGGATTGTTCACTTCAACAATCAGTCGTGACGGTTCGCTTTTCTGCCCCGGGGCAAACTCATTGTTGGCCCACGTCATAAATGTTTCCGGAACAAGAATCGTATTCAGACGATTAGAGAAACCAACTATTTTTCCTTTAAAGTTTTCCGTACGCCCCACACCGGTAATACGTATATCCAAATTAACCATACCCATCACCCCTTCCGACAATTGCGGCAGGCTCCGGCTTTGTGCAAAACCGAAGTTATACAGATTCAGATAATTACGGGGGATGATAATAGGAACGACCCGTTCATATTCATCAAACTCCCATTTATCCAGGTTCACATCCACATACTCATCGGGAACAGACTCAAAGAACATGGCTGTAGACATGTGCAATCCCACGTTCTCCATCCCCATGCCTGCCGACACTTTAAATTGGGAAGGGATAAAAGCCCCTACCCCTTTGGTAAACGGCTGTTCGCTGATTTCAGCAATGTCTTGTTCGGAAAAAGTCTTGCTTTTACCGACAAAAGAACCCAATGTGCTCACTTTCTTGCTTACTATCACATAGTCTTTCTTCATGAAACTGTCACCTTCTGTAAAAACCGGCAACACATCTTTATAAAACTGAACACTCAGCAACACAATGACCATACCGCACAGATTGGCAAAGAAAAAACCCGCCAATTGTGAAAAGCTGATATGCTGACGTAATAATTTCCAGACCAACCTCATAGCTTCAACGTTTTTGTGTAGTTCAACTCCAAATGCTTGCCGATAGAGGTCACAATGATACCTGCCCCCTGTCTATCCGCTTCCTCCACCAATATCCGGGACATAATCCGTCCATTCTCCTCATCCAGATGGCTGATAGGTTCATCCAGAAAAATAAAATCAAAAGGTTGGCAAAGGGCGCGGACCAACGCAACACGCTGCTGTTGTCCGAAAGACATTTTAGCTATTGGCGTATCCCATTTATCGGCAATGCCGAACTGTTCAAACCAAGCCTTGATTTCTTTCTTAGATTTAAATCCGGTCAGCGAATTCTTCAACTGCACATTCTCCCACGCTGTCAGTTCTGTAAACAAACGTAATTCCTGAAACAACATACTGATGGAACATTTCCGAATCTCCACCCAGTCGCGCACCGAAAGCGTACGAATATTTTTCCCGTCAAAACAGATGATACCTTGATAGTCGTTACGGTATCCGTATACGTAGCTGCAAAGCGATGATTTTCCTGTACCGGACGCTGCCTCCACCAAATAAGCTTCTCCACGCTTCAGAGTCAACGACTGATGCCAGACATCAGATATAATAGAATCCCTCCCTGCAAAAACGGCAGGGAGGGTCTGTTGTAATTCTATAGTGTTCATAAATTCTCCAATCCACGTACAATCAACTGTAGCACGTTGACCTCTTTATCTTTCATAACAATATTCATTTGGGCGCTTTTCCAATCGGGAGCCATCACATCCATATAGTCGCAAGGTCCCAGGATGGCATTGAACATGGCGGCATCGCTGCCCAGCATACGGGTTAACCGGGGATTCTCCTGAACATCCTTCACCAGCTGCGCCGCATTGAACGCCATAAAGAAACGGTTCTTTGTCACCTGTCCGGCCCAAGGAGTATTCTGCAAAGAAACTCCGTAACGGCGGCCTGCCTCCTCTGCCAGTCTTTCATTGTTCGAGATATAAAGCAGATTGTCCTTCACACCAAACCAAATGCTTTGGCGATACATACGGAACTCGTATTGGTCTTTACCCGTAGAGTTCAACTGCATCTGCCCACCGGTCATAGCCAACAAAGGTTTCAGGTCTTCGAAGGACTGCAAAAAGTCTTTATTCGTTACATCAGCATAAATCAGCAAGTCATTATTCGACAAGGAATTATAGCCAACCGCAACATCTCCATGAATAGAAGAGAATATACCTTCAATATCTATTGGTAACATCGGATTATCCAACGCTTGCCTGATGGTAGGATTTTCGCAAAGCAAATCATAAATACCCTTTCCATTGATATTACCTCCTGCCCAAACCAACGTATTGGCAGGGAAATACTCTAAACAGGCTCCTTTAATACATGAGGAAGCAGCCGACTGTTTTTCATACATAGCAATCAAATCCTTGTTTTCAATCAAAGTCTCCACGTCCACTACAATTTTGCCTTTTTCGAAAGTGGCGGAAACCAGATATTTGATATCTTCCAGTTTCAAATCGGCAGGCATTCCCATACGCATCTGCATGGTAATATCATTAGGAATGAACGACATATTCATCACTGTAACGACTTCACCTTTTGCCGAAGCCAACTTACCAAAGTCTGTAGTCTTTACGTAGCTGTTTTCAGCATCCTGACGCATCAATGAAAGCAAACTTCCTTTCAAACTGAGGGCATCTCCTTTATTACTACCCATCAATAAGAAAGTCCCCTTATTAAAAGCGCACAGCGCCGTACCCATCTGTGTCCATGTACATCCGCTTTCACTTTTCAACTCCGTACATATCTGCTCATTCTTTAATGCCTCCAGCAAAGCTTCCACTTTACCTTCATCATCCACTTTCGCCAATAAAGCAAAAGCATTAGAATGAGGAGTGATGAACATATACACCTTATCGGTAAAAGACAAGCCCGATTCAGACGGATTTTGAATAATCTTCTCGGCAGTCTTGTAAGCTTCACCCTCCAAACCGCTTTTCAATGCGTCCGTCAGTTTGGCCACAACCTTTTCTCCTCCCTTACCGTTTATGCCGCTCTTCTCCGCCATCGTCTTGAAATCGAATGACATAACCATTGCCGCATCCTTAGGAATAGCGTTGGCATACTCACTTTCGGACGAACAAGAAGCCATAAGCAGCACTATCGCTACGAGTGCAAATCCCCAAATACCTTTTCTCATATTCTTATTTTTGGTTTAATAAATTCAGCGTATGACAGGCTACCAATGCAGCTGTTTCCGTGCGAAGACGGGACTTTCCCAAACTGACAGGATGAAAACCCGCCGCTATAGCCTTAGCCACTTCTTCCTCGCTAAAATCTCCTTCCGGACCTATCATCACCAAAGCATCTTCTCCGGAACGCAATATATCTTTCAACAAAGGTTTTTCCCCTTCATAGCAATGGGCGATGAACTTCTGCCCTTTAAAATCCCGTGAAACAAACTTATTAAAGTCCGTCATTTCATTCAGCACCGGCATAGTCGCCTTCAACGATTGTTTCACTGCCGATACCAGAATCTTTTCAATACGTTCCTTCTTGATTACTTTCCGTTCGGAATAACGGCAATTCAGGAAAGACAGTTCATCAAAGCCTATTTCAGTCGCTTTCTCTGTAAACCATTCAGTACGATCCATATTTTTAGTGGGAGCCATGGCAATATGCAACCAGCCGTTCCACCCTTTTTCCTGCGGAATCGCTTCCGTTACCTTCACTTGGCAACGTTTACCGCTTGCAGCACTGATTACAGCTTTGTAAAAACAACCTTTCCCATCGGTCAACATAATCTCATCGCCTATGGAAAGGCGCAAAACCCGTAAACAATGTCCTGCTTCCTCTTCCGGAAGCTCAAGGTTACTCGCTATATCAGGGGTATAAAAAACATGCATAGTTCTTCTTGTTTTTTCAATTTATATATCAAGCTATTGTATTCTCCTCCTCTTGTTCCCGTCGTTTTATCTCATCACGCAAACGGGATGCCTGCTCATAATTCTCTTCTTCTATAGCCTTTGACAATGCTTCTTTCAGCATCACCACATCAACTGTATTTACATTGACAGAAAATGCCGTACTCCCAACTTCATGCAACTGCTCACTTTCCATAATCTCATCAGTAGTATAGACAGGACACCCGCAACGCATAGCCAACGCAATCGCATCGGAAGTACGTGAGTCTATTTTAAATACCTCACCTTCCTTTTCCAAAAACAGATAGGAATAATAGACTCCATCCTTTACCTTATATATCAATACTTTCTTTAAAGCAGTCCCCAACTCTTTGGTCACCGTCAGAAAAAGATCGTGCGTCAATGGTCTGGGCATCTTATAGCCCATCATTACCACCTTAATAGCCTGCGCCTCCAACGAACCGATAATAATAGGCAGCTTACGGTTACCGTTCACTTCTTCCAACACCAACGCATATGCATCCGCCGGCTGCAATGTAGAGGACATATCATGTACCTTCAATTCTATTTCATCCATAATTTAACTTTCCTTCCACCATTCCCGTCTACATCGGAAACGGTCAAAAAATAATTTATCAAACTTGCCCGGGACGATGCTTATACTTGAATATGACAGCAAACAATACCGCAACCGCCAAGGCATATCCCGCAAAGACAAACCATGTCATGCTCCATCCCTCCATCTGCGGAGCACTGCTGTTCATATCAACAAAACGATTTACCACTGCCTGAGCTCCCAACGTTCCCACCGTAGCGCCAATACCATTTGTCATAATCACGAACAATCCCTGAGCACTGGAACGGATGGATAAATCAGTTTCATTGTTAACAAACAACGAACCAGAAATGTTGAAGAAGTCGAAAGCCACCCCATACACAATCATGGACAGTACAAACATCCAGACACCCGGCCCAGGATTCCCCAGTCCGAACAATCCGAAACGAAGTACCCATGCCAACATGGCTATCAGCATAACACGCTTGATTCCGAAATGCTTCAACACAAACGGTATTAATAAGATACACAATGTTTCCGACACCTGCGACAAAGATATCAATGCATTGGCATGATTCACTCCAAACGTATCGGCATACTCCGGAACTCCCTTGAAACTGCTGAGAAACGGATTGGCAAAACCGTTGGTTATCTGTAAAGAAACCCCCAACAACATAGAAAATATAAAGAAAATAGCCATCTTTTTCTGTTTGAACAGTGTAAACGCCCGCAATCCCATAGCATCTACCAACGATTTCTGTTCTCCACCACGACTTACAGGACACTCAGGCAAAGTAAGCGCATAAACCGCCAGTATCACTCCAAAGCAAGCACAAGAAAAAAACTGCATATAATTATTTTGGAATCCCAAGATATCCGTCAGCAACATGGAGCAGATGAAACCAATCGTTCCGAAAATACGGATGGGAGGAAAAGCGATGACAGGGTCCAGTTTTACTTTATCCAGTGCGGTATAGGCTACCGAATTTGTCAAAGCCAATGTTGGCATATAAAAAGCTACACTAAGAGAATAAAATGTAAACAAAGTACCGAAATTAACCGCTTCACCATCCACATAGCCATACCACCCGGCAGCCACCATAAACACGGCAGCCATAAAATGACAGAAACCATATAATTTTTGAGCAGGCACCCACCTGTCGGCAATAATTCCCATTATGGCAGGCATAAACAAGGAAACAATCCCCTGCATGGCGTAAAACAGACCTATCTTGGCCCCCAAGCCAATATTAAACAAATACGTCCCCATGGAAGTAAGATAAGCCCCCCATACGGCAAACTGCAAGAAGTTCATGACTATCAGTCTGAGTTTCATTCCGGTAATTTCGTTTTTCATCTTTCTTCTTTAATGTGTGTTTTTTATATTACTTGCAAAGATATAAAACAATTCGATTTTTCATGGAGATTCATCTTAAAAAACAAAGCCTTTCCGGCAGTTTCACAACTTCCGGAAAGGCAAGACAATTAAAAAGTTTTTGTAATCTAACTAAAAGAGAGTGTTTTATTATCTTGTGTTCGTGAAAAATAATGCCATCATCTATTCAGCTATGGCATAAGCATCCAGTCCTTTCAATGACTGGCGGATAGTTTCCTGCATCTTCTCCATCTCTTCCCGACTCATTTGGCGCACCTCTATACCGGAATCCCTTAGATTATTCCCTAATTCGGCCATCTGCTCATTGAACGAATCCCAATATTCCGGGTCAAGGACAACAGAACCCACTTCTTGCCCATCCTTCATCGGACTGATAATGACGGTCATGCTTACACTTCCGCTTTCTTTGACATTAAGGGTGTAAGTACGTTTCTCATTATCCGTCTTATAAATGAACGTAAAATTCGCTTTCTGCGCCTTGCCTCTTCCCTTCGGCATATCCTTGATGGCAGTTTCGGCATATTCCTCATCCTTCTCGAAAGCCTCAATCAACCTTGCACCTATATTCTCATCCTTTAACGAGAAACTTTTCACCACCTTCACCACTTTGCGGGTTTTAGGGTCACGTTTCGTTACAGAATTGATAGCCACATCATCCCGTTTTTCCAGTTCCGCCGCCATTTTATCAATATTCTTCTGGGCCATAACCTTACCTGTTCCACCCCACATCAGCAAAACAGCCGCCAATGCACTTCCTAAAATAAATCTTGTTTTCATATCTTATTTTTTTTATGTTTTTTATTCGCTTACCAATAATTCCTTTTCTTCTATCTCTTTCTCGGAACGACAAATTTCCTCCACACGCTCCTGAGCCAGTTTCTCCACCCGTTCCGCCTCTTCCAGTGTTTCAATAATACAAGGCATAATCTGTTTCACATCCGAAATTCGCTTGCCTCCCACTTCCACATAACTACCTTCGTAGCACGACCATTCACCACTTCCGCCTGCTTGGTTCTCCGAATAGAAAATCAAGCCTAACCCCAGCGCAATGACCATCATTGCCGCTATACCGGCACTCCAGACAGCTACCGGAATACGCTGATAAAAGCCTTCTTTTCCAACCACCGGTATCTTTTCCGATCTCTTCCCTCCGGCAACCTCCTCCTGACCGTCTGGCTGCGACATACCCGGTTCTCCCTGCATACCTCCCTCATACCAGGCAAACATCGGAGCATATCCCATCAGATGAGAAGGTACATCCCCTGTATGGAAGAAGCGATAAATAGCCTGCTCCTCGGCATTCGTGGTCTCCCCTTCCAGGAAACGGTTAATGTATTCTTCTATATTCCTCTTATCTAATTCCATACCTTACTGTGTATCATAAATTGTTCTTTTACTCTTTTTCTAGCTCTCGACAAATTGGTTCGTACCGCCACCGGCGTACTTCCTGTGAGACGGGCTATCTCCTCTACTTCGAAACCTTCCAGGTGCTTCATGCGGAGAATAGACTGTTGCAAGTCAGGCAAAGTACCTATTACTTCCAGTATCTCCTGCATATTCTCTTCCTCTACCAGTTTCATTTCAGGATTTTCACCTCCACCAATGCTGATGCCCTGCTCCAAATCGACTTTCTCTATCCGAGTGCCTCGCAGACGGTTGATGCACAAATGCTTGGTTATAACAATAGCCAATGCATCCACGCTGCGGTATTGGTCCAGACGGTCACGAAGAAACCAAAGTTTCAACAGTGCATCTTGCACTGCATCTTCTGCCTCGTCGGAGTTTTCCAAATAACGGATAGCCATTCTTAACAAAGCTGGCCGCATTCGTTTTGCCTCTATTTCAAATCTATTTTGTTCCATGTTCACCAGTATGACACATAGAGGTAGGGAAACGTTACATCAAAATGAAAAAAAAAATTTGCTGACATGTCAATTTACCAATATACCAATAACCGTATGGGCATATATAGCACCGCTAATTGGCACATCAGCCAGTTGACGGATGCACCAATTATTCAAACTTATAAACCGTATGACTACGAAAGACCTCTCCCGGACGGAGTACAGTACTTGGAAATCCGGGCTGGTTGGGGCTATCTTGAAAATGCATCGTTTCGAAACATACCGCCGAACGGAAAGGATAAGCTATCCCCCCTTTACCTGTCATTTTTCCTTTCAGTCCATTACCGGTATAAATTTGCATTCCCGGCTCGGTGGTGAAGATCTCCATCTTACGCCCGCTTGCTGGATCATACACCCAGGCAGCCGGCCTTGTATCATCTCCTTTCGTATTCAATTCCCAAGTATGATCATATCCGTTTACCACCTTCAATTGGGGATGATCCGCATCTATACATTCTCCGATAGTATGCGGCATACGAAAATCAAGGGGAGTACCGGCCACCGGAAGATATTCTCCTGTAACACATTTCTTATCATCGTATGGAGTAAAACGATCTGCGTCTACCCAAAGTTGCTGGTCCTCCACGCTTTTCGTAAAATTTCCCGAAATATTAAAAAAAGAATGATGGGAAAGATTAAGTACCGTGGGTGCATCCGTAGTTGCCTCGTATGTCAAATCCAACGCATTATCATCCTCACCAAGACTATAGACCAACGTCACTTTCAGGTTTCCGGGGAAACCATTTTCTCCATCAGGAGAAAGATAAGACAGACAGACCCTATGTGTATCTGCCTGCTCCACTTTCCATATTCTATCGGCAAAGCCGGGATTCCCTCCATGTGATATATGCCCGGACTTCCCATTGTTAGGGACCAGCTTATACTCTACTCCATCCAGCGTGAAACGCGCATTCAGAATACGTCCTATATAACGCCCCACCGTAGAACCAAAATTCTGCCGTTGCTCCATATATTCAGTAATCGTGGAAAATCCGCACACCACATCCTCCCGTTTTCCATTTCTGTCGGGGACAAGGATAGAAACCACCCGTGCCCCATAGTTTGTGATACAGACCTCCATTCCCTGCTTGTTGCTCAATGTAAATAAATCGGTATGCTGCCCATTCACTTCTGTTTGAAAATCCTTCCGCTGTAATCCAGAAGCTGTGATTTGCTTACCGGTGTGACAAGAAGAGAGCACCAGCAACAAGCCCATACAAACCAGACCCTGTTTTCCTTTCATATCATTCATTTTATAGGTTTTAAATACCACAAATGTAAATCCTCCGATGGAAAATAAGAAAAGCCGGCCTTCCCTTTTTCAAAGGATGACCAACTTTTCAACCATTTCAACCAATTTTTACCCTGTCGCTTCCTCTCTTTCAAAACCATCTTTTTACCATCCAGCGTATTGACAGGCTGATATTCCTGTCTGCCCCGCTATGATAGGAAAATCCAGAAATAACTGACTGATAGTGCTTAAGCCCAAACAAACAACCTAGTGCTTCCACTCCACAGGCAACCTTAATCTCGCCTTGTAATCCTGCCTCCTGCAACAATCCTGCAAGCAGATTTATCTTTTCCGCTTCCGGACCATATGCAGTACGGATTATAAACAATGAAACGTTCGCCATACAATCATTTATCCCTGCTTCCACATAAGGTTTTCAGCCCTGCCCGTAAGTTGTGACCAAAGTTAAAAGAAAGCAAGCCAGTGTTGCATAAAGTTGTATTCTCATATTTTTCATCTGTTTTGTTTTAACCTAACAAATGCAGACAATTATCTTCTTTTTACATTTATTTTCAGAAAAACTTCTGTTTCCATGCAGTCTTTTACCCTCTCCTGTATCTTCATATAATAACATGACAAAAGAAGAATGAATGACACAGAACTAATAGAGGGATGTAAAGCCGGAAAGCGGGAAGCTTTGGAAACCATATACAGGCTCTTCTCCCGCCAAATGTATGGAGTGTGCTATCGCTATGTAGGCGAAGATTCGGCACTGGACGTCATGCACGATGGATTCGTCAAAGTATTTTCCGCCATCGGCCAGCTACATGCCACCGACCTGCATGGATTCAGATCCTGGATCACCCGTATCATGGTAACCACCTCCTTGCACCATCTCCGCAAACAGAAAAACAGCTCTTTCCTTTCTGTAGATGACCTGGAAGAAAACATGCAACCTGTGGACGAAGAAGATATGATTTCAATTCCTATTGAAACCCTGATGAAATTCATAGCTGAATTACCGACAGGCTATCGCACCATACTGAACTTGGCCGTATTCGAGGAAATGCCTCATAAGGAGATTGCGAAGACATTAGGCATTAACGAACATTCATCCTCCTCACAACTGTACCGCGCCAAATGTATACTTGCTCAGAAAATTAAAGAATACTTAACTCGACAATCATTATGAAACAGGAAGAAGAACCGTGGATAGACCACTTGAAACAACGGGTTAACGAATACGAAAAGCCACTCCCAGAAAATGATTGGAATCATTTTCAAACGGAATTTTTCACTCCCTATCTACATAAGAGAAGAAGGATGAAAACGATGCGTATAGCAGCCGTTTTCTTCTTGATATTCATACCTTTTGCCACTACTTTTTATTTTTTACAGACAGAAAAACATGAAGCAGCCTCACCTGTTGTATCCTTACCGGCATGCCAGCCAAGAAGCATTACAGGCAGCCCTTCCATTATGCCTGAAAACAAACTGTTACAGGACAGGACCAAATCAAAGACAGCTTCCTTGACAAGGCCGCCAATCCAAACAAGTATCCACACCGATACGGCAAATAATATAGAAACAGAATGTATGCCCCCGGTACAAGATACAATCCGGAATACAGAATCTGTACACAAGCGCCCTTCCGGACACAAGCACTTTGCATTACCGTATAAGCGTTCCGGATATACTTTGGCACTTGCCATATCTGCCGGCAATAACGGAGCAAGTACCGGCTTCATAAACAAAACTTTTTCCCGGGGAGACATAGGGAGTTCTCATAAGGATGAAATTATGTATTGGAGTGACTTCAAAGACTATTTGCAGGAATATCCATCGGACTTTCCCGATGCACAAGCTTACGAAGCTCTACTACAAATAGCAAATGACAACACGGGACGGCCTATGACAGAATATACCCATTATAATCTCCCCGTCAGCATTGAGCTTTCGCTCCGTAAATCTATAAGCAGGCACTGGGGGGTCAGCGCGGGACTGCAATACACCTATCTGTCGTCCGAGAGTTCCATAGGAGAAGATTCCAAGTGGGTTAAACGACAAAAGCTCCACTACATAGGCTTGTCCGTGAAATTAGACCACCGGCTTTATACCACCCGCACCTTTTCCTTTTATGCCACAGGAGGAGGCACAATAGACAAATCCGTTTCGGGTAAACTGGAACAAGATTTCATCGTTCAGAAAGAGAAAATCTATTCCAGTACAGAGAATCTGAAAATAAAACCGTTCCAATTCTCCATACACGCCGCATTGGGAATACAATATAATATAAATCCCACCCTAGGTGCTTTCATTGAGCCCGGAACAGTTTTTTATTTCAAGGATGGCAGCTTTAAAAACACCATACGTGACAAACACCCGCTCCATTTCAACCTGCAATTGGGGGTGCGCTGGAATTATTAAGGAAACTTCATGCAGTCTTTTGTCCATCCTTGTATCTATAAGATAAAAAAAACAACCATGCAAAAAAGACATAAAGACAGACAATGTTATTTTAACGAGCTGGCGAATACGTCCCGTAGTTTCTATATAGACTATGTGAAACAATTTATCTCCCTCAGCCCTTCCACCCACATACTGGAAATAGGTTGCGGAGAAGGAGGCAACCTGCTTCCCTTTGCCGAACTAGGCTGCAAGGTAACAGGAATAGACCGTGCAGCCAGTCGCATACACCAGACAGAAACCTTCTTCACCGCCTCCGGCTACAAAGGAGAATTCACCACAACGGATTTCTTCAACTTTTCCTCAGCTTCCCGTTACCAACTCATCCTGATACACGATGTTATTGAACACATCAGTAACAAAGAAGAATTCTTCCGTTGCCTCTCTCCTCTTCTAGCTAAGAGAGGCATCATATTCTGGGGATTCCCGTCTTGGCAAATGCCATTTGGCGGACATCAGCAAATTTGCCACAATCGGTTCGTCTCCTCTCTCCCTTTCATTCATTTATGTCCCGGTATACTCTATCGGTTTCTGCTCAGATGTTTCCATGAAACACCATCATGTATTGAAGAATTATCAGACATCAAACGCTGCCGCATGACCATAGACACCTTTGAACAACTTGCTGAAAAGTATGGATACGAAATAACCGACAGACAATTATGGTTCATCAACCCACACTACCAACAAAAGTTCCATCTGCGGCCACGAAAGTTATATCCTGTACTGGCACAGTTAAAACACATCAGAAATTACTTCAGCACCTCCTGTTTCTATATAACGCGCCACCGTGAGCTTCATGATTGAGGCAACCCATTTATACTACTTTCATGTTTATACCAACACTATAATTACCAAGATGTTATAACCCGCCATCTAAGCATTTTCTTCTGTTACATTAAGCTTTTTCTTCCAGCCACCTAATACAGACTCCGACAGTGGACTATACAGTCGCTTCGAATGGACTATACAGTCTATTATAAGCGTCTGTATAGTCCACTGCCGGAGTCTGTACTACATAACCGTACAAATCCCCTTAATCATCAGCCCGAAAAGACTTAGGAGAGCGTATATAAAGCTTTAAACCCAGGCAGAACAAACTATGCCGCCAGCATTGAAGAAGAACCAACAGAGGGCTGTCACCCCAAAAGAGAAAATGTAAGAAGTGGAAGAAAAAACAGAGCAAATCTCTTTTTCAGGAAGAAGAAACCTAAAAAAACGGCCTATATCATATATAAAAAAAGAAGGGTATCTATCCCAGACACCCAATCTTCATTAACCTTAAATCTAATACCATGAAAAACACAGTGCAAAGATAAGTAGTTTTATGTTATCAAACATAATAACACTACAATTATTTGCTTTCAATTAACATCATTTAAATTTTAAAGACGCTTTTACAGTTTCAAATTCTGTAAAAACGCCTTTGTACTATATATGATTATACAAACCAATCAAATTATTCCACATACAGCACCAGCCCTTTCAAATACTCTCCTTCAGGATGGTAAATATTTACGGGATGATCTCCCGGCTGGGTCAATTGATGCAGAATACGCACACTACGTCCGCTTTGTGCGGCAGCTGTAAATACCGCATTACGGAAATTCACCTTATCCACCACCTGCGAACAAGAGAAAGTAAACAGAATGCCTCCCGGTTTGATTTTCTCAAATGCTTTAGCGTTCAATTTCGTATAGCCGCGCAATGCATTGCGGAGAGCATCCTTGTGTTTGGCAAATGCAGGAGGGTCAAGAATTATCAAATCATATTGATCCCCCATACGATCCAGGTATTTAAAAGCATCCTCAGCATACGCCTTATGACGGGTATCACCCGGAAAATTTAATTCCACGTTCATATTGGTAAGATCAATAGCTTTTGCCGAACTGTCTACCGAATGTACCAGATTCGCGCCTCCACGCATGGCATAGAAAGAGAAGCCTCCTGTATAGCAGAACATATTCAATACATTACGCCCTTTGGCATAACGCTCCAACAAATGGCGGTTCTCACGCTGATCCACAAAAAAGCCTGTTTTCTGACCTTTCAGCCAATCCACATGGAATTTCAAGCCGTATTCCATCGCTATGTTTTCGGAGCTTCCCCCCTTGATAAAACCATTCTCCGGTCCCAAATCCGCCTTGAAAGGCAATGTGGTTTCTGATTTATAATAAATGTTCCGGACTACATCCCCCATCACCTCGGACAAGGCATCGGCTATCTCCATACGGTAAACATGCATTCCGGCCGAATGTGCCTGCATCACAGCTGTATGATCATATACATCAATAATCAAGCCCGGCAAGTTGTCTCCTTCGCCATGAACCAGACGGTAAGTATTGTTTGCAGGATTACCGGCCAAACCCAAACTGCGGCGCAAATCGTATGCCACTTCCAGTTTATGCTTCCAAAATTCATGATCAATCTCACCTTCCTTGAAAGAGAGCACGCGCACGGCAATACTTCCTATCTGGAAATGCCCGCAAGCTATAAACTCTTTCTTCGAAGTGTACACATCCACTATCTCGCCTTCTTCGGGTTCTCCCTCAATGCGCTGGATAGCTCCGGAGAATACCCACGGATGAAAACGCTTTAACGACTCTTCCTTACCCGGTTTCAGGTATACTTTCTTATAAGCCATTTGTATTTACTGTTGTTTCTATTGGTTCTTCCTCTGTTATCTCATAACCGCCCGTACGTTCCAATTCCGTCAGGCAATTGTAAATTTCCACACAAGCCCACGCATCCGTGGCTGCATATAGTTTCTGTCCCTCGCTGAGCACCTCCGCCTCCCAATTGGAAAGACGCTGGCTTTTTGAAATCTTCTGGCCAAACAAATTGGCGAAGATTTTTTGCAGACTCCGGTCAGCTATGCCGAATCGTCCTACATAGTCCTGTAACTCTATCCAGTTTCCCCGGTCGGGATGCACATCCTCACGCTTCCGCAACGAGTTAAAATCGTCTTTCAGAGACAAACCTATCTTCAAGGTATCGCTCATCAAAAACTCTTGCAGAGAATCAGGCATACCTATCCGGTTCAGGCGAAACAAGAAACAGGTATCTTGCGTAGATATTTGCAACAAAGCTACCTTATGGGTAGTACCGCGTTTAAAAGAAGGGCGTGTTTCCGTATCCACTCCCACTATGCGTTGATCTTTCAAATAGGCTACCGCTTTTTCGGCCTCACTCTCGGTATAAATCACGAAGATGCGTCCCGGAAAAAGCACCTTGGGCATTGCTGCTATCTCGGCTTTAGTAATCGTTTTCCTTATTTGTTTCATAATAATGAATTCTCATCTTCCATTTCTTCCTCCTCGCCATCATCGGCAGGGCTGTACTTCACATCATGCAAAGCACGCATAGTGTTTACCAGCCGTTGTCCCCAAAACTCTCTGAAATGTTCCTTGCAGACCACTAAAGAATCGTTCATCGTCTCATTCAGTCCCAGTTGGAACACACTGATAAAGTCCTTCAAATCCTGATAGATATCTGCCAAATCCTCTGAAATACATTTTTTGATGGGCGTGTCACTGTACACCATATCCGGCAAGAACACTTCCAGATAATCATCCTTGGCTCCTAACACACCGGCTATAGCCCTACGTATCAGTTCATAATCTTCTTCAGTAACGAAGGTTTCGGGTTCGTCCTCTCCTATCGGCTCACACGGAGGCAACAAAGTCGCTTTCAAATAAAGCAACGGAAGTATTTTTAAGGCGGTATCTACAAAGTCATAGCGTTTCATATCACGGGCACGTTCCAGAAAGCCACAAAATTCGGCGGCTACCGTTACAAACTCTACTGTATTTTTGTCAAATATCACCTGACTGTACTTTTCCATAAACATTAAAATTGAATCGCAAAGTTAAGAAAAAAGAGATTAAATAAGGCAATAATTAATGTTTTTCATGTACATTTGCGAAATAATAAATAGAACGAAGACCTATGGCAAAGAAAAAATCAGATAAGGAGACAGAGCCTAAAAAGGTATCTACCAAACGATTCTCCGCTTTTTTAAAGAACGAAACCACACATTTTGTAATCGGATTGATCAGTGTAATTTTTGCAGTTTATCTGTTACTGGCATTTACCTCTTTCTTCTTTACGGGGGCCGCCGACCAAAGTATTTTGGATAATCAGCAGCCGGGTGAACTGATGCAAACCGCCAATCATGTAAAAAATTACGCCGGAGCACGCGGTGCACAACTTGCCGAATTCCTTATAAACGAATGTTTCGGCTTAGCTGCTTATTTTATCATTTTATTCCTGGCCGTAGTGGGTATGAAATTAATGAAAGCTTACCAGTTCCGTATCTGGAAATGGTTTATGTCCTGTTCTATCCTGCTCATCTGGTTCTCTATCACATTGGGATTTATTTTTGACGGCACCTTTGGGGATAGTTTTATCTATCCGGGGGGATTGCACGGACATAATGTAAGCAATTGGCTGATTTCACAAATTGGGATTCCAGGTTTGGGATTATTGCTGTTCATAGCGGCACTATTGTTCTTTATCTATTTAAGTAACGAAACCATACTGGTTATCCGTAAAGCACTGCGTCCCAGCTTCAGACGAAAGAAAAAAGAGGATCAAACAATTTCTGCAACTGAAGAAAATCCGATTAAAGAAGCTCCCCGGAAGGAAGAATCCACGAAAGAATTCTCTAATCCCGGTCCTGCTATCGTAGATTTCGAATTAGAACAACCGACAAAGAAAGAAGAGGAAGTGGAAGAACAAGTGCCCTTCCCTTTTGAGAGCAAGCAGGTTACCGAACCGGCAGTGATAGAAGAACCTGCCTACACAAACGAAGAAGAGGAAGTTGAAAATACAGATGAACCTGATTTTTCAATCAGTGAAGAAACAAATGAAGAAGACGAGGCGTACAAAGGTCCCGTACTTCCACCATACAACCCTCGTCTGGATTTGGAAAACTACAAATTCCCTAGTCTGGATTTGCTAAATGAATATGAAGATGATGGTCCTAATATTGACATGGAAGAGCAAAACGCCAACAAAGACCGCATCATCAAGGTTTTACGTAGCTTCGGTATTGAAATCAGTTCCATCAAGGCAAGTGTAGGTCCTACCATCACATTATACGAAATTACTCCGGCAGAGGGGGTACGTATCTCTAAAATCAGGAACTTGGAGGATGATATCGCATTAAGTTTGTCGGCACTGGGTATCCGCATCATTGCTCCGATACCGGGCAAAGGCACTATCGGTATTGAGGTTCCGAATGCCAATCCGCGCATTGTACCGATGAAATCCATCCTGAACAGCAAAAAGTTCCAAGAAACCACCTATGAGCTGCCTGTGGCATTAGGCAAGACCATTACGAACGAAGTCTTTATGGTGGACTTGGCAAAAGCCCCCCACATGTTGGTAGCCGGCGCTACCGGACAGGGTAAGTCCGTAGGATTGAATGCCATCGTGACCTCTTTATTATATAAGAAGCATCCGGCAGAACTTAAGTTTGTAATTGTAGACCCCAAGAAGGTGGAGTTCGCTATCTATGCTCCGATTGAGAAGCATTTTCTGGCCAAGCTGCCGGATGGAGAAGACGCGATTATCACCGATGTTACCAAAGTGGTACAAACCTTGAACTCACTATGTATAGAGATGGACAGCCGATACGACTTGCTGCGTAAAGCCGGTTGCCGTAATATTAAGGAATATAACGCGAAATTCATCAACCGGCAGTTGAATCCGGAAAAAGGACACCGCTTCATGCCTTACATAGTGATTATCATTGATGAGTTCGGTGACCTGATTATGACTGCGGGTAAGGAAGTGGAATTACCAATCTGCCGTATCGCCCAGTTGGCACGTGCAGTAGGCATACATGCCATTATCGCGACCCAGCGTCCGACAACGAACATTATTACCGGTACTATCAAAGCTAACTTCCCGGCACGTGTTGCCTTCCGTGTAGCTGCCATGATGGACTCACGTACTATTCTGGACCGTTCGGGAGCACAACAGCTGATTGGTAAGGGAGATATGCTTTACTTGCAAGGTAATGATCCGGTACGTGTGCAATGTGCATTCGTGGATACTCCTGAAGTGGAAAAAATAGCCAATTACATCAGTAAACAACAAGGATACACCACCGCATTCATATTGCCCGAATATGTAGGCGAAGAGAGTGAAAGCAGCGTTGGCGAAGTAGACATGAACCGGTTAGACCCTATGTTTGAAGACGCAGCCAGACTGGTCGTGATTCACCAGCAAGGCTCTACCTCATTAATCCAACGCAAGTTCTCTATCGGCTATAACCGTGCGGGACGTATCATGGACCAACTGGAAAAAGCTGGAATTGTTGGCCCCACTCAAGGAAGCAAGGCGCGTGACGTACTCTGCATGGATGAAACAGACCTGGAAATGAAATTGAACAATCTGCAACAATAAGTTGTTTAATAATGTTATGATAAAAATGAAAAGAACATATTTACTGGTATTAATCCTTTTCCTTTCAGTCAGCCTATCCGCACAAAAGGACAAACAGGCACGGGAGATATTGGACAAAACCGCCAATGCCCTGCAACAGGCCGGAGGCATCCGTGCCACCTTTGGAGGGACAGGAAATGGAACCTTATTGCTAAAAGGCAACCGGTTCTATCTGAACAGTGGCGGAATACAAAGCTGGTTTGACGGAACAACGCAATGGAGTTATCTGGAAAGCAGCGAAGAAGTGAATGTGAGCAATCCTACCCCGGAAGAGTTGCAAACCATCAATCCTTATGCACTGTTATCCATTTACAAAAGCGGATATAATTATAAGTATACAGGGATCAAAAGCCGTAACAGCAAACAGGGGTTTGAAGTGATACTGACTCCGGAGAATAAACAGGATATCACATCCATCACCTTGTTCGTTTCCCAAACATATCAGCCTTTATATATAAAGGTAGAACAAAGTAATAAATCGGCAAATGAGATTATCGTCACTTCTTACCAAACCAACCAGCCGCTGGACAATGCGACATTCAAGTTTGATAAAAAGAAATTCCCAAATGCCGAAGTGATAGACTTACGATAACAAGCAGAGTTCAAGATAGAGAGATAATATAATATTCATCAAATTAAATTAAGTAAAGAAATAAGTATTATGAGTACAGAAAAAGTTAAATGCCTTATCATCGGCTCAGGTCCTGCCGGCTACACCGCCGCCATTTATACAGGACGTGCCAACATCGCCCCGGTCTTATATGAAGGTCTACAGCCCGGAGGCCAGTTGACCATCACTACCGAGGTGGAAAATTTCCCCGGATATCCCGAAGGTATCAGCGGTACCCAACTGATGGAGGACTTGCGCAAACAAGCAGAACGCTTCGGCGCGGATATCCGCAATGGCATTGCAACCTCCGCCGACCTGAGCAAACGTCCTTACCGTATCACCATTGATGACGAAAAAGTGATTGAGGCAGAAACTGTAATTATATCCACAGGTGCCACCGCCAAATATCTAGGTCTGGAAGACGAACAGAAATATGCCGGAATGGGTGTAAGCGCCTGCGCCACCTGCGACGGTTTCTTCTATCGCAAGAAAACCGTAGCTGTAGTAGGTGGCGGTGACACTGCTTGCGAGGAGGCTGTCTATCTGGCAGGACTGGCCAAACAGGTTTACCTGATTGTACGCAAACCGTTCTTACGCGCATCCAAGATTATGCAGGCACGTGTTATGAACCATCCTAACATCAAGGTACTGTTCGAGCACAACGCTGTCGGCTTATACGGAGAGAATGGCGTAGAAGGTGTTCATTTGGTAAAGCGTCAGGGTGAATGCAACGAAGAACGTTATGACTTGCCTATTGACGGATTCTTTCTGGCTATCGGCCATAAACCCAATTCAGACATTTTCAAGGATTATTTGGACACAGACGAAGTAGGCTACATTATAACAGAAGCAGGTACTCCGCGTACGAAGGTTCCCGGTGTGTTCGCTGCCGGTGATGTGGCCGACCCGCATTATCGTCAGGCTATCACTGCTGCCGGAAGTGGCTGCAAGGCTGCCATAGAAGCAGAAAGATACCTATCTGCCAACGACTTATTATAATAAAAACAAACTAACCCCACAACAAACACTATGACACATTTTCTAAGGAAGATGGCAGCTGCCTGGATTATTCTAGGCAGCGTGTCGGTGGGCTTTGCACAACAGCAAATGCCTCCCATCCCGACGGACCCTAACGTTCGCATCGGTAAATTGGACAACGGATTGACTTATTACATCCGTCACAACGAACTCCCGGAAAAAAGAGCCGATTTCTACATCGCTCAAAAAGTAGGTTCCATTTTGGAAGAAGACAACCAGCGAGGCTTGGCACACTTCTTAGAACACATGTGCTTTAACGGGACTAAAAACTTTCCCGACAAAACCCTCATCCAATATCTGGAAAGCATAGGGGTGAAATTCGGTGAAAACCTGAATGCTTATACCAGCATAGATGAAACCGTATACAATATTTCCAATGTTCCCGTGATACGTGACGGCGTTGTAGATTCTTGTTTGCTGATTTTGCATGACTGGGCCGACGACCTGACACTGGATCCTAAGGAAATAGACAGCGAACGCGGTGTGATTCATGAGGAATGGCGTACCAGCACAAACGCTATGATGCGTATGTACGAAAAAGCCCTCCCTACCCTTTATCCGGAAAGTAAATATGCCTATAGGCTTCCCATCGGCATTATGGAAGTAGTAGACAATTTCCCTTATCAGGCATTACGCGATTATTATGAAAAATGGTATCGTCCGGACCAACAGGGTATTGTCGTAGTAGGCGATATAGATGTAGACAAGATTGAGGCAAAGATTAAGAAGATATTCTCTCCTATTAAAATGCCAGACAACCCGGCAGAACGAGAATACTTCCAAGTTCCCGACAATAAGGAAACTATTGTAGCAATAGAAACAGATAAAGAACAGGCAAACCCAGTAGCTTATTTATGCTACAAACATGAAGCTATTCCTAATGAACAAAAGGGAAACATGGATTATCTGGTAGTGAACTACATGAAATCCATGATAGAAAATATGTTGAACGCCCGTCTGAACGAACTGACCCAAACAGCCAATCCTCCTTTCATCTTCGCTCAAGTCAGCGACCAAGAATTCCTGATTTCCAAAACAAAAGATGCCTTTACAGGAATAGTAGCAAGCAAGGAAGATGGAATTGACAGTGCAATAACCGCCATTGTACGCGAAATTGAACGGGTCCATAAATTTGGTTTCACCGCGTCCGAATATGCCCGCGCCAAAGCGGATTATCTGCGTATGCTGGAATCTGCATACAACGAACGCAATAAAGTGAAAAACGGTGCATACGTGGATGAATATGTACGCCACTTCATTGACAACGAACCGATTCCAGGTATTGAAAATGAATATGCCATTATGAATCAGATCGTCCCCAACCTGTCTGTGGAAATGGTAAACAGTCTGATCCCGGCCTTGGTTACCGACAGCAATCTGGTAGTAAATGTATTCTTCCCAGAAAAGGAAGGATTGAAAGTTCCATCCAAGGAAGAAATTTTGGCTGCTGTCAATAAGGTAAAAGCTGAAACACTGACTGCTTATGAAGACAAAGTTTCTGATGAACCTTTGATTTCTGAAAAGCCCCAAGGTGGAAAGATTACAAAACAGGAAAATGGTCCGTTCGGTTCTACTATCCTGACTCTATCCAATGGAGTACGCGTTATCTTAAAGTCGACCGATTTCAAAGCGGATGAAATCAGAATGAGAGCTTTCAGTCCGGGTGGCAGTTCCTTGTTCCCGAATGATGAAATTATCAATATCAATGTCATGAATGATGTGGCAAGTATCGGCGGTTTGGGTAACTTCAGCAATGTTGATCTGGAGAAAGTATTGGCAGGTAAAAAAGCGAGTGTAAGTGCTTCTGTCGGTGGCAATACAGAGGGACTGAGCGGAAGCTGCTCACCCAAAGATTTTGAGACCTTGATGCAATTAGTCTATTTGTCATTCACGGCTCCACGAATGGACAATGATGCATTCACTTCATTCAAGAACCGTCTGCAAGCATCTTTGGCAAATCAAGAGGCCAACCCCATGACTGCCTTACAGGATACATTGCAAAAAGCCCTCTATATGGGACATCCGCGTACTATCCGTATGAAAGCCGATATGGTGGACAAGATTGACTATGCCAAAGTTATGGAGATGTACAAAGACCGTTTCAAAGACGCCAGCGACTTTACTTTCATCTTTGTAGGAAACATCAAACCGGAAGAAGTAGAGCCGTTAATTGCAACTTATCTGGGAGCTTTGCCTTCTGTCAACCGCAAGGAAACCTTCCGTGACAATCACATTGATATGCGCCAAGGCGACTATAAGAACATTTTCAGCAAAAAACTGGAAACGCCCAAAGCCTCTGTACTGGTTATCAACAATGGTAAATGTGCATATACTCTGAAAAACCAAATCATGATGAGTATGCTTTCACAGATACTGAATATCATGTATACCGAAAGTGTGCGTGAAAAAGAAGGCGGTACGTACGGAGTAAGCGCATTCGGCAGTCTGACCAAATATCCAAAAGAGAAAGCGGTTCTACAAATCTATTTCGATACCGATCCTGCCAAACGTGCCAAAATGACGGATATCATTTTGAATGAACTGAATCAGTTTGTCGACCAAGGACCGTCTGCCGAAAATTTGAACAAGGTAAAAGAATTCATGCTGAAGAAATACAAGGAAAATGCCAAAGAAAACAGTTATTGGGTAAATATACTGGGTGAATATTTCTGGGAAGGGACAGATATGAACACCGGCTACACAAATACCGTAAACAGCATTACCGCTAAAGATCTGCAAGAATTTACCAAAGCCTTGTTGGAACAGAATAACCGTGTAGAAGTAAGCATGACCTCGGAAGAAACAAAATAATCCAAGCCTATGCTTCTATCTATTATAAGACAGAATCAAAAACTTGCGGCCAAGCGGAATCCTGCATTTGACAGGAACCGCTTCGCCAAGTTTTTAATTTACTTTATGGTCGCTTTTTGGGCAGCATACCTCATCTTTATCGGGGTCATGCTGTCCTTTGCTTTTGAAGATATCTTTCCCAGCATGGAACCTTACCATATTATGAACCAAGGATTGATTTATCTTCTGATACTTGATTTCCTGTTACGCTTCATGCTCCAACCGGCCATGTCGCAAGAGATCAAGCCCTATCTGCTTATGCCGGTAAAAAAGAATAAGCTGGTGGATACCCTGTTACTACAATCCGGAATCAGCAGTTACAATTTCTTCTGGTTTTTCCTGATCATACCTTTTGCTCTGCTTACGATTATCCGTTTCTACGGACTCACGGGCATCCTATGCTATCTGTGCGGCATTTGGCTTCTGATGGTTATGAACAGTTATTGGTATTTGATATGCAAAACTTTACTGAATGAGAAACTGCTTTATATACTTCTCCCGATCGGAGTATACGGATTATTAGCGGGAACTGAATTTATTCCCGAAGGAAACCCGGTTTCCACGTTCATGATGAATTTGGGAGAAGGATTTATAGAAGGAAACATACTCGCCTTTCTAGGTGTCATAGCAGCCATTCTGTTACTTCTGCTAGTAAATCGCAAGCTACAGCTACACTTCATCTATAATGAAATAGCCAAAGTGGAAGACACCAAGATGAAGCATGTATCCGAATATAAATTCCTGGACCGCTATGGTGACGTAGGTGAATATCTACGTCTGGAACTAAAACTGTGTTTCCGTAACAAAACCGTAAAGACACAATTCCGCATGGGATTTATCATCATGCTGGCTTTTTCGGCACTGATTGCCTTCACGGATGTGTATGACGGAACAGGAATGATAAATTTTATCTGCATATACAATTTTGCCATTTTAAGTATCATGACCCTGGGGCAAGTGATGTCTTTTGAGGGCAACTATCTGGATGGTCTTATGAGCCGTAAGGAATCTATCTATAACTTGCTTCGTGCCAAGTATTACCTGAACTGCATCATCGTGTTCATCCCTTTCCTGATTATGATGATCCCTGTAGCTAAGGGCAAGATACCCTTCCTCATGGCTCTATCCTATATGCTGTTTACAACAGGATTCGTATTCGCCATGATGCTGCAACTGGCTGTGTACAATAAAAAGACACTCCCGTTAAACGCCAATGTCATGCGAAGTAATCGGGGAAGTTCCTTATTCCAGACCATTATCATCTCATGTGCTTTTTTCCTGCCCTTGATTATCAACAAAGCTCTGACAGCTTTCTTTGAACAGGATACAGCCTGCATCATCATGATGATTATAGGGTTGTTACTGATTGCAACCCACAATATTTGGATAAAAAATATCTATAACCGTTTCATGAAGCGCCGTTATGAGAATATGGAAGGCTTCCGTGACTCACGTTAAAACGAATTGCGTATGAATATCATAATAAACCAATTACAAAAGAACTTTGGCCCGAAAGTGGCTGTAGACATAGAAAATTACTCCATTCAAAGCGGTAACATGTTGGGACTGGTGGGCAATAACGGAGCAGGAAAAACGACCCTGTTCCGCCTGATGCTGGACTTGCTGAAAGCCGACGGAGGCAGTGTACATATCGGAAACATCGATGTGAGCCGGAGTGAGGAATGGAAAAATATAACGGGAGCTTTCATTGACGAAGGTTTCCTGATAGATTATCTTACCCCCGAAGAATATTTCTACTTTGTAGGAAAAATGTACGGACTAACAAAAGAAGAAGTAGATAAACGTGTCGCTAGGTTTGAACGTTTTATGAATGGCGAAGTCATCGGACAAAAAAAACTGATTCGTAACTATTCGGCAGGCAACAAACAGAAAATAGGTATCATTTCGGCTATGCTGCACCAACCGCAGGTACTGGTTCTAGATGAACCGTTCAACTTTCTGGACCCTAGTTCGCAGTCCATTATCAAGCATTTACTGAAAGCTTATAATGAAGAAACCGGAGCCACCATACTGGTATCCAGCCATAATCTGAACCACACAGTAGATATATGCCCACGCATCGCTCTGTTGGAAAACGGAAAGATTATCCGAGATATTGACAATAAAGGGAATTCCGCCGAAAAGGAATTAGAGGACTATTTTAATGTAACAGAATGAAAAAACTACTATTCCATTTGCTGGTATTAGGTACACTGGCCATGTTGTTGGTTTCATGCGGTACCTCTGCCCCACGTTATAACTACAAAGAACTGACGCGTGCCTCCATCCGTCTGAATATGGATATTGACATGAAAGACAATCACCAACTGTACGTAGAATCAGCAGCATGGCTGGGAGTCCCCTACCGTAGCGGTGGTAACAGCAAACGGGGAGTGGACTGTTCCGGACTGACTTCACATTTATATAAAAAGGTATACCACAAAAAATTGAAACGTAATTCGGATGACCAACGTACCCAAGATTGCCATAAAGTAAGTAAGAGAAACTTGCGCGAAGGAGATTTGGTATTCTTCCATAACGGCAGAAAAAAACGGATTGCCAGTCATGTAGGTATTTATTTGAAAGATAATAAGTTCATCCATGCCAGTACCAGCCGGGGAGTCATAATCAGCAGCCTGAATGAAGATTATTACCGTAAACACTGGTTAAGTGGAGGCCGTCCTTGACAAGATCCTTGCGGACAATATATTCATTACACTAAAATGAATTTAATTTGAAAGAATGAAATACACAACATACCTTTTTGATTTTGATTACACACTAGCCGATTCTTCACGCGGCATCGTTATCTGCTTTCGTAATGTACTGGAACGCCATGGGCATACGGGCATCAGTGATGAAGCCATAAAACGCACCATTGGAAAAACACTGGAAGATTCATTCAGTATTTTGAGCGGAATCACTACTCCCGAAACATTAGCCGAATATAAAAAAGAATATGTAAAGGAAGCAGATACATACATGACTGTCAACACTTTCTTTTTTCCTGAAACGGTTACCGTGCTGAAAACACTGAAAAGCCAAGGTGCCCAAATAGGTATCATTTCCACTAAATTCCGTTTTCGTATCCGCGAAATGGTAGACCAACATTTTCCGAAAGATTTTTTTGACATTATTATCGGAGGAGAGGATGTAAAGCAAGCCAAGCCAGATCCCCAAGGTATAAAAAAAGCACTACGCCGGCTGCATCGCCGGAAAAGCGAAACACTCTACATCGGTGACAGCACAGTGGACGCAGAAACCGCCCAAGCAGCCAAAGTAGACTTCGTAGGTGTGCTCAATGGCATGACAACCCGTGAAGAACTGATGGTCTACCCACATCGGCAAATACTAGACAATCTTTCGTTACTTCCATTAATTCATAAATTCACCCCTTACGAACCAGACAAACATTTTCCGGAAAAGTTCTTTTATTCTTCCTGTTTTCCCCCAAAAATAGTAGCCTTCTACAAACTGCTCCATCAAAAACAAATAAGAGGGAAACATGAAATAAAAGAGAATCCGACATGTTGCGTCTGTAAGAACTGCGGAAACACGTTTCAAGGAAATTATTGTCCCCATTGCGGACAAAACCGCCACACGCCACGTTTTACCATACGAAATGCCTTTCAGAATATTTTAAGTGGGTTCTTTAACATAGACCATGGTTTCAGCCGTAACCTGATAGAACTACTCTACCGACCAGGATACATGATACGGGATTATCTGAAGGGAAAACGTGTACATTACTATAAACCATTTCAAACCTTGTTCGTTCTGGCTGCTCTATACATCATGGGCGTACAGCTCATTGACCCGGCAGCGATAAAACTATCGGAAAAGGAAATGGAAGAAGAGCCTACTATCGCCAGCCTGATGGACGACATCAAGTACCAACAGGAACAGACATTAGACAGTTGTACCAAATATTATCTAGGACAAAGTATTACCTATGCAGACAGTGCACAGTGGGCCCAAACTCACAGTTTATCAGAATCAATACAAGCACAAATCGATGCAAAATTCAGCAATCAAGACCCCAATGAGCTAAAAAAAGAAATAAGCAAACAAATAAAAAAGGAGCTTAAACAAAAAATAAAAGCAAAAAACGGCGAGATTGATGACTGGAGAGGTCTGATGAAAGAAATTGGTACGACTTTGGCAAGACAAGATAGCTTACGGATGGCCACTTTAGGAAGAGAAGCCAACAAACAAGACTCAACCATATCGGAAATAAGAAAAAACATATTGGCAAACATGGCCCAACAAGATAATCCCTATGAAGATCAAGATATCTGGAATGATTTGAGCGAAGCCGGAAGTGAAATGAAAAATGTCTTTAACGAAATGACTAACAATTATTTCACAGAAAATAGCTTTCTCTCTGCAGTCGGTAACCTGATGAAAAGTTGGATACATGGCAACAAAGCCTTCAGCATCCTTGCTCTGCTCCCTCTTTTTACAATAAGCACCCGGTTAAGCTTCTGCCGGACCTCTATCGGACGTAGACTAAATCTGACGGAAAACTTTTTTGCACAAGTTTATATAGCCTGCCAAATCTTATGGATTTCTTTACTGATCCTGCCATTTACCGGAACAGCACATTTGAATGATATTTTTGATTTAAGTTACAAAGCAATCTTTATATTATTTGTCTGGGATTACCGCCAACTGTTCGGACTTTCCTGGTGGAAAAGCTTCTGCCGTACAATAATCATGTTTTGGTATTGCTTTTTGGGACTGTTGCTAGTCTGTTCTATCATTATAGGCATTATTGTATTGATAGCCTATATTATACAATGGGGTAAATAAAAGTACAATCACACAAACCTTATTTATACAATCGCGCATCCACAAAATGCAATATGAATAAAAACATTGAGTACAAGAAAAAAGAAGATGGTTTTTCTTTGCAGATATAAATAAATATAGTAATTTTGTGCCCGATTTAGTCCGATGAGGTAGAAAAGTGAAGGCAGTGATGCATTCCACCTTACGGAGAAAACCGTTTAATATTATAAAAAGATGTACGTAATTGTAGAAATTAACGGTCAGCAGTTCAAAGCTGAAGAAGGCAAAAAACTGTTTGTACACCACATTCAGAACGCAGAAAACGGCGCAACTGTTGAATTTGAAAAAGTATTGTTGGTAGACAACAATGGAACAGTAACTGTAGGTGCTCCTACTGTAGAAGGTGCCAAGGTAGTTTGTGAAGTAGTATCTCCGCTGGTAAAAGGCGACAAAGTACTTGTATTCCACAAAAAGAGAAGAAAAGGTTATAGAAAACTGAACGGTCACCGCCAGCAGTTTACAGAGTTAACTATTAAACAAGTTATTGCTTAATCATTTAAAATTTAAGAAGAAATGGCACATAAAAAAGGTGTAGGTAGTTCTAAGAACGGCCGTGAATCAGCAAGTAAGAGATTAGGCGTTAAGATATTTGGTGGACAGGCTTGTAAAGCAGGTAACATCATTGTTCGTCAGAGAGGTACAGAATTCCATCCGGGTGAAAACATCGGTATGGGACGTGACCATACTCTTTTCGCTTTAGTAGATGGTACAGTATGTTTCAAAGTAGGTCGCAATGACAGAAGATCTGTTTCTGTTGTTCCGGCTGTAGAAGCATAATCAGTTACAAAATAAAAAAATTGAAAGACTCTTCATTCCTTGAAGAGTCTTTTCTTTTAGAATACCCTGAACACTAAAACCTTACCTTCAGTTCGGATTATAAAATGCCTGGCCAATGCCTCATTCAAAGTCCCTTGCCACCAATTGGTAAACACAGACAAAGGATAAGCCAACCCTTCGGCAGATAAAGCCGTACTATTCATATTAAAAACAGAAATCTGCTGACCGATATAAGATTCAAACATACTGTCCTCCCTTATGGGAACAAAAATACCATAATCAGTCATCATACTAACCTCCGCCTGCTCCATATAATCCGCCAGCAAGCTGACATTCCCTATTGTATGATCTTCTCTTTTTCCTGTAGCCCCCATGATAGTAATACGCTTCCTCTCCTGTGACAGGCAGAAGCGAAATGCCTTACTCAAATCATTTGTTTCCTGCTCTGCCTCACTATGAATCAACGAAGCATATCGCTCTTTAATATCCGGCAATAAAGAATCGCCATCGCCAACAATGGCTTCCGGCATTCTACCTGAACGAATATAAGTATTTGCTGCCCCGTCACAACAAACCACATAAGGACACTGCCTCAACCACTCCAGTGCCAACGGATGGGAAGGGAAATCACCATCAGCCAGAATAATTGTTTCCGGCACGTCACATCCTATCGGTAATTTATACTCTTTCATAAGATAAATTCATTAATTGTTTCCACTTCAAATAACCGAAACAAGCGATTACCGCATAAAGTCCATACAAAAAAGAAGTGAAATATAAATCTTTGTAAATATAGATACCACAAGAAACAGCATCAACAACCAGCCATGCCAACCATTGTTCCACATATTTATGTGCAAGCATCCACATGGCAATAATACTAAGTGCTGTTGTAAAACTATCCCACCAGGGCACCGTACTATCTGTACAAGTTTCGAGAATAATCCCTATCAGCACAAACACCACAAGCAGCACAACAAACATAGGCAACAGCAGCTTAGACGGTGTGCCGGAAACAGGCTTCTCCCCTTTATCCGGCGTATGGCGCAACCACATCCACCAACCATAAATTCCAGCCAACAAATAATAGATGCTGATAACAGAATCGGCATACAGACCCACTTGATAATAAACAACTATATAAATGGCAGGCATAATGACACTGACCGGCCACAACCAAATGCTCGCCCTATATTCAAACCATAAATAAAGCAGACCGATTAAAGCGCCCGCTATCTCAAGATAATTCATCTTTCTTACTTTTCATTTTCTAATCCGGATGCAAAAGTAACGAATAACTCATACACCTTACCATTTTTTTATCTATCTTTGTCCATTAATTCAAGAAATATCAAAAAGACTGAAAAGATATGCTTACCATTAAACAAATTACAGAGAATACGGAAGAGGTAATCCGCGGACTGGAAAAGAAGCATTTTAAAGATGCAAAAGCAACGATAGAACAAGTGCTTGCATTCAATGACAAAAGACGTAGCACGCAGAATCAATTAGATAAAAACCTGGCAGAAGTGAACTCGCTCTCCAAATCTATCGGGCAACTGATGAAAGAAGGGAAAAAAGAAGATGCTGAAACAGCTAAAGCACGTGTAGCCGAAATCAAAGAAACCAGCAAAGCTTTACAAGCAGAAATGGACAAAGCACAGGAAGACATGACCAACCTGCTTTACACCATTCCCAATGTTCCTTATGACAGTGTGCCCGAAGGTGTAAGCGCTGAAGACAATGTGGTGGAAAAAATGGGCGGTATGGAAACCGAACTCCCCAAGAATGCGCTTCCCCATTGGGAACTTGCCAAAAAATACGACTTGATAGATTTTGACCTGGGCGTGAAAATCACAGGGGCAGGTTTTCCTGTATATAAAGGTAAAGGGGCACGTCTTCAACGCGCATTAATCAATTTCTTCCTGGATGAAGCCCGCGCTTCCGGTTACGAAGAAATCATGCCACCGACGGTAGTAAACACCGCATCGGGCTACGGAACAGGACAACTTCCCGACAAAGAAGGACAAATGTATCATTGTGAAGTAGATGATTTGTACTTGATTCCAACCGCAGAAGTTCCTGTAACCAATATCTATCGTGACGTGATTTTGGACGAAAAACAATTGCCTATCAAGAATTGCGCATATACTCAATGTTTCCGTCGTGAAGCCGGATCTTACGGCAAAGACGTACGTGGGTTGAACCGTTTGCACGAATTCTCAAAAGTAGAACTGGTACGCATTGACAAACCCGAACATTCCAAACAGTCACATCAGGAAATGTTGGACCATGTAGAAGGCCTGTTGAAGAAATTAGAACTCCCCTATCGCATTCTCCGCCTTTGCGGTGGTGATATGAGTTTTACAGCTGCACTTTGCTTTGACTTTGAGGTTTATTCGGAAGCACAACAGCGTTGGCTGGAAGTAAGTTCTGTATCCAATTTCGATACGTATCAGGCTAATCGCCTGAAATGCCGTTACCGTTCTGCCGAAAAGAAAACAGAATTATGCCATACTTTGAACGGTTCCGCACTGGCTTTGCCGCGTATTGTTGCAGCCTTATTAGAAAATAATCAGACTCCGGAAGGTATCCGTATCCCTAAAGCATTAGTTCCTTATTGCGGATTCGAGATGATTGACTAATAACAGCTAATTACATATATTGAATGTCATTCTGAGTATTATTCAGAATCCGATCTTTCCCGACAGATTCTGTCTTGTATGCAGAATGACATTCTTTTTTTATTATTTCAACCTGATTACTAACCATTTAACCTATTATTATGAATACTTCACAGAAAAATTTCATGGTACCTCTTGCCTTTGTAGGCATGATGTTTTTTGCAATTGGTTTTGCATTGGGCATTAACTCTTTCCTAATGCCGGTATTAGAACGGTCAATGGAAATGTCGGCTTCAGAATCCAATCTCCTGCTTGCCGCCACGTTTGTTCCATTCCTAATTTTTGGTATACCGGCCACCAAATGCATTGAAGCCATCGGTTACAAAAAAACAATGGCTCTTTCATTCATCATTTTCGCTATCGCTTTCGGATTATTCATCCAAGCAGCCGCTACAGAATCTATTGTATGGTTTCTTTTCGCCTCATTCATCTGTGGTGCCGCCAATGCAGTACTCCAAGCGTCAGTAAATCCATATGTAACTATTCTTGGCCCTATAGAGTCTGCCGCAAAACGTATTTCCATCATGGGTATTTGCAACAAACTGGCTTGGCCCGCCACTACTCTTTTTATTACCTTAGTAATCGGCAAAACCATAGACCAAATAAAAATGGAAGATTTGTTCCAGCCATTTGGTATTATTGTCGGTATTTTCGTTGTATTAGGCATTATCGCCTTAATGGCTCCACTGCCTGAAGTAAAAGCTGCCGGAGAGGATGCCGCCACAGATGCGGAAGAAGCGGTTGCCTGTCCGTATGCAGAAGGTAAAACTTCCATCATGCAATTTCCTCACTTGCTATTAGGAGTACTTGCTCTTTTCCTTTATGTAGGTGTGGAAACCATAGCCTTGGCAACTGCAACCGGATATGCCAAAGCATTGGAGCTGCCGGGTGACAATTACGGATTTATCCCTTCCATTGGTATGGTAGTAGGATACATTTGCGGCGCAACCTTAATCCCTAAATATCTGAGCCAGGCTACCGCAATGAAAATATGTGCCATCATAGCCATCATTGGTTCTGCATTAGTAGCAACCATGCCGGCTGAAATTTCAATCTATTGCATATTCTTTATGGCATTAGGATGCTCATTAATGTGGCCCGCATTATGGCCTCTCGCAATGGCGGATCTCGGCAAATTCACCAAAGCCGGCTCTTCATTGCTAACCATGGCTATTGCCGGTGGAGCGGTTATGCCATGGGTGCGCGGTGTGATTCAAGATGCAACTAGCTTCCAGACCTCCTACTGGATCTGTGTTCCCTGTTTCCTCTTCATCCTATATTATGGAATGATAGGATATAAAATCAGAACAAAGAAATAATCTCTTTTTCACATCAAGAACAAACTGCAACAAAATCAAAAACGGATTTATCATGATAGGATCAGCCGCCCCATACAAAAGGGCGGCTTTTCTTTTGTCTTTAAAAAATATAATCCTACCTTTGCATAAATTATCAATTTGACAATCAACTTAGAAAAACAACGAACTTATAGTATAGCAAAATGAATAAGATTATTTCAAAAGAACATTTCTCGGAAAAGGTCTTTAAATTGGTCATAGAGGCACCTCTGATTGCCAAGTCACGTAAGGCCGGACATTTTGTAATTGTCCGTGTCGGTGAAAAAGGAGAACGTATGCCACTTACTATCGCCGGTGCCGATCCCGTAAAAGGTACCATCACACTAGTAGTACAGGAAGTTGGTCTTTCTTCTACACGACTTTGTGAATTGAACGAAGGAGATTATATTACAGATGTGGTTGGTCCGCTGGGTAAAGCCACCCACATTGAAAATTTCGGAACAGTAGTCTGTGCCGGAGGAGGAGTAGGCGTTGCTCCGATGCTTCCTATCGTACAGGCTTTGAAAGCTGCCGGCAACCGCGTAATTACCGTATTGGCCGGACGTACCAAAGAATTAATTATCCTTGAGAAAGAAATGCGTGAAAGCTCTGATGAAGTAATCATTATGACAGACGACGGCTCATACGGACGCAAAGGATTAGTGACTGAAGGCGTGGAGGAAGTAATCAAACGTGAAACGGTAAACAAATGTTTCGCCATCGGTCCTGCCATCATGATGAAATTCGTTTGCCTGCTGACTAAAAAATATGAAATTCCCACCGACGTTTCTCTGAACACCATTATGGTGGATGGAACCGGTATGTGTGGTGCCTGCCGTATCACTGTAGGAGGCAAAACACGTTTTGTTTGTGTTGACGGCCCGGAATTCGACGGCCATCAAGTAGATTTTGACGAAATGTTGAAACGCATGGGAGCTTTCAAAGATATAGAAAAAGAAGAAATTCACAAACTAGACACCGAAAAGCCGACGACTTGTGAAGCGACTAAAGAACTGGACGGCCGGGATGCCGAATGGCGTGCAAGCTTACGTAAAGCCATGAAACCTAAAGAACGAATGGCTATCCCCCGTGTAAAAATGAACGAACTGGATGCAGAATACCGTTCACATAGCCGTAAGGAAGAAGTCAATCTAGGTTTGAATGAAGAGCAAGCTGTAACGGAAGCAAAACGTTGTTTGGACTGCCCCAACCCTACTTGTATGAACGGATGCCCCGTAGGAATCAATATCCCGAAATTCATCAAAAATATAGAACGCGGTGAATTCCTTGAAGCTGCCAAAACCTTAAAAGCAACCAGTGCATTACCTGCTGTCTGCGGGCGTGTATGTCCTCAAGAAAAACAGTGTGAATCACAATGCACTCATCTGAAAGCCGGACACGAAGCCGTTGCCATAGGCTATTTGGAACGTTTTGCTGCTGATTACGAACGTGAAAGCGGTCAAATATCCGTACCGGAAGTAGCGCAAAAGAACAACATAAAAGTGGCAGTTATCGGTTCAGGTCCCGCCGGACTCTCATTTGCTGGAGATATGGCTAAACAGGGATACGATGTCACTGTATTCGAAGCTTTACATGAAATAGGGGGTGTATTAAAATATGGGATTCCCGAATTCCGCCTACCCAATAAAATCGTAGATGTAGAAATTGACAATTTATCCAAGATGGGTGTCAAATTCATGAAGGACTGCATCGTAGGAAAGACAATCAGTGTGGAAGACTTGGAAGCAGAAGATTTCAAAGGTATATTTGTAGCATCAGGTGCCGGGCTTCCCAACTTCATGAATATCCCGGGTGAAAATTCTATCAATATCATGTCTTCCAACGAATATCTGACTCGTGTAAATCTAATGGATGCAGCCAGTGAGGATTCAGATACTCCTGTAACATTCGGCAAACGTGTAGCAGTAATCGGCGGTGGTAACACAGCTATGGACTCTGTCCGCACAGCACGCCGCTTGGGAGCAGAACGCGCAATGATTATTTACCGCCGTTCGGAAGAAGAAATGCCTGCCCGCCTGGAGGAAGTGAAACATGCTAAAGAAGAAGGTGTGGAATTCCTGACTCTGCATAACCCCATAGAATATATTGCCGATGAAAAGGGGCGTGTGAAACAAGTCGTTTTACAGAAAATGGAATTAGGCGAACCAGATGCTTCCGGCCGTCGCAGTCCGATAGCTATTCCAGGAGCAACAGAAACCATTGACATTGATATGGCGATAGTCAGCGTAGGCGTCTCCCCTAACCCGATTGTTCCCAGTTCCATCCCGGGATTGGAATTGGGACGCAAAGGAACAATTGCCGTAAATGAAAATATGCAATCGTCAATCCCGACTATTTATGCCGGTGGCGATATTGTGCGTGGTGGAGCTACAGTTATCCTTGCAATGGGTGACGGACGTAAAGCAGCTGCTTCCATGCATGCACAACTCTCCTCCAAATAAATATTATCATTTTCACTAATTTAGCCCGTTATTAAAAATTAACGGGCTATTTTTATTCTATACCGAAAATAAATCACACAGACAGAATGGACCCCATAAATCCATATAGACCTATATCGCCTATCTGACCAATGTACTGACATCAATTGAAATACATACCATGAATATGAACTCTGTCACTATATCTGAAAATAAAATACAAAACTTGATTACCAAATATTGAAGTAACTATCTAAATGTCTATATGAAGTGTGCTCCATGACAACAAAAGAGGTGTAAACGAATCCTTTTATTAACCAAATAAAATTTAAAGTATTCACATTATAAACAATTAATAACTCAAATTTAACCAGCATTAAACCCACTCCAGATTACTTTTGTTACCAATTATAACCATAAAGAAAAAACGAATGACCCAAAGGGTAAATTTTAGCATATTATTCTGCACTATCAGTATACTGACAGCACAAGCACAATGGAACAAACAGGACTCGATTCGTTTACAGGAGCTATTGAATGGAGATGGAGAACTAAAAATCAACACAGAAGCCGTAAAGTCTATCCATTTCGACTTTCAATCGGACAAAGACAATATAAAAGGTACTCCAATCATGTCCGAAGACAAACCGTGGATGAAGTTTCTGAAAGACTTGCCTAAAAACTTCGGCGACACAACCAAATGGGTACGCCCTAACTTTGTGCGTCTTACTCCCTACACTCCTTACACCACATGGCATGAAGATCCGGTTAATGATCCCATTTTCTTGAAAAGAAAAGACTCTCTGACAATATCATGGAAACTAAATATCAAACTGATTCCCGGTTTGCGAAACGGCTATGTAATATTACCTGCCGGCATGGATCAAACGGTAACTCCCAGTAATAACCCATTAATAGGAGGACTGGATGCCGACAAATTCCTGTATGAATCTTTAACCAAACGAGGACGTGCCATCCGACGTAATCGTAATCGTGCCAAAGGTTGGAAAATCTATCAAAGTTACGTACCAACCCGACAGGATTCCATCTTGTTTCCTAGAATCAGCAAAGTATCTGAACAAGATTCATTGCCCAAACAAGACACTTTGCTTATCAAAAAGGATTCAGCAATTATTAACCAAAACTCATTACTTCTTAAAGACAAAATAAACGGCAAGGACCAAACAGAGAGAAGCCGCTAAATGGTTCCACTTCAGTTCTGTTTTAAATGCCCAAACAGAAAATAATGTAAATACAGCCAATGTGATAACTTCTTGAATCACCTTGAGTTGCATAATATCAAACGGTCCTCCACTATCTTTAAACCCAAGACGATTGGCAGGAACCTGAAGACAATATTCAAAAAAAGCAATTGCCCAACTAAATGCAATCACACCAATCAACGGAAGGGCTGCAAACCAACTGAACTCTTGTCGCATTTTTAAATGACCATACCAAGCAAACGTCATAAAGACATTTGAAAAAATCAGCAAAATTACTGAATAAATACCATGAGACAACATATATTCTAATCTATTTTTTATCTGGAAACAATCTGCCTATAATATCCATTATGCTTTTAACAACTGCATATCAACAAGCATTTTGGGAGTGCAAAGATAATGGAAATAATCGAATTAAGAATAATACAATGAGTTATTGCCGCAACAAGCATGTTTTATTTCCGTTGAACAAAAAAGCAACCAATTCCACTCTTTCAATCTGCTATTTGTTAAGAAAAAAGTTCATTTGCTAAACCATGTTATAACAAGCTTTTTTTCTTTCTAAGAATTTGGACCCATCTCAGAAATTCGTATATTTGCACTGTGTTTTTCATAGTATTAGATTTAAGGTTAACAAAAGATTGGCTGTCTGGGAAGATAGCCTTTTTTATTTTATCCTTGTTAGCCCCCCCAAAAAAAGTGTCACTGCTAAAAATGAAAAAGGCAAAAACCAAAGTAAGATTGCTTGCAAAAATATAGGGAATGCCAAAGTATGTTTTTCCCGCATCAGAAAACATGTTTGTACACGTATATTCCCATATAGTTATACATACGTACAGACTTGTGCGGACGTATGTATGTATAATTATATGTCCAAAATAAAATTCCATATCAAAGACAAGGGCGTTTTTTAAAAACGTCTTGATCTTTTTTACCGTTACCGGAACTTTGTAAACCGTCATTCTATAGAAATCCCCCCCTTATGCACACTTCTTGCGAGAAAAAAGCCTGAAAACACCCTACTCCCTATCAAGCCTGAAATAGCCCACAATATATGTATATAACTGAGGACAAGCATGTTACACGAAAACATATTTTAGAACACTATGAGAGCATGAGAGCATAAGTGAGAACAAATATTTTTACTATATGCATATAAGTTGTTTATAATTAGTCTGTTATACAGACAGTGAGGACATGAGGGCATAAACATCTGAACTTCCTCAAGAGAAAAACTGATACGTCAAGAACATTTCTGAAAGCTATCAGAGAACAAAACAATCCTTCAAGAACCAAAGTCCTTCCCCACGATTTTGCAGATGAACCTCAAACAGACCGAAAAAACCGCTTTTTAAAAACTTGTTTTTCAATTGAAAGGACAGAGAAGCACTCTTTACAAGGCAAAGTCATTTAAAAAAAGAAATAAAACATTGCCCGCAAATAAAGTCTTGCTAGCTTGTTCAAGAACTTTCTATTTATCACAAACTTCAAACTTTATTAAATCATTAAACCATTTCTACCCGTATTTGTCATCTAGGAAACAATAAATAGATTAGATTATGGAAAAAATTATTGAGAGAAATGTCCCTATTGCAGAAGAGAATGTAACATTATCAGGACAACCGGCAACAAATATGTTCGAAGACTGGAGTGAGAACATAACTGAAACAGATCTTTTGCATGAAGAAAAAGATAAAGGACTCTCCCCTAAAAAGAATCCCAAAAAACTAATGAAAGAAATGGATCAGATAGTACAGGATGACATTAAAAACATTCATTAATAACTATTCATCCAATCCCCTTTACTATTTTACATTTGTCCTAGGCTAGTGTACAAAAATCACTTGGCGAAAAGAGTATAAGGACAACTGAATACAAATAAATTGGAAACAGCTGCCATAAAAAACAGTTGTTTCCAATTTCAATTATGAACAAAATCTCTATGACGGCAAATTAATTAAGATAACAACACAAGTCTTGATGCCATCCTGTTGGAGCATTATTCACCTCAACAGGGGTAAAATGATTTATCGCAATCACATTCTTCACTCCACGTACTATATCTTTTGCAAACAACGCTGCAAGTCCTAATCCCATTACCCATACTAACACAACAAAAAACTTTCTCATATCCTAATATATTTAAATGGTTATTCTTATGACAAAGAGAAAACAAAGCCTATGCCAAAACAAGACAGGCTTTGATTATCAATTAAATACATTAAGAATAAGCTATTTTCAAAGAAAAAGATCCACATTTTCATTGTAGAATATTTCTACACTTTCCCCAACAAACCAGACATGTACATCACCTTGTATCCGGCACAACAAACAACAGGAAGGATAACTTTATAACATTCTTCCTCATCTAAATACATTAATAATATTGATAGTTGGTTAAGCTGCACACAAGTACAAACAACTAACTATAAGCAGTTTCGTTATATCCCCTAATAACAAAACAACCATATCCACTATAAATCGTGTTCATTCACCCCAGGCAACAATTCTTCCTGAATATTTGTCATGCATTTCCACAAACTATACCGTGCTTCAGGATTCATTTTTTCTAGAGAATATAAAACCTCTTTCATATTTGAACGATTCGACAAACTTTCATAAGGACAATCTTTGATCTGTTTACGAAAACCGCGGATACGTGCCATTTCAATTAAATCCGCTTCATGTACCAAGCACATCGGACGAATAATTGTCATCTCAAATTTACGCATCACTAATTTAGGAGGCATTGTACTGAAGGCTCCCTGAAAAGTAATATTCATCAACAAAGTTTCCAAGATATCATCCATATGATGTCCTAAAGCAATCTTATTGCACCCCTGCTCCTTTGCCACCGTGAACAAAGCTTTTCTCCGATTCCAAGAACAAAGGAAACAAGGAGACTTCCGAGTGTCGGTACTCGGATCAAAAAAAGTTTCATAATGCACAAACGGCACCCCTAAATCCTCTGAGTAGCCTTTCAGATATTCCAAATCAGATTGATAAGGAATATTTGTCATGCCTACATGCACAGCTATCACTGTAAATTTCGGTTTCAAAATACGTGAACGCCTTGCCAATAGCTCCAACAGAGCCAAAGAATCCTTCCCACCAGAAAGACCTATCAAAATTTTATCACCATCCTCAATCAAGCGATACTTTACCACCCCCTTGTTAAAGCGTTGCTCCAACCTTCGCATTATTTTCTCGTCTTCCGTAAATTGTGCCATACATCTTCTTTAAAAATAGGGCACAAAAGTACATGAAAAGAATGATTTATGGAAGATTTAACAAAATAGAATTATGTGAAGCATGAGAATTCCAATTAATATTTGTATTTTTGAATCTAAATAATACGGATTATAAACTAACTATGTACAAAAAATATATCATTGGTTTATTTACTTTATGCTGCGCAGGCAATGCTGCGGCACAAAGCTTGGCGCAAGCCAAACAACTTTTCCTGAACGGAGAATTTGAACAAGCCAAACCTGCTTTCCAAAAGCTGGTAAAACAAGCCCCTTCTAACGCCAATTATAATTATTGGTATGGCGCATGTTGTTATGAAACAGGAGAAAAAAAAGAAGCACAGCCCTACCTTGAAAAAAGCGCCGCCCGCAAAGTCATTGACGCATACCGCTACTTAGGAAAACTATATTATGACATCTATCGGTTTGACGATGCCGTAGATAACTACGAACAACACATAGAATGGTTGGAAAAGAAAAAACGCCCTACCGAAATGGCTGAAGCAGAGCTGGAACAAATAAAGCAAGCAGCCCGTATGATAAAAGGAGTGGAAAACATTACTGTAATAGACAGCTTTGTAGTCGATAAAAATGATTTTCTAAAAGCATATAAAATCAGTAGAGAGTCGGGGGCACTCTATCACGATCCTGCGATATCCGGGACTGTCTATCAGACCGAAATGGGCAATAAAGTACTCTACGGAAACCAAAGCACAGACGGCAAGATGCAACTGTACTCCCGTATCCGTCTGTTGGACGGCTGGAGCGAGCCCGAACCCCTCACGTCCCTTAATGAACAGGGAAATGTAAACTATCCCTTCTTAATGTCAGATGGCATTACCTTGTATTATGCATCGGATGGAGAAGGCTCTTTGGGAGGATACGATATTTTTGTAACTCGCTATGATTCGGAAAATAGCAATTATCTTCGTCCCGATAATATAGGAATGCCATTTAACTCTCCCGCCAATGACTATATGTATGCCATTGATGAATTCAACAATATCGGCTGGTTTGCTTCAGACCGCTATCAGCCTGATAACAAAGTCTGTATCTATGTGTTTGTACCGAACTCTTCAAAAGAAGTATACAATTATGAAAGTACAGACGAACAGATCATCATAAATGCAGCCAGCCTGCGCTCTATCCATACCACTTGGAAAGATGAAGAGAAAGTACGAACCGGCAAGCAACGCCTGGCAGCCATAATGTATGCCAAAGAATCCGGAGAACAACAAAAAGACTTCACCTTGATAATAGATGATTCTGCCGTTTACCACACATTGAACGACTTCCGCTCTGCCGAAGCACGCAAACTTTACCAGCAAAGAATACAAAAGCAGAAGGATTATGACAACCTGAAGAAAAATTTGGATGACAAGCGCGAACAATATGCCCAAGGGAACAGTGCACGAAAGAAGAATCTGACACCCGCCATTTTGGAATTGGAAAAACGTACTGAACAACTTCTGAAAGAAATGGCCCAACTGGATATCAGTGTCCGCAACGAAGAAATAAAGAAGTTGAAACACTAATACAAAGATATTTATGGAAGTATTTATTATCGTATCGCTCATCTTGGCAGGACTACTTCTCTTTATTGTAGAGGTTTTCCTTATTCCCGGCATCAGTATAGCCGGAATAGCATCAGCCATCTGCCTGCTATATGCCAACTATTACGCTTTCGACACATTAGGACCGATAGCAGGATTCATTACTTTGATAGCATCCGTCCTAAGTTGCATAGCCATTATCGTTTGGTTTATGCACTCAAAAACCATGGACAAGCTTTCTTTGAAGAAAACACTGGATTATAAAATCGATCCCCTAAAAGGAACCCATATCCGCATCGGAGACAAAGGCATAGCAATAACCCGCCTTGCACTGATAGGCAATGCAAACTTTAACGGACACATCATCGAAGTGCGCTCTGCCGATGGTTTGATTGATGAGAATACTCCCATTTATGTAGAAAGAATGGTTGAAGGAACGGTGATTGTACGCAAATTCAACCAATGATAGAGAAATGACTTACAAATACGAATTTATCAGGTTTCTTGATTGACATTCTCATTCAAGCATATTTTAGACAATAGTGAAAACAGCAAAAACTTGATATTGAGCTGTTCAAATATAAATATTTACTTTTAAACAACTGATTATTATGATCGAACCCAACTATCTTCCTTTCATCCTTATAGGAGGTGGAATTATTTTCGTGGTACTATTCTTTCATTATGTACCATTTTTCCTCTGGCTGTCTGCCAAAGTTTCGGGGGTACGCATCTCATTGGTGCAATTATTCTTAATGCGCATCCGTAATGTCCCTCCTTATGTCATTGTCCCGGCAATGATTGAAGCACACAAAGCCGGCTTAAGCAACATAACCCGAGATGAATTGGAAGCTCATTATATGGCAGGCGGGCATGTGGAAAAAGTAGTGCACGCACTAGTATCCGCGTCCAAAGCCAATATCGAACTGTCTTTCCAAATGGCAACTGGTATTGACCTAGCCGGTCGTGACGTATTCGAAGCCGTGCAAATGTCAGTGAACCCTAAGGTTATTGACACCCCTCCCGTTACCGCTGTAGCCAAAGACGGCATACAGCTTATAGCTAAAGCTCGTGTCACCGTACGCGCCAATATCCGCCAATTAGTAGGAGGTGCTGGAGAAGACACGATTCTAGCACGTGTTGGTGAAGGTATCGTGTCCTCTATCGGATCGTCCGAAAATCACAAATCCGTATTGGAAAATCCTGATTCTATCTCTAAATTAGTACTCCGCAAGGGCTTAGATGCCGGTACGGCTTTCGAAATCCTGTCTATTGATATAGCTGATATTGATATAGGCAGAAATATTGGAGCTGCTTTACAAATAGACCAGGCCAATGCCGACAAGAATATTGCACAAGCCAAAGCAGAAGAACGCCGTGCAATGGCCGTCGCCTTGGAACAGGAAATGAAAGCCAAAGCAGAAGAGGCACGCGCGAATGTAATTCAGGCAGAGGCCGAAGTGCCCAAGGCCATGGCGGAAGCATTCCGTAGTGGCAACCTAGGTATTATGGACTATTACCGCATGAAGAATATACAAGCAGATACCTCCATGCGTGAAAATATTGCAAAACCCGAAACAACTTTCGGTAATGAGCCATTAAGTAAATAAAACTAGTATTCAACGATTAATATATTTTTCTTGGATGCGAATGGAACTGTTTTTCTCTTGATAATGCTAATATCAATGAAAGTTTATAAATCCGTAACATCTACATCTAGGAAATAATCTGTTTGCATACTCATTAAAAAGACAAGAAATATAACATTAATTATACTGGCCATTAACCACAAAAATAAAGATTATGAAAAAATATTATGCAGAATCTGAGTTGATTATCAATCCCGACGGCTCTATCTTCCACCTTCATATCAAACCTGAACAGTTGGCAAATAAAATAATTCTAGTAGGTGACCCCGGGCGTGTAGCATTAGTAGCTTCTCATTTCGATACTAAAGAATGTGAAATAGAAAGCCGTGAGTTCAAGACCATTACCGGTACTTATAAAGGAAAACGTCTCACCGTAGTTTCCACCGGTATAGGTTGTGACAATATAGACATTGTGATGAATGAATTAGATGCTTTGGCCAATATTGATTTCAATACCCGTTATGAAAAAGACCACTTGCGCCAATTGGAATTAGTACGTATCGGTACATGTGGCGGATTACAGCCTTATACTCCTGTTGGTACCTATGTTTGTTCTGAAAAGTCTATCGGTTTTGACGGACTGCTTAATTTCTACGCCGGACGCAATGAGGTTTGCGATCTGAAATTAGAACAAGCTTTTATAGATTACATGGGGTGGGAAGGTAATGTATGCATCGCCCACCCATACGTTATTGATGCCGACCGGGAATTAATAGACCGCATTGCGCAAAATGATATGGTCCGTGGCGTAACTATCGCCGCAGGAGGTTTTTTTGGTCCGCAAGGACGAGAACTCCGTATCCCATTGGCCGATCCTAAACAGAATGAAAAGATTGAGAAATTTGAATACAATGACTATCGCATCACTAACTTTGAAATGGAAAGTTCCGCCCTTGCCGGATTAGCACGCCTGATGGGACACAAAGCCATGACTGTATGTATGGTGATTGCCAACCGACTAATAAAGGAAGCCAATACCGGCTATAAAAACTCTATTGATGGTTTGATAGAAAAAGTCTTGGAAAGAATATAATTCCCAATTTAGGTGTCTATATAATATGGATAAGATTCACCGGATCATCTATCAATACTTATTCTTATTATCATCCAGAAGAAGATTGGCATAAACAGATTTTTTACAGAATAAGCCAACTCTTTTTACCTAACAGGGGACATCGCTTCATAGAAGACCATTTTTTGTAAAAAAACAACAAGATGTCCCCTCATAAAACAAATAAAAATATGGAAACCAGTTTCAAACAAACAACTAGTAATAAAGTAGAACGTTACCGTCTTTTCCTCCCTCAGTTTGAACTTTTAATATCAGATGAAAAAGAAGAAATAAGTGTTTTGGCCAATACTGCTGCTGCTCTTCGGGAAGCCTTCGGTTTTTTTTGGGTAGGTTTCTATCTGGTTAAAGACGACCAACTTATTTTAGGACCTTTTCAGGGAAGCACCGCCTGTTATCGCATCCATAAAGGAAAGGGAGTATGTGGGACCTCATGGGCAGAAGCCCGAACCTTGATAGTGCCCAATGTAGAACAATTCCCCGGACATATAGCCTGCAGTTCTCTTTCCCGCTCTGAAATTGTTGTTCCTATTCTTGCTAATGGACAAGTAAAGGGAGTATTGGATATTGACAGTAATCTATTAAACTTTTTTGATGAAACAGACCGCCGTTATTTAGAAGAAGTAACAGCCATTGTAGCTAAAACATTATATTATTAACCAAATGAAAATGATAAACCAAGATACAATCTGTGCCATTGCCACCGCCCAGGGAGGAGCCATCGGAATAATTCGTGTATCTGGCCCAAAAGCGATTGAAATAACGTCACGCATATTTACACCCGCCACAGGCAAGCCACTGACAGAACGGGCACCATATACTCTTACTTTCGGAAAGATTTGTTCCCCAAAGCGAAAAATTAATAATACACTTTTCCAACAAACAAGTGAAATTCCGCAAGAAAAAAGTGAAACGTTACAAAAAACTTCGTCAATTACTTCTTCTGCAGAAGAAGTAATTGACGAAGTTTTAATTTCCTTGTTCCGCGCCCCCCATTCTTATACCGGTGAAGACAGTACGGAAATCATGTGTCACGGTTCATCTTATATCCTGCAGCAAGTTATACAACTCCTGATCTATAATGGATGTCGTGCCGCTCTACCAGGTGAATACACCCAACGTGCTTTTCTAAACGGAAAAATGGACTTGAGCCAAGCCGAAGCTGTGGCCGATCTGATAGCCTCATCGTCTGCCTCCACCCATCGCCTAGCCATGAGCCAGATGCGCGGAGGATTTAGTAAAGAACTTTCTAACCTGCGTAACCAATTACTTCATTTCACTTCGTTAATGGAATTAGAACTGGATTTCAGTGATCATGAAGAACTAGAATTCGCCAATCGTGACGAACTGAGCAGTCTAGCTACCCATATCGAACAAGTTATTGCCCGGCTAGCTCATTCTTTCAGTGTAGGAAACGCAATCAAGAATGGCATTCCTGTAGCAATTATCGGAGAAACGAATGCCGGAAAATCTACCTTACTGAATGCGTTGCTGAATGAAGAAAAAGCCATTGTCAGTGATATCCATGGAACAACCCGTGACGTAATAGAGGATACGATCAATTTACAAGGTGTCACATTCCGATTTATTGATACAGCTGGAATCCGTCAAACGAACGATACAATAGAAAATCTAGGGATAGAACGTACTTTCCAAAAGATGGACCAAGCATATGTCATTTTATGGATGATAGACTCTACAGATGCCCAAAGGCGGTTCGAAGAATTAAAAGCCGACATTCTTCCACACTGCGAAGGGAAAAAGATGATTATTTTATTTAATAAGTCAGATCTGTTACTAGCAACACAAAAAGAAGAGTTGTCAGCCATATTTGCTGACATGAAAGTGGAAAAACTATTTATCTCAGCAAAGAAAAGGGAAAATATAACGATCCTGGAAAAGAAGTTAGTACAGGCAGCTGCCTTACCGGAAGTCAACCAAAACGATATTATCATTACAAATGTACGCCATTACGAAGCATTAACACGAGCATTGGATTCTATTCATAGAGTACAGGAAGGATTGCAATTGGAATTATCAGGAGATTTGGTAAGTGAGGATTTAAGACAATGTATCCACGAACTAAGTGAGATTGTTGCAGAAGGAGGTATAACCTCGGAAGAAACATTGCAAAATATATTTCAAAACTTTTGCATCGGCAAATAATTTTTGTATTACAAACATCTACAAAAGACTAAAAAAGTCAATAATCTACAAAGAAATGGCTGATTTGTAGGTGTTTGTTATTTTTTAATCTTTTTTAATATTTGCAGTCGTTTGTTCTTTTTTATCAATCACTAGGCCTAATTTTGTCACTCAGTTGTCACTCAAGTAACACGAGTGACAGAATTTTCGTCACTCGAGTGACAAATCTAAAATTTATAGAATTATTATGGCAAGTGAAAAAGAATCAAATGGCAGGAAAGAATCTGTAAAAATCCGCCAGAGAAAATTGTCAGATGGAACTACCAGTCTCTATCTTGACATTATGCACAATGGTAAAAGAACCCGTGAATTTCTCAAACTGTATCTTAATGAAGAAAAATCAAGAGCTGACAAGGAATATAATCGGCAGATTATGGCACAGGCAGAAATGATTCGTTCTCAAAGACAAATTGAGGTACAGAGCAAACAGTACGAAGTTCTTCACGAATTTAAAACAAACACATATTTTCTACCCTATTATAGAGAAATGTGTGAAGAACGTTTTCGTAAAGATAGCCGAGGTAATTGGGGCAATTGGAGTAGCTGCTTACGACACCTCGAAGCTTATTGTGATGAATCCACGACATTTAAGGAAATCACTCCAGAATGGATAAAGGGATTTAAAACCTTTCTTGATAATGTCGAGAAAGACAATCATAAACATGCTTCTGAAAAAGGCAGCAGATATTATCAAGGGCTTTCACTTAATTCCAAACACTCTTATTTTAACAAACTAAAAGCGTGTATCAACAAAGCTTTTGAGGAAAGGATAATTCCTGTAAATCCATTACGAGGCATAAAAGGATATAAGCAGGATGAAACATGTCGTGTGCATCTCAGTTGGGAAGAAGTCGTTAAACTTGATAAAACCCATTGTATGTATCCATACCTAAAGAACTCATTCCTTTTTTCTTGTTTTACCGGATTACGTAAAATCGACATTGAGCGTTTAACTTGGGGTGATATACAAAAGTTTGACGGCTTTACAAGAATAGTGTTCAAACAAAAGAAGACTGGAGGTCAAGAATATCTAGACATCCCTAAACAAGCCGAGAAATATTTAGGTGAAAAAGGTAAAAAAGACGAACTCGTTTTTAGTGGATTTAAATATGGACCATGGTTACTTCTTGAATTAAGACGTTGGGTGTTATCAGCTGGTATAACCAAGGATATAACATTTCATTGTGCAAGACATACCTTTGCTGTATTAATGTTGAATTTTGGTGCAGACATCTATACTGTTTCGAAATTACTTGGACATAGAGAATTGGCAACTACACAAATATACGCTAAAGTTCTTGATAAGAAAAAGCAAGAAGCACTTTCTCTATTCCCAGAAATGGAAAAGAATCAAGATAAATAGTAATAACGTTTAATCTAATATAATTATGAATAGACAAGAAGTCGCTATATACCTGGCTAAGATCAATATGATGAATAAGCAACTAACTTGTATGCTTGAACTCAATGAAGATGTCAATCGTATAAAATACAAGTTAGAATTAGATAGTTTAACAACTTGGAGAGAAGATATATTAGACTATCTTCAGCATAACAATTGTCACAACATAGTTATGTTCATCAATACGATGTATAGCACTGAATTTCTACAAGATTATGTAAACACATCAGATGACAAACAAGATAAAGTTCTCATTTCACAGATCAACAATCTAATATACACAATTAATCAGTTCAATAATTTTGCTGAGTTGTATAAAAAGAAATATAAGGCTGGAAAATATGAATTGCTAGAAGAAGTCTTTGCTAATGAAGAAGCTGTTGCCCTTTTTAAACGAGCAATCAAAGCCGGTTATATGGATGAGAATTACAAATTGACAGATAAGACGTCAAGAATTCAAAGAAGGGCAATAGCATGGGCAATCGGTCAATTGTTAGGAATCAGACCAAGGATAAGATATATTGTTTTTGAAAAACAATGGAATTGTAAAGACCTTGGGAAAACTGCTATGCCAGAACTCAGGTCGAAAGATATGGATGATATAAAAAAATTATACCCAGAAGTTGACTTTAGTTTACTTACTGCACAGAACGAAAATGCATTTTATACAGTTCCATACGATGAAAACAGAATAGAAGAAATGTATATGAGTCTTATTATGCTTGGATATATAGATATAAAGACCCAATTAAAAGAGTTCCTTAAAATATTCAGTATAGGTGACACAAAAAATAGGATTCCCGTAAATTGGATAGTTGACCAGAAGAGGTTGTCATATTTTATATTGTTAGCTTTTGAGTCGACCAATAAAAATATTTGGGAAAAAGCAAAGAATTGTTTCCTCATCAAAGGACAAATTCCAAATCGTGGAGGACTTAAGAGCGGTATCGGTGCTATAAAAAGTGAAGGCAAAATGGAAACATTAGATCCAGCATTAAAAGCGATATGTGAAAACTTTAACCGCCCATTTACTAAATGATATTATTAACGTGCTTTCATTACAATTATAGTATTGAAAGCACGTTTTTGGTTTCAAATACAATAATTTTTCCAACTTTTAATTATATATGTAAAAAGGGCAAACTGCAATATTGTACCTTTGCAGCAATAAATTGAGGAAAATCTCGATTGGGTTAAATCCAGTCGCTATATAATGTTCAATTTTAATTAAAAGAAAGATGAAATTACAGAAATCATCAATCTCTCTTTTTGTATGAAAAAGAAAGATGGCAGTGGTTCACAGGATGGACTGCTCCTTATGTAGGCAAAGAGGGCCTTTACAAACTTTGCCGAGAATTAAATAGCCAATACATGGCTGAAGTAGTTAACCAAAATAAACGCTATTTGCGTTTTGCTGAAGACTTTATAAATAGTCACAAGTTTCATGATGCTAAGGATGCTAGAAGCAAGAATGAACATGAAAAGAATCTTGGGATTATAAAGGCTTTACTTTTCGGCAATAGGAAAATCGTAGAGAAGTATTTTCCTCTAAAAAACCAAGATGACAAGTCTATCTCCGCGATATTAGATGTTCTTGATAACGATTCTAATGAACCAGCCGTTATTATTAACAAAGAACAAAAAAAAGCTATAGACTTTCAATGCAATTTTGATTACAAAGTTTATGAGAAGATTACAGAGTGTTTTAATGACTGTCATTTATTCATTGGCAATCTAACAACAGATGTTGTAAAAGATTTCTTTTCTTGTAATCTTCAAAATCCAATCAAATCCAATAATAACCGCTGGATTTCTTTGTTCTTTTCGGGTTTGGCACAGTCCAATTACATAACCCCCTATTGGAAGAAAGTCATAGAAAGAAATAGACTTGTACTTCGCCCAATGAAGAGCGGTTATATTACAGCTAATGATTTATATTCTTCACTTAGCCAAACCAACAAGAAGATTTCATCATCGATTGAATTCAAAATATTCAATTACCTTGATCAAATAAGAGAAATAATACGTGCTAGTGAGATACAATAAAGTAATACTTTAAGGTTAGGCTATAGACCGGACTTTAGACTTAAATTGTATTCTCTGTATTATAACAACATCACTTTAATTTTGCCTCTCGTAATCGGTTACATCCCTTTATGAGGGGCAATTTTAATTTATAATAATAGAGAATTATGAAAAAAATAGATTCGATTGTAGCCACTGGCACAAATAAATATAATATGATGTTGGTGCTTGGACACAACAAAAAAATTAACTCTTTCTCAAAAAAGAAAGTATTACAACTCAAGCATTTCCAAAAAGAACTCAATTCTATTCAGAAATTAAAAAGTAGAATAGAAAAATTAGAAGTGAAAGTATTACAAAAAGTAATGGATGTGTCGAACCTATAAACAGGAAACCAATGATTACCAATTATGAAATATTCGATCTTTTGAATAGAATGGATAGAGCCAACGATTTTTTAAAGAACAAAGGAGATATAGAAGAACTTTTGGAAAATCTTACTTTAGTGCAAAATTATTTGGCTCGTTATGAATCTTTAGGTTCGTTAATTAAAGACTTAAAAAAAATTGAAGACCTAATATATGTTACCAAAGAGTTATTTACAATAGAAGATGCAGCGAAGTACATGGGCGTTTCTGTTCATCACATATATAAATTAACAAGCAACCACGAAATATCAGTATATAAGCCTAGTGGAAAATTAATTTATATTTCCAGGAAAGAATTGCATAAATGGATGACGAAAAACTTAATATTATCAGACGATGAAATAAGAGAAATGGCAAAAGAACAATTAGGCAAACTGGTTGATAAAAAAATGAATAAGAAACAGAAGTGATATGGAAAAGATTAGAGAAAAAGATCCACGAGTAGAGAATCATGAGCTTGAACTTTCCAAGATTCTCAGTGATGCTCTCATAAAAGCAACAGATACCTATTCGCTTCCTCCACAGATTATATGGATAGACAACTCCACTATAGCCACATTCGGAAACTTCAGTGCTTCGACCGGCAAAGCCAAGAGCAAAAAAACTTTTAACTTGACAGCTCTTGTTGCCGCATCGTTGGCAAACAAACAGGTTCTCCAGTATCGTGCCAAACTACCAGAGGGAAAAAGGAGAATCCTTTATGTAGATACGGAACAAAGCCGTTACCATTGCCGTAATGTACTTGACCGCATTCTCCGATTGGCAGGGCTTCCGTCAACAGTGGACAATGAGAACCTGGACTTCATCGGACTACGTGAATACAGCCCAAGTCTGCGCATAAAAATCATAGACTACGCACTCAGTCACAACAAAGGATACGGGCTTGTCATCATCGACGGTATTAGGGATTTGATGCTTGACATCAATAATGCCGGGGAATCTGTGGAAGTGATAAACAAACTGATGCAGTGGTCAAGTATCTATGACCTCCACATCCATTGTGTGTTGCACTTGAACAAGGGTGACGACAATGTACGTGGTCACATAGGTACTGAACTTAACAACAAGGCAGAAACTGTGCTTGTCATCAGCAAAAGCAGTCAGGACAATAACATCAGTGAAGTACGTTCCATGCATATCCGTGATAAGGATTTCTCCCCGTTTGCATTCCGCATCGATGAGAACGGTTTGCCCGAGGAAGTCTGCGACTATTCTTTTGACCAACATGTGCCAAAGAAAATCAAGAACAGTTATATCGACTTGACGGAGGCACAACATCGTGCAGCATTGGAATACGCTTTTGGCGGAAGACCGATTAAGGGATTCGACAATATGATAGAAGCTCTCATCAAAGGATATGCCGCCATCGGCTTTGAGAGAAAGCGTAGCATCACCATCCAATTGCTCCAGTATTTGCAAGAAGAACTGAAGCTGATTGTAAAACAGGGAAAATGTTACCACTACGAGACCGTACCCATGGATAAAGGACTGTTTGAGAACGAGGATTAGGTACATCTGTTTTTGGTTCAAAAAAAGGTTTAGTTTAGTCCAGTCTATATATAATATAAACGAATAAACTGTTTTTCACATGAACATAGAACAAGCAAAAGAACTCAACCTGAAGGACTTTCTTGAAGAACTCGGATACAAGCCTGTGCGCGTCAAGCACAACAGTGCTTGGTATCTCTCGCCTTTCAGGGATGAGAACATCGCATCATTCAAGGTCAACATGAAACGGAACGAATGGTTTGACTATGGTAGAGACGAAGGAGGCGGCATCATCAAACTGGCCAAATTGCTCTACAACACTAACAATATCTCAGAAGTCCTGCGTCGCATTGAGGACAAAGCTCCTGCATGTGCAAGAGTTACGCTTACCGACAGATCATCGCAGAGAGAGACCGTTCCATATAGCAGAGTCGAGATTATACCTCTGTCAAGCAATGCCCTGTTGTCCTACCTCATTTCACGGAGCATCGATTTTAATACCGCCCGGAATGAGTGTGTGGAAATCCATTATGTACTCTACAACAAACCCTATTATTCCATCGGCTTCGCCAATATCTCAGGCGGCTATGAAATACGCAATCCCTACTTCAAGGGGTGCATGGGCGAAAAGAACATTTCAAGAATAGCCGGAGGAACAAATGGCTGGCTGAAAGCCTGCTGTATCTTTGAGGGGTTCATGGATTATCTTTCCTATCTCACCTTGTTGAAGAGGAACTGCTTCAGCATCTGCATCCGTCACCCTACCGACTATATCATACTCAACTCCGTAAACAACATCAAGAAGGTGCAGCCCATACTGGACGAATACGATCATATCCATTGCTACCTCGACAACGACAATGCCGGAAAGGTGGCAACAGAATACATCATCGGCATACAACAGGCAAAGGCCATAGATGAGTCATACCGATATAATGGCTGTAAGGATTTGAATGATTATTTGAGGGGAAAACAGTTGCTGAAATAGCACTTTCATTGATTTAAAGTAAAAAATGACCTGAAGATTCAAATAAAATAGCGCAGAAATACTACAATTAGAAATATTTGTAGTACATTTGCGCTGTTATGAGACAATATCAAGACATAGAGTCAATCATCAAAGCGCATGGAGGATTTATCAGTAAAGGAGAACTGACAAGTGTGCAATATCACCGTCTGCTTTCAGAACTTGACAAGGGAAGCATTGTTCGTGTTCGCAAAGGGGTGTATGCCTTGCAGGATGCCTTATTGAACACCATGTATGATATGGGTAAGATTGTGCCTGACGGGGTGCTCTGCACCTTTTCTGCCTGGTCGCATTATAATCTTACCACACAGATACCGCAAGAAATCTGTATTGCGATACGTCGTGGAAGACGTATCGTTCTTCCCGACTATCCGCCCATCAAGCTATATCATCAAAGTGAAGATCAATTGAACATAGGTCGCACAAAGGAGGATATAGCCGGATATCAGGTGGAAATCTTCGATATAGAACGCTGTGTCTGCGATGCCGTCAAATACAGAAACAAGATTGGTATTGATGTCTGTTCAGAGATACTGAAGAACTATTTGAGTCGCAAGGGGGTCAATCTCAGCCGTCTGTCTGATTATGCAAAGGCACTGAGAATAGAAACCATATTACATAAATATCTTGAAATAGCTTTATGAAAAATATAACAGATACCGGCAAATCCATAAAGACTAAGTTATGGAACATTGCCGTTGCCAACAAAAGAGACAAGAATGACAACCAGATATACCAGTTGCTGGCTATCCGATACGTTCAGGAACGCTTGCTCTATCGCCTGAGCATAAGCCGCTACCGTGAGAAGTTCTGCTTGAAAGGCGGTGCTTTGCTTTATGCATACGACCGTTTGGACTCCCGACCGACAGTGGATATTGATTTTCTTGGTAAGAACATCAGTCGGGACATCGATGTCCTAAAGGGCGTCTTTACAGAGATAACTGCCATGGATTTTCCCGATGACGGAATCACGTTCGACACTGACAAGATAACGGCTGAGGAGATTACCGTCAACAAGGAATATCATGGTGTCCGTCTTACCCTTGTTGCTCGTATAGACACAATGGTACAATCCGTTTCGATGGATGTAGGTTTCGGTGATGTCATTACACCGGCTCCTCAGAATATCGACTATCCCATTCTGATACAAGGATTACCTGTTCCCTCCATCTATGCCTATTCGTTAGAGACAGTCGTGGCAGAGAAATTTGAAGCCATGATCACACTTGCGGCAGACAACAGCCGTATGAAGGACTTCTTCGATGTGTACCGCATCCTGAAGTTCCATCAGCTGGACTTGGACATGTTAAGACAGGCCATAGAAGCCACCTTTGCCAACCGTAACACCCAATTGGAAGAAAATCATCTGCTGTTCCGCGATGAATTTGCTAATGACGACCGCAGAAACTCCTATTGGAAAGCCTTCCTCAAAAGAATCAAATGGAAGGAGGAGTTGGACTTCAAAGATGTCTGGAAGTACATTACTGACAACCTGAAACCATACTACGACAATATGTTACCTGAAGCATAAGGTAGCCCCGATACAGGGTAAATACATAAAATTCACATTTAATCCCCGATTCTTGCAGAAAACATGCAAAAATCGGGGATTATTTTGTTGTTTTTGAATTTTTCTTCCCTAAACAACCCGTTATCCTATCTCTTTCATCCCAAAACACAGAAATACATTCTTTCGAGTATGAAATAAGAGTATGATTTATCGCCTATTTATAAATGCGGTTAAAATCAGACTGATTTATTTCGGATTATTTTCTCATGCACGATTTTCATTATTCCTTTGCTGCGAAATCAAAATCAAGCAACACCAAAAACAGATTTAATTATGAGTCCATTCGCAATTTTCGCCATCGTGCTTACAATAGGCTATATCTTCTATTTTGGCATTGTCATAGCCCACGACCTCTATGGAAAGAAAGGTCAGGAAAACACCAATGAGGAACACTTTGATGTCTCCTCGATGCAGGACACTGAGGAATCCACTCAGGTAGATGAAGACGGTGACAGTTTCCGCATAGGCAATGAAAGCACGTCTGATGACAGTCCAAAAACAAAGATAAATCAGACTGATAATAATCAGACTACAACAGACAATCCGCCAGAGGAAGAACCGAAAGAGTCCATAGTGGCAAAGAAGATTGTTCATCTGGAAGAAAACATGGAAGAGACAATGCCCGGAAGTTCATACGCCATGGGCCAGTCCGAACTCCACAAGGCTCTCCTCAGCGGTGAGGTGTCCAGAGCAAACGGTATAGAAATCAAGAAAGTGATTGTAAAAGACAAGATGTAGGGTGAATTCATATATGGTAAAAAGATTGTGTCTATTCGGTTTGTATTCTCTTGCCTGTATGTCCGCATCCGCCAAATGTGGCGGTGTGGACTACAGCTGGGGTGCCGATGCCCTTGCCCTCATGCACGACTATGTGGTGACCCTCATGCTCTATGTGCTCTATCTCATTTACGCCATAGCCGCCATCGTGGTCATCTACGCCAGTCTGCAAATCTACATCAAGATGAACCTCCGTGAGGAAGGTATCATCAAGGAACTCATGATGCTGGTCGGTGCCATCCTTTTCATCATCGGTGCCTCCATCGTCTTCCCGGCCTTCTTCGGCTATCAGACATAGCAACATAAAGACTCAACTGCAGAAGAGTACCATTTGACTAACTAAAAAAATCATTGAAATGCTGAAAAAAGTAAAGAACTGTTTGAGACGCCTTGCGTCAAGCGAGCGTATGAAGATGCTCGCCTTCATGCTGTTGGTAGGAACCACAGTAACTTTTGCACAGAGTGCTGCGGGTGATTATTCACAGGGTACAACAGCCCTCACCACCGTAACGGAAGAAATCGCCAAGTACGTCCCGTATGTCGTGAAGCTTTGTTATGCCATTGCCGGTGTAGTTGCGGTGGTCGGTGCAATCAGTGTGTATATCAAGATGAACAACGAGGAACAGGATGTCAAGAAGTCTATCATGATGATTGTCGGAGCCTGTATCTTCCTTGTGGCAGCAGCCCAGGCATTGCCGTTGTTCTTCGGTGTCGGAGGTAACTGATAACCGATGGCAACAGAGAAACGACAAGAAGACCGCTATACTGAATACCCCCTGTTCAAAGGGCTTCAGAAACCACTTGAGTTCATGGGTATTCAGGGGCGGTACATCTATTGGGCGGCAGGTGCTGTTGGTGGAGCCATTGTCGGTTTCATCCTTGCTTACTGCCTGATAGGTTTTCTTGCTGGCCTGATTACGCTTGTTGTCACCCTCGGCGGCGGTGCAGCCTTAGTTTTCCTCAAGCAAAGGAAGGGGCTTCACACCAAGAAGGAAGACAAAGGCGTGTTCATCTATGCGTATTCAAAGAAAATGTAAAACCATGTCTATCTGAAAGAAGATCACATGAACATCGTCAGAAAACAAAACAAGTGAACCGGCAGGCTCAGTTCTCAGGCATCAGCGGCATACAACCGTTGATGCCGTGAGGACCGGGCCTGTCATATAAAGAACCGTTATGCAGAATATCTATCTACTACTTGTCATCCTCCTGATGGGCATTTCCTGTAAGAAGCAGAAACCTCAGAATCAACCGCTGGCAGCACAGGAGACAGCCGTCAAGGTACGCGACCATTGGAAAGAGGCGGAAAAGCCTATTCACATAGAAGTGGAAGGAGTTCACTCAAACAGTTCGTTCCAGTCCGCAACATTTTCGGTATGTACGGACATGACTGGCAACTGTGTTCCATGCCGTATAAAGGGAAACAGATTGCAGGCTGATGGAAAAGGACTTTCCAGTGAAGACACCACCGTTTCTGTCCGTCTTTGTTTTCCCTACCGTAAAGACCTTTCATCCGAAGACACGTTGCATCTGAAGCAACCTTTCGGTGAACGACTTTACGGCATTGAGCAGTCACGCACCATCGGGGAATACATTCGCGTAGGTATGAAATTGCATAGTTCACTTTCCATGCTCCGAATCAACATCGAAAGTGAACACCTTTCCGACATGTTGGATGAACTCTGGATTTATGGCGAAAGTCTTATCTCCGAAGCAGATTACCTGCCCTATCATGGCAAATGGTTGAACAGAAAAGAAAACGGCATCCTGACAACGGAATCAGATGATTGTCTGCTGAACAACGGACGCAACCATGATTTTCATCTCGTACCCACGGGAAAGCAGACTCCCATCACACTCTTTGCGAAGGTGAACAAGCGTGACCATGCCTTGAAGACCACCTTACCGCCACTACAGGCAGGAAGCCTGATACAGCTGAACCTCAAAGTCGGCAAAGGCGGTCAGCTACACGTAGAAAGCAGTTGGGTGGAATCCGTACGAACCTTATCCGTTCCCTTCACGACAAAAGCTGATAGCGTAAGAATAGGCTGTTATTTACAGTATGACGGAACTATCAGTATGAAGAAAGACAGCCTTTCCATTGGCATAGTCATAGAAACCAACGGCAGACATGGCAAGGCTGTGGCTTTAGAGGATGTAGAAGGGATATATACATTCGGGAACAGAACCTTGTCAAGCGGCAAAGTTTTCTTGACCATTGACGGCAAGCGTACAGAAGGTATCGTAAATCCTACACACGAAAATGCGGCAGATGAAGATGAAAGAATCATTTTCAAACCCGAAATGCCTTATCCCGACAATTGCGCATTGGGATATACAAATGGAGAGATATTGACGGAGAGACTTGTCGGACATTCTGATAACAACAGTCTGGCAGATGCTATTAGTCAGGCACACACAGGACTGTTCAAACCATCCAAACAGATGCTTTCTGTCCTTTCACGCCATAAGGGAAGCTATATCCCCTCACTTGGTGAAATAGTTCATCTGTATTATCTGTTACAGCCTTACAGCGAAGTGAAGATGCCTGACAGTCTGATTCCGTTGCAGGGAGAATACCTTACCTCCAGTGAATCTTCTGGAAACTCTTTCTATATGATGGATATGCAGGAAGGTATCATCAACGGAAGTGCTTCCAAATCCTATTCCAAAGGTCGTATCAGACTGTTTTATCTGTTCTGACACTCAAAACTAATCTTATAACCCCATAAAATTGCAAGATGACGTTATATGTAATACTCTTTTTCATCGCCTTGCTGATTGGAATGGCAGTATCGGTTGCAGCATTCGGCACAGGAGGCAAGCGAAAGAAAATCTTTCAGGATATCTATTTCTCCGTGGAAGATACCGACGGTGTGGGTGTCCTCTATACAAAAACAGGCGAATATTCTGCCATTCTGAAGATGGACAATCCTGTACAGAAGTATTCTGCCAATGCCGACAGCTATTATGAGTTCTCCCATCTGTTCAATGCCATAGCACAGACATTGGGCGAAGGATATGCCCTGCACAAGCAGGACATCTTTACTCGTATGCGTTTTGACGTGGAGGATTCGGACAATCGTGAGTTCCTGTCATCCGCCTATTTCGGATATTTCAAAGGTCGCCACTATACGGATAGCGTTACTTATCTGACTGTAACACAGGAATCCAAAGGAAGCCGTCTGTTCTCCTTTGACAACAAGAAATGGAGAGATTTCCTTGTCAAGATACGCAAGGTACAGGACCAGTTGAAGGATGCAGGTGTCAGTGCCAGTTTCCTCACCAAAGAGGAAGCCGCTGATTATGTTGACCGCTATTTTGCGGTGAATTTCCGTGACAAGACCATATCCATGAGCAATTTCAAGGTCGATGAAGAATGTATCGGCATGGGAAACAAGAAGTGCAAGGTCTATTCCCTTGTGGATGTGGATTGCGCCAATCTGCCCTGTCTCGTGCGACCTTTCACGAACATTGAGGTGAACAATACCAGTATGCCCGTTGACCTACTCTCACTGATAGACAGCATACCGGCTGCTGAGACTGTCATCTACAATCAGATGATATTCATGCCGAACCAGAAACGGGAAATGTCCCTGTTGGAGAAAAAGAAGAACCGTCATTCTTCCATACCTAACCCATCCAACCAAATGGCTGTGGAGGACATCAAACGTGTGCAGGAAGTCATTGCCCGTGAAAGCAAGCAGTTGGTCTATACGCACTACAACCTGATTGTGTGCTGTGATAAGGATACCGACCTTCAGAAACCAACCAACTATCTGGAGAACAGTTTCGGCAGAATGGGTATCCACATTTCCAAACGTGCCTACAACCAGCTTGAACTGTTTGTCAACTCATTCCCAGGAAACTGTTACGGCATGAATCCCGAATATGACCGTTTCCTCACGTTGAGCGATGCCGCTACTTGCCTGATGTACAAGGAGCGCATCCAGCACAGTGAAGAGACACCGCTGAAAATCTATTATACAGACCGTCAGGGCGTGCCTGTAGCCATAGACATCAGCGGTAAGGAAGGCAAGAACAAGATTACGGACAACAGCAATTTCTTCTGCCTTGGTCCATCTGGTAGCGGAAAGAGTTTTCACATGAACTCTGTTGTCAGACAACTGCATGAACAGCATACGGATGTGGTCATGGTAGATACAGGTAACTCCTATGAAGGACTTTGTGAATATCTCTGTGGCAAGTACATCAGCTATACGGAAGAACGCCCCATCACCATGAATCCGTTCCGTATCAACAAGGAAGAGCTGAACGTGGAAAAGGTCGGGTTCCTGAAGAACCTGATACTGCTCATATGGAAAGGCTCACAAGGGACTGTCACCAAGACGGAGGAAAGACTGATTGAGCAAGTCATCACTGAATATTATGATGTTTTCTTCAACGGTTTCAACGGCTTCACTCCTCCACAGCGTGAAGATTTGCGTAAGAGCCTAACCATTGATGACCGTAACAACAAGGAAAAGGCGAATGAGTCACAGAGTGACAAAGCTATGCGCATTGAAAAGGAAATAGATGAGATTGAACGAAGACGCAAGGAACTGAAAGTAGAAACGCTTTCGTTCAACAGTTTCTATGAATATGCCATGCAACGTGTCCCTGACATCTGTCACGAGAACCATATAGACAATATTGACTATTCGACCTTTCGCTATATGATGAAGGACTTCTATAGAGGCGGCAACCATGACAAGACACTCAATGAAGACTTGGACAGTAGCCTCTTTGACGAAACCTTCATTGTATTTGAAATTGACTCCATCAAGGATGATCCCTTGCTGTTCCCGTTGGTCACCCTCATCATCATGGACGTGTTCCTGCAGAAGATGCGTATCAAGAAAAACCGTAAGGTGCTGGTCATTGAAGAGGCGTGGAAAGCCATCGCTTCACCATTGATGGCAGAATATATCAAATACCTCTACAAGACAGCCCGTAAATTCTGGGCATCTGTCGGTGTTGTGACACAGGAGATACAGGACATCATCGGCAGTGAAATCGTCAAAGAGGCCATCATCAACAACTCCGATGTGGTGATGCTGCTTGACCAGAGCAAGTTCCGTGAACGATTCGATGGAATCAAGAGCATTCTTGGCTTGACGGATGTGGACTGCAAGAAGATATTTACCGTAAACCGTCTGGAGAATAAGGAAGGACGCAGCTTCTTCCGTGAAGTGTTCATCCGTCGCGGTCAGGTCAGCGGAGTCTATGGTGTGGAAGAGCCGAGGGAATGCTATATGACCTATACAACGGAACGTGTCGAAAAGGAAGCCCTCAAGCTTTACAAGTCAGAATTGGGATGTAACCATCAGCAGGCCATTGAAGCCTATTGTCGTGATTGGAAACTGTCAGGTATCGACAAGTCATTGCCGTTTGCCCAAAAGGTCAATCAGACAGGACATGTACTCAATTTGAAACCCAAAGAAAACCCATAAGCGTAGGATTATGAAGAAAATTAATCTGTCTACACCCATCATGTTGGTTCTTGAAGAAAACTATATCCACAAGACCATCTGCAAGCACTTGATGAATCAGGGCATTTGCAGCGTGAAAGAACTTTGTATGCTTAACATGGAAAGTTTGCAAGGATTCAAGGGTATTAAAGTCAAGAGTATCGCAACAATCAAGTCTGTTATTGCAGAATACGGACTTCATTTAGGAATGGACGAAAAAGAATTGGCTGAATATGCCATGGATATGCCATCTTTCCAATTCCCTAAAAAAGCGAATAATCTTCCCAAGATTGACTGGGAACAACGGCGCTATGAGATTGCCAAGAGTGTATATACAGCACTAATTAAAGAAACTTTGACAAAGGTTATTTCCACAGATGAAACAGCCCATGCATCGGTCATGTATGCAGACTGTCTGGTATTGCAACTTCAAATTAATCAATTGGAAAGAAAGAGAAGATGAAAAGAATACTGCTCATATTTTCGGTTATCTGTTCTGTCCTGGTTACAGCCAAGGCACAGGTCAGTGTGAACTACGACCAGAAGACGGTCGCAGCCATGGCCGGTGCATACGCTACCGAGACAGCAGCTGAAGCCTATTACGATGAGCAGGTGAAAGCCATTTTGAAACATTACAATGCGGCAGAAGTGGCAGCTGCAGGAATTTTCACGTCAAAGTTCCTTGACCGTAAGGCTCTGACGGAATTGGGGATATGGAGCAGCAGTACTGAAAACTACTACTATCGCCGTATCTACAACCTTGTCAGTGCCAAGATTATGCCTAAGATATGGACCGTAGCAGGCCTTATGCTTGAAAGTCCGCATACCGCACTCTATTGGGGCAGTTATCTGATGAAGATTTGCACTGAAGTGAAAAGCCTCTGTATGCAGTTCGAGTCCGTTGTCACCAATGGAAGGCTGTCGTTTGCGGACATCGCTTTCCTTGAAATGAATCCGTCCATCGCTCCGCTTTTCAGATTGTCGAAATCAGGAGGCATTGACTGGGAAACACTGATTGATGACCTTACGGACATACCGAACAACTTCACCAGGGAGAACCTGATGGCAGACATCGACTACCTGTATAATATGGGGGTCGGACTGGCTACGGCAGGAACGGAGAATTTCATGAACACACTGATGAGCGGCAGCAGTTTCAACGAACTGTTCCAAGGAAATACAACAGCCATCATCAATACCATTGAAGGTTCCTATCATCTGTATGAACAATTGGACCGTTCTGTCGGCAACACCCTCCTGCAGATGATTGGCGGTAAGGAAAACGTGGCCGGACTGTTTGACATGTCAAACTATAATCTCACCTCGTGGGTGACAGACTATCTCAATGAGACAATGGGAAGGTATTATACCCAACGATGGTACATCGCCAGACGTGACCAAGGTTCGGAAGTGCTCTGTGACTATTATCCTCCGACAGACGACAACAGTGTCATCAATGGCGGTGAATGGACACGATTCAACACTTCCGATCCGAGTTTTTATCCCAATTCGTCACAGACGGAGCAGATTCTCCGAAATTCGGAGAACTACGCCGGATGGTCACGGGAAAAAGTCAACCAACTGAACAGGCAGAATGACGGATATACCTATAATATCAGCTATTCACGATATGCCTATGTCATCAGCAAGAAGAACAAGCAGGTCAAGAAATCATACGCATATTCCATCCGTGTGACAAAGAACTGGAACCATGTGGAAGAGGTCTATGAAGATGTCTTCGACTCCTATTCCATGGACTTGAACACCTTCAAGAGCGTACTGCAAGCACGTCTGACGGAGTTCAACGAAAACGAAGACGGCTATGTCTATTATATCGGCAGTGATTCCAAACAGTACTATCAGGCAACGGATGAAACCAAGCTGAAGGGGTGTGAGAGTGTCATTGTTAGTGTGACATGCAGTGACGGTGTAACACTTATCACAGGCTCTACACAATACAAATGCCGTACATGTGGAGGTAGTCTGAATGCCCATTCCAAGGAATGTGTCATGCATACAACCCTGACAGAAAACGAGCTTGACCTCTCGGAATTGGATGAGTTGGAACAGGAATACAAACAGCAGATAGCTCTTCTTCAAAGCCAGATACAACAGTTGGAAGAGAAAAATGCCTCGCTAATTAAGCAGATAGCAAGTGCAACCATAGAGGAAGCTGCGGTTCTCAGACAACAATACAATGCCAATAAGAACCGCATCACCGAACTGGAAAAGGAACTGTCCGACTGGCAGAAGAAGCTGGAAAACCTGACCGAAGCAAGAGCTGAAGCGGAAAGTGAGAATACCACACAGACGGATGACTATTATCGTATTCCTGCCATCATGCAGGACTGCAAGACCGCCTACAATCTCACCTGGAACGGTGAAGGATGGTGGTCGGGATATACCTATTACAGGGAGGCGACAGTACCGAACATCAACGGAGTCATCACCTTCAAGGCAACCATTTCGATAGCACGCAAGCCGAAATATTTTCTCGGTATCAAGATACACCGTGCCATCATGCAGATAAGTTGGGAGTTGACGGCAGACTATACAGATACCGAAGTCGTTGACATCATTTCTCTCGATATCGATATGAGCGAACAGGAAAAGACCCGTTTCGTCAACGAACGGCTTTCAGAGATAGCCCGACAATATCCCACTTGTCAGCTCAGTACGGAATATGTACGTAATGAACCTCCGGAAACGGACAACAGCGAAGACACCTATCATCTGTTGTGGTCATCCGACCGACTGGCCATCGCACGAGGCATTGATGTAAGGCTGACAAAGATATATGCCGACCTGATTTCATTGGAGAAAATGATGCATTACAAACTGTCCATCATCGATGTATTGAAGGATATTGGACCCCATATCAATGAAGACCAAGGACGACGGTTGACATTGGTGGAACAATGCAGGAGAAGATGGCTGCGTGGAGCGGCAAACAGCCTGCACGCTATCGGATATAACAGAAAATATGAGGAGGACATTGATGATGAATAGACCATTTTCCATATTGATACTGCTTTTGTTTATGATGGTGCCTCAAATGACGAAAGCTCAATGGGCTTTTGACTTCGTTTCCGTGGAAGCATACATCAATGACCACAAGAAACAGCGGAGTCTGTTACTGGCCCGTTCCACATTGGAGCTTAGTAACCAGTTGCTGCACGAATACAGCAGTGATGCCACCGTAGAATACAAGACCTTGAATGTAGATTTGGACAAATACACAAGGGCGTTCGATGTGTTAGATGTGCTCTACCAGTCCTTGCGTACCAGTCTGAATGTCTATTCCACCTACAATACGGTGAGTGACAGGATAACTGACTACAAGAATTTGCTGGAGGACTATAGAGAAAAAGTACTTGAAAGGAACAAGATAGCCGTTTCAGATACGATAATCATCAGTGTCAATTTGCGGTGCATACAGAAGATAGCCGATGAAGGACAGCATCTTTATCGTTCGGTCAGTGACCTTGTACTGTATGCGACAGGTGCAGCTGCCTGTTCGACCTCCGACCTGCTTCTGGTATTGGAAAGCATCAACACGTCATTGGACAACATCGAGAGACATCTGAACCGCTCCTACTTCGAGACATGGAGGTATATCCAACTCCGAATGGGATATTGGAAAGAGGCTGTCTATCGGACAAAGACGAAGCGGCAACTGATTGATGATGCTTTCGGCAGATGGAGGGAAGCGGGACTGAATCCCGGCAATAGAGAATGATTTTTAAATAACGGAATATGAAAGAAAATTTGAAGTTGAAAAAAGCATTTGGACATCTCAGAGGAATGGCGGCAGCATTTGTCCTGTCATGTTCATCGGGCATGATGGGGCAAAGCGTGAGCTATAACCATGATGCCGCCAAAATGAACCAGATAACCGTCATGGAAATCGGTTCGGGTGGTCTGACACCATCCATCTATTACGATGTGCTTCACCGTAACTACTCCAAAAGTGCGGCAAGGAAAAACAAACTGTCATTCCGCACATTGGCAGGCATCAACCTGTATAATCAGGTCGATGAAGCGGAGGCATTGGATTCCGCTCTTACCAAACGTGCAGAAATAGAAGCATTGAATGTAGCTGACCGAAGCGGTGGTGCGCTTGACCTTGCATGGGTGGCAGAAGACGGCAAACTCACTGCCAAGATGGAGGATTTCGAGCGGAACATCAACCGGATATTACAGGCAGGCGGTACTGCCAACGAGCAAAGCCATTGGAAAGAGCACTACAACATGTACCAATGCGCAATCAAGGCGACACAGGAAGCCTACATGCCGAATGCACAGCGGAAAAAGGAATACCTGCGCATCTATGCGGATGTGGCAAAGAAAAACGAAGACCTCATACACTACATCGTCAGGCTATCCAATGCCGAAAGGACATCCGAACTGCTGAACGCCACGTATGAACGTCCTGACAGCAAGACGCATATCATCCGTGCGGCAATGAACCGATGGAGGGAAGCCGGATGGAAAACGGCAGGTGCGAATGAATAGACTATAAACGAAACAACATATATCCGACTATGGCAGACAATATCCTTTCCGATTTCGGAATCAACATTCTGGAAGAAGAGATTGACGACGTGATATTCCAGACGAACGAGTTCCTTTGTGATGCGACATTCACAGGTACACAAGGACCTTTCTGGTGGATCCTGCAGATGTGTATGGCATTGGCAGCTCTCTTCTCACTCATCGTGGCGGCTAACATGGCTTACAAGATGATGGTGAAGCACGAACCGCTTGACGTGATGAAACTGTTCAAGCCGCTTGTCATATCCCTGATTATGACATGGTGGTACCCGCCTGCAGATACAGGCATGAACAACAGCGGCAACAGCTGGTGCGTACTGGACTTCCTTTCCTATATCCCCAACGCCATCGGCTCCTATACGCATGACCTCTATCAGGCGGAAGCGGCGCAAATTGGTGACAAGTTCCAGGAAGTGCAGGAACTTATCTATGTACGTGACACCTTATATACTAGCCTTCAGGCAAAGGCGGATGTGGCACATTCGGGTACGAGTGACCCCAATCTGATTGAGTCAACTATGGAACAGACGGGAGTCGATGAGGTGACACAGATGGAAACGGATGCTTCAAGGCTATGGTTCACCTCCCTTGTCAGCGGTGTCACTGTCTGTATCGACAAGATTGTCATGGTGATTGCACTCATTGTATTCCGCATAGGCTGGTGGGCAACCATCTATTGCCAGCAGATACTCTTGGGTATGCTGACCATTTTCGGGCCGATACAATGGGCATTCTCCCTGCTTCCGAAATGGGAAGGTGCATGGGCAAAGTGGATGATACGCTATCTGACCGTTCATTTTTATGGAGCGATGCTGTACTTCGTCGGTTTCTATGTCCTCCTGCTCTTCGATATCGTATTATGCATACAGGTGGAGAATCTGACTGCCATCACGCAAAGCGAAACGACTATGGCAGCATATCTTCAGAACTCATTCTTCTCTGCCGGTTATCTGATGGCGGCAAGCATTGTGGCTCTCAAATGCCTGAACCTTGTACCTGACTTGGCGGCATGGATGATTCCTGAGGGTGACACGGCTTTCTCTACCCGTAATTTCGGTGAGGGTGTGGCACAGCAAGCCAAGGCATCCACTACAGGAGCCATTTCAAGCATGATGAGATAGACAATAATATATAGGTAATAAGAACAGTAAATTATGGTAATCAAGAATCTTGAAAACAAAATCAAGCTGGTAACAATCATCTGCAGCTGCTTCCTGGTCGGCTGCATCCTTATCAGCATCTCCAGCATCTGGACGGCACGGGGCATGGTGTCGGATGCACAACAGAAGGTGTATGTACTGGACGGGAACGTACCCATACTGGTACAGCGTACCACCATGGAAGAGACCTTGGATGTGGAAGCAAAGAGCCACATCGAAATGTTCCACCATTTCTTCTTCACGCTTGCTCCTGATGACAAGTACATCAAATATACGATGGAGAAAGCCATGTATCTGGTGGACGAGACGGGTTTGGCACAGTACAATACCTTGAAGGAAAAAGGCTTCTATTCCAACATCATGGGTACAAGTGCGGTCTTCTCCATCTTCTGCGACAGCATCAACTTCAATGAGGAAAAGATGGAGTTCACCTACTATGGCCGTCAGCGTATCGAGAGACGCACAAGCATCCTGACACGTGAACTGGTGACAGGCGGAAAACTCAAGCGTGTACCGAGGACGGAGAACAATCCCCATGGACTCCTAATCGTGAACTGGAGAACATTGCTCAACAAGGATATAGAGCAGAAGACAAAATCCACCTACTAATCTTCGACGCTATGGGATGGAAGAAACTCATTTTCGGCGAAAAGATGCCGGACAAGGATGATCCGAAGTACAGAAAACAGTATGAGAAGGAAGTGGATGCAGGCAGAAGGACGGCAAGACTGTTGGGTATTGACAAGGCGGCAGCCTCTGTACAGCGGTTCGCCATCAGGTTTCCGAGGTTCTTCCTGGTATTGGTGTTTGGTGTCGTTATTTTCTGCCTGGGCTATAACATTTACCGCATAGCAACGGTAGCCAATATGCCCAGAGAAATGACTACCGCAACAGAGAGACAGGAAGGGCTGCTGAAGAAACGGCATGTGGAAAGAATGGATACGATAACAGTGAAACATATTAATTCCGATAATGATGATAACAGACAAGATTAACTTCAGACAGCCGAAGTACATGCTTCCGCTGATTATCTATTTACCGCTGTTGGGTGCAGGATACTTCATTTTCGACCTGTTCGACACGGAACTGGCAGAGGTTCCCACCCAAATGCAGACGACAGAGTACCTGAATCCCGAACTGCCCGAAGCCCAAATCAGGAATGACGGCATCGGAGGAAGGTATGAGAGTATGGTAAAATCCTACGGACGGATTCAGGATTACAGTGCGGTAGAAAATATTGAACGTGATGACAACAATGAGAACAAGGAAAACTACGACTCCAAGTATTCCGAAGATGACATTGCCCTGCTTGATGCAGAAGCGGCACAAAGGACGGAAGAGCTGGAAAGGCTACGTGAGATGCAGGAACGCCTGCGCCAAAGTGCGGACAAGGGCGAAAGTATGAAAGACTCTGCCATGGTTACTCCATTGACGGAGGAAGAACGGATAACATTAGGCAAGGTACGGGAAAAGGAAGCCCTTGCTGCACTTGACAAGGCTCTGGCCGAAGCCCGTCTGCAAGGCAGGAAAGGACTGGAGAATGTCAATGAGTCAGCCAAAGACCTTGCCCTGAAGGATTCGGCGACAACAGGTTCCGTCATCAAGGGGAAAGTGGAAATCAATGAAAGGAGTGTTTCGTCGTTGGATGAGAACGATGAATCACAGACTGTAACCAAGATGAAACGGCCGTCATCATCCTACTTCAATACTTTGGCGGAGAATGAGCCTGAGCCGAAGCTGATAAAGGCAATCATCGACGAGGACATCAAGGCGGTGGACGGTTCGAGGGTCAGGTTGCGTCTGCTAGACGATGTGGAAATCAATGACATCATAGTACCGCAAGGAGCATATCTGTATGCCACCATGAGTGGTTTCGGGAGCCAGCGTGTCAAGGGAAGCATCAAGAGCGTTCTTGTCGGGGACGAACTGGTAAAGGTGAATCTCTCCTTGTATGACACGGACGGTCTGGAAGGATTGTACGTACCCAGCAGCCAGTTCCGTGAAACTACCAAGGATGTGGCTAGTGGTGCAATGAGCGGTAGTGTGAACATGAACACGGGAACCGGAGGCAACAGCTTTACCCAATGGGGAATGCAGGCCATACAGAACGCATACCAGAAAACGAGCAATGCCCTTTCAAAGGTTGTCAGAAAGAACCGGGTGAAACTGAAATACGGTACTTTCGTCTATCTGGTCAACGGCAGGGAAAAGAAAGACAAATAAAAAGACTCAATAATTGGAAGATTATGAACGTAACAAAGAAAATCCGTACCCTTCTTATAGGGGTACTTACTGTCTGTGGTGCCAATGCACAGACAACGTATGAGGAAATGGAACTGCTTACAGTCAATGAGCAGGTCACAACTGTCATTACGGCAACCGAACCAATCCGCTTCGTGGATATTTCAACGGATAAGGTAGCGGGTGACAAACCCATCAGCAATACCATCCGACTGAAACCGAAGGAAGCCGGACATGCGGACGGTGATGTGCTTGCCATCGTGACCATCGTAACGGAACGGTACCGTGTACAATATGCGCTGATATATACGACACGGCTTCAGGAAGCGGTGACGGACAAGGAAGTGCAAATGGTAGAGCAACAGCCGTTCCATAATCCTGCCGTCAGCCTTACAACGGAAGACATGTACCGTTTCGCCCGTCAGATATGGACTTCTCCTGCCAAGTATAGGGATGTAAGCAAAAGACAGCATCGGATGACCATGCGGCTGAACAACATCTATGCAGTGGGTGAATATTTCTTCATTGACTTTTCTGTGGAGAACCGCACGGATATCCGTTTTGACATTGATGAGATACGTGTCAAGCTGGCAGACAAGAAGGTGTCTAAAGCTACCAATTCACAAATCATCGAACTGAAGCCGGAAATGATGCTGGAGAAAACCAAGTCATTCCTGCATGGCTACCGCAATGTGATGGTGGTTCGGAAGATGACCTTCCCCAATGACAAGGTGCTGACTATCGAGATGAGTGAGAAACAGATATCAGGAAGAACCATCAGCGTGAACATAGACTACGAGGATGTGCTGAATGCGGACAGTTTCAACAGTTCATTGCTGACGGAAGATTAAGTGTAACTCAAAATAACGGTTTATGAGAAAGACAATATTATTGCTGGCCATTATCGTCTCATCTGTCCTTTCCGTAAAGGCACAGGACAATACGGGAAGAGTACAGTTGGGTGTCGGGCTGTTGTATGAAAAGGGAATGGACCTTACTTTGGCTTACGAACATGAGACTCGTTACCACAATGCATGGGAGTATTTCGGGAATGTCTATCTGAAATGGGATGAATGCGCTTCATGCGGACACATCTGTCCTGAATCTTTTTGGAACAACTATAACACATGGGGATTGGGTGTCGCTTACAAGCCATGTGTCATACGGGGAAGAAACAGCCATGGGAATTTCCGTATTGGTGGTTCGCTCGGTTCTGACCGGCATCATGTTTTGGGCGGAATCCATGTTGGCTATGAACAGAACTATTCCCTTCGTGGCGGATGGAAACTGTTCTGGCAGGTCAAGAGTGATTTGATGATAGAAGGTAAAGACCTCTTCCGTACAGGTGTGGTCATTGGTGTCAAACTACCCACAAGATAAGAAAGCGAATGAAGAATAATGTCAATAGAATAATGTATGGATGTCTTATGGCTGTTGCGGCCATATTTACATCATGTGATGAACACCGTGATTTCCTTGATACGGGAATGAAAATCGGGCATGTCCTTTGCACGGACGGTAATGTGATGAGTTTCCAACAATATGAAGCCTCCGACAAGGAAGCTATAGCGGTAGTATTCCATACCAATACTGATACGGAGATTGAAGGTGAAGGATATGCCGTCTATCTGCATGACCTCTATCCGGAAATGTTTGCTGACAGTATAGGTGTAGCACAGAAGACTTCGGCAGATCTGACCGCATTCGACGGAAATGTGAATACATTCAACATGTTCAGTACAAGCGGAATGGGTTCACCCTTGGCAAAGAGTGTCTTTGACTTGTGGCGGTACGGACAGAGTGCCTATATCCCTTCGGTGGCACAGATGCGTCTGCTTCATGCCTCCAAGCAGTATGTGAATCCCGTAATCAAGAAGTGTGGCGGTGAGCCGTTGCCTGATGAAGCCGGTGAATGCTGGTATTGGACTTCTACGGAAGTGGAGGGTCAGGAAACGGCGAAAGCCTGGCTCTATTCCATGGGTAGCGGTTCATTACAGGAAACGCCCAAAGACCAGGCACACAAGTCACGCCCCATCATAACCATCAACAGATAGCAGTAACTTAAAGGATAAGAATCGTGGAAGAAAGTAAGGAACTTCAAGGCGCGTACAAGATATTCAGGGCGGTAATCTATATCTCCCTGCTGATGGAATTTTTTGAATATGCCATTGACCCGGAAATGCTTGACCATTGGAACGGCATCGTCTGTGATTTGCATGACCGTATCAAACGGTGGTTCATCTATCAGGACGGCAATTTGGTGTATAGCAAGATTGCTACGGTCATACTCATCTGCATCACTTGTATCGGAACCCGAAACAAGAAACATCTGGAATTTGATGCAAAAAAACAGGTACTATACCCACTTGTTAGCGGTATAGGTCTGCTTGTATTAGCTGTATGGCTGTTCGGTTATCCAATGGATTTTCGTCTTTATACTTTGCGTCTGAATGTTAGCCTTTACATGGTCGCTTCCATTTTGGGTACGGTTCTTGTACATATCGCATTGGATAACATCTCAAAGTTCCTGAAGGAAGGACTGTTGAAAGATCGTTTCAACTTGGAGAATGAATCCTTTGACCAATGTCAGAGCTTGCAGGAGAATCAGTATTCGGTGAACATACCGATGCGATATTATTACAAGGGTAAGTTCCGTAAAGGATGGGTGAATGTAGTGAATCCTTTCCGTGGTACATGGGTGGTCGGTACTCCCGGTTCTGGTAAGACATTCTCCATCATTGAGCCGTTTATCCGTCAGCACAGTGCCAAGGGATTTGCCATGGTGGTGTATGACTATAAGTTCCCGACATTGGCCACCAAACTTTACTACCATTACTTGAAGAACAAGCAGAACGGTAATTTACCCAATGGATGTAAGTTCAACATCATCAATTTCGTGGATGTGGAATACAGTCGACGGGTGAATCCGATTCAGCAGAAGTACATCAACAATTTGGCTGCTGCCAGTGAAACTGCCGAAACCCTCCTTGAATCCTTGCAGAAAGGAAAGAAGGAAGGTGGAGGTGGTAGTGACCAGTTCTTTCAGACATCTGCCGTGAACTTCTTGGCTGCCTGTATCTACTTCTTCGTCAACTACGAGCGTGAGCCGTATGACCAGAACGGTAAGAAACTAATAGCTGAAAAGATTGAGGAACCGTTAACCAAACGGTTGAAACCGTCCGGTAAAGTATTTGATGAACATGGCAATAAGGTGGAGCCAGCTTATTGGCTTGGTAAATACTCGGATATGCCACATATCCTTTCGTTCTTGAATGAAAGTTATCAAACCATTTTTGAAGTTTTGGAGACAGACAATGAGGTAGCTCCCCTACTTGGCCCGTTCCAGACGGCATTGAAAAACAAGGCGATGGAGCAGTTAGAAGGTATGATTGGTACGCTACGAGTCTATACCTCTCGATTGGCTACAAAGGAATCATACTGGATATTCCATAAGGATGGGGATGATTTTGACTTGAAGGTGTCAGACCCGAAAAATCCTTCCTATCTGCTGATAGCAAATGATCCAGAGATGGAAAGTATCATCGGTGCATTGAATGCGCTTATCTTGAACCGTCTTGTTACCCGTGTGAACACAGGACAAGGAAAGAACATACCTGTCAGTATCATCGTGGATGAGTTGCCGACGCTCTATTTCCATAAAATAGACCGCTTGATTGGAACGGCACGAAGCAACAAGGTAAGTGTGGCACTCGGATTTCAGGAATTGCCGCAGTTGGAAGCGGATTATGGTAAAGTGGGTATGCAGAAGATTATCACCACGGTTGGTAATGTGGTGTCAGGCTCTGCAAGAAGCAAGGAAACCTTAGAATGGCTCTCTAATGACATCTTCGGTAAGGTAGTGCAACTGAAAAAGGGTGTCACCATTGATCGTGATAAGACCTCCATCAATCTAAACGAGAACATGGACAATCTTGTTCCGGCGAGCAAAATCTCAGATATGCCGACTGGTTGGGTATGTGGTCAGGTGGCACGTGATTTTGTGAAAACCAAAGTAGGTATGCGTGACCAAATGAATATACAGGAATCAGAAGAGTTCAAGACCTCCAAATTCTACTGCAAGACCGACTTTGACATGAAGGAGATAAAGAAAGAAGAAGCAGAGTATGTACCGCTTCCCAAGTTCTATACGTTCAAGTCACGAGATGCGAGGGAACGTATTCTTTATGCCAATTTCTTGCAGGTGAATAAGGATGTGAAGGAGATGATTGATGAGATTTTTGCGAAGAAGAAAGCAAAATAGTCACTAATGATTACCTTTTAAAGCTTTAAATATATGGCATCAATAAAATTAAAGTTCAGGACTTCTACCTCTAATGAGAAGGAAGGTGTTTTGTATTATCAAATAATACATAAAAGAGTCAGTCGTCAAATTACGACAAATTACAAAATATTCATCAATGAATGGAATGAAAAAACTGAAACGATAAACATTGATTATTCAAATGCAGTCCGTAAGAATTATTTGGAATCCATTCAATATAAGATTCAAAATGATTTAAAACGTTATGAATCTATCGTTCAAAAAAGAACAATGCAAACAGGTTCATTCACAGTTGATGAGATAGTGGAGCGATTTCGTAATTTATCCATTAATTCCTCACTATTTGAATTTATGGAAATTCTCATTGCTACTTACAAAAGACATGGGCAACACAGAACCGGGGAAACATATTTAAGTACATTAAACAGCATTAAACGATTTAGAGACAATAAAGATATTCAATTGATGGATATAAACACAAAGTTTATACTTTCTTACGAACATTATCTTAAAATAGAAGGTGTTCAACATAACACCATATCATTTTATATGCATCGTTTACGTGCTGTTTATAATAGAGCAGTTGAGGAAGAATTGATTGAGCAAAGATTTCCATTCAAACATATGAGAATAGGAATTGAGAAAACCATAAAACGTGCAATCCCAATTAAATATATCAAGAAGTTAAAATCTTTAGAATTAAAAGAATTCTCTTCTAAAGACCTTGCAAGAGATCTATTTCTATTCAGCTTCTATACCCGTGGCATGTCTTTTATTGACATTGCTTATTTACAGAAAAAGGATTTGAAAAACGGTACATTGTCTTATAGGAGAAAAAAGACTGGACAAAAATTATTCATTCATTGGGAAACATGTATGGAGCATATTGTAAACAAACATAAGTCTGAAGAATCCTCGCCCTATATATTCTCAATTTTAGACCCTACAAAAGGTGATATTAGAAAACAATACCATAATACATTAACTCTAATAAACAGACACTTGAAAAAACTTGGAGAAGAAATTGGTTTAGAAATTCCATTAACGATGTATGTTGCCAGACATTCATGGGCAACAACAGCACACAGTGAAGGTGTACCTATATCAATCATAAGTGAAGGGATGGGACATGATAATGAAAAGACTACTCAAATTTATTTAGCTTCATTAGACAATAAGGTCATTGACAATGCAAATCGAAAAATAATAAAGTTGATTTGATTATGGCATTGTATTGGAGTCTCTTTTAGACTCCTTTTTTGTTTGATAGAACTGCATATCTTCTACAAGAAGATAGTATATGCTCTGCAAAAGTAATATATTTTAAGGAAATAAACGAAGAAAGGCTAAAAAAAAGCAAACAATATCATAAATAAAGGTATTTATTGAACAAGTATTATGCTGATTTGTTTTGAAATGTTTGTCATCTTAGAAAATTATAATCTGATTATAACTCACTTACAATGACTGTGCTTCTTCTTGTAGAAGATGCATACAGAACTGTCATGGCTGCATGTGATGAAAAAGCAATTATTTGTGATTCGTTTGTCAATGTGACAAACGACCGCGAAGCGTACCCAAAACATTGGATTGCAGCACTCGTTCAGATGAATACAGAGAAAAAAGTAGGCGAAAAATTAAGTAAGATTAAAATCGAAAATTACGTTCCCACCCAACAAGAAATTCATCTTTGGAGTGACAGAAAAAAGAAGATAGACCGTATCGTCATTCCAATGGTCGTTTTCATCCATACAGACGAAAATACAGAAAAGCAAATAAGGAACTTTTCGTTTATCTATAAGTTCCTCTCCTATCCAGGTCATAAGGAAACTGCTGTTATTCCTGATACACAAATTGAACGTTTAAAGTTCATGCTTAAACATGCAGAATCTAATGTACAACTTGCAGAAAAGATATTTTCTGTTGGTGAAACGGTTAGAATAGGTAGAGGTCCATTAAAAGGATTGGAGGGTGAATTATGCTATGTAACTGAAGACAAGCCCATGGTTGCTATCAGAATAGAATGTTTAGGATATGCTTGTGTTAGCGTATCCAAAACAGACATTGAGAATGTAAAAAAACAGCATATAAGTATTCAGAAATAATTTCGTTATGGACAAATATGTAGAACTATTAAGCAATTTGAATTTTGATTTGCTTCACATAGCGCAATCATACGCTAATGACAACAACAGTCCGTTAATAGAGCCTGCACATATATTGAGAGCCTTGCTTCATAAAAGTGCAGGATTGGCCAATCTTATTGAGGATACATTAGATTCCGATTATTATTATCTTATTGACTGGGCAGATATGCGTATTCAACAATGTGATAAATCACCTTATAAAATGAAAGGATTCGATTTCTCACACGAATCTAAATGCGCCATAAAAGAGGCTAAAAATATTTCTGAAAAAGCAGGTTTGTCCCAAATCGATGCAATATGCATGTTAGCTGCTCTTATTACACCAGGCATTGCATTCTCTTTTGAGCAATTGAAGACAATGCCTTTAAAAGCTGATAAGGTATTAAGCATAACAAAAGATGTCTCTTCACCTAAAGCAAATGAAGTTAATTCTATCGTTCTATCAAATAAAGTAGTTGAAGAAAGTGAATATTATTATTCTTTATTGAATGAAAGTCAAGAGTCAACTATTATTGGATTTGACAATGAAAAACGTTCCTTAATTGAAGTTCTGGCACGAAAAGATAGAGCCAATATCTTAATTGTGGGTGAAACAGGTGTGGGTAAAACAAGTTTGATTGAATGTTTGGTTCAACTAATCAAGAATAATCAGATTCCTGCTTCATTGGCCAGTCTCAATCCTTTTGAATTGGATGTTATTTCATTAAGTCAGGGCGTTAGTTATAAAGGCGAAATCGAAGACAGATTTAAGGATGTAGTAAAAAACATCTTAAATACTCCTCAACCGGTTCTCATTATTGAAAACTTCCATAGAATAGAAGACAAGCAATCTATTTTAAATGGATTGTTACCGATTCTGAAGAAATTATTATCCAAAAATCAGATACAGTTAATCTGTACAACCACCATTGATGGTTATACAAAGGATATTGAAAACGACAAAGAATTGGTAGCATACTTCGAAAAAATTACAGTCGAAGAACCAACCGAAGAATTGGCTGTCGAAATATTAAAGAGTAAATGTAAGGAATACGAAGGTTTTCATCAGATACCAATGGAAGATGATGTACCGTCAGAAATTGTTCGCTTGGCAAAAAGATATATGCCGGATAAGAATCTTCCATCATCAGCCTTAGACCTGCTTGATCGTTCTATGGCATCTGTAAAAATAGAAAATGAACTTGCAGATATAGCAGGTGGTGATGCTTTAAACAAGAAAATTGAACGATTAGAAAAAAGTACCATCAGAGATGTTGTTTCAAAGATGACTGGTATTCCAATGGGGAATATTCAATCTGAAGAACGTGAGAAATTATCCAATGCCGAAGCGATACTACATAAAAGAGTTGTTGGACAAAACCATGCCATAAAAAGTATATTGGATGCGATCTATGAATCTCGTTCGGGATTGAACAAGAAAGGCCAGCCAATGGGTTCGTTCTTCTTCCTCGGTCCTACTGGTACAGGTAAAACAGAATTAGCAAAATCACTTGCAGATTTTCTGTTTAATGACGAAACAAGTATTTTGCGTTTCGACATGTCTGAATATAAAGAGGAACATTCCGTAGCATTGCTATATGGTGCCCCTCCGGGATATGTTGGATATGAAGAAGGTGGTCTTTTAGTTAATCAAATTAGACAAAAACCATATTCTGTGGTATTGTTTGATGAAATAGAAAAAGCACATAAGTCAGTCTTTGACTTATTCCTTCAAATCTTGGATGAAGGCAAATTACACGACCGTCTTGGAAGAGTCGGTGATTTTTCTAATTCGCTTATTATCTTTACTTCTAACATTGGAAGTGATTATATATTCAAATCATTTGCAGAAAACAAAGTTCCGACTCACGACCAAATGTTGGAAGTTATGCAAGGACAATTCCGTCCAGAGTTTTTAGCTCGTTTGACCGAAATAGTTCCTTTCTCACCAATTACTGAGGAAATGATTGATAAGATTTTTGATATTCACATTAAAAATCTATTAAAAACTCTTCATGAGCAAAATATTGATTTTGAAATTCATGAATCTGCACGTAAATACGTGACAAAAGTAGGATTTAATGCTCATTATGGTGCAAGACCTATTCTTGGAATCATCAGAAAAGAAATAAGACGTCCATTGTCAAAGCTCATTATTTCTGGTGATATAAAAGCCGGTCATAAAGTTATCATGATGTATGATGAAATCAATAAATCTATAAATTGGGAAATTTCCGACGAAAATTAATTTATGGGGCTATTAGCACATATAAAAAGATTCTTTAGAGGAAACAATATCGATAATAACAATTCATTAATTAATAATAGCAAGATTATGGCAAAAAAGACAGTTATTACTAAAGTCTTGGATGCAAATGCTCAGGATGGCATTATAGAGTTCCCTCAAAATAGAACTTTATATGCAGACCAGTTTACTGATGTTGCGCCCAATACAGACGAAGACCGTGAAGGCTTTAAGGCCAAGAGTATGAAAGAAGTGTTTGAGCACTATCAACCATCAAAAGAAGGAATTGCACTTGAAACAGAAGAAGGTGGTGCAGTTTACGAAAACTTTGAATTTAGACAAATCAAAGATTTTGAAGATGAACAGTTGATAGAACAGAGTGAACTTCTTAGCGGCAAGAAAGCGAAGATTGATGCGTATAATTCTGTTATTCGTCAATTGGAGAAGAATAAAACTTTGCGTAACACATTAAAAGACGATTCTTCTAAAGAGAATTTAAAGAATGCGTTAAAAGCATTACTCACAGAATTAGAAGATGCTGAGTAATTCTCTATGAACCTTCAAAAGATATAACTATGGCAACAGAAGAACAAAAAATAGTTTCCTCAGAATCATTGGGATTTAAGGAGAGAGAAAAAATAGAAAATCCTGCAGAATTGCTACAAAATAGCATAAGTGGATTGGATAAGTTTGGAGGTTTTCAACTGCTTAAAGGACTAATTAAGGGAGTTGAAAATATGGATCCCCGCCGTAAGGCTGTAAAAAACATCTTCTTGTCTGATTCTGCCTATTCAGATGCACGAAAGAGATTAACAAATGAACTTTCATTGTGGATAGAAATCTTAGAAAAAGGAGGCGACCCAATGGAAATCATTGAATCTTGCAAAGCAGAATGCGAAAAGGCTGAGGAAAATTTGAAGAACAATCTATTTAATGTCCATGAAGAAATTAAGAATCTTGAAGTAACTTATCGTGCTTTAGATTCTTTCTTTGCTAATGCTGGTCAAGGTAAAATTGATTGTATTACATTGATGAATGTAAATAAAGAAGAACTTGGTGATAATGATTCAGAAGATACCTTGGCTATCCGTGATGAGTTGGAACAATATTATGACCGTTTAAGTCTTAAAAACAACTATAGTATGCTTGTTGTTCCAGGATACTTGGGAGATTCTGATACTGTTAGAATGTGGGCACAAACTGCTTATAGAAACAAAGTCATCATGGTTACAGACTTTAAGGATAGCATGAATTTTGAAATGTTAAAAGATGAATTAGATGATGCTAATCTTCAAGGTCAAGATGCATATCTTGCAAATATCATCATGACATGTAACTATATCTTGGGAAGAAAAAAGTCTGAAATAGCCAATGAAGATGATGATTTGTACATACCAGCTTCTGCAGCATTGGCAGGAAAGATGTCAAATACCGAAGAAATAGTTATCGCTCAAGGTGCTGCCGGCAAAAAGTATGGAACTTTAGGCAATGTTAAGGGTGCAAGAATGGATTTACGAAAGTCGGAAATTGCATCGCTTATTGACCAGGGAGTTATACCTATGGTAGAAGAAGATGGTCGTACCATGGCATTCTCCAACCGTTCACTTTATAATGGAGCTACATTAGGTTTGCAGGAATATCCAATTGTTCGTGTTTTTGATTGGATTGGTAAAGTATTCCAAAACTTCTTTAATGACGAAGCTTTCACTAATTGGAATCCTCAAGTAAAAAGTGAACTTCAACAAGCTGTTCATGATTTCCTTAGCGATTATAAAGGTCCTGGAAAGTTGATTGAAAATTATAGTTTGAAGGGGATTAATCAAGACCCTAAGACAAAAGACATTAATATTCAAGTCGAATTGAAGCCATTCTTTGCTGCAAAGAATTTCTTAATAGAACTAACAGGTCACAATGGAACAGCAGGAGTTGATTGGGATCAAAATATACAATGAAAAGAGAAGTTAACTTATTTATAAACAATTTTAATTTAACAGATTATGGCAACAAGAACAGTAACGCTTAACGCAGATGGTATTGCGGAACGCGAAGTAATGTATGTACGTTACGAACTGAATCAACAAACCGATGTTGAAGGTCAGCCTACAGGAACAACACGTGGTGGTAAGATTTACTTCAAAGTTAAATCTAACGATGATGGCAACTCTGATCTTCTTGAATGGATGTGCGACACTTACATGAGCAAGAGTGGTACAATTTCTTATCCTAATCGTCAAGGCGGTGAAATGAAGCATCTTTCATTCAAAGAAGGTTATATGGTTGAATATGCTGAAACATATGACAACAAGGATGAAATGCAGCAGTATGAAGAGTTTACTATCACTTGTAAGGAAATTCAAGTTGGTAATGCTCGTCATAACAACCGTTGGACTATTGACAATTAATTGACACAATTATCGCTTGGTAGTTATCAGCAGATAGCTACCAAGCTTTGAAATTAATAGCATATGGCACTTCAAGGAAGTTTAAAGATTGGCGGAAGAACTTACGGTGTTGTTGAGTGTGAATATGAATTTACCCAAGCAGTTGATGATACTGGTAAACCAACGTCACGTCCAATGGGAGGACAAATAACTTTCGTTATGCCTTCAACAAGTGACGATGATGTATTCTTCTACAAATGGATGGTTCATAAAACAGAAGTAAAGTCTGGTGTTTTTCGCTTTTGCGTATATACCAACAAGAACAAGAGAAGTTACAAAAGCGTAGAATTTATGAATGCTTACTGCATAAGGTTAAAAGATTATTTTAATGACCATGATAGTAAGTTGATGTACACTACAGTAACTATTAGTGCAGAAGCCATAAGAGTTGGAAGTCTAGATAGTGCATTGATTGTAAATGAATGGGGCGGCGTTCTTGGTGATATAAGAAATGCTTTTGAACAGAAAATGGAAGATTTTGGGCTTGGAAACAAGTTCTAGTAATTGTTATCCTAAATAAATTCAAATGTCTATTTCAGTTAAAAACATATCGGTTTCTATTGATGGCATAAAATCTAATGAATTTGATATTGAATTAGAAGGTATAACATGGCATCTTGATAATTTTTCCCTACTTCAAAGTCTTCTCTCCCCGAATTCTTTGTCTTTCACAATGCACAAAGGGCCAGAAGAAGACATTAATGAAGCATTATTTGCTGTTTGTGGCCAGATAATTGGTAAGGAAATAACTTTATCACTTCAAACGGAAATCATAACTCCTAATGAAGCAGGTGATAAAACTGACGAAATCTGTTATAAAGGTGTCATTTTATCTGCATCAGGAAGTAGAAGTAGAAGTGAATACTATATAAATGTCATTTCAGGAACTTGGGAATCATTACTAAATGACAATCCAAGTTGTAAATCATTTGAAAACATGACTCTCAATGACATTGTTAATGATGTCATTGATGATTATACAAATCATCTTGATTCAGAAATTGATTCAAGGTACACTGAAACAATCCCCTATTGTGTGCAATATAATGAAACGAATTATCAATTTCTACTTCGTTTAGCCCGCAGATATGGAGAATGGATTTATAATACAGGCGAAAAACTTGTATTCGGTAATCTTCCACAAGGAGATTCTGTAAAATTGGCATATCCCAGTCAAGATATACCAAGCTATAATGTAGAATTAAAAATGCAGCATGTGGCATTTAATCATGTTGCTTCATCATATAACTCTTACGATGCAAATCAGAAAGAAGGCATTGAAGAGATGCAAAGAGAATATAACAGTCTAAGTGAAAAGGTGTTTCAGGCATCACAAGAAAACTTTACCAAACAAACACTGCTAAACCTCCATTCCGGTGGCTATGCAGATAATGATGGTAGAGAAACAATCCTAAACATATCAACAAAGACACAAGCTCGTGGTCAGAAAGCCACCATGCTTACTTATTCCGGTAACACCTATTGTTCAAAGCTTAAAATAGGTGGTACACTGATTATAGAAGATAACTATATAACTAATGGTATAACCAACGAAAAAAGTCCGGTAGATCAAGATGAAATACTTATCACAAGTATTTCACATTATTTTTCTAAGGACAAAATATATAGCAATCATTTCACAGGAATACCGGCTGCATGTGATTATCCCCCTTATGCAGATAGTGACGTATTTCCTATTGCCACATCATGTCGAGCCAAGGTGACTGATAATGAGGACCCTAACAATTTAGGACGTATTCGAGTACAATTTGATTGGCAGGCACAGTTAGATGACAAGATGATGACTCCCTGGTTACGCATGGCGCAGCCTTACGCTGGCGGAGGAAAAGGGTTCAGTTTCATTCCTGAAATAGGTGAAGAAGTGATGATTGATTTTGAAGGAGGTAATGCCGAACGACCATATGTAAAAGGCACTTTATACAATGGTGTTGGAGACCCTGATTCTAAATGGTTGCCTAACAACAACAGTAGCAATCAAATTAAAGCTATAAGGACACGTAATGGTCATACTATAGAAATACATGACGAAGGTAATGATGGTTATATTCGTATCTACGATAACGAGAAAGAAAACTATATATTAACTTTCTCCACGGATGAAAAGCTCATCAAACTTGAATCGACGGGAAATATCGAACTGTATGCAAAAAATGATATTATTATGCATGCCGGTCATGATATAAATGCAAGTGCTGATAATGATGTGTTTATTGCTGCAGGCAACGATATGCAACGAACAGCAGATAATGACATTCGTGAACATGCAGGAAATGACCGTTCAACTTCTATTGATAGAAATGATTCCTTAACGGTTGAAGCGAACCAGTTTATCCGTATCAATGACAATAAGGACGAACAAATAGCCCATAAACTCCAGATTACAGCTGAAAACATAAGAGAAGAGGCACAAGATAAATTCTTACAGTATTCAACTACTCATCAGCAAAAGGCTTCTGACGACATGGCTATGAATGCAGGAAACAGAATTGACATCAAGGCAAGTAAAGTGAAAGTTAATTAATATGATATACAATATAGACTTGCTCCTTAAAGAGATTGATAAATTGAACAATCCGAAATGTTTTAATATAGAAGAAACTCTATCTTCTATATCTAAATTATTATCAGGTATTAACAGAAGTCTTCAATGGAGAAACGAGCCTTCAACTTTCAGTAGAAGAAAACTTGAAGACATAAGTTATAAACTATCATCATGGCTTTTATCTAATATGAATAAGTATAGAGAAGCTTATATAATTAGAGAGAAAGTACATAAGTTGGTAGTATTGTTAGAAGATCCATCAAAATATAATCCTTTCGTTTGGGGTAATATTTAAGATTTAAAATGTCTGATTCATACGTAACATCAAAGGCGACATTGAAATGTAGTTTTGGTGATAAAACATCAAAATTGACAGTATATCCTGATAGAACTGTTGAACTTACAACTAAGCCGACAGCAAATATCAGCGACCACATTTCAATGTATAATATAGCACCTTTTGGCAAATGTCATACGACATGTTATCCTCCAACAGGCTCAGCTACAGCCGCTAATCACGGTCACTTAACGCCTATGCCTTGCGTTCCTGGCACTGACACAGATTGGATTAATGGAAAAGATGATTATATCATAAAAGGTAATCCGGCATTACTTAAGTCATCTTATTGTAGATGTAAATGGGGGGGCGTAATCACCATAACAGATGACGGACAAATAGACACAGGTTCAGCTGATTTGAGCAGGGAAAGTGCCAAGTCTGAAGAAGAAATGAAAGCAGAGACGGAAGAGAAACAAAAGATAGAACCAGAATCCGTTCTTGATGGGATTCAATTAGCATTAGATGCCGCTGGTTTGGCACCAGGTGTTGGAGCTATCCCCGATTTATTAAATGCGAGCATTTTTGCAATAAGGGGTGATTGGGCTGCGGCTAGTCTTTCTGTTCTTGCAGCAGTTCCAGTTATTGGTGATGCTGCAACTGCAGCAAAATTTGCACAAAAGGGGGTAAAAGCAGCTAAAGCGGCCAAGAAAGCGGAAAATGTAAATAAGGCTACAGATATAGCCAAAGGAAAAGTTACCTCACTTACAGAATTTAAATCAGCTAAGACTGTAAAAAGCATCAATAATTCTGATAATATATATTCGTTTCCTGACAAAAAGACTGTTAGCACAGAACCTTCTCAAAATAAAGTTGTCCAAAAACAGGATAATGTAGTTAGAATAGATAAATATGAAAGAAAAGTAGAGAAGCAAGTTAACGGCCCAGATAAAGTAACAGTCACAAAAAAGACAGATACGGTTGTTGCTATGGATAATTATCGAAGAGTAGAACCAGTAAATAAAACAACATATACAGGTTCTTCAACTTCATATGGTGCAGGTCAAAACAATGGTAATCCGAATTATTCTCAAGGTGAAAGTCGAAAGAATAATAGAAT
>OGOP01000016.1_pt1 | contig 134338 bp, 113 predicted proteins | sample 1552591 | NCBI WGS metagenome assembly OGOP01 (sample SAMEA2580120, study PRJEB22360) | human gut metagenome | biome: human gut; feature: human-associated habitat; material: faeces | place: Denmark | collected 2008/2010 | reverse complement strand
GCTATGTTTCTAATTATAAGTGAAATATATTTATTCTTATTTCGAACTCACGTTAAATATATTATTATTTTCCACATTAATACATTGAGAAATTCACAAAAAAGACCTATCTTTGTTGTACCATCATCATGTAGCGCATGGGATAAAACTATCAAAGAATCAAAGTTTTATACTTGATTTTTGATATACAAAATTTGAATGAAGAAAGGCGGTACAAATAAAATCAACAAAAGACTGAAAAACAAAGGTTTACACTTGTACATAGAAAATGAATTCTTTGTCAAAAATCTATTTGTACCGATTAAAATGCTAAAACGCTGATAATTAAACATGCTTCGATGTTGCATCGTAGATAAGTGGTGATTACCAACGATTAGCATTTGGAAAATCCATCGCAATCTGCCCTTGAAAACCAAGCGATTTTGCTCCCTTTCGTCAAAATAGACATTTCCTTTAAAAACAATATAAAAACGCCCCTGCCAAACATTGTCCGACAGGGGTGTTTTTCGTAGATTTGATTCCCGTCTTGACCGGTGGGGTAAAACCATTTCTACTATGACAACAAAGATAGCAAATATTCTCCAATGCTATGCATTGGGGATGGAGATAAAGCAAATAAGCAGGAGTTTTGAGCTATCCCGCAACACAGTGCGCAGATATGTGCGTCTGTTCCAAAAGTGTGGCATTCCGATAAAGGAGTTGGCATCAATGCCTTCTTCCCGCATCCAAGAAATGTTCTCCGAAGGGGTTAGCCGTAGTCAGATTCCATCACAACGCCAACTTAAGCTGGAGGCACTTCCACCCGAGTACTCCGCCCGTCTTAGCCGCCGAGGGGTAACGGTCAAATCCCTGTACAAAGAGTATCACAAAACACGCCCTAATGGATACAAACATGCCAGTTTCGGTAATTATCTCATGCGTTACCGGATGGTGACTCATGGCGTGGGGCATATTGAGCATTATGCCGATGACCAAATATACATTGACTTTGCCAGTGACAAGTTTGAGGTCATTGACAATGAAAACGGTGAATGCCGTAGCGTTGAAATGTTTGTGTCCATACTCCCCTGTAGCCACTATACCTATTGTGAAGCGGTCTGGTCCCAGTCAAAACAAGATCTGATCAAGGCATGTGAAAACGCACTTCATTTTTACGGCGGGATTCCGATGGCAATCGTACCTGACACCCTCAAAGCAGCAGTAGCCCGCAGCAACCACAACGGTCCGGTAATCAACGAGGAGTTTGCGGCATTTTCCGAGCATTATGGATGTACCGTATACCCCGCACGGGTACGCCATCCCAAGGACAAGGTGTTGGTTGAAAATGCCGTGAAACTGCTTTACCGGCAGTATATGCAGATGTCGAAGAGCTTGTGTTCAACTCTCTGGAATCTTTGAATGTGGCCATTTTCGAATCGCTCTCAGCCTTTAACGGGCGCAGGATGAACGGACGTTCCCTGTCCAGACGCGAACAGATTGAAGCCGAGTACCTCCGCCCACTTCCTGCCATACGCCACCAGATGAAGGAGCGGCGCTCTGCAACGGTAATGCGGAACTGCTATGTAACTTTCAAGCTTCACCATTACAGCATGCCGAAAGAGTATATAGGCAAACGTGTCGAAATTGTCTATGATGCTGACACGCTGAAGATATACCATGGTCTGCGCCTAGTGACCACACATCAGCGTGATGATACGCTTTATGCCTATACACCTAAGGCCCCCACAGACTGCCCGGACGCCATGGGAGCTATGAAAATAAAATAAACTTAATCATATATTAATCTTTTCAAAGGTCTGTAATCCGGAGTTGCCAAAAGGCAACAGCAGCTGCTGCAGCCACATTGAGCGAATCCACTCCATGCGCCATAGGGATACGGACTACATAATCAGCTTCAGCAATTGTCTTGTAAGGAAGCCCATCCCCTTCTGTTCCCATCACAATAGCCAACCGAGGTTCAGCCGCCAATATGGGATGATCTATAGAGATAGAATCATCAGTCAACGCCATGGCAGCAGTACGGAAACCAAACTTGTTCAAATCGCCAATCGTACCATTCAACCATGTCCATGGAACCAAGAACACCGAACCCATAGACACCCTTACCGCACGGCGATTCAACGGATCGCAAGAATTGCGTGTCAACAAAACAGCATCTATCCCAAGAGCAGCTGCCGAACGAAATATCGCCCCGATATTGGTAGTGTCCACCACACCGTCAATGACTACAATCCGCCGGGTATCCCGGCAGATCTCTTCCATAGAGGGCAACACTGGACGACGCATAGCACATAATACACCACGTGTCAGAACATAGCCAGTCAACGTAGTCAACAACTCTCTATCACCCGTATAAACGGGCACATCACCACAACGCTTGATAATGTGAGCAGCACTGCCAGAGATATGCTTACGCTCACACATAAGAGCAAGAGGTTCATATCCTGCATCCAAAGCCCTACTAATGACATTGGGGCTTTCGGCTATAAATACCCCTTTCCCAGGTTCCATACGCTGACGTAACTGAGCTTCCGTCAACATGCAGAAAACATCCACTCCGGGATGTGTCAATGATGATATTTCAATAATAGGCATACACTCTTATATTATACTATTTCATTGCTTTTAATCTACATTCCAGCCTCCATTGTCACAGCTACTTTTATCACTCCATCTTGTCGGTTCTCAAAAATCTGGTAAGCCGTTTCTATCTGATCTAGCGGGAAACGATGTGTAATTAGTGGAGTGGTATCTATTTTTCCCATCTCTATCAAGCGAAGTATCTCAGCACAATCGCAACCATCTACGCCACCAGTTTTGAAGGTTAGATTCTTTCCATACATATCCGGCAAAGGAAGAATCTGAGGACGGTCATAAAGAGCCACCAAAATAACGACAGCATTAGGGCGCGCACATTCCCATGCCAAGCGAAATGTATCCTCCCCTCCTGCCACTTCAAAAACTACATCCGCACCACCGTGTGGACTACTTTGCAATACAAATTCCTTACATTCTTCTGGAGTGACAACTTCTACCTGCGGATAATGTTCCCTAACAAACCGAGTTCTTTCAGAGGAATGTTCGCAAACAACAATGCGCTGCGGCTTTCTCAGCATCACACAAAGCAAAGTACAGATTCCCGTAGGTCCCGCACCAATGACAAGCACCGTGTCTTCTTCGGTAATCTCCGAAATGCGAGCAGCCCAAAATCCTGTAGCAAGGATATCTCCTACAAACAAAGCTTGCTCATCACTCACGGAATCGGGAATGAGATTCAAGCCTTGATCAGCATAAGGTACGCGAACATACTCCGTCTGCCCCCCATCAATCCGACATCCCAAGGCCCATCCCCCATTAGGATCAGCACAATTATTCACATATCCATGCCGGCAAAAAAAACATTCTCCACAAAAGGTTTCCACATTGACGGTAACTCGATCGCCTGGTTTGACTAATTTAACATCACGTCCTGTCTGCTCCACAATACCCACCATTTCATGCCCCACTGTTATTCCGGGAACAGCACGTGGCACACCACCATGTTTAATATGCAAGTCACTGGTACAAATACTTCCGAGAGTGACGCGCACAATAGCATCACGCGAGTCCCTCAACTCAGGCTTCGGTTTCTCTATCAATTCAAATTTTCCCTGTTTAATATAAGTATATGCCAACATGATATTTCCTTTTCTTCTTTAATGGTTATCTTTATAAAACGACGCAAAGATAATATACAAACATAAATAACAGCCACCATTTGCTGACAAAATGGCTTTCTTTATCACTTTACCTTGCTTCTCAACTGCAAACAAATTTTACAAAAGTTTAAACACATCTCGATATTCATTAAAATTATCTTCACAGATTTAAATTCATTTCATTTCCGGCTGACATTTTGCCATCAGGCATATACTTTGCAAGAACATCAGTGTATTGCCAAAAACGACAAGATAAAAAAAATCAAAAAGCAATCTAGTAACAATTTAAAATATAGGAGATTATAATTATGATGCCGACTAGAAAGTATAACAATCAGAATTGGTTACCAAGTATTTTCAACGATTTCTTTGATAATGAATGGTTGACAAGAGCCAACGCTACCGCCCCTGCAATTAATGTCATTGAAAGTGACAAAGATTATAAAGTAGAGGTTGCTGCTCCGGGTATGACTAAAGAAGATTTCAATATCCACATCAGCGAAAACAACGAACTAGTGATCTCAATGGAGAAAAAGAATGAAACAAAAGAGGACGACCATCACAACAGAAGATATTTACGTCGTGAATTTTCTTACTCTAAGTTCGAACAAGCTTTGATTCTTCCTGAAGATGTGGTTAAGGAAAAAATCAGCGCCAATGCCAGCAATGGTGTTCTGACCATTGATTTGCCTAAACGCACTCCTGAAGAAAAAGCCAAAGTGAACAGAATCATCGAAATTCATTAATCACAGATTTTGAATATTTACAATCAGACAGTTTATAAGGTACATCTATAACATGCTATTATTTTGCATGATATAAAAGTGTGCCTTATATATTGTCCGATTGTCATAAAATCAACATATTTGCATCAACACTTTCTGCGGATTTCCACCATACTTTTCAGCGTTTCTTCCCATCTTTCCCCTAAAAAAGTCCACCTCTATTACAATTGAACTTCAAATTCAGGACAAAACTGAAAAAAGCCAGTTTAAATTTTCTTTCAAAAAATGCTGAACAACATTAAAACAGAGACTAAGAGGAGTAGGCTTCTTTTTTATTATACAAGCATTAAAATCACATATTTTTAGTATTTTTGTACCCAAATTCACCATATAAAACAAACCAATAAAAAGAGGATGAAAGCATCAGTACGTTTAGTTCGTTTTGCTACAATAGGAACCTTAAATTACCTTATTACCATGTTAGTGATATGGATTGTGATGAGTTACTTCTCATTCAAAGGAAAATATATAGTAGCAAATATTATGGCATATCTCATCGCTCAAACCCATAATTTTATATGGAGCAAATATTGGATTTTTCCTTCCAGCAATCCCCAAAACAGTCTTTGGCAACAAATAATGCTCTTTTGTACCGCTTTTGGTATTGCCTATGGCATACAACTTCTTTTTGTGATACTGATGATAGAAGCAATAGGAATCAAAGAATTTACAGCACAATTTATTGGAATAATAATATATGGAGCTGTTAATTTTATGGTAAACAATAGAATAACATTCCGATAAATATATTTCAAAACTTATGGCAGACAATTATATAGAAAGGCAATACGAACAATATGAAGCCCGAAAGGCTGCATGGGAAAAAAAACGTAAACAAGGAAAGAAGAAAGCGATTTCCGTCAAGCCTCAACCAAAGGACCTGACAGACAATACAATCAAACTTCCTAGAAAAGCATTCATCACAGGAGGTGCCGATGGCATAGGGAGAAACATTGTGAAAGCTTTCTGCAACTCACAATACCAAGTCGCCTTTTGTGACAAAAATGAGGATTTAGGAATACAGACAGCCAAAGAGACCGGAGCAATTTTTTATCATGCCGATGTAAGTAATAAAGAATCCCTTGAGAACTGTATGCACGAGCTTTTTGAAAAGTGGGGGGATATGGACATCATTATTAACAATGCCGGAATAAGCGAATTTTCTCCCATCACGGAAACCAGCGTGGAGGATTTTGATAAAATTTTGTCCATCAATCTGCGACCTGTATTTATCACCTCACGCACATTAGCTTTGCATCGCAAATCCCAAGCAGAAAATCACCCGTATGGCAGAATTATCAATATCTGTTCCACCCGTTATTTAATGAGCGAACCGGGAAGCGAAAGCTATGCGGCTTCCAAAGGAGGAATCTATTCACTGACCCATGCACTTGCTTTATCCCTTGCCGACTTTCATATCACCGTAAACTGTATTTCGCCGGGATGGATTCAGACCAATGATTACGAACGGCTACGCCCAGAAGATCATGCCCAACATCCATCAAGACGAGTAGGCAAACCAGAAGACATAGCACGTATGTGTTTATTTTTATGTCAAGAAGAGAACGACTTCATCAATGGACAAAATATCATCATCGATGGTGGAATGACCAAAAAGATGATTTATTTAGAATAAAACGAACTAAAGAAAATATCTATAATGAATAAATAATCACTCATGAAAATACATCATATCGCCATTTGGACATTTCATCTGGAAAAGCTAAGGGAATTTTATACTCGTTACTTTAACGGAACAAGTAATGAAAAATACATTAATTCCCAAAAAGGTTTTGAATCTTACTTCATTTCATTTGAAAGTGGTGCTACATTAGAGTTGATGAGTAGGATTGACGTGCAAAATATCCCGATAGAAGAAAACAGACCGGGATTGACCCATCTAGCTTTTTCTTTTGAAAGCCAAGAAGCTGTCTTATCACTAACGGAACAGCTACGTACTAAAGGATACCATATCGTAGGTGAACCTCGCATTTCAGGAGATGGCTATTTTGAAAGTGTGATACTAGATCCAGACGGAAACCGGATAGAGTGTGTTTACAAAAAAGAGCAGGAATGCCCTCCTGAGGGAAATCATGTAATAGAAACTGAGCGACTTATTTTACGTCCTTTTACAGAGAATGATACGGAAGCTGTTTTTAACTGTTGCCAGAATCCCAACCTAGGAAATAATGCTGGTTGGAAACCTCATGACACACTGGAAGAATCTCTGAAAATTCTTCAAACAATATTTATACCACAAAAAGACACATGGGCCATCACTAGAAAGGAAGACCGGCTTCTGATAGGAGCTATAGGAATTCTACCAGACCCAAAGAGAGAGAATTCAAATGCCGGAATGATAGGTTATTGGTTAGATGAAGCCCAATGGGGAAAAGGATATATGTCTGAAGCCGTCTGTGCTGTCTTGGACTATGGCTTCAACAAACTAGGATTAACCTTGATCAGTGCAAATTGTTATCCTCAAAACAAACGTTCACAACGTGTTTTGGAGAAAATGGGGTTTACATACGAAGGCATTCTCCATCAAGCCGAAGTTAGCTATGATGACAAAATATATGATCATTTGTGTTATTACTTAGAGAAAAACAACCTAAAATAAGTTTTTCATTTTTACACAATCTCAAATGCCTATTCTATTTCATCATTAATTTTGTTAATCCCTAACTCCCCCCAAAGGATATATACGTGTCTAAAAAAATCAAAACAAAGCAATCGTTCTTGGGTAAAACATTTATCCAAGAACGATAAAAATACACCTTATTCTTCTTCGGAGATTATTTCTCATAAAATCAATTGAAATAATACAAGAAGATAGCGATGCCTTCAAGTGCCTTCTTCGGTTGGTCTTTTATCTCAATTGTAAATTTAATTTCAGCCTTGGCTACGCCACGCAAGTTCTGTAAAGAATGAAGACTTGCTACCATACGAATACTCTGACCTGCTAGGACAGCCTGTCCAAATTTCATCTTGTCCATACCATAGTTGATCATCATTTTCAGATTATTCACTTCTATAATCTGGTTCCACATATGTGGAAGCAACGAAAGGGTCAGGTAACCATGTACAATAGTACTATGATAAGGACTTTCCACTTTAGCACGTTCTGTATCTACATGAATCCACTGATGATCCAAGGTAGCATCTGCAAAAAGATTAATTCGGTCTTGCGACACTTCCACATAGTCGGAAACTCCAATCTGCCGTCCTAGCAGCTTCTCAAAATCCTCGTACGAATTAACAACAACTTTATCCATTATCTCTTTGTTTTAAAGGTTATACACTAATTGAATACAAAAATAAGAAAAAATAGTCCTATATTTGCACTTTATTCATACAAAAACTTCATTACAGATGAGAATTATCGAAAGAGAACAGCGTACCGCAGAACAAATGATCCGAATTTATTGTCGGTACAAGGAAGGCAATAAAGAGCTTTGCCCAACCTGTCGGCAGTTATTGCAATATGCACATAACCGGTTAAAGCATTGTACATTCGGTGAACAAAAAAAGACTTGCCGCAACTGTCCCATACATTGTTATAAACCAGAAATGAAGAAACGAATACAAGAAGTAATGCGGTATGCTGGTCCACGAATGTTTTTTTTTCATCCCATAACAACTATCAAGCATTTCATTCATCAATAAACAGAATGGACAGAGCACAGTTTTATAAAGAAGTATATAGCATTACAAAAGAAATCCCCTACGGCAATGTTTTTACTTACGGAAAAATAGCACAACTTATAGGTAATCCCCAATATTCACGAATGGTAGGACAGGCTTTATCTCATGCACCAAAAGAAGAAGACCTTCCTTGCCACCGGATAGTAAACAGCCAAGGAAGACTAGTTCCCAGCTGGCAGAAACAAAAAGAATTATTGGAAAAAGAAGGAATCACCTTCAAGCGCAATGGATGCGTCAACATGTCCAAACACTTATGGGACATTACTGGTTCACTCACATCGACAATAGGTATTAGCCCCACAAGTGCAACGTGGCAATAATTGCTCACTCAGTTCGTCCCGATAAAACTCATATAATTCACGATACATCGTTTCATAAAGTTCGGAAATACGATGTTCCAATTCTGTTTCATCCTCATAAATATGCTGAAACGGGTCATCAAAAGAAAAATGCTTCCAGTTTTTCACTTCCTTATTAAAATCACCCTCCACTTCCTTTGCTTCTTCACAAAGAGTAATCACATAGTCCCATGGTTGATGGCAATATATATCCACATCACTAGCTTTCTTACGAGAGCAATCGTATCCATTCTGTTCCATCACCCCTACCACTGAAGATGGTACCACTCTTCCCGGCAGAACTCCAGAGGTAAATATCTTTGTTCCATATCCAAAAGAAGATAATATCTTCTGTGCCATACGACTACGACATATGTCACTATTACTCACCAATAAAATATTCATCGCTATTCCTATATTTAAATTCAACAATTATTTTCATTCATCCCTACTAACATAAAACACTCTCAAAGTATAAACTAATATCCGATACCCAGCCCCATTCAAGTGCAAATCATCAATGGGCAAATTAGGGTTCAATTTATCATTCAACAACAATTTATCGAACACGTCTAAAATCACCAATAAATGAGATTTTAAGTTTTCCTTTCATACCTACCTCTTCACCAGTTTTTTTGGAGAGCCACTCCATGAACACCCCAAACAATAAACAATAGTTAAATCAAACCCTTCCATATTCTCTTCCAAATTTCTCGGTACCACTTCCCCTTCATCCGATACATAAACTAACAACCTTTCTTTCTTCTCATTTTTAACGTATAACCCTGCAATTTTGCATTGCGGACACAACAATTTTCTCATATCTATTTTCTCTTTTTATCCAAAACAACAAATTAACATCCAATTTTTCTTATAAATTTGCGGCAAAAATACGAAAAAAAAACAGTTGAATAGCATCTGTAGTGAATTTGCACAACATAAAAAGATTATTGGAAAGAAAATGCCTATCTTTGCCCAAGAATATAAAATCGCAAAATAAAAGTGTAGCTATGGAAATAAAATTAGACAGAAAAAAAAATCATATTGCGGCATCTGATTACAAAGAACAAATAACCGTCATAAAAACAACTAGCGATTTCAAAATAGGAAACAATGTAGACACGAACAAAATAGAAGGGAATTATATGGTAAAAAGAGAGAAAGAAACGCTTATAAAAATAATAGAACTTCGCAAATCTCAACGCGATATTATCCTAACTTTAAATGTATCTCTATATTCCCGTTACAGACTGAAAAGCAGTCAACTGAAGTATTACAGGAATTAAACAAAAACTTTATCATCCATTCCGAGTTGTCCGCATAGTGACCTCACAAGAAAAACAAATCATTAGCAACTATATTAAACGAACTATGATACATTTTTTTAAGAATTCCATTGCCACTATAAAGTTACCCGATAAGTTCACTTATCCTTTTCACTATACCCCTCATCCACTTTGCATAATAGCGACTAAAGAAGTACAAGCCTATCTGACAAGTCAATCCCAATGGCAAAAAGAATTGCAACAAGGAAAAATGTTTGGTGTCCTAATTGTACAAACACCCGAGAATAAAATAGGTTATTTGGCTGCATTTTCAGGAACATTGGCTGGTAAAAACTGTCATCCTTTCTTCGTTCCGCCAATTTATGATTTGTTACAACCACAGGGATTCTTCAAAATAGAGGAAGAACGTATATCCGCCATCAATGTATGCATTAAAAAGACACAGAACGACCCTCGTTACATAGATCTACTCCGACAAATTGAAAAAGAAACAATACAATCCCAGCAGGAATTGACTGAAGCTAAAGAGTTTTTCAAATCCGCTAAAAAAAACAGAGAAATCCGGCGCAAGACAGGAATTCCCGACGCAAAGGAGTTAGCTGCAATGATACGTGAAAGCCAGTTTCAAAAAGCTGAATTAAAACGCATGGAAAAAATATGGAAAGAAAAAATCGCTTCACTACAAGCAGAGGCCGATACTTTCATCACAAAAATAGAAACGATGAAGACAGAAAGGAAAAAACGTTCTGCCACTTTACAAAGAAAGCTGTTTGAGCAGTTTCAGATACTAAACGCCCATGGAGAAACAAAAGATTTATGTCGTATTTTTGCACAAACTATACAAAAATTTCCTCCTGCCGGAGCCGGTGAATGTGCAGCTCCCAAATTACTCCAATATGCCTATAAGCATCAATTAAAACCTATTGCTATGGCAGAATTTTGGTGGGGAGATTCTCCAAAAGCAGAAATAAGACATCATGGATACTACTATCCTGCATGTAAAGGAAAATGCGGACCTATCCTGGGACATATGTTACAGGGACTGGAAGTGGAAGAAAATCCCTTGTTAAAAAAACATTATCATGAAATGCCATTAGAGATAGTATATGAAGATAATTACCTAGTCGTAATCAACAAACCAGCGGGAATGCTCTCGGTTCCAGGAAAAGGAGAAATAGACTCTGTCTATCAATATATAAAAATACTTTATCCAGATGCCACAGGTCCTCTGATAGTCCACCGATTGGATATGGCTACTTCCGGTGTGTTATTAATAGCCAAAAACAAAGAAGTACATCAGCACCTGCAAGCACAATTCAAGAATAGAATGATAAAGAAACGATATATTGCCTTATTGGATGGCAAGATTTCTTCTAAAGAAGGAACCATAATACTCCCCCTCCGTATGGATCCTCTTGACAGACCCAGACAAGTAGTAGACCATGAACATGGAAAAACCGCTATTACACAATATCAGGTTTTAAACGAACAAGAAGGAAACACACTTATTGCCTTTTATCCATTGACAGGACGGACACACCAATTAAGAGTGCATGCCGCCCATCCGGAAGGATTACATTGTCCTATACGAGGAGATGAACTCTACGGACAAAAAGCAGACAGACTTTATTTACATGCTGAAAGTCTAGAGTTTGTTCACCCTGTAACAAAAGAAATAATTTTTGTAGAAAAGAAAAGTAATTTCTAATAGTTTTTGCTCAGAAAATTTATCTGTGGGTGCTGAAAGTTTTTTTCAGCACCTCACACACCAAATTAGTATTTCACCATTCCTGAAGTAGACATCCGTTTTATTCTTCCATACACATATATAAATGCGGGAATCAGAAAAATAACTGCAAATATCCATGCCGTAGGGTCACCAAAACAAACAGCTAAATAGCCCAATATTGGTACTGCATAAAGACTGACCATTATACGGGCAATCATTTCGGATGCCCCCGACAACATAGCCAAATTGGTAAAGCCCACCCCCTGAATGGAATAACGCAAGATACAAAGTAAGCCCAAAACCGGAAAGAAAGAAACGGAAATATGCAAAAACAATTCCGTATCTTTCAAGATCTCCCATTCTGCTGGGTCAACAAATAACAAGGCAAAAGTACGTGCTCCCAACATCAAGACTACAAACATAAAACCACAATAAATAACCATCATTAACACACTCGCCTTGATTCCCAGCCAGATACGCTTCGGTTTTCCCGCACCGTAATTCTGTCCACTATAAGTAGCCATAGCTATACCCAGACTCTCAAGCGGACACATACAAAACATCTTAATACGCATAGCAGCCGTAAAAGCAGCCACACAAGCAGTACCCAATGCATTATTTGCACTTTGCAACATAATACTGCCAATAGCAGTAATAGAGAACTGCAATCCCATCGGCACACCGATATACAGTAAAGTCTTTGCCAACGCTCCTCGAAATTTATGCTCTGTCGGAGTCCCCTTCAGAATCTCAAAATGACGCATCATATACAAATAACACAATACAGCCGAAACCCCTTGTGAGAATACCGTAGCCACAGCTGCTCCCGCCACTCCCCAATCAAGTATCAAAATACAAAAGAGATCAAGCAAAATATTCAATATCGTAGAAAAAAGCAAAAACCAAAACGGAGTCTTGCTATCACCCAATGCACGAATAATACTTGAAAGCAAATTATAGAAAAAGGTACAGGGCACCCCGATAAAAGTAATCAGCAAATAAAGATAAGCATCCTCAAGGATATTCTCCGGAGTCTGCATCATCTGAAGAATATCCGAACAAAACATACTAGTTACAATAGCAATTACTACAGACATCACCGCTGCCAATTGTAAACTAACTGCCACAAAACGCCGCATCATACCATAATCCCTTGCTCCAAACTTCTGTGCGACAGGAATACCGAAGCCACCACAACAGCCATTGCAAAAGCCTAATATCAAAAACACCACCGAAGTGCTAGCTCCTACAGAAGCCAAAGCATTAATTCCAAGAAACTTACCCACAATAGCAGCATCCATCAAGGAATAAGTCTGCTGAAGTAAATTACCCAGCAATAAAGGAAAAGCAAAATTCAATATCAAAGGGAACGGACGTCCCGAAGTCATCTCTCTCGAAGTTGCCATAACATGAATGTATTGTAAATCCGAATACAAATATATATCATCCTTTGTAAAAACACATATTTCTAGAACTTCATTTCAATGAATACCCATTAATAAAATGATACATATCAATTTTTCCCGGAGAACTATCGTCTTTCCCAAAATCCTGAATAAAAAAGCAACAACACAGCAAACAATTCCAAACGTCCTATCAACATCAGGAACGACAATATCCATTTAGCAGCATCAGGCAACGCCGCCCATGAAAAAGCAGGACCGAATGCTCCTAACCCCGGTCCCACATTGCCTAAGCTAGAAATTACTGTACTCATCGCTTCAATTATCCCCACCCCGAAAAACATCAGCAGTATCCATCCGGCCAAAATACAGAACAAATAAAATACAAAGAATGTATTCACTGAAGCAATGATGGAAGGCGATATAACCTGACGGTTCACACGAACAGGCAATACAGCCCTAGGATGCAGCATCCGTTTGAATTCATTTTTGATATTACGCGCCAGAATCATAAGGCGCATATTTTTGATTCCCCCACTAGTAGACCCCGTACATCCACCTGACAACATAGCAAAAATAAGAAGCATCCATGTAAAAGATGGCCACAAGTTATAATCATCCGTTGCAAAGCCGCATGACGTATGCGCCGTAGCCACTTGAAACAGAGCCCTGCGGAATGCCTTTTCCCAATCATAATGATTCTGAAAAACTAAGGCAAACGTAATAACAAGTGTCAGAATACTCACTGATTTCATAAACCAACGGAATTCATCATCCTGAAATAAACGCTTGCCTTTCCCTTTCAGACACATAAAATAGAGAGAGAAGTTAATACCCGAAAGGATCATAAATATCGCTATTACATATTCTATAAACGGAGAGTTCCAATAAGCTACACTAGCTTGTTTGGTAGAATAACCACCTGTAGCCGTTGTAGAGAATGAATGACATACCGCATCAAAAAAACTCATTCCTCCTATCATCAGCAGCACAGTTTCTGCAATTGTAAGAATAGCATATATCATCCACAGCCACTTAGCCATCACATCAATCCGGGGATGTGTTTTGTCGTGCGTCAGTCACTCCGATAGCCTCAGCTGAAAAAAGTTGTATAGTTCCTCCCCCGAAAATAGGAAGCACAGCAATAGTAAAAAAGACAATACCCAAGCCACCTATCCATTGTGTCAAGCTACGCCAAAATAACAGACCATGTGAAAGAGATTCTATATCATCCAATATAGTAGCTCCTGTAGTAGTAAAACCCGACATGGTTTCAAAAAAGGCATCCGTCACCGAAAGGATTCCTCCACTAAAATAAAAAGGCAACATTCCAAACAACGTAAACAAAAACCAAGTAAAAGTTACAATACAGTACCCATCTCGTCGTGTCAGCCGATTCTCAGCACCTCTACTACAAATTAGCAAAACTCCACCGACCAATGTATTCAAAAGAATGGTATATAGAAAATATTGATAATCTTGCTCACCGTAACATAAGGAAACAGCCGCACAAAGCAGGAACATAGCAGATTCAATAAAAAGTAATACCCCCAATACACGGAATATCATTTTTTTATTTATCAAGCTATTATTCCGGCTTCCACCTTTATATAATTTATCTGGATTATAAAATTCTCCCATCTTTTTATACCTTTTATATTCGACAAGTATATAGCGAATACTATGCCAAAATGAAAAAAACATTATAAACCATTGATAAACAAACAGATATTATATGAAGTCATAAAAAAGGGAAACACTACCCTTTTCAAAATGAAAGGGAACGTATTTCAAAACAACAAGGTTGCAGATATGACGATCTCAAGCAAAATTTAAATTACATACATATCTGCTAACACTACAACATCGTCTTCATCATAATGAATAATGAATAAATATTTTAAAATTACCCACTATTTTACTATTTTTGCACCCAAATCGATAATCCTCTACTAAATTTAATTCGCCTACTGTGGAATTATTCTACAGCTGTTGCCTGTTTTCCACACTTTCCCTATCAACAAAAGGTAGTAATAAAACACTGATTATGAAAAGGAAAGGCTATTTACAGTAGTTTGGCACGCTGCTTGTATTCCTACTGACGGCATCTTAAACAATAACAAAACTAAAGTATGAAACTATTTTTTACACACAAAGAAATTGCGCTAAAAAAGAAAAGAACAGCGCTTGTAGTAATAGGTATTGGACTAGTTATCGGGATTTACCTGATTGTTTCCCATCGACCGGCAAAGATGCCGGAACTTCCAGTAGTTGCCATAGCACCGGCAACGCAAGACGATGTGGAAATATATGGTGAATATGTAGGACGCGTACGTGCACAGCAATTCGTTGAAGTACGTGCCCGAGTAGAGGGATATTTAGAACAAATGCTTTTCGCAGAAGGTACATATGTCACTAAGAATCAAGTGCTGTTTGTTATCAATCAAGATCAATATCGAGCCAAAGCTGACAAAGCGCGTGCCCAATTGAAAAAAGATGAAGCACAGGCACAAAAAGCAAAACGCGATTTAGAACGTATCCGTCCGCTATATGAACAAAATGCTGCCAGCCAGTTGGACTTGGACAATGCTACTGCTGCATATGAAACAGCAGAAGCCTCGGTAGCTATGAGTAGTGCCGACCTTGATCAAGCAGAATTGGAACTAGGTTATACGATAGTTCGTTCTCCGTTAGCAGGACATATCAGTGAACGTCACGTGGATTTAGGGACATTGGTAGGTCCAAGTGGCAAATCACTGCTTGCCACCGTAGTAAAAAGTGATACTGTATTAGTGGATTTCAGCATGACAGCTCTAGACTATCTGAAAAGCAAAGAGCGTAATGTGAACTTAGGTCAAAAAGACTCTACCCGCTCTTGGCAACCCAATGTTTCCATTACTCTAGCAGACAATACTATTTATCCATACAAAGGACTGGTAGACTTTGCCGAACCGCAAGTTGATCCACGCACAGGTACATTCTCCGTACGTGCCGAAATGCCGAATCCAGAACGGATATTACTTCCTGGACAGTTCACCAAAGTAAAACTATTATTGGATGTCAGAGAAAAAGCTACGGTAGTTCCGTTAAAGTCCGTTATCATAGAAAAAGGCGGTGCCTATATTTATGTAATGCGCAAAGATTCTACAGTAGAGAGACGTTTCATTGAATTAGGACCTGAATTCCAGAATCAAGTAGTGGTGGAAAGAGGCTTGGCTCCCGGAGAAGACATTGTTATAGAAGGATACCACAAGCTGAATCCAGGCATGAAAGTAAAAGTAAGTCCTGCCGTAGAAGACAAAAAAACGGAGGAAAAAGATACGATCGGATAATTTCACTCCCGAATACGAATTCCCCTATGGAGGAAAATTTACGCATTCAAAAAAACAATAGACATTATGAAAGTTAGTTTCTTTATAGACAGACCGGTATTTTCAGCTGTCATCTCCATATTAATAGTCATTGTCGGTATCATCGGTCTCACGATGCTACCCATTGACCAATATCCGCAGATTACCCCGCCGGTAGTGAAAATCAGCGCATCCTATCCGGGTGCCAGTGCCCTGACTGTATCACAGGCGGTAGCCACTCCTATAGAACAGGAATTGAACGGTACTCCAGGAATGCTTTACATGGAATCAAACAGTTCCAATTCGGGAGGTTTTTCAGCCACCGTCACTTTTGATATCTCGGCAGATCCCGATCTGGCGGCAGTAGAAATACAGAACCGTATCAAGTTAGCAGAATCACGTCTTCCAGCAGAAGTTATACAAAATGGTATTTTGGTAGAGAAACAGGCTGCCAGTCAATTGCTGACCCTATGCCTTACCTCTACCGACCCGAAGTTCGATGAAATATACCTTAGCAACTTTGCTACTCTGAATGTACTGGACCTAATCCGCCGTATCCCTGGCGTAGGACGTGTTTCAAACATCGGAAGCCGATATTACGCCATGCAAATTTGGGTACAGCCCGACAAACTGGCCAATTTCGGTCTGACCGTAGCCGACCTGCAGAATGCACTGAAAGACCAAAATCGGGAATCAGCAGCCGGTGTACTGGGACAACAACCCGTACAAGGATTAGACGTAACCATTCCCATCACTACTCAGGGACGTCTATCTACTGTAAGCCAGTTTGAGGAAATCGTAGTCCGTGCCAATGCCGATGGTTCCATCATCCGTTTACGTGATGTGGCCCGCATCTCACTCGAAGCACAATCATACAATACCGAGAGTGCCATTAACAAAGAAAATGCAGCGGTATTGGCCATCTATATGTTACCGGGAGCCAACGCTATGGAAGTAGCAAAAAGCGTGAAAGAAGCTATGGAGGAAATCAGCAAGAATTTCCCCGAAGGAATGAGTTACGAGATACCTTTCGATATGACTACATATATTTCGGAATCTATTCATGAAGTGTACAAAACACTGTTTGAAGCCCTGATACTGGTTATTATCGTAGTATACCTTTCACTCCAAAGCTGGCGTGCAACAGTTATCCCACTAGTTGCCGTACCTATCTCACTGATTGGAACTTTCGGATTCATGTTGATTTTCGGATTCTCGCTTAATATCCTGACCCTGTTGGGGTTGGTACTTGCCATCGGTATTGTGGTGGACGATGCTATCGTGGTAGTAGAGAATGTGGAGCGTATCATGGAAGAGGAGAAACTATCTCCCTACCAAGCTACCAAGAAAGCTATGGAAGGACTTACAGGAGCCATTATCGCCACTTCTTTGGTACTGGCAGCAGTATTTGTTCCCGTAAGTTTTCTAGGTGGAATTACCGGACAACTTTATCGCCAGTTTACGGTAACCATCGTAGTATCCGTATTGCTGTCTACGGTAGTAGCTTTGACATTGAGTCCAGTCATGTGTTCGCTTATCCTGAAACCGGAAGATCCGAACAAGAAAAAGAATATCGTATTCCGCCGTATCAATGAGTGGCTGGCTATCGGCAATCATAAATATGTAGGGCTTATCAAACACATTGTGAAACACCCGCGTCGGGTACTGAGCACATTCGGCATGGTATTGATCGCCATCCTGTTAATCCATCGCATTATTCCCACCAGCTTTCTTCCCATCGAAGACCAAGGGTATTTTAAAATAGAGTTGGAGCTGCCCGAAGGTGCAACGTTGGAACGTACACGTATCGTAACAGAACGTGCTGTGGAATACCTGATGAAAAATCCGGCAGTGGAATATGTGCAAAGTGTGGCGGGAAGCAGTCCGCGTGTAGGAACCAGTCAGGCACGAAGTGAACTGACTGTCATCTTAAAACCTTGGGAGGAACGTGACTCGCAAACTATTGACAATATTATGGCACAGGTAAAAAAAGACATGTCGCAATACCCCGAATGCAAGGTATATCTTTCCACCCCTCCCGTTATTCCGGGATTGGGCAGTTCGGGCGGGTTCGAAATGCAATTGGAAGCACGTGGAGATGCCACTTTCGAAAATTTGGTACAAGCTACGGATACATTGATGTATTATGCATCAAAACGTAAGGAATTATCAGGTTTATCTTCGGCTTTACAAGCGGATATCCCCCAACTTTATTTTGATGTAGACCGTGACAAAGTAAAATTCTCAGGAGTACCTTTAGCCGATGTATTCTCGACTATGAAAGCTTATACAGGTTCGGTATATGTAAACGATTTCAATATGTTTAACCGCATCTACCGTGTATATATTCAAGCAGAAGCACCCTACCGGGAACATAAGGAGAATATCAACCTGTTTTTTGTACGGGGTACAGACAATGCCATGATACCGCTCACCTCGCTGGGTACCACTTCGTATACCACTGGTCCGGGCAGCATCAAACGTTTTAATATGTTCAACAGTTCTGTGATTCTCGGTGAGGCCGCAGACGGTTACAGTTCAGGACAGGCTATGGAAATTATCGAACAAATAGCCCGCGAACACCTACCGGAAAATATCGGTGTAGAATGGAGCGGACTATCCTTCCAGGAAAAACAGGCAGGTGGACAGACCGGCATGGTGCTGGCATTAGTGTTCATGTTCGTATTTTTGTTCCTCGCTGCCTTATACGAAAGCTGGATGGTACCGGTTGCAGTATTACTCTCTTTGCCTGTAGCCGCATTAGGTGCTTATCTAGGTGTATGGGGCTGTGGACTGGAGAATGATGTCTATTTCCAGATCGGATTGGTGATGCTGGTAGGACTAGCCGCCAAAAATGCAATTCTTATTGTAGAGTTTGCCAAAGAACAAGTAGACAAAGGAGTAGATGTAGTACAAGCTGCACTTCATGCTTCACAGCTCCGTTTCCGACCTATTTTGATGACTTCATTGGCATTCATCTTAGGTATGTTACCTATGGTCATTGCCAGCGGGCCAGGTTCAGCCAGCCGTCAGGCTATTGGTACAGGTGTATTCTTCGGAATGATCTTTGCTGTAACTGTGGGAATTTTGTTAGTACCTTTCTTCTTTGTACTGATATACAAGATGAAAGCGAAGATGAAACAAAAATAAGGATATAAAAAGATGAAAGAAATGATGAAACATACATTATTATATATAGCCGTATCAGGAATGACTTTGCTGACTTCTTGCCAATTAGGTAAGCACTACACACGTCCCGACTTACATCTTCCCCAACAATTAGATACATTACGACAACAGGATACATTATCTATAGCCGATATGCAATGGTGGGAAATCTATACGGACACAACCTTGCAAAGCCTGATAGAAAAGACGTTGGATAACAACAAAGACATGAAAATAGCTGCGGCACGTGTAAAAGAACTTGCCGCAATGAAGCGCATAGACTTTGCCAACCTTTTCCCCCAACTGAACGGAAGCGCTTATGCCCAAAAAGAAGGAAGTAATTATGGTGGTGACAACTATAAAAATGACCCCGAACAGGGTGGTAAACTTACCGTGACTTGGGAATTAGACTTATGGGGTAACCTGCGTTGGGCAAAAGACAAAAGCATAGCACAATTTCTGGGAAGCATCGAGGCGCAACGTGCCTTGAAAATGAGTATTGTGTCCGAAGTGGCACAAGCCTATTTTGAATTGGTCGCATTAGACAATGAGTTGAACATCGTTCGTCAAACACTCTATGCCCGTAAAGAAGGAGTACGCCTGGCAAAGCTTCGTTTTGAAGGAGGACTGACTTCAGAAACTTCTTATCAACAGGCACAAGTGGAGTATGCACGTACCGCAACCTTAGTTCCTGAACTGGAAAGGAAAATTTCATTGAAAGAAAATGATATCGCATTCCTGGCAGGCGAATACCCGCACCGCATACAGCGTCCCATTCTGCCCGAAGAGGTAAAACTACCTGAAACATTACCAGTAGGTCTACCCTCCACTCTGTTGGAACGTCGTCCCGATGTACGCGAAGCAGAACAGAAATTAATAGCAGCCAATGCCAGTGTAGGTATTGCCTATACCAATATGTTCCCACGACTCAGCCTCACAGCACAATATGGCGTAGAAAGTGAAGAATTCTCTGATTTCTTTAAATCACCCATTCATTATATCAGTGGCAATCTTCTAACTCCTCTCTTCGCCATGGGAAAATACAGAGCAACCCTAAAGGCTAAGAAAGCCGCATACGAACAGGAATGCTACAGCTATGAAAAATCAGTGCTGACTGCATTCAAAGAGGCCCGCAATGCCATTGTGGACTTTAATAAGATAAAAGATATCTACGAATCGCGTCTGCAACTGGAACGTTCCTCTAAAGCAACAATGGAACTGGCCCAATTGCAATACATCAATGGAGTAATAGGCTATTTGGATGTATTGGATGCACAACGTAGCTATTTCGATGCACAAATAGGATTAAGTAATGCAATAAGAGACAAACAGATTACATTAGTAAAATTGTATAAAGCATTAGGGGGTGGATGGTAACCATCCCCTCTTTTCTGTATCTTCCTTTATCCGGAAAATCAAATTAAGATATATGCCTGATAAGACGTATTGTTCTCTACCGGTGTAAGTGACAAATAACCCGACTTCACTTTTCCATTTTCCAGATATAAAGGATGCTTTTCTTGAAGCGCAAGATGAGAATGCCATGCCTCACCGGGCTTTGCATAATATTCTATAACATACCGTCCCTGCCCGCCATCACACACATAGTTATCATATATCAAACGTGCTACCACTCCCATATTCATACGAAGATTTATTTCCACACACGGATGAATGGCATACCCGCCGTTTTGGGTACGGCATATCATCATATCCACCCCCAGATAGCCTTCGTAACTCCCTTTTATCACTTCCGCCAATTCCACCTGTAACGCCCTCCCAACCTGATGTAAGATTTCCGCAGAAACATATGTGGATATCCTCTCTTCAATAACCCGATCCGCAGCCAACAAGTTTTCTTTATAAACACCTCTCTTGTCTGTTTCGAATAAAGAATACCCTATAAAATGTACCTGTCCCCACTCGTCTGCAAAAAACTCCATGGCAAAATCCAAAAGCTTATCATAAAAAGGCTCTCCTATCACCTCATGCTGAGTGGTAAGTATGTGTCGAATCCACCCTTCCAGAGGGATGGTAAAACTACCTGAAACATATTGTATCCCTCTCCCACTACCAGACCATGGCGCTTTTAACAAAGCACGAGGATGAGACAACACAAAAGCCTTCACTTTCTCTGTTGATGACAATACAAAAGCCTCCCCCAATGTGGGAATATTCCCACCTATATGCCTACAAAGGCGTCGTAACACTTTTACAGCCGTCTGACGTCCGGATATTTGACGGATACGCTTCATACGCTCTACTGAAGGATATGCTGTATCAGGAAATCCAGCTTCCTGCAAACGACGCACCAAAGACGGATTCCATCCCCAAGGAATCACCTTATTATAAATGGGGAGGAATTCTGAAGTCCAATTGACCGAAGGCGGCAAAAAAGATTGTCTTTCCATTGTTTTCATACGCAGAGCAGAATCCAGCCATACAGTTCCTCCCTGTTCTGCATACCATGCAGGCAACACGGACAACTCGGCCGCCATTCGCCGGGCACTGGCAGGTGCCATATAATAAGGATCACCACAAGCCAATGCCATATCATTTTCCGGATTGAATAAATAAAGCGCTTCCATTTCCGGACACAAAGATAAATGTTTTAGAGTACAAACCATTTCTCTTGTTCGTCTTTTAGTTGAAAAAAAATAATATTTTGCTATCTCCAGTTTGCAATTTGAATTAGTATTGCTATATTTGCAACCGATAAAAAAGCAACCATGGAAACCTTTTACAGAACACACAGTTATCTGGTGGAACATACAAATGCTCCTGTTCGCCGGGACTTGATGGACGAAATAGACTGGAACGACAGACTGATCGGCATCAAGGGTACTCGTGGCGTAGGGAAAACGACTTTCCTCCTGCAATATGCAAAAGAAAAGTTCGGAACGGATCACTCATGTCTGTTCATCAACATGAATAACTTTTACTTCTCTAAATATACGTTAGTGGAGTTTGCCGCAGAATTCGTAAAACGAGGAGGAAAAGTTTTGTTGATAGACCAAGTGTTCAAGTATCCCGAATGGAGCCACGACCTGCGTGCTTGCTATGAAATGTTTCCTACTCTGAAGATTATATTCACCGGATCATCCGTGATGCGACTGAAAGAAGAAAATCCAGAACTGAGCGGCATTGTCAAGGTATACTACCTGAGAGGTTTCTCATTCCGCGAATACCTGAATCTGCAAAGCGGTAATTGTTTCCGTGCCTATACCTTACAAGAAATTTTGGAGAATCACGAACAGATAGCGAAAACCATCCTGCGCAACGTGAAGCCGTTGGATTATTTTCAAGACTATCTGCATCACGGTTTCTACCCATTCTTCCTGGAAAAACGTAACTTTTCGGAGAATCTGCTAAAAACCATGAATATGATGATAGAAGTAGATATACTTCTTATCAAACAAATTGAGCTGAAATATCTTTCAAAGATAAAAAAATTACTATATTTGCTAGCTGTGGACGGACCCGTTGCTCCGAACGTCAGCCAGCTGGCCACGGAGATTCAAACCTCACGTGCCACGGTGATGAATTACATTAAGTATCTGGCAGATGCGCGTCTTATCAATATGGTTTATCCCAAGGGAGAGGAATTTCCCAAGAAACCTTCCAAACTGATGATGCACAACACCAACCTGATGTACTCCATTTATCCGGTAAAGGTCGAAGAACAGGATGTTTTGGATACATTTTTCATGAATACCCTGTATAAGGACCATAAACTATATAAAGGCGATAAAGGCACTTCATTTATGGTAGACAACGGACTGCATTTCCGTATTTGCGCAGAAGGGTGCAAGTTCAAAAATAATCCAAACGTGTATTATGCCCTACACAAATTGGAATTAGGACACGGAAATATGATCCCATTATGGCTTTTCGGCTTTTTATATTAAGAGATAGAGAATAGATTTTATTACCTAATAATTAGTAATTGTATGACTAAACAAAAAAAATTCATCACTTGTGATGGTAACCAGGCAGCAGCACATATCTCGTATATGTTCTCTGAAGTAGCTGCTATCTATCCCATCACTCCGTCGTCTACTATGGCTGAATACGTAGACGAATGGGCTGCCGCAGGTCGTAAAAACATCTTCGGCGAAACAGTTTTGGTACAAGAAATGCAGTCAGAAGGCGGTGCAGCAGGTGCTGTTCATGGTTCTCTTCAGGCAGGTGCGTTGACTACCACTTACACTGCATCTCAGGGTCTGTTGCTGATGATCCCTAACATGTACAAAATTGCCGGTGAATTCCTGCCTTGCGTATTCCACGTATCGGCTCGTACATTGGCTTCACACGCATTGTGTATCTTTGGTGACCATCAGGACGTCATGTCTTGCCGCCAAACAGGTTTCGCCATGTTGTGCGAAGGTTCTGTACAAGAAGTTATGGATATGGCTGCTGTAGCCCATCTTGCTACTATCAAATCTCGCGTGCCATTCGTCAACTTCTTCGATGGTTTCCGTACTTCTCACGAAATCCAAAAAATTGAAATGCTGGAGAATGAAGATTTGGCAGGTCTGATTGATCAACAGGCTTTGGCAGAATTCCGTCAACGCGCGTTGAATCCTAACAACCCTGTTGCACGCGGTATGGCTGAAAACCCCGATCACTTCTTCCAGCACAGAGAATCTTGCAATAACTTCTATGAAGCTGTTCCGGCTATCGTAGAAGAATACATGAACGAAATCAGCAAAATCACAGGCCGTCCTCATGGTTTGTTCGATTACTATGGTGCTGAAGACGCTGAACGCGTAATTATCGCAATGGGTTCTGTTACAGAAGCTGCCCGCGAAGCTATCGACTACTTGATGAGCAAAGGTGAAAAAGTAGGTTTGGTTTCTGTACACTTATACCGTCCGTTCTCTGCTAAACATTTCTTGGCTGCTGTACCTAAGACTGCCAAGACTATCGCTGTTCTTGACCGTACTAAAGAACCGGGAGCAAACGGTGAACCTTTGTATCTGGATGTTAAAGACTGCTTCTATGGAACAGAAAACGCCCCGGTTATCGTAGGTGGACGTTACGGTTTAGGTTCTAAAGACACTACTCCGGCTCAAATCATCGCTGTATTCAAGAATTTGGCTCTGCCAATGCCGAAAAACCACTTCACTGTGGGTATCGTAGACGATGTAACTTTCACTTCTCTTCCCCAGGAAGAAGAAATCGCATTGGGCGGTGAAGGCATGTTCGAAGCTAAATTCTACGGATTAGGTGCTGACGGTACTGTAGGTGCCAACAAGAACTCTGTGAAGATTATTGGTGACAACACCGACAAGCACTGCCAGGCTTATTTCTCATACGACTCTAAGAAATCAGGTGGTTTCACTTGCTCTCACCTCCGTTTCGGTGATACTCCTATCCGTTCTACTTACTTGGTAAATACTCCGAACTTCGTAGCTTGCCACGTACAGGCTTATCTGCACATGTACGATGTAACCCGTGGTTTGCGTAAGAACGGTTCTTTCTTGCTGAACACTATCTGGGAAGGTGAAGAACTGGCAAAGAACCTGCCTAACAAAGTGAAGAAATACTTCGCTCAGAACAATATCACTGTTTACTACATCAATGCAACTCAGATTGCTCAGGAAATCGGTTTGGGCAACCGTACCAATACCATCCTGCAATCAGCATTCTTCCGTATCACAGGCGTTATTCCTGTTGACTTGGCTGTAGAACAGATGAAGAAATTCATCGTTAAGTCTTATGGCAAGAAGGGTGAAGACGTGGTGAACAAGAACTATGCTGCCGTAGACCGTGGTGGTGAATACAAACAATTGGCTGTTGATCCGGCTTGGGCTAATCTGGAAGTTGAAGCTCCTGCTGCTAACAATGACCCTGCATTCATCAACGAAGTAGTTCGTCCTATCAACGCTCAGGATGGTGACTTGTTGCCGGTATCTGCATTCAAAGGCATCGAAGACGGTACTTGGGAACAAGGTACTGCTCAATACGAAAAACGTGGTGTAGCTGCATTCGTACCTGAATGGAATGCTGAAAACTGTATCCAGTGTAACAAGTGTGCATATGTTTGTCCTCATGCTTCCATCCGTCCGTTCGTTCTTGACGCTGAAGAACAGAAGGGTGCAGACTTCGAGACATTGAAAGCTGTAGGTAAACAATTTGACGGAATGACATTCCGTATCCAGGTTGACGTGCTTGACTGTCTGGGGTGTGGTAACTGTGCCGATGTTTGTCCGGGCAATCCGAAGAAGGGAGGCAAGGCTCTTACAATGAAACATTTGGAAAGCCAGTTGTCTCAAGCAGCCAATTGGGAATACTGCGCTAAGAACGTGAAGAGCAAACAACATTTGGTAGATATCAAAGCCAATGTGAAGAACTCTCAGTTCGCTACTCCGTTGTTTGAATTCTCTGGAGCTTGTTCAGGTTGTGGTGAAACTCCGTATGTGAAACTGATTTCCCAGTTATTCGGTGACCGTGAAATGGTTGCTAACGCTACCGGATGTTCTTCTATCTACTCCGGTTCTGTTCCTTCAACTCCTTATACTAAGAACGAAAAGGGTCAAGGTCCTGCTTGGGCTAACTCATTGTTCGAAGATTTCTGCGAATTCGGTTTAGGTATGACTTTGGCTGACAAGAAACTTCGTGCACGTATCGAAGCTGCTATGAAGGATGCTATCGCCAGTGATACTTGTCCGGCAGAATACAAAGAAGCATTCCAGGAATGGATTGACGGTAAGGACGATGCAGACAAGAGCAAAGCTGCTGCCGAAAAGATCATTCCAATGGTGGAAGCTGCTAAAGATAAATGTAAGAACTGCGCTACCATTGCAGAATTCAAGAACTATTTGGTTAAGAAGAGCCAATGGATTATCGGTGGTGACGGTGCTTCTTACGATATCGGTTACGGTGGTTTGGACCACGTGATTGCTTCCGGTGAAGATGTAAATATTTTGGTATTGGATACTGAAGTTTACTCTAATACCGGTGGTCAGTCATCTAAGGCTACTCCGCTGGGTGCTATCGCTAAGTTTGCCGCTTCAGGTAAGCGTGTACGTAAGAAAGACCTTGGTATGATCGCTACTACTTACGGTTATGTATATGTTGCCCAGATTGCTATGGGTGCTGACCAAGCTCAGACTTTGAAAGCTATTCGTGAAGCAGAAGCTTACCCCGGTCCGTCATTGGTTATCGCTTACGCTCCGTGTATCAACCACGGTTTGAAGGCAGGTATGGGTAAGAGCCAGGCTGAAGAGGCTAAGGCTGTAGAATGCGGTTACTGGCACTTGTGGCGTTTCAACCCCGCTTTGGAAGAAGAAGGCAAGAATCCATTCATGCTTGACTCTAAAGAACCGAAATGGGAAGGTTTCCAGGATTTCTTGAAGAACGAAGTTCGTTTTGCTTCTGTAATGAAACAGTATCCTGCTGAAGCAGCAGATCTATTTGCTGCTTGCGAAGAAATGGCCAAGAAACGTTATGCTTCTTACAAACGTATGGAAGCAATGAATTGGGGTGAATAATCTCTGATACATGCATATAAAAAAAGGCTTGTTCTGTATGGAACAAGCCTTTTTTTATAGCCTTTTCTACCATTAGTATATATGAGGTCACCCATACGTATGTACAAAACAAGACTTCAATTTCAAGTATTTCTACTGTAACCATCACCATTTATGGCTTAAGGTTACCAAAAATTTCCTACCTTTGCACATAACATTATGAAAAACCTATAAACATGAATATTCTAATCAACCTGAAATACACATTGGCTGTCACAGCCGGAGTGTGCTCCTCTTTTGCATACGCACAAAAACATCCTCATATCATACTGATAATGACCGACCAACAGCGAGCTGATGCCATAGGCTGTATGGGGAACGATGCGGTTATCTCCCCTAACCTGGACGCACTAGCTGCCGAGGGAACATTATTTATGAATGGTTATTCTTCTTGTCCAAGCAGCACTCCGGCACGTGCAGGTCTGCTGACCGGACTTTCTCCTTGGCATCATGGCTTGTTGGGATATGGAAAAGTATCTCCCGAATATAAATACGAAATGCCACAGATGCTAAAAGACGCTGGTTATTATACTTTTGGAATCGGGAAAATGCACTGGCATCCCCAACGGATAAAACATGGTTTCGAAGGCACTCTGCTAGATGAAAGCGGACGCGTGGAGGACGAGAATTTCACCAGTGATTACCGCCAATGGTTCCAAACAAAAGCCCCCGGAAAGAATCCTGACGCCACCGGCATAGGCTGGAACGACCATACGGCAAGTATCTATAAATTGCCCGAAAACCTCCATCCTACCTATTGGACAGGAGAAATGGCCTGTGAACTTATCAGCAACTACGATCCGACCAACAAACCGTTATTTCTGAAAGTTTCTTTTGCCCGTCCGCACAGTCCGTATGATCCACCACAAAGATATCTGGACATGTATAAGGATGCCCTAATACCCGATCCTGCCATCGGAGACTGGTGTGGCAAATACGCCAAGAAACTAAATCCTGAAGAAACGGCACAAGACGCTCCATACGGTAATTTTGGCAATGAATATGCACGCAATTCCAGACGTCATTATTATGCCAACATCACTTTCATTGACGAACAGATAGGCAGAATTATCCAAACATTGAAAGAAAAGGATATGTATAATGACGCATTAATCGTTTTCGTTTCCGATCATGGCGATATGATGGGCGACCATTATCACTGGAGAAAGACCTATCCATACGAGGGCTCCACTCATGTGCCATACATCGTGAAATGGCCTTCTGCCAACCACGTTACACCGGGAAAAACAGACGCTCCCGTAGAGTTGCGTGATATTCTTCCCACTTTCCTCGATGCAGCCGATGTGACCATCCCCACTGACATGGACGGCCGTTCCTTGTTGCCGCTTGCCAAAGGCATGGAAACAAACTGGCGCAAGTATCTGGATCTGGAGCATGCCACCTGTTACAGTGATGATAACTATTGGTGTGCACTGACTGACGGCAAAATAAAATATATATGGCGTATCCATACCGGTACCGAAGAGTTATTCGACTTGACCCAAGACCCTCAGGAATTGCACAATGCCGTCAATGACAAAAAATACAGGAAACAGCTGACGGAAATGCGTAATGAAATGATTCGCCATTTAAGTGAACGCGGTGAAGAGTTCGTGAAGGACGGCCGATTGGTGGTCAAGGAGAAAACCATGCTTTATGGACCTCATTATCCGGAAAAAGAAAATAAAAGATAACGTGTGTTGTACAGAGGAGTCGTTTCCAATTGCCCCACTTTCCTACAACAGAGTTTTATAATTCTGTTGCCACTGCTGTCACCTTTTCCCTGTACTCCCTATGAATAGGGAGTGAGAGGTGATGGCAATACATTATTTTATGCAAGAAAAATGCCTGCAGCCACCACTTTATCCACCTTGTTCCATGGTACAAGCCTGCCCTGTCCGGTGGACAAAGCAGGCTTGTGCAATAAACACGGTAAGCTTGTACAGCCTCGAAACTGCGACTTTCCTTGCCAAAGTATTTAGAATCTTGATACAAGTTCTGTCGGATCTTGCAGCAAGTTCCACGAAATCCTTTACCAAGTTTTGCCGTTACATCCAGCATCCTTCCCTTTCGGAGGAGAAGGATAAACCGGTAGAGCCGGAAAGACTTAAACTAAAGATTGAAAGATATAGATCTTTGGAATGAAACGTCTTGTTCTTTTTATCAGACGTCTTCATCTTTTTTGTAAACGTCCTTGTCTTTTCCGAAAAGAATAAAGACTTTCGGAACGATACGGAACTGTGACCGGAAACGGGTTTCTACACATACGTTTCCAAGTGAACCTCCATTTACATCCGACAGATTCTTCATTTCGGCAAGAAAGGGTGCACAAGTTTCATCAAATTTCTGATGCCTCTCTATTCTTCTATTTTCCAACAGTTCCTCAGCCTGTTCACAACTTAAAATATAAAGCCTAACCCTAACGACAAATTGGAAAGGGCCAATTTATCTTTCCCTTCATTCTTCTCGTCAGTAATATTAGCCGATTTCAAACCTTTTTGATAAGCGACATTCAAAAACAAGCGTTTCCAATAAATGCTGCCCTGTACGGCAATTCCCCAATCAAAACGGTTAATATTACCTTTAGGATCGTCCGCATCATCATTCTTGCCAAAGGAGGGATAATCATCTTTGGTTATGGTATGTTTATTTTCTCCATATTTGTCGGGGGATACTGTCAAATATTTATCCGACTCATATTTAAACTTACCAAACAACCCATAAGAGAAGTAAGGCCCCACTCCCAACTGAACCCTAAACGATTCTGACAAAGGTAAAGCATAAGCAAATAAAATAGGAACGTCCAAATATCCCAGATTATGTTTTTGAGTGATACTAGTGCCGCGAGATTCCGTCACATCATATTTCTTATAAGAATCCAAATCGAGCCGATGCGACTTTTTAGTGGTAAATTTATCGTACTCATAAGTGATACCTTTCATAGAAAGTCCAACAGCAGGCTGAATACTGAAGTTTCCAATCACAGGAACATCTATAAAATAATGGATACTGTAACCCATATAGCTTTTATTATTATAATCTTGATCTGCCATAAGATCATTATACTTCCCTGTAGCACTGGTCATATTTAACCCCACACGAATACCGGAAGTTGTTTGTGCTTGTGCCGTGAATGCACATACGGACATAGCCATGATAAAAAACAGTTTCTTCATAATGCAGTATTTTTATTAAAATTTGTAATTTTGTTTCACTCCTTTCATAGTGAACAATAAAGAAGGACGGACAGACCAAGTTTCATCAATAACATACCCAGCTCCCATTCCTGCATAGAAACCTGGATGCATTTTAGATTCCTCTACGTTAGACATGCTGCTCATATTGAGTCCAGCCTTCGCAGTCCACATTAAACCCTGTGCATACAATGTTAAAGAAATCAGCATTAAAAGTGCTGCAATAATTGTCTTTTCCATACTTCGTAACAATTGACTCTATAAGTTTACATTTGCAAATGTATTGCAACTTTTACAATCAAAAAACCATCATTTGTCAAGATTTACACTAAACACACCAAAGCAGATACCAAGCAGCTAAAATTAACGACTATATATACAATAAATAAATTATGCCAATAAGACAAGCTTGAAAATATGTAAATTAAGCTTCACATTCCAGCTCTATATGATATGAAATCGGAAGAGCCATCAAAAAAACAGTTATACTTTTCACACCTCTCCAAGCCGGCAGTATAGAACCATTTAAAACATAAACAAACAGGCGTTCATTTCCGAAGAATAAACGCCTGTTTGTTTTATGTTTCACCATTCAGCCATATCAACAAATCTTTTTGGCAAGCAACCAATTTTCACTTCTGTTGACGAAGCCGGCTAACTTAAACACTTATTTTATTTCACGAATCAACATTCCCGGATAAAAATCGCCACCCGATACTTTTCGGAAAGTGGTAAAACCAAAGTCCGAACCATAAGCCTGTTCCTCGGAAGCCATATAACGATTATCCCAAATCAGATTTTCCTTAGGCTGAATCACTCCTACACGCTTATAAGTCATTTTGCCTTCTTTGCTCAATTCAGCTTCCAGCACTTCAAATCTAGACTTTTCAGTGACTCCCTCTTTCAAGCCAATATAAGCTTTCAGGGGAGAAACACTGATTAAGGGAGTATTCACTTTGAACTGGTCAAAATTCTTTTGCAGACTCGCTATATTTTCATCAATGGCACGTTGGCATGCCTTTCGCACCATTTGCTGGGGCTCATCCAAGTTAATACCCAAAAAGGAAGTGTTACTTCCATCACTATGCTGGCTGCCCACATACTTCAACTTGAACATCTTACGGTTATTATTGAAAGCATTCACCTTCTCCTTATTATCCTTATCAGTATAATATTGAGTATAGAATTTTGTTGCAGTTTCTTCATCCCAAACCAGTTGATAGAGATAAGTATCAATATTTACTTTAAACCCCTTATAGGATGCAACCATATCTCCCGTAGAATTACCTAAATCCATATAGGATGTCTCACCGGTGTAAATAGCCGCTGCCGCACCCAGTCCTTTGACAATTCCTCCCCACACACTTGAACCTTTTGAACGGTCAATATAGCGAATGTCATTCACAATAAGAAAAGTATTTCCAATCAAGTCCTCACCGGCATCTTCCAGCAGAGCGTTTCCGCGTTGAGTCTTGGATGCCAGAGCCTTGTCCAGTTCGGAAGCGTTATACAGCCCTCGTTCTTTCACCAGTTCCACATCACAGATCCCTGTCATGTAATCACGGTTAAACCAGCGTCCTACCATACGACTGGCAATACCATTATTTCTGATAAATTCATCTATCTCCTCATGGTTTTTATCCAATTTCTTTTCAGAAGTATAGATTACTTTTACACTTAAATCATGGTTATTGTATTTATCAGGAACAGGAATTTTGAGAAAAACATCCTTTATTTCATCACCAAATTCTCTTCCTTCGTGATTGATCATCATGCTATAAAGAGAACTGCGGCGATATTTTATTTCGCCGTCTCCCTGGGCTTGAATTTGAGCGGCGAATACCACCGCCAACAGCTGTATTATAATGAATCTTTTCATTTTTCAAACATTCAATAATTAATAATCCCAATGTTTATCCGGAATGACAGAGGTTATCTTAAACATATTTGTATCCGGGTCAAAACGTGCAATCACTCGAAGAGCCTCTACTTCGGTCAAGTTCTTCTTGTCTTCCGCTAACATATATTGTTTGGCCAAGACCATATCCTCTTCTTTCTCGAACAAGCAAGGCACCAGTACCTTGCCATCCGGATCAATAATCCCCCACTTTCCATCAGACATCACATAAGCCATCTCATTATCAAAGTTGGACGCATTGGCAAATCCCTGCTTCAGACGAACAGACTTTTGCACCCCATCATAAAGATAATACAGGTTATCCTTTTTCACCCATATCAATTTCGGATCGACTATAGGAGCTACACCTTGCCACTCTAAAGGAACGACAACCCGGTTCTGCAAATCAATAGCCCCCCATAATTTGTTCAGGCATACGGATGCATACCCCTGATGAAAATTGCCTATACGGTCATACTTATCGGATACGATTTGTCCTTTCATATCCACATAAAACCAAGAAGCATTTTTTTGTACTCCCAAACGTCCATTGTTCACGCTGGTAAGCGAATTGGTATATTCAATAGGAATAACAACCGCCCCTGTAGAATCAATAGCGCCAAAAGCCGATCCCTTTTGTACCACCCGGTATCCTTCATTACTCAGGAAAGCCTTTGACAGGCCACCAATCACCTTGTTCCCCTTTTTATCTATGAAATACAATTCATCATCCAATGAAACCGGAGCTAAATTATGGCTGAAAGCTCCAAACTTTCCCTTTTCTGAAGAAGATATTCTGACCATCACTTCAGCATCCAAATCATAATAAGCTTTAGCTATCTGCTTCTTTTCCACTTTAGCAAGCCTAAGCATATTGTCTGAAGGAGGAAGAATAGCCTGATTGGCAGTTAAAGGAATAATAGTATTTCCATGGATATCTACCAACCCTTGGGATTTCTTATTAATGAAATAAAAATAATCGACCCTTGATGAAGGCAACTGGGACTCAGCGGCATGAGGTTTGGGAAGCAGCAAGCTCTGTATTTCCTGCTTGGTAGCCGGAAATGCAGACTGGTCTGCCTTGGTATAAAAGGCAGCCTCATCAAGCAAAGCTCCGGTTTTCTTATCTCGCAAAACAGGGAAATTGCCCACATCTTCATACTTGGCAGGAATTATTTCCCGCCCATTTTCATTGATTAACCCGAATTTACCTTTAGACACCATGTTGTTCTTTTTATCGTATTTGCCACCGATATTAACCCAACAGATTCCTTGGTTATTGAAACTGCCAATAAAATTATAAGTAGGCTTCACTATGATATTACCAGCTGAATCAATGAACCCGAACTTCTTGCCTTTCAAGACATATATCAGTTTCTTATTCAAATCTCCCATTGCTTCATAATCGGTTTTCAGGATTTCCTTACCTGTCTTATCAATCAACCCCCATTTTTCACCTGTATTGCTACTAGCTTTATTGCCTATGAGCCCACCCGTGGTTAGCATTACTCCTTTTTTAGTATTTCCACCTTCAGCGACGGGGCAAACCCCGTTATAAAATTCACCGATATATGTATATTTCCGTTTTGTAATGATTTCACCATCTTCATTAATCAGACTGTATTTTCCATCTTTTCCTATTTTAGCGATACCGTCTTTAAAGGGAGTAGCTTCATCATATTTATATTTTATCACTACCGTCCCGTCTTCCGTCATAAAACCATAACGCCCCTTTTCATTCTGCACGGCCTTCAACCTCTGAGCTTGCACAGAGCCACTGACCAGCACCAGCAGACATAGAATTAGGATAACTTTTTTATTTCTCATATTCTCTCTATTTAAAATCATTTGAACTTGAATTAATGGAGCCAAGTAATATTAGTAGTAACCGGTTGCTGCCCATTACCAAATGCTACACCTATAGCTCTGGCAGCTTCTATCCTCTGCTTTTTCAGCCCCGCTTCATCCTTATATTTCTCACGATTCTCAAAATTCCAATCACTGGTCACCTTTTGCTTTATTTCATTATACAAAGCTTTAGCTTCACCTTCACAACTGCTTCCCGGTTCAATGAAAACCAACCAGTCAAAAGCCTTTGAAGCACCTTCCACATCGGGTGACTTCGCCCATTCGGATCTGGCGTATTGCATAATCAATTGACAATTATAATTCACATATTGAGTATAATAAGTGTCTATCAGTTTACTAGCTTCCTCATAGCCGGCACAACATTCAGGAATAGAGGTAACATAATACAATGCAGCATCATACTCATGCATAGAAGCACTTTTTTGCGCTTTTACCAATATTTGCCTGTAATTACTATTATACCAAGAGATAATTTTTTCTTTCCCTTCGCGTATAAATTCTTGTATTTTCACGTTATTGCCATTTATCGCATCGGGAAATAAGGACTGAAAAACGATGAAAAACGCCAGCAAACAATAACAAACAAAAGTCTAATAATCAATATATTAAACAATGTTAGCAATCTACGCTAACATTGTTTATTTTCACGGTTTTGCATATTTTTGTACCCCGAAAGTACCTGTTGACTCATTAGAGTAATTTTTCACTAACAACGTGTGCGAAGTACAAAAGGTATTTACACATCATTACACACCTTTACACACTATTTCGCAGCGAGTTTTGGAGAGTAAAATATGGGTAACAAGGTAAGAATTGAAAGAATCTGTGAATTTTGCGGGAAGACTTTCATAGCAAAGACCTGCAAGACACGTTTCTGTTGTAAGGCTTGTAACGACAAGTATTACAAGGAGTTAATTAGAAGTGACCGCTATAATGCAGTCACAAAAGAAGTAAAAGAGGAAAAGAATCCGTCTGGCTGTAGATGAACTGGAAGTTATACAGGCGAGAGAATTTATCAGCCTGAAACAACTCGCCATTTATCTTGGGGTAAGCCGAAAAAGTATTTATACTTACATGCGGATTTATAAAATTCCATTTTCACAAATTGGTAGTAGAATTATTGTTAAACGCAAAGAGGTTGAAACGGTTATGATGAATTTAAAAAGCGTAAAAACAATGCAAGAGAGACCTATTAAGTCTACAAAAACAATTACTGATTTCTACTCTGCAAAAGAGATAGAAGAAAAGTACCAGATTTCTTATAGCAGACTTTATGTGATTGCTAAAGAAAACAACATTCCTTCAGCCACTCTTTCAGGAAAGAGGCTGTTCAGTATGGAACATATTGACCGCTATTTCAGGAAGTTGGGATATAAGGAAGCTGAAGAAATAACGGAGTGGTACACAATCGAACAGATCCAAAAAATCTACAAGATGACGGTAAAGGCCGTACACAGCTTTACCTCAAGGTATAAAATTCCCAAGAAAAAGGAAAAGACCGGGAATACTACCTTGTATTCCAAGAAACATGTTGATGAAATCAAAAATGCCCGGATTGGAGAGGACGGATATATAACCGTCCCCGAAGCTTGTGCATTGTTCAATGTAGATCGTGACACAATCTACAACAGATGCAAATGGTACAACATTCCCAGGAAGACAAAGGGAAAGAATGTCATTATAAGCATTGAAGGACTCAGAAAGGTGTTTGGTACAGGAAACATTGCCGTAAATAATGTTAATGAACCTGCCATAGCCGCACATGAGTAAACGGCAATCTATGACAAACAACGCTAATGTATCACCTATCAAATCCGAATTATCATGATTTCAAAAGTATATCTTAGAAAAAAGAAAATAAGTAAGGGAAGAGTTTCATTATATCTTGACTTCTACCCTCCTATTCTCATTCCTGGAACTAACAGAACAACACGCCGCTATTTTCTCAATGTACATCTTCCGGAAAAGCCCAAATCATTTGCGGAACGTGAACATGTAAAAAGTATTATGCAGAAGATGGAAATATTCCGTCTGAGAGTACTGGAGCAGATAATAAACGAGAAATTCGATTTTTACGATAAGATTGTTGAGAAAACAGATTTTCTTGATTATTTCAAAAATGAATCACTCAAACACAATAAGAAGTGGATTTATGTGTATCAGCACTTTGCTGCCTTCACCAACAACAAATGTACTTTTGCAGATATCAATGTGGCTCTCTGCCAGAGATTCCGTTCCTATCTGCTGAATACGGCCAAGCTGAGAGACGACAGTAAAAAGCTGAAGCAGAACTCGGCTGCCGGATATTTTTCCACATTCAGAGGAATGTTGAAAGAGGCCTATAAGAAACGGATGCTTAAAGAGAATATCAATGATTTTCTTGACAGGATTCCGGAAGAGGAAACAGAAATCAATTATCTGACAGAACATGAATTAGGACTGATCATAAATAAAGAATGCCCTATTCCGGTATTGCGAAAGGCTATCATTTTCGCCTGTATAACAGGCTTCAGAAGAAGTGACATACTTGCTTTGAAGTGGGAGGACATCAAGGAATTGCCTAAAGGCGGATGGTGTGTATTCAAACGTATGCAGAAAACAAAGAACATGGCAAACGTTCCTATTGGAGACGATCTCATGGAAGTTATCGGCCCACGTGGTGAAGGACTCGTATTTAACGGACTTACCACATATATGCTGACCTATCCGATGAAAAGATGGTTCAAAAGCATAGGCATAAAGAAAGACTTGCACTTCCATTGTACACGTCATACATACGCTACCCTGTCACTGGCCCTCGGTACAGATATTATTACTATCAAGAATGTACTCGGACATAAACAGGAAAGTACCACAATGCGATATACCAAAGTCGTGAACCCTTTAAAGGAACAAGCTGCAAAACGATTAAGCATTAATACAATCAGTCAAAACACGGAACAATATGAAAAAGGCAATTTCTAAAATCAATCCATTCAGATATGCAAAAAAGTTGCATATCGGTTATATCTGGCTAATAGCAGTGCTTCTGCTATTAGTCGTTGGTGTTATCTGCTCAGGAGCAAAGGTGTATAAATACAGTCCCATACTCTCGGTTGTCTCCTACTCTTTGGCCGCTATCAGCCTTATAGCTATAGTTATTATGATAGTGCGGAAAACCTCCGATATGAAGATTCAAAGTGAACTGGACAAATATATTCTTGTGCTGAATGAGCATAAGGATGATCAGGCATGGTTACATAAAGAACTTACCTATGTCAATATGAGAATATATAACAAGACAAACGGACATTTATACCGGTGCAAGAAAAAACTGCTGGAAGAATACAAAAATGAGGTAGGCAATGAAAGTGTAGCCAAAGAGCTGCTGATACGACTTAAAGAACAGGAAAACCGCCATCAACAGCAGATAGAAAAGATAGAGGAACTTCTCGTAAATGACCAGAAGCCATTACAGTATTATCTGGATGCAATAGAGAATAACGGCAATGATAATCCGGCCGATGACAGATCTACAAGATTATGCAAACTGTTTTCCTTTATTTATAATTATATCAGTACGGAATTGGACGATTGTCTCAAGCCTTATGAGATTGAATATTTTAAGAAGTATGCCTTTTCTCAAATTACAGGCATGCCAATAGAGGAAGATATACAATACCCTATTTCTGAAATCTACAGAATGTCAAAGACTGACTTGGGAGCTTTCATTCATAACCTCTATATAATGTGCCACTATTGTAGAACAGACCTAAAGAAAACCGATTTCTTCAATGGGTGCCAGAAGTTCATATCAGCTTCTTTCTGCACTGCCAATGTATTATTCAAGAACAGTACAAGACTGGCAACCAATTCCCGTATTGAGGCCATAAATATGAAAAAAAGCAATTTCTTCAGCGAATATCTGAAAGAAATCCAGTAGAAACAAATAAGATCCTTATTACTGAAGATTCCTGTAAAACTGAATTTAAAGTTTTATGGGAATCTTTTTTATGTCAGCCGGATACATATAAATCATAGTATAAACACGCAGAATTACAGTATATTACATTGTAGTTGTTAAAAGTTTGAGGAAAGCATGAGGACCGCATGAGGAATTCATGAGGACATGCTTTTTTATCCATCATTTGCCATTCTTTTGCAGAGAAATCAAATTTTTACAAATGATGAAAAATGAAAACAATGTTTTTGGCAAAGTTACACACGATAACTTGCCGCAGGCTGTAGAGCACCTCATAAAAATAATGGAGGAACAGGCTCAGAATTCTAAGAACAACATGTCGGTGGAAGATGATGAGATATCCATCGAGGAAGTAAGTTCTCTTATAAAGAAAAGCGTGAGTACCATTTACCGGTATACTTGTCAAAACAGTATTCCCCATTCTAAGCAGGGTAACACACTCCATTTCTACCGGTCTGAGATTCTCGAATGGATGAAGATGCACAAGAAGAAATGTATTAATGAACTCTCTGAAGAAGCATACATTGAGTCTTTTAGGGTATTAAACCGTGATTAACAGGTATGGGAGAAAGTAGAATAACTCCAAGTGGTATAATAAATGATGCTATCAGCATGATAGGCAAAATGAACGATTCTTCATTTCCTATTGATGTTTTCCCCAATAAGATAAGAAACATCATTCTGAATATGTATGAGTACCTGGCATTTCCTATTGACTACACTGCCTGCAGCATGATGACAGCCATTTCCACTTGTATAGGCAATACACATATCCTTCATTTCAAAACGGGATGGGATATAAAGTGTATCATATATATGGCTCTTGTAGGAAGACCGGGTGCCAACAAAAGCCATCCTCTGAAAACGGCCTTCGAACCTCTGTTCAGATTTGATAAGGAGCAGAAGGAAATATATAACGAAGAGTACAGAAAGTATGAATCAATAATGAGCTTGAGTAAAAAGGAACGTCTGGAACAGGGATTTGATATGTTTCCCAAAGAACCTGTACGCACCCGATTTCTGGTTTCTGATATCACACAGGAAGCTATGGCAAAGTCTATATCAGAGAATCCGCGCGGCATTTGCTTATACATGGATGAACTCCAAGGGTGGATCAATAATTTCACACGCTACAACAAAGGCTCGGAAGAACAGTTCTATATATCACTGTTCAATGGGTACATGTATATTTCCGACCGCAAAATGAATACAAACAATATCATGATAGACTCTCCGTTTTCCAATGTGATAGGTACAATCCAGCCGGAAATACTTATTGATACATTCAAAGGAAGTAAAAGCAATAATGGTTTCCTTGACCGTATTCTTTTTGCCATACCTGAAATCCAGGATAAGCTATACTGGAAAGATGATGATATTGACATGAGCCATTTCAATGAATGGAACACGATCATGCAATCGTTCATCAGAATGAAAATAGAACAAGATGAACACGGGAATATAAATCCTACAAGACTGGAATATGAGCCCGGAGCCAGACGAAAGGTTATGGAATGGCAGCATCAATGAGCAGATATGTTGAACATGGAAGAATCGGATAAAAGACGCAGTATATACAGCAAATTTGAGACTTACATTCATAGATTCTGCCTAATCATACAACTGTGCAAATGGGTATGTAATGAAGGTGACAAAAACTGCATCGATCTTGACAGTGTACTGAAATCCATACGTCTGGTATCCTATTTTAAAAATACTGCCCTGCAGATATGCTCCATGATTGAAGGCGTGATGCTCACTCCCAAGCAGACAGAACTGTTGGAAAAGCTGCCGGATAAGTTTACACGCTCTGAAGGATTGGAAGTAGCCGTCTCCATGAACTGGAGTACCAGCACGTATGACCGCTTCCTGAAAAAGGCAACGGGAACTTACCTTTATCACGAATATGGAAATTATAAAAAAGCACAATGACAAAGTGATAAAGTGACAAACTAAGGCTGACTTTATCACTTTGTCACTTTGTCAATCACTAAAAACAGAAAATTATGGAAAACTTCAGATTTATATTGGAGCCTTACAACAGGCAACAGAGAAACAGATACACCTGCCCCTCGTGCGGAAAGCATCGTGAGTTCACCCGTTATATTGATACCCAAGGGGCTATCTCCTTTCCAGAATATGTAGGAAAATGTAACAGAATCAATAATTGTGGTTATCATTATACCCCAGCAATGTATTTTGATGAACATCCGGAATGTAAAGAGTACAAAAGTTCATTCCCTATTGTAAAAGATAAGAAACCTGTTGTATGTCATCCAAGACTCACTCCTGTACGCCGGCATACCGACACATCTTTTATACCAGATGAAATTATGCAGCAGACAATGAAATGCTATGAACAGAATAACCTGTTTCTATATCTTGCCAATCATCTGGGGTATGAGTCAGCACTGCGTCTAATGAAGACTTACCATGTAGGTACCGCCAGAAAATGGAAAAATGCTACGGTATTCTGGCAAACAGATATATCCGGGAAAATAAGAACCGGGAAAATCATGCAGTACAATGCAGAGACAGGAAAACGAATTAAAGAACCCTATGCACATGTTTCATGGGTACATACAGAACTTGATATACCGGCATTCCACTTACAACAATGCTACTTTGGAGAACATCTTTTATACAACAGCAGAAAACCCGTTGCCATAGTAGAAAGCGAAAAGACCGCTATCATTGCTTCATTCTATATACCGGAATATATCTGGCTTGCAACGGGAGGTAAAAACGGATGCTTCAACGAGCAGAATTTTGACGTACTCAAAGGTAGGAATATTGTTCTGTTCCCTGATATCGGAATGACACAGGAATGGAAAGAAAAGTGTATGCAGATGAGAAAAAGAAACATCCGTACCGAGATTTCCGAGTATCTTGAAGAAAATGCAAATGATGTTGAGAGGGTGAACGGATACGACATTGCTGATTACCTTATAAAGGTAAAATCAGGTGAAGCCGTTCTCCAATCCATGACAAGAAAGAATCCTGCCCTAAAACTTTTGATCGAGACTTTCGACCTTGAACTGTCAGGTTTCGGTACTCAATAAAACCACGTTACCCATATCCAACAACATTCAGGAAAAAACGGAATGACAAAAGGAATGTAGTTTTTTCGGTTGGCAAGTTTATGTTTTGGTAATACCAAAACCTCTGAATCCATCCGGGAAATACCCAACAGGAATCAATTATAAACCGAAAAAAATAATCAACAGAATGGAACAAAAAAGCAACAACAAAAATAAGGCTATCGGTGGCAGACCTCCACTGGACAAAATGGAAAAACGTACAGAGATATTATCATTCAAATGTACCGTATTGGAGAGGCATATCATAAACGGTAAGGCCATGACAGCCGGTGTTACATTAGGTGAGTATATAAGAAATATGGCCATAAATGGAAACATAACAGCACATCTTACACCTGAAGATGTAAAACTGATAAGGAGTCTTTCAGGCATGGCAAACAACCTAAACCAGCTTGCAAAAAACGCAAATACTTTCGGATATGCTTCAGTGTCAGAATCCGTGTCAGAACTGGCTGATGAAATAGACAAAATCATTAAACTGATAAAGGCATGATGGGAAAGATTATGAAAAGGAATGACTTCGGTAAGATTGTAAATTATACGATGAAAGGCAACAATAAATCCAAGCTTCTTGCTACCGAAGGAGTGCGTTCAGACAGCAAGCAGCATATAGCTGAAAGCTTCAGTTGTCAGGCAGGTTTAAATACAAGAATCAGAACTCCGGTCTATCACATATCATTGAGCTTTTCAAAGCAAGACTCCGGAAAACTGACTGACGATTTTATGGTAAAGATTGCCGGGGAATATATGGAAAAGATGAATATCAAAAACACACAATATATTGTTGTAAGGCATTACGACAAAGAACATCCTCATATACATCTTGTAATAAACCGTGTGGACAATGACGGGAAAACCATAAGCGACAGCAATGACCGCATAAGAAACAACAGAGTATGCAGGGAACTGACAATAAAATATGGATTGTATATGCCGAAGGGTAAAGAGAATGTCAAGTATGACAGGCTTCGTGGCAAAGACAAGCATAAGTATGAAATGATGTTTGCCATACGCAAGGCTTTGGAGAAAAGTAATAATTGGAGTGAGTTTAAAAAGAAGCTGAGCAGAGACAAAATTCATTTTACTATAAAAACAGACAGCAAAGGTAAATCTTGTGGTATAGTCTTTTCACGTGGCGAATATACATTCTGCGGTTCCAGGATAGACCGTAGTCTGAGTTATTTTAAAATAGCGGATAAGTTAAACAAATATGAAAATAGTCTGGATACATCGGACAGCTTAGGAAATACCCAACAAGACAAAATCCTGGAACAAGAAAAGGATACAGTCACACCAACAGAACATGATGATATATATGAAAATGATGTTACCCCTCCTACTGGCAATTCTATCATAAATGCTGTTGCAGATTTACTCCTTCAGCCTAATGCGGTAATTACTAATATCAACTCCTTTTATGTCAACTTTTAATATATCTTTTGAAAAGACAATAATATGCTCATGTTTAATTCTAAATAATCTATTATCGGAGCTGCCACCACCTTCTTGATTACTCCATACTAAATCTGCAATAAAATTCTTATTTCCAAACACCTCATCACACAGTAATTTCAATTGTGCCTGTTCATTGTCATCAATAGAAATAAAAATCACTCCACGGTCAGATAACAACTTCTTAGCTATTTTCAAACGACGACTCATAAACGATAACCATTTAGAATGTCGATAAGAATCCTCCTTATCAACATAGCTATCATTATATATAAAATCCTTATTTCCTGTATTATACGGAGGATCTATATATATTACATCAATCTTTCCTTCATGTGTATAAGCCAAAGTAGCAAGAGCTTCTAAATTATCACCTTCAATAAGAATATGGTTAGGCGCATCTTTGTCTTCACTGATTATGGCACGTTCAGGAACTTCTGTCAGAATAGGCAATTCATCACGAAGACGTTCCTCTATATCTTCCGGTTTATCTTCCCATACCAGACCATAACTTTTATTCTCACGGAGTAGCCCCAATAAGGCACTACGTTCATTGTCTGTCAGACCTTCAATTGTGCTGATTCGTTTTATAAGATTGGCTCTATCTTTACTGTTCATAACATTACTTGGCTTTACGATTTTTGAATTCTTACTAACTGAACATCATCACGGGTAGAGTTCAGCAATTCTTTTATATCTACTTCTAAAACACGTGCTATTTCTAACAGAGTTTCCAGTCCGGGCTGTGATGTGTTAGTACACCATTTGGATACAGTAGCAGGATCCTTTCCCAACTGTTGAGCTAACCATTTGTTAGTCCGCTGTTTCTCTACAAGCACAACCTTTATCCGATTTATATTTTTCTCTTTTTCCATAAGGATATTTGCTTATAGCTACAAAGATAATAAACTGTTTAAAGTTTTAAAGTTTAAACTGTGATTATTTACAATAGAAATTGCGAATTACATCAATATTATTTATAATCAGAACATATAATACAATTGTTTTCTGTAATTTTGTAGGTAACTATAAAAAATGATATATGGAAGAACAGGTGATAAATAAAGAAATGGAAAACAATAAAGGAACAGAGACTAATATATCTGAAGAGACAAAAGATATTAGTCAGAATGTTTTGTTGCCAAAACTTTTAGATAAAAACGATGCGGCATATAAATCTGTAGAAGAATTAAATAAAGTTATTACTCTTGCTATGAAAGAAAAAAGAGTAAGGAATATTGCACTTACTGGTCCTTATGGTTCTGGTAAAAGTTCTATATTACAAACGTTTATCAGAGATTATAAAAAAGAAAAGAAGGAGTCATTTTGGGGAAGAATTATAGGGAAAAAGAAATACAAAATTCTTAATATTTCATTAGCTACATTACAATCAGAAGACAGTAATCAACATAATTTATTAAGTCAAAATAAAATAGATAATACTACAGAATATGAAAATATAAAAGATGAATTTAGCAAAAGAATAGAATACAGTATTCTTCAACAAATAATATATAAAGAAAAGAAACAAAAAATTCCTAACTCAAGACTTTCAAAGATCATATATACACCGGCATATAAATTATATTTAAAATCCTTTGCACTAATACTATTAATCATTGCTGTTATTATAGCTTTTAAACCCCAATTTCTAAAAATAGAAAGCATATATAATGCTCTAAATTTTGGAAAATGGAATCTATTGGCTGACGGTATTAGTATTTCATACATATTTGTTTTTTTGCTGTTTTATTTGAAAAAAATTATTTCATCATGTATTAATTTAAGACCTAACAAATTAAACATAAACGGAAATTCCATTGAATTAACTCCTAATACATCTATTTTCAATAAGCATTTTGATGAAATACTTTATTTTTTTCAAGCAAATCCATATAACATTGTCATAATAGAAGACTTAGACAGATTCAAGAATCCTGATTTATTTCTAAAGTTGCGTGAAGTAAATTTTCTGCTTAATGAATCTAATGCTATAAAACGGCACATTGTTTTTGTGTATGCTGTTAAGGATGATGTTTTTATCAATGAGGATAGAACAAAATTCTTTGATTATATTATTACTGTTATTCCAGTAGTAAATCCTTACAATTCAAAAGTACTACTAAAAAAAGCTTTAGAAGAAAGAGGATACAATTGTGATGATGAAAAAATAAAAGATAATGATTTATCTGAAATCGCATTTTTCATCCAAGACATGCGTATCCTTAATAATATTGCAAATGAATATAAACAATATAGAGAAAATCTCTGTTCTGAAAGCGACAGATTAGATCATACAAAACTATTGGCTATGATTGTTTATAAAAATTATGAGCCTAATGATTTTGCTCTTCTACATAAATGTCAGGGAGCAGTGTATAGGTGTATTACTTCGAGAAGTATTTTTACCAAAGAAGCGCTAAAGGAGATAGAAAATAAAGAAAAAGCTTTAAATGAATTAAAAAAAGAATATGAGAATAATAAACATTTACAAGAACGTGAGTTAAGATATATTTTTCTTCGTAAAATAGAAGAAGTATGTGATGATTATATCACCAGAATAGCAGTAAAAGATGGCTGGCATACTATAGAAGAAATATCGGAAGATCCGAAACTATTTGAAGCTTTATCTCAAATTTCATATATATCCTATACAAATAATAGACGTAGTTCAAGAGAAGAATTTGATTATAAACAAATTGATAGCATTATGAATTTTTCTGAGAGAATGAATGCTTTAACAAAGAACTTTGAACTTGATGAATATAATTTAAGAAAAGAAAAACTTAATATAGAGCAACTTAGTATTTCTGATCTTATGTTTTTATATGATATAGAAGGAAGTCAGGAATACCAGGATTTAGGATTAAGCCCAATAATGAATGAATTTATTAAATTAGGGTATATTGATGAAGACTATTATGATTATATCTCATTCTATTACGATGGTATGACCCCTCCAGGGGATTATGAATTATTAAGAGCAATAAGACTTAAGAAAAACATCAAAATATGATTACCCAATAAATAAAATAGAAAATTTTGTAAAGGTAATTACTCCACGAATGTTTAATGATAATGCTATTTTAAATAATAGCTTATTGGATTACATTGCAACAAAATCACCTTATAATAAGTATTTTGATTTATTTATGAATATAATCGAGAAAGAAGAAAACTCCCCTTTAGATTTCCTTTCACAATATTATCTACACGGTAAACAGCAAAAGATTGTATTTGAGCATTTTATTAAATGGAATAGAAATGACTCATGGGAAATGATATGCAAATGGAAAAATGAAGATGAAAGAAACAATCTTATAGAAGCATGGATAAAATATGCAGGTGAATTAGATGATGCTCAAAAAGAATGGTTATCCGACAAGTATAACTTTATCGTTGACAGATGCGACCGTATAGAATTAAAGCGTTGTAAGGAAATAGTATCTCAATGCTGTTTTAAAGAAATCAATTCTTACGAAAAGGAAATACTTGATAGCGTAATTGAAAATAATAGCTATGACATTAATTCAATAAACCTTATGATTATATTAGGACATCTGAAATACCCACATATAACAGTTGACCAAATAGATCTTACCAAGATTACAGATATTAAAAATGAAAAATTAACTTCTTACATCCAAAATAATATAACCAAAGCTTTCGGATGTTTTTCTAAAACAAGCAAAGAAGAAAGTCCGGAAAATATGTTATACTTATTGTTACATCCTGACTTGACTAACGAACAGAAAGAAGATTATCTTTCTGTTCAGATGAATATGATAAATGATGAAGATTTGACTCTTCTTGGTGAATTCAGCGATTTAGCATTTAAACTCAAAATAGTAAAACCTTCATGGAAAAATATTTCCGACTATTTGCCAAAATGTAAGGACAGGAGTATTTTGTTTGATTATATTAAACACTTTACAGAAGTTCTTAGGGGTGATTTTGTAACATCTGACCAGTCATACAGCAGAAAAGTATTTGAGACTATTTTTGCTTCAAACGATTTGGATATAGACTCATACTCTACATTATGCAATTGTTTTAAAGATGAATCTTTTGATGGTCATAAAGCATTATCTTCTCTTAAATCAGAAAGGTTAATACTACTAATTAATAACGGAAAAGTTCCGTTTACAGAAAAGAATACATCTATTTTGAAAAATAGTGACATATATTCAGAATACCTGATTTATCATAAAAATGATTTAATCGAAAACATAAAAAATATTGAAATAAGCAATCAAAATATACTAAAAGAGATTTTCCTGTCAGACAAGCTTACTTACAAAGAGAAAGAAATAATATTATTAAAGAAAATACCTGATAGCATGATTAAAAGTTATGCGGAAATATCAGATGCAATTATAGATGTAATATTAAACGCCAATATAAAAATGGAAGAAACCAGTTTTATTTTCCTAATTAAGAACTCCACAAGTGAAGAATATAAAGTTAGGTTAGCAAATAAAATGATAAAAGATTTAGACTATGACGAGAATGACATAGACGAAATTTTATCTTTATTGGGAGATAAATATGAAGATATAATTTTAAACGAAGATGGTGTAACTTTAGATAATACACTTTGGAATAAGGAGTTAGTAACAACTCTGAAAACTAAAGGGTATATATTAAACCCCAGAACTGCTGAAAATAAGAATATAAGAATCAAGAAAAAGTGATCACATTATCAATATTTTATAGATACCAGATATCTTGGCTGAAAAATGATAGTAAATTTTGTAAAAATACCGAGGCATTTTGATTAAAACGCCTCGGTATTTAAGCTTGAATGCCTATGTATTTTATCGTGAGCCATAGCAAGATGATATTATGTAAAAAAATATTGCAGTCAGCATTCGTTGTTCTTTATAATTCTTTTATAGAAATTGAGAGGCTAAAAGCTAGTACATAATTTAGTCCTTAAGACCTTTGCCCAATGTATTTATTAAAGGGTATGGCATACTGAATATACTTGACAATTTTTATTTTATGGTTTTATCTGAACTAATATTCCTCATCACCATATCATGCCTTTCCTTTAACTCATTATACCTTTGATTTAAATCCATGTAAAGAAAATTTCCCAATACCCAAAATACACAAGTAATAATAGTCAACATTATACAGAGAAATCTGTTGTTGTTGGTACGACCTATATTATCTTTAGGCATCTTCTGTATGTCATTTTCGATTCCGTTAAGTCTTGCATTTATGGCATCTATCTTCTTATCGATTTGAGTAATAGGGGAGAGTTTGGGCAATAGTACATTATTAACCAGTTTGGTTTCCCTTTCAATTGCAAAATCAATAGTATTCTTACATCTTCTGCTAACTTCATCGGCATAGTTTTCTCTACTGTTTATGTGGGCATTTATAGTGTCGTTTACAGCATTGACAATCGTTTCCTTCAACATGGAATTCAATTCCTTGTTGTTCTCTGATTGCTGGGGCTGTTTAATATTCAAATGCTGAATGTCTGTCCGTATGGCTTTTATTTCATCTTTAAGCTCATTGTATATGGATAGGAGAGCGGCTCCTCCAATTTCTTTTTTGATCATCTTCTTCTACTTCTAATATGTTCACGATTTTTCCTTTTTCTTTCATCATCATCCAACTGGTTACTGTTTCCTCCACCACCTCCTGAAGATATGAAAATCGATATAAAGAGGAGGATGAATTTAGTAATATCAGGGGTAAATATTATCTTCAAAAATTAGGGATGGGTTCTATTCAATATTCTGAGTCTTTGGACTATCCAATTGTTGCTCCAGACGGCTCAAATATTTTTCCAAGCGATAATAATAATGGAAGAAAAGCATGCTGGAGGTGGTCTAAAGAAAAACTTAAATGGGGAATTGAAAATGGATTTGTTGTAATAAAAAAATCTAAAAGTATTTGGACTGTTTATACAAAACAATATCTAAATTGTGATAATAATGGGGAAATTATAAATAGAACCCAACGCCCTTTAGGTATAATAGAGAAATATTCCTCAACACAAGCTGCCAAATTCCTTGAAAATATTGGATTATCAAAGTTATTTAATTATTCAAAGCCTACAGACTTAATAAAATATTTGATAGACCGTTTTGTTGATTTGAATCCTGTAATATTGGATTTCTTTGCAGGCAGCGGAACAACTCTTCATGCAACAATGGAATTAAATAAAGATGGAGGCCATAGAAAATGTATTCTTGTCACTAATAACGAAAATAATATCTGTGAAGAAGTAACATATGAACGAAACAGACGAGTGATTCAAGGTTATACCAATGTAAAAGGTGAAGAAGTTCCCGGTTTGGCAAATAATAATCTTCGTTATTATCGCACCGGATTTGTAGGCCGCAGCCGTTCTATGCAGAATATGCGTAAGTTGGTAAATCTTGCTACAGATATGCTTTGTATCAAGGAAGACCTATATACCGAGCAGACTACCTTTGGTGAACAGAAAACACATAAAGGTGTGTTCCGCTATTTTGATGACGGCAACAAGAAAATGCTCATTATTTACAGAGAAGAAGCTATAGATGGATTGGTTGACATTATCTATGATATGGATGTAGCCCAGCCTATCAAGGTCTATGTTTTCTCACCGAGTGAAGACCCATGGGAAGGCTCTTTTGAAGATGTCAGCGACAAAGTTGAGTTGTGTGCTTTGCCACAAGCAATATACAATACTTACCGAAGAATCTTGCCTAAGAAAAAAGATGCTGTAGTTATGCCTGAGGATGATGCCTTGGCCACTACAGAAAAGGAGGAAGAGCAGTTTAATGGAATGTTGAACTTTGAATACGATGAGGAAGCATAAACATATATCAGATAGAAACATGATATGTGGTTTAAGTTATTCGAAACTTTCGAATAACTGCTTCTAATAAAACGGAAATCCATAATAAACACTGAAAAAAAAGAATAATGAAAAATATACCATACCAGCAGAATGCGATCAATGAACTGACAGATAAGACTATCCGTCTGCTAAATCTTGGTGGCAAACGCCACAAGATTGTGTTTGAGGCTCCAACCGGTGCTGGAAAAACAGTTATGACTTGTCAGATATTGGCTAATATTACAGATGAGCTTAAATCGCGTGGTGACAGCCGTTTTCAGGAAGTGGCATATATATGGTTTGCCCCACGCAAACTGCATTTGCAAAGCTATGCAAGTCTGAAAAATGCTTTTGGAGAAACCAGAAAGCTGAGACCTGTGATGTTTGATGAAATAGACCAGAGTGCAGGGATACAGCCGGGAGAGATACTATTCGTCAACTGGGAAAGTGTGAACAAGGAAAGTAATGTAATGGTTCGTGAAAGCGAAAGTTTTGCTTCTTTGTATGAAATAGCACGAAGAACTCAAGAGGAATATGATTTGCCTATAGTGGCAATCATAGATGAGGAACATATGTTCTGGTCGAAGACAGCAGACAAATCGGCTTCCGTACTTGAACGTATTAATCCGGCTGTTGAGTTGCGTATTTCCGCTACCCCAAAAACACTTTACCCTGATGAAAAGGTGAAGGTGTACAGGCAAGATGTCATTGCTGCCGAAATGATTAAGAAAGAAGTGGTATTGAATCCTGATATCGAACTGAACTTCAATGAAGAGCGTACCCTCAACGAGAACCTTATCAAGGCTGCATTGGCTAAACGTAACCAATTGGCTGAGTTTTATAAGGAATTGGGGGTTAAGATTAATCCTCTTTTACTTATACAGTTGCCAAACGATGTAAAAGAAACAATGACATCGGAAGATCAGGCTATTGCAGAGCAGGTGAAAACCTACTTGGAAGTTGTAAACGGTATAACAGCCGAAAATGGTCTACTTGCTATATGGCTTGCCAATGAGAAAGAAAATCTTGCAGGACTTGAACGTCCTGATAATATGGTACAGGTCTTGTTGTTCAAAGAAGCCATAGCTTTGGGATGGGACTGTCCGCGTGCTGCAGTTCTTCTGATATTCAGAAAATTACAGAGCGACCAATTTACGATACAGACTGTTGGACGTATATTAAGAATGCCGGAACAGAAACATTATCCGAAGGAACAGCTTAACATAGGTTATGTATATACCGATATTGCAAAAGATAAAATCCAAATTGTCACTGCCGATTCGGACTATATACTGAAAAATACTATTACGGCTTGCCGACGAGAGAACCTTGAAAATATATCTTTGCCGGCTTATTATTCGGAACGCCCTAATGTGGAACGAAACTATCTTGGACCGGATTTCAAGAAAACCCTGTACAAGGTGGCTGATGAATTCTGGAAATTAGAAAGAGGTGCAGGACTGTTCTCTATTGCAGAATTGGCTGCTTTGAGAAATGATAATGATGAATTTGTACCGCTCCCGGAAAGCGATGATGACTTAATAAATGAAAACAGACGGCGTGTAAAGAATACAATCCGCCTGGATGTGAAAAATGTAAATGTGAAGATTCCTCAGAATGTACATTTTCAGAATGAAGAACAGATATTGAAGGTTGATCAGGTTCGGTTTGCACGTAAAGCATCGGAAATAGACCGTGTATTTATGGATTATATAAGTAAAAAAGGACATCAGTTTGAAAGTAAAGGACGTGCTGACAAAATAGCCAATTATCTGCTTGAAATGCTTGCCGATTATTTTGGAATCTTTGATACAGATGCAAAGAAGGTAGTCCTTTATTATGACAATCAACCTAAATTTGACCGTTTGCTGGATATAGCTTTAGATACATATGCCCGTAAAAGGGAACATGCGAAAAAAAGATCTGCTGCCACAAGGGAATTAAAGCAATACAACTGGGAAGTACCGGAAGAAAGAATTTATGACAGTGAAACTAATCATATTGAGATAGCGGATAATCATGCTCTATTGCCATTCGTTCAGCTTAACAATGCATTCAATCCGGAAATAGAGTTTGTAAAATATCTGGAAAAACATTCTCAGTGGATTGACTGGTGGTATAAGAATGGTGATAAAGGAAAACAGCACTATGCTATACCGTATGGAGAAGGTAAAACTAAATCACTGTTCTATGTTGATTTCGTTATCCGTATGAAGAATGGGCACGTGTATCTTTTTGATACAAAAAGTGTAGGAAGCGATGTTACTGCACCGGAAAAGCATAATGCCCTGCTGCAATATATACATGAATATTCTACGGAAGAGACTCCTCTTTCTGGTGGGATTATCATTCAAAAAGGAAGTAACTGGCTGTATTCAAAACTGCCAATAGAAAATACAACAGATTTGTTGAACTGGGATACTTTTTATCCTGAAAACGCATAAAAGATTATGGCTAAAGGTATAGATCAGAAATTTGTTCATTACGGTATCCGGAAAGATGACCTGTCAATGATAGAAGCAATTTGCGAAGCCGAGGGAATAGAGTTTGAATGGTTGAGCGAAGATATTTTGAAAGCCTATCACGCAAAGAAGGTTGATGTGATAGAAATGAGTGATAACGACACTGAGAATATAATCCGTGCCGCAATACAGAAAATACGTCAATAAGTCAAATTACAATTATGCTGATACAGAAAATAAAAATAAGCAACTATAAGACTTACCTGTCGCTCGACTTGGATTTGACAGTTGACGACGACCGCCCTATCATTCTTATAGGTGGTTCTAACGGTGGAGGTAAAACTACTTTGTTTGAGGCTATCAGTGGTGCGCTATATGGTCTGAAAATAGAGAATAAGGAGCATTTTATGGAATTGCTCAACCAGGGTGCACTAAATAGTACAAAGCAGGAAATTTCATTGCAAGTAACTTTTGTGGGAAAAGTTTTAGGACAACTGCAAAAGTATATTTTAAAACGTACATATATTCTTAATGCACAGGGCAAACCTGTAGAGAGTGTTTCGCTTAACATGAACGGTAATATGTATGTTTATGGCACAATGACTGCTCCTAAGGACAGGGTGAAAGCTGAACAGGAAATCAATAAAATCATAAAGGCAAACCTTCCTCAGGAGTTAAGCCAATATTTCTTGTTTGATGCCATGCAGTCAAGTGAACTGTTGAAGAAGAATGTATTCGCTCAAACTATCCGTGATAATTTTGAGAATGTATTGGGCTTTAAAAAATACATTCAGTTGAAGCGTGCGGCAGAGAAACTGCAGCAGGAATGGGCACAGCAACGCCTTGAAGCGGAAAAGGAAGCCCAGGAATATAATGAACTCTGTGCACAGAAGGACAAACTTAACCTTGAACTTGAATCGTGTATAGCTGAACAGGATGCAAAATACAAGTATCTTTCGTCTGTTGAAGAGGAATATAACCGGGCTAAAGCCGGTGCGCAAGAGGCTTCTGCACTGAATAAAAAGATACTCGACATAACAGCAAAAATTGATGATATTATAAAACGTGCTGCTACTTATGCGGAAGACTTGAAGGGATTTGTTGACAATATTGAAATCAATCTGTTTCTTCCTAAGTTGGCGTCCAATATGGCTCAGGAGATAAACAATATCCTTCATATAAAAGAGCAGTTGCAGAAAGAGAATACAGGATCTTATCCTATTGAAACACTGAAAGATGTGACTTCAAAAATCATAACTTACCTGAAAGACCTTTCTTTGTGTAATGAATCGGTTGATGAAGAACAGGTGGTATCTCATATTGTTGCTATTCAGAATAGCACAAACAGAGAAGACCCGTTTGCTTATCTTGATGAAGCGGAGATAAAGGCTCTTACAGCTTTGGTAAGCCGTACAGGTGCAAATCAATTCATATCATTGGATCGTGAACGACAGGAACTGGAAATTCAGTTATCCAACTTAGATAACCTGCATTCCCAAAAGCAAACCTTGGAGCAAACAAAAGCCGGTGGAAACGAGTATCTTATTCAAAATTATGAATCGGCTCAGAGGCAGATAGAGAAGCTGAAAGGACAGGAAACCACACTTAAAGCTGATATCCAGAAACTGGAGAAACGTATTCATCAGTATGATGTACAGATACAGCAGGAGCCTGATGTAAAGTTTGACACGTTGGTTAAACTGAAACCTTTGTTTGAAAAGATTGCAGACAGTCTGCTTAAAAAGAAAAAGGCACAGATTGAGAATGAGATGCAACAGCAGCTCAACAAACTTCTTATATCCTATAAAGGTCATGTTGCAAGAGTTGAATTATCAGACAGTATAGAGAAGTTTAATATAAGACTTTTCCATACTGCAGGAAACGAAATTTCTCTGAATCAGTTGAATGCAGCATCAAAACAGATTTTCATTCAGGTTCTTCTAAAAGTGTTGCGTAATCTTGGTGATTATAACCCGCCTGTTATGATTGATACAGTTATGGGAGTACTTGATAATGAGAGCCGTGATGCATTAATGGAAGAATACTTCCCTCAGTTGGCTGAGCAAACTATATTACTATGTACAACATCGGAAATCAGAACAGACAGTGACTATGTAAGGCTTGAACCGTTTATCTCAAAAACTTATACACTTCATCGTAATGTAGAGGAACAGAACACTACTGTAGAGGAAGGATATTTTGGTATAACACTTAATCAGTAACAGAAATGAGTATTATTAATTTTTCAAATACACGTCAGATGGAAGGTTTGTTTGATGCTATCAGTCCGGTAAAAGAGCTGATAGAGTCTAAGATAAATCTTTCAAGAACAGCAGACAAGGAGAAACGTATTTGTCTGAACCAGAACAAGGTGATGCGTATATGTTTCATTGCAGGATTGGGATTGCCTGTAAAACGTACTGTTGATGATTATAAGGATATTCAGTTGTCTTTGTCCTCTTCTCGTATAGTTCCGAGTTTCTTTACGATGCATGATTTAAGTACATTGTATTCTGCTTTACTGAAACTAAGATATGCAGATTTGGATATTGACTGGAGTCAGAATGCTACATTGTCACGTATTATTGCTGCTGAAATGCTTCGTGGACGTGACTATCTATTGGCTGACAATAATCTTGATTCATTCTTGTTTGCTATGGGTGGTAAGGTCGCCATGGCAAAGGATATTCCAGTATTAAATCTTCTTATCGGCAATTATGGTGATGAGGAAATGGAAGCGACATTAGACATAAACAGCCGTTCTATAACCAATTCACAGATTATTATAGCAGGTGCGACAGGTTCCGGAAAAACAAATCTGTTGGCTGTCCTGATACAGCAATTCAGAATGCTTTCTACGGAATCACAATATCCGGTTAATTTCTTATTGTTTGACTATAAAGGTGAATTTAGTGATATACAGAATAATCATTGGTTATCACTCTTTGATGTGGACCGTTCCTGCATCCTTAACCCGGTGGAAACTCCGCTTCCTTTCACTCCTTTTAAAGACTTCACAGGACGTTCAATCAATGAAATAAACCTGTACTCTACGGAAATGGCATCTGCCCTTTGTTCCATTGACAGGGTAACAGCCAGTGCCAATATGAGTAACCGTTTGAGTGAAGCCATAGTAGAGGCATATAAGGTGACAAATGGTGCCCCAATATCATTTGAACTGATGCTTAAATATTATCAGGCACGAATGAAAGATGCAAATAACGATGACAGTATATCTTCTGTATTAAAGCAATTGGTCAATGCTCATATATTTGAATCAGAAGATAAGGTGTCTTTGATTGACGATAGCTATATTATCAAAATGGATGGATATCCAAAAGATGGACCTATAGCCAAAGCTATTGTGTATTTCCTGATGTCAAAGCTTAACAATATATATGAATTGCTTGATAAACAGGCTGTAAATGACGAAGTAGTACAAATACGTCACTTCTCTATTATTGATGAAGCACACTATATGCTTGATTTTGATAATCGTCCTTTGCGTAACCTTATTGCAGTGGGGCGAAATAAAGGTCTAAGTATTATCCTTGCTACTCAAAATATGAGCAGTTTTAAGTCCAAAGGTTTTGACTTCTATGCCAATGCTCAGTACCCTCTGATTATGAAACAGCAAACTATTGATGATAAGGTTATCAAGGATTTGTTTGGTGTGAGTGGTCAGGAACTTCAGGAAATCAGGACTGCAATTGCTGGGCTTCAGAAAGGTGAATTGATCATTAAAGACCAGATGGCTTTTGCACTTGGCATGGGGAATAAGTATAAGAAAATTAATGTTTCGCATTTGATATAATATTAATATTAACCCTAATCAATATTAAAAAATATGATAAGTGTTTATTTGTGGATTTTATTTATAATTTGTTGGTTCATTAGCATTTTCATGTTATTTGCATCTGCAAAAACATTAGTTGATGATTCAAATGATGGTAGTATAAGCTATATTATTAATATTTCTAGCTTTTTTGTTAGCATAATACCCTTTATAGGACATTCTATCATTAATAATGATCATATATTTTTTATATGTTGGTACATTTTATTAGGTATTGTATTTTTGTATCATTTTTTGGTTCTCATATTCAATGCTAAAAAAAGTTTTCATTATGTTATAAGTTTTATAATAACTAGTTTTTTTATTATAACTCCGATAATTTACAAGACAAATATAGTCTTATACGATTATAATGATTACATTTTATCAGCATTTAGTATAGATGTGCCTAAGGTGTTACTATCTTTTTGGTTACCATTATTTATAATCGTTTTATTTGCTGCTTTTATCTTAAGACGCAAAGAAACACATTATATAAATCTTGATTCAGACAAAAAGAAAGAAAACCACGATAATGTAGCTACATCTTTAGAGGCTTCATTAATGCTCCGTTCTTTTGAAAATTTATCCATGAAAATTACTAAACAATCCCATGAAATTATGAATAGTTTTCAAGAGATGTCAAGAGAATTATCCATGATAAATATTCAAAAAGGTGGAACGAATAATTATCATTTGGATAAGATTATGCTAGAGGTTTTTGAGAAATTAGAAAATAATATAAGCACACTAAACTCAAAACTTGGTACTGTAGACTTTAATAATCAAAATATAGCAAATCCTATTCTAATAAAAGAAATAACACATTTTATTGCTACACCATTAGCTACGATAGAGTCTACTTGTGATTTAATACAGACTCTACTAAGTGATAAAAATAAGGATAAGAGTAGGCTAAATCAATATCTGTCAAGAATAAAATCATCTGTTAATATATGTAAAGGAATCTTATCTACTTATAGAGAGATTTTTTTAAGTACTACATCTACAGATAGTACGTCATTAAGTACAATAATATCAGAATCTTTTGATGTCTATAAAGGAAGTAAAAACGTCAAATTAAAAATAGACGTAAAAGAAAAATATGATGGAATAGGAAATTATTATATATTATCTACAATCTTGCCTATTTTAGCAAATGCCGTAAGAGCATCAAAAGAGAATACAGATATAGAGGTACTTGAATTAGATGGTGTTATAAGTATAAGTAATACTTATGCTGAAGATATTGATATATCCAATTTAGAAATAGATGGTTTCTCCACCAAAGAAGGACATAGAGGAATGGGACTTTATACAGTAAGGCATTTATTGTCCTCTAGAAATGGGATGAATCTTAAAGTCTATAAAAATGAAGACAGGATAGTATTTGAAATACCTATAATAAAAAATAATAATGATGAAAGATAATAGTTACCAAGTGATAGTTGTTGATGATGACAAACAAGCTGCTAGGGCTTTTGCTGAATTAATAGAAGCAAAATTAAAAATCCCTGTTAAACCAGAAACTGAACCAAATGAAGTGTTGAAACTAGTTGCTGGAGAAAATATTAAAGTGATAGTTCTTGATCAAAGGATGCCAGAACTTAGTGGTACTGAATTATATAAAAAAATAAAGAATATCAATCCGCACATAGTAGCTCTAATGCTCACAGGAGAAGCTGAACGAAAAGAAGTTTGTGATGCCATTTCTATAGGATATCTTGATTGTATTGTTGAAAAAAACGATATTCAGTCTTTACCAAACAAAGTTGTTATTGCTTTAGCAGAATATGAGAAAAGATTAATAAAAGAGGAAAAGACATTGTCCATACCCCTTTATCGTTGGAATTTCACCAAAAACGGTTTTTTTAAATACAAGTATGAAATCATCTGTATGGAAATTCTTGATAAAAATTATGTATATGATGATAAATGGGCAATAGAATATGAGCTGAAGGCTTCTGAAGAAGAAATTGAAGACTCTTATGAATATGAAGATGAGATTATAATTTCTAATAATTTAGAAATGAAGCATAAGGGAGGTCTGTCATTTTCTTCTAAACTTTTCCCTACTATTAAATCTGATTTAGATTCTGCTATATCAAAACAATTTAAAGATACTTATAAGACAAAAAGAACAAAAACGCATAAAAACAAAAAGATATACAAATTACAAGATGGTATTACAGATGGTAAAGCCATAAGAAAAATCTTTGAACGTTCGCCTGTGTATGTTAAATATAATGTTTTAATTCGTAAAACCTGTAGAATTTGTAATAGCACAGAAATTATCCCATTGGAAGTATGTAAAAGGAAACCATATGTATCAACTAGAGTTAGGATTTATTATTCTGATGGGAGAAATACTCAGATTAATACAGGAATTATTTCGATAACATAATAAATTTATTAGTGAGATCTATGTTGGGAACATATAGAAAAACTTAAAACTAATCTCTGTTGTTATTTACATAAGATTTTATACTATTAGTCCCGACTCGGAGGCGAATCTGAACGAATCGTACCGAGTCGGGACTATTTTTTTGTATTTTGCAATACGTACTTTACCGGAGGCTTACAGTATATATATTACCAACATCATAAATATCACTTTATGATGTTGGAATATTTCCCTGTACAAAGATACCACACTCATAAATGTTTGTGGTATTTTTGTACAGATTTAGGCGGCAAGTAATGAAGAAGCTGTAATATTTGTTTTTCTACACTTCCTTTACATCATACAGAATCCTCTATACCATTAATTCCCTAGATGTTATTTCAAGTCTTCCAATAGTTAAGCCTTATTACTTTTTTTACTCAAAGTAGCAATCTGCTCAATACCAAAGTTAGACAAAAAAAATCTAACAGAAATATCCTCAAAAAAATTATCAAAGAAATTTACATAATACCTTTTCTCAAAAGAGTGCTGTATTCTTTTGGTTGGCTTACCCAAAGTTCCCGACATTATAAGTGAAGGAGCTATATGCTCAGAATGCGGCTGTTTCTCATGAACGTCAATACACTCTGGTTTCAATTCATGAACTGTCCCTATAAAGTTTACCATCAATTCTGGGAAAGGAACCAAATGCTTAGCCTCGCAAAAAGTAACAAGGTTCTCTTTTGGAATATATGACAGTATTTTCTTGGTTGTATAGTAGTCCTTCGTTTCCGCCGGTGTATTAGAGTTTGAAACTACAATATCAGGAGTTGTAAATACCTTTTCGTCGAACGCAGACTGCGCTGTGGCATTGTGATAAATATAAACAACTTCATCTGTTCTACCTTGATTGCCTTTTTTTATTGCCTTAAAATAAGAAAAATTCTTTAGCAATCCAGTTGGACTACATTTAAATTTGAATTTCCCACCCTGCATGTTCTGCACTTCCAACTTATAACCTTTCTTCTCATAATATCGGATGACAAAATTATAGCAAGTCATCTCAAAATAGTCACTTATTCTTTTTGAATGATCTGCAAGCAATACCTTATATTTGTTTGAAAACTCAGTCAGTTCCTGTTCAAAGTCTGACGGTGCTTTAAATGGAGTCGTCTTCTTCATATTCCTTTTTGTAAAACAAGTCTTTGCAATTTCTTAGAAACTGAACGGTTTCAGAGTACTCAAAAAATGCAGGCGCCAGCTGATACTTGTTCTGAATCTGGCTAAAATTAATTATTGCGGAAAGAAGATGTCTTTGTTGCTCGCTGTCAAGTAGCATTTCCCCAACTTTAATTGCACATTCTTTCTCCATACCGAACTTTTTGTTAACATACTTATAAAAAGACACAGCACCCTGCATGTGCCCCATTACATGTCTGTAAAATATACTGATTGCCAACAATGCCTCTACTGTGGATACACAATCTTGAAGCATCTGATAATGATTTTCAGAATTAGCCCATATTCGGTCAATCTCCCTTCTCCTGCTATTATATTCAAGATAGATGGGGCGAGTAACATTGCCAGGTAATCCGCTAGTCAATATGTTTATTATAGGTGACAGACTCATATATATACTAAATTATTATAGGTTCTTTTATATGACAATTGTCTATGATCTTAATATGCTATTATTTTTTTACAAATCTCCATGTTTCCCCTGTTGAATCTGGGAAGATATACTGATAATACCACTTACCATTTTTATCTGGTACCATGATTGGTATCCCACCTGATGTTATTTCTTTTGTCATTTGAAAAAATATAGTTGTTGTCATTTGAAATAACATTCCAAATACAATCCTAAAAATCAGCCAAGCGTAAATAACAATTTTCTCCCATTCTTCAAATGAAAGACCTCTTACAGTAGCATATTTATTTCTCCCGAAGTTATCAAACCATATTCCACCTTGTACTATATGGTATTGTGAATGACCTATAGCATTACGAAGATTACTATTATATCCTATTTTTACTATATCTTGTAGATATGGATATCCAGTCAACCTTCCTATTATCTCTTTTCTAATAAAATTCCTTTTGCCAGTTTCCTTAAGTTTACTTAAATCTAATCCCCAGTCATAATGCTCGCCGTTAGCAACACGAAGTAATTCTGTAAAGGTTCGTAGAAACCATTCATTTTCCCAAATATCAAGATACATATTACAAACCCTAATAATCCCATTTTCAAAATCAGTAGTTCCATAAAAAAAATTGTCACCATTTTTTTTGAAATAGTTATCATCAGAAGTACATATTGAAACGCCTAAATTATTAATTATATTTACTTTTTGTAGGTTATTTAGTCCTACCTCTCCTAACCCAATACAAGGATATCCTCCCCAATCATAAAACCCTCCTTGTTGACATACTAAAAAATCTGAAAAATCCAGCATTTTAGTCTTTGCTTCATTAAAAAAGCGTTGAAACTTTATTCGAATTTCCTCTTCATATTTATCAAAAGAACTAATTCTAATCATAATTTTATAATATCAATGTTGATTCAATTTCACGTAGATATTACAGTAAATATAGCAATATTTTGAACAATAAAAGAAATAATAATTCTTTTTCTATTCAAAATATTACTACTAAGGCAATCTTAAAAAAACAGTGACCTCTGTCACATAATGCTTACCCCAAAAGTATGTTATTCCCTAAACTATCTCACAATTCACCGATTGTAAAAGATAGTAATTCAAATTATATCTCGGTATGATTAATATACTACACAACTACGTGAATACTTCACTTTTTGTACCTTGTAGAAAATATTGAAAAAGCTTGGGAAATATACGATTTTTTCATACATTTGTATAGAGTCAAAGGCTTTCGGAAATTGCGAAGCATTTCTAATACTTTGATTATCAGATTTTTAAATATTACAATATTGTACCTTACGTGTATTTGAGTTTTTCAAACAAGTTTTGAACTTATTGAATACCAATGTTTATCGAGATTTTCTAAATAACTGCACGGAAAGCATTGATATATGCCCGGTTAATATTAGTACCTACTCCTTTTGCATCCACAGTGAGAGTAGAAAATACTTTCTGCCCTACTGCATCGCCTATATACAAAGTCAATTGAACAGTAAGCGCTGTACTGACAGGAGGACCGGACAATGTTTCCTTATATAAAGTATTGGTCTTAGCTGTGATAAAGAATGGTGTAAAATTGGAATTGGCAACACTCCCCTGACCGGCCACTGCCGCAGCTAAACGATTTCCTAAAATCTCTTGTACCTGGGATGGAAGTTCCTCTTTCTGGGCAGCTTTAGCTATGGTAAGGCTTATCTCACAATCCTGTGCTGCCACAGACATGGCACAACATGCGCACCAAGCGGCAAATATCATATTCCTTATTTTCATATCTTTTCTATTTTTCTCCGATAACCAATTCAGCTTTACCTAACCCTTTCGTCATTACTTTGCAGGTAAGATTGGCTTTCTGATTGAGATATTTGCGCAAATCATTTGCAAAGCTTCTTGTATCTCTAGCCATTCCATTTTCACGATAAAGCGGAATGCGTACCTGCTCAAAAAGCATCATATTCTCAGTTGCATCAGTTAAACTAAAACGATGAGCCACCGTATTCTGCGCCACCCAATCTTCTATGATTTCCTGTAGTTCAGCCCCCCCAAATTCACTTTCCAAATTAACGCCGCTCCCATTATCAAACACACGGACTTCCAATGCCACTTCACGGCCATTAGCCATCAAATCATCAAAATGTTTCTGTAATTGACTTACGAAAGCATCCATCTTGTCTACTACCGCTTCTTCCAACAATACTGCCACTTCAGCAGCCATAGAAGGTTCTCCCGTACCTTGCGTCGCTGCGACCTGCTTATTAGTGTAGGCATCCAAGCCTCGCAAAGTATAAGTAACAGAACGTTTGGGACCCATTGTATTAATATTCCAAACTACTTCAATCAGAATATCAGCTTTAGCTCTATTCATTAACCGATCCAAAGGAGACTCTGCCAGTGAAGCTCCCGAAGTAGAACTGGTAGTCATCTCATGTTCCGCCGAACTCTGCTCTATGGAACGAATAGAAGATGCCATATCCTTCAACGGAAAATCTTTTTCAGCCATCAATTCACCTATTTTCGTTATGACATTCACCAAGTTCAAATCATTATCCAATGCCTTTTTATAATCCGGAATTTCGGTAATAGTGCCTTGATTGTTATATTTTTGTGTATAACCATTATGGGTACACCACACATTAGCGGGAACAACCATAATGGTAGGTTTTTTAGCCTGCCCATACACTCCGGTGTGTATAAGTACTACAAGAAATAAAATAGCATATAATTTTTTCATGTTTTTCTGTCTTTATGGTTTTAAAATTTTATCTTCTATCAGTTTCTGCTGTAATTGAGAACGAAGCACACGCACCGTAGTGGAATAAGAAATTTGGGTTTTATTAGAAGCCTTCATGTTAGAATTTGTTTTCTTATCTTCCATACTTACATACTTCAGATATTCCCCTCCGTCTCTAAAAAAGTCGTTAAAATAAGATGCATACCGTTCCTGTGCATTCACTTCTGTTATCAAAGGGCGCACACTACATTCACGACTACCGGCAACAACACCTTTGAACAAGACATCTCTTACTGCATTTTTCTTTGCCTGCTCTATAGCATCTGTACGATTTTTCCCTCTGCCCCAGGCGCGAAGTGTTTCCGACCCATCCAGTTCTACTCCCAAACATTCACTCTCAAAGGAATGATAGGAAGAAACACTTTTTTTGCTGCTGCATCCGGCAAGGATAAGTAAAAGCAGACATCCCAATTTCCACGTATAAAACAGATGTTTCATAATTTTTTCTTCTTTAAAATTCATAGCCTAATTTCAATGATACAAGTTACCATTATTCAGATTAATCACATCACGAGCCTGCCGGGAAAAAGCGGACAATAGTCCGCCAGCCAGTATCAGAAAAGTAACAATCAACCTCTTATACATAAGCTAAAATCCATTATTTAGTCCTTTAATAACTCCGGCTGATACCAGCTCTTGATAGAGGGCGTCTTTCGCAATGGAAACCACTGCTGAAATTCGATACTGCTTTCCCATCTTCACCACTGAAAGATTCTCTCCTACCATATTGACAAAATTCATGTAAGAACCTCCTTTTTGGAAAAAGACATCAAAATAATCCTGATGTTGCTGTTCTACCACCATGCTTCCTGCCAAAGGTTTCTGCCGGGTGCGTGAAGTCTGGCTGGAAAATCCTTTAAAAAGCACCCCATGAACCGCACACTTCTTGATCATATCGGCATCCAATTTACTTTTCTTCTGGATTACTGTCACTTTTACCAAATAAGTACCTTGTGCACCTACTCCTTCTCCCTCTATCTCATATTTTAAAGGGTCATCACCTGCGTGCGCTCCAATACAGATGAATACAAAAAGAACCGTCATAATGATTCTACCGACAAATTTCACATTCATTACTCTCATAATTCTATTCTTTAATTATATATTATTGTTCACACCCTTCTTTACCGGCAAACTGCAAATATTCATCCTTCACTTTCCGATAATACTCTCCCATCAATTCGCCCGTATTCTTCTGAATCTTTTCTTCAAGATCTTCTAACACATATTTCAAAAAACCACAATGATTACTACCTCCTGCTATAGCAGTAGCTGTAGACCCACCAAGGGCATCTACCTCATCCATAGAAACTCCCAGATTAATTCCGGATGAAGGCTTATTTTGATTTCTGCTTTCATCTTTAAAAGAATTAGAGTTTGTAGATTCCAAATCATTATGCACACTTGCAATGTAACCAATCGTATTCAACGTTCTTTTCTTCTTGTCCTTTTTGGCTTGCTTCAGCGCTGACGCTACCTCTTCATTATCCGGATCCAATTCTGCCGCTATCTTCAGATGCTCCATTCCTTTAGAATAAATGCCATCTGTCACTTGCCCTTTTCCCATATAATAGTGGGCCATGGCATAGTCCGGAATCAAGTCTGTCAATAAATTAAACATACCCCAAGCACCTGCCACTCCCTTTTTTTCTTCTTTCAAAAAGGATTCTGTCACATCCTCTGCAAAGCCATCAGAGAGTTGTCCCTTCGTATCTATCCAACCGAGTACGGAATTCAGCCAAACAGGTGCTTTGCCATCCACAAAACTACCTATATAATCAATCCTTCCCGGTAGTAATAATGCACCTTGACTATTATATAACCCCATTGCAAGACTTTTGGCAATCCAGACCTTTGCCGATACATCATAATATACCCATTGATAAACACAAGGCAATATAGTACGCCCATATATATCCAAAGCTCCCCATTTATCCTGCTTGCAAGCAAGAACAAATCCATCTTCTGCTATTATAAGCTCCTCATATTCTGTAGGAATTACAGTTTGTCCTCCCACTACAAGGCCCATTTTACCATTATCTTCCCTTATTCTGAGAGAATCGGTTATAACTTCTGCTCCAGGATTATTTATTTTTTCATTGACCTCTCTGCTACATTCAGCGATTTTATCAAGCAAATCATCAAAATCACCGTTCCCTTTCGCATTTTTCACTTCTTCTTGTTTCTGGCGATATACCTTATTGGATATAGGAACGCTTATCATTGCTTCTTCTAGAATATATTTACATGGGACAACGATTTCTCCCCTTAAATTAATAGCCCCGAACTTACCATCTTGCTTGATTGTAGCCAACATGTTATCTCTAAAATTATCAGCGTAATCAAATTGAGGTTCAATGACAAATTCTCCTTTTTTATTTATAAAGCCAAACTTGCCATTCTTCTTTACCGCAGACAGTCCTAAATTAAACCCATGAACATCATCTACATTTTCAAACTGCGGTTTAATTATAAAACGGTTGTGTATGTCTATAAAACCTACTTTTCCTCCTAAAACTACTCCTGCCAACTTTTCTGTAAATCTCTTGGTCACCCCTTCATATTGTGGAGAAATCAACCAATTTATCTCATAATCCTGATTTACTAAAGCCGCATCCCATCCACCAAACATAGAATTACCCCTATATTTTGAATTTTCCCACCATCCTTTATTTTCGGTCTGCTCATATCCCCATTTCTTTGTTACAGCATTTTGGCGCGCCTTCTGTGCATAAAAACTAAAAGGTATAGCACAGCATAATAAAAACAATATTACTTTTTTTACTTCATTCATATACATGTCTTTTTTTAACCTTATGCGGCTTCAAAGAAAAACAATTAACGTCATTTTACAAATTCACAAAACCAAGAGAAAGTATCAAACAGCCTAACAAGCATACTATTCTATCTAAATTAACGACTATATAGCCTCATTTCCATATACCGCAAAGGGAAAATTAAGCACTAAAAACAAAAAAAGCAGCAATCTCACGACTCCTGCTTTTCCACTGTGACTTAAAATCACTTTCTATAAACTTGTATTTTCAACGTCATCAATAGATTCACTACAACAAATAATAGATTCACTACAACAAATAAAACCTATCCTGCAATTCTTTTCTGAACTTCTTGGAAACCTGAAGTTCCGTAATATTCTCAAACGGGGGAAACATGACGCAGCGGTTCTCCTTAATCATCATCAGATAATTGATATTAATGATATACGACTGATGGATCTGGACGAAGCAGGAGTCATATCCCTTGATATGATCGGCCGTAGTATTTTTCTTCAGCAGCAAAGGCAGCTGGTTGTTCAGCACCACTTCCCACAGTTTCCGGTCGGAGTTATAACGGAAAAAACCGATGTCAATGGAGCGCAGAATGCGCAAGTCATTGATGGGCGTGGATATCATAAAAGTATGCTCGCCGGCCGAATACACACGCGGAGGGATAACCAAAGATGCGGCTGCCGACTCTTCCGCCTTTTTCATGAAGCGGTCAATGATCCCTTCCAGCTCCTTCTTATCTATAGGCTTCAGCAAGTAGTCGAAAGCTGCCCCACGGATAGCATAAATCATGTACTTATCATAAGCTGTATAGAACACAATCTGCATATTCCAAGTGATTGCCCCCCTTAGCTGTTCCAGCAGTTCCATGCCCTTCATGTCCGGCAATTCCACGTCCAGAAACAGCAAGTCCGGATGAACCTTTTCCAGCAGTTTCCGGCCATTCGCACCGTTACGTGACATCCCGTCTATAGACAGCCTGTTATATTTCTTCAGCTCCAGACAAAGATTGTCCGCAGAGAACTCATCATCATCAATTATTACGACCCTGTATAGTTTATCCATAGTAAACAATCCTGCTTTAGTTATTAACGGAACAAAAGTATTAAAACATGTTTTAACGCACAAACCCGACACTCCGGTTATGGAACTATAGCGACCGTTTCGGACACTATCCTAGCAAAAATAATAACTAAACCATCTTTTTCAAATTATAATCATAGCCTTGAGGCAGGAAGACAGCAAACTCGCAACCGGTTTCTCCGTCTTCCAGCTGCACATTGGTTATGGATATGTCGATATGCTTTTTATTGTTGGCGTTCAACAACTGTATGGTTTGAAGAATCACTTTTATACCGGTGCCTGTACCATGGTTGGCACTGTTTATCCGGTAACCTCCCCCATTGTCACGCACCTTGACGCAGATTCCCTCCCCGGTCTTCTTGATATCAATCCACAGTCTTTTCATCCCCTCTTTGTCCTTCAGGGCATGCTTGATGGCATTTTCTATCGGAATCTGTATCATCATGGAAGGAAGTATTTCTTGGTCAAGATGGATGGCAGCATCTATGGATGTGGACAGTATAAAGCTATCTCCCAATGCTTCACGTTCCAGGTTGATAAACGTATTGACAAAGTCCAGTTCCTCGGCCATGGTAACGCACAGCTGTTCGGTCAGTTCCAGGTTGCGCCGCATCAGCTTTACCAACCCACGCATATTTCCAGCCTGCTCATCGGTGTAGTTTCCCATCTCACGGTTCAGAATGTTAAAAATGAAATGGGGGGAAACCCGGTTACGGATATTCTCCATACGCAAAGTGGCAATCATATTCTGACTTTTCATTTGCAGCAGGAAACGCTGTCTCTTGTTGTACATGTAAACAAAAACAACGAGCCCCAAAATACAGATGCAGGCAAACATCCACAGGTAAAGCGTCTGATTCAGCGCCAGTACTTCATTCTCTTTTTGCTGGATAAAAATTTTCTGCTTCATCAGCGTGGTGTCCTGACTGTATTTCAGATCAATTTCAGCTGTACGCATTTTAATACGCTCATTACGTGTAGAATCATCATTCCATTTGATAATAATAGGCTTGTTTGAAATCCCCCACCTCTTCAAAATAATGTTGCAGGTAACGGTTACGGATATGCTGCATATTCGGTTCCACATAATCAGGCTGTATAGCCTCAGACATACGTTTACGTGCTAAAGACAAATTATTCTGCTTCAAGGCAAGTTCAATCAATTGGGTATCCAAATAATAGAGAGCCGTCTGATTTTCGATAGAACGAAAAAAATCACTGCAAAGGTTTAAATAGTATGCGGCAGAATCAACCTGATTCATCAATAGAAAAGTTTCTCCCAAATTCATTTCAGTCAGATGTTCCTCAAAAATCATATCCGGATAAGAACGAGCTAACAATAATGATTTTCTGAAAAATTCCAAAGCATTAGGATAATCAGCACGAAAATAATAAGAATTACCACGATTATTCAAATAAATATGTTTCTCAAATGGAAGCATCTTATCATATTGCCGGGCAGCCAGTTCATAGTAATGATCACAAGAAGTAAAATCACGAAGTTCCATATAAACCTGTGCCAATCCGTAATAAACAGGAAAACGTTTTTCTTCAGGAATCTTCAATGAATCACAGTAAGACAAAGCTTTACGATACCACATCGCGCCTTTATCATAATGACCGGTACGGACAAAAGCATCAGCCAAATTAATAGAAATATCATGAAGCATATCTCTGTTACTACCCTTCAAACGATAATCAAATGCTTTTTGAAAACATACCACTGAAGAATCTGTCAACCCTTGACGAACACATACATTACCCCGCATATTGTAAATCTCAGCATACAAATCATTAATTAACGATGACGGTTCAGCTCCATCGCAAAATACTTCCGCTCTATCCATGCTAAGTTTAGCCGAATCCATCTCGGATTTAAACATATATGCTTTTGCCAAAAGAACAAGATAATGGTAATACGCCACACTATCTGTGGCAACCGACATTTGCCTGGCAGTCCGGGTACATACATAACTAGGATTTTTTGACAATGAATCAATTATAAAATCATAATACTGCATATAGATATCCATTTGGGTCTTTTTATAAGTTCCGGAACTTGTACAAGATACTCCCCATATACAAAATAATACACTATACCATAAAAATTTAAATATCAAATGTATGTTCTCCATCTTATCCTCCTTCATAGCTTATTGACAAACATAAGCAAAAATAAACACAACCATATACTTTTATTAAAATTTATTTGACCCAAACAGCCTTTTAGATAAAATTTACACAAAGATGAAGATTCACTTTGTCATGTCATGAAACATCCCTACCTTTGAAAAAAGAATTTATAAACGAAGAAACATGGAAACACTATCTAATTCTATCCTGACTGTACAAATAGCCGAGCATGGCGCCGAGCTTCAAAGTATCAAAAAGGATGGCAAAGAATATCTTTGGCAGGGCGACGCTAAATTTTGGGGACGGCGTTCACCTGTCCTTTTCCCTATAGTAGGACGTGTGTGGAACAATAAATACCGTCATGCCGGAAACACTTATGAAATAGGACAACACGGTTTTGCACGTGATATGGACTTCAAACTAACCTATAAAGAAGACAAAGGAGCTGTATATTGGTTGGAAAGCACTCCTGATACATTGAGCAAGTTTCCTTTTCCCTTCCGCCTGCTGGTGGGATATTTATTGGAGGAAAATAAAATCACCGTAAAATGGCGTGTAGAAAATCTGGGAGCTATGGATATGTATTTCCAGATTGGAGCACACCCAGCTTTCTATTTCCCCGAGTTCGATGCTGCTACAAAGGATCGTGGCTTCTTTGTTTTTGACCGAAAGTCTGACTTAGAATATATCATGCCAACCGAAAAGGGGTGCGTATCACCAGAACGTCATGTACTAAAATTAAACAAAGAAGGGCTGATGCCAATTGATATTCATACTTTTGATTGTGACACTTATATTTTTGACAATAAACAACTGAAAAAAATAACCTTACTGGATAAAAAGAAAAAGCCCCATATCAGTTTGGAATTTAATTCTCCATTGGTAGCTTTGTGGTCTCCTACCAAGACACATCCCGATTGCCCATTTGTTTGCATTGAACCATGGTATGGACGTTGCGATTCTGTAGGGTATTCGGGCGAATTAAAGGACCGTGAATGGATACAGAAATTGGAACCAAAAGAAACGTTTGATGTAGAATATAAAATCATTATAGAGTAATCAAGAATAACGGGGTATGCACGATGAGTCACACCCCGTCTTTTTTGCTTACCGACTTCCCAAATACAAAAATATCATACCAATAAGTACCAGTGCCAAATCCACAGCCTTGCTTTTAAGATTCTTCTCACGGAATACCATTGCACCAAATAGAAAAGAAACAAGCGCACTGCCACGCCTTACCATAGATACTATGGAAATCATTGCACCATCCAAGCTTAAGGCATAGAAATAAACAAAATCAGCTGCCGACAGAAAAATAGATATCAGAATAATACACCAATGCCAATGAAACGGAGTGGTAGATTGGCGCTTCGGCCACCATAACAACATCAAAACACCTCCCATCATAAACAATTGATAGATATTATACCATGACTGTACAATCATTCTATCCAGTCCGATACCTCCTTGATCGACAGGCGCCATGAGATACTTGTCATAAAGCCCGCTGACCGCTCCCAACACAGCTGCCATTACCACATAATAAATCCATTTATTATGTTTGAAATCTATTCCCTCTTTCTTTCCACTGCGGCTCAGCATAAAAAAAGAGAAGACAGCCATCAGCACACCAATCCATTGGTAAAAATTCAATCGCTCACCAAAGACCACTAAAGCTCCCACCAACACCATCACCGGACGAGTAGCGTTTATAGGTCCCACAATTGTGATAGGCAGATTCTTCATCCCAAAATATCCCAATATCCACGACGAAAGGACAATAACAGATTTCAACACCACATAGCGATGCACCTCCCACCCTGCAACAGGCACATAAAAAATAGAATCCTCCAATATTCCCGGCCTCCACACTGACAATACAATAAAAGGAAGAAATATCAAACTAGAGAACAACGTATTCAGAAATAATACCGGAATAACCGCATTGTCCTTCAACGACTGTTTCTTAAATACATCATAGAATCCCAGCAATGCAGCCGAGAGAAATGCCAGAAGTAACCACATCATATCTTTTACCTTATTTAAAACAGAAGGCAAAGTTACAACAAAAAATAAACAAAGAAGTGTAGATTTTGATATAAATGGCACGGAAATAAAAGAAAAGGGGGATAGAGAAATACATCTCCACCACCCCTTCTTTTATTTATGAATATTCTCTCAGACTTTCGCCCGATGCTTATACTCGATTAAATTCCCAGTGATTTTCTTACGGCTTCCACCTTTTCCTCAGCAGCTGCATTAGCAGCATCGAAACATTTGTGGCAACCCATTTCACCTTTTACTTCCACATAGAATTTGATTTTAGGTTCTGTTCCTGACGGGCGAACTGAAATCTTAGTTCCATCTTCCGTAAAATATTGCAATACGTTACTAGCCTCCGGCATATCTATTTCTGTTATATTCCCGTTACCATCTGTCACCTTCAAAGTTTTAAAGTCCTTGACAAGAACAACCTTAGAACCGCCTATTTCTCTCGGAGGATTAGAACGGAAGTTTTCCATCATTGCCTTAATCTCTTCTGCCCCGCTCTTTCCTGGTTTCACAACATTCACAGTAGTTTCTTTTGAGAAACCATACTCCACATAAATATCAAGCAAAACTTCGAACAAGGTCTTGCCCTGGTCTTTTGCCCAAGCACAAATCTCCGCCAACAATGTACAAGCAGAAACAGCATCTTTATCACGGACAAAGTCTTCGGCCAGGAATCCGTAGCTTTCTTCACCACCTCCGATGTATTGCTGTTTGCCTTCACGCAAACGAATTTCACGTGCAATCCACTTGAATCCGGTATAGCAATCCAACATTTCGATGTGATTCTTGTCTGCGACAGATTTAATCAGTTCCGTAGTAACGATAGTCTTCACAATGAAATCATCATCCTTCATCTTACCCATCGCAATACGGTTCTTTATTATATAATACAAGAACAGCAAACAGGTTTGGTTACCATTGATCAGCACCCATTCTCCTTTGTCATTTTTACAAGCCATACCTACGCGGTCAGCATCCGGATCGCTAGCCATTACAATGTCAGCGTCTATTTTCTTAGCCAAATCAATAGCCATAGACAAAGCCTCGGCATTTTCCGGATTCGGAGAGACAACAGTCGGAAAATCGCCACTCTTCACCATTTGTTCAGGCACGGTATGTACATTTTCAAATCCCCATTGTTTCAATGCACGCGGAATCAACATCATACCTGTACCATGAATCGGAGTATACACAATTTTCAAATCCTTCTGACGCTTGATCACTTCAGGATCAATAGAAATCGTTTTCACTTTATTCAAATAGACGCTGTCTACCTCTTCGCCCACAATCTGAATCAGATCCTTGTTACCTTCAAACTTGATGTCGGTAGCCGATGAAATCTTGTTCACCTCATCAATGATACCTTTATCGTGCGGAGCCAATACTTGTGCACCATCATCCCAATAAGCCTTGTAACCATTGTATTCTCTCGGATTATGAGAGGCAGTAATATTGATACCGCTCTGGCAACCGAAATGACGGATAGCAAATGACATTTCAGGAGTAGGACGCATATCTTCAAACAAATATACTTTAATACCGTTCGCAGAAAAGATATTGGCAGAAATTTCCGCAAACAAACGGCTGTTGTTACGGCAATCATGACCTACCACAACAGATATCTGATCGAGATCTTTAAAATTTTTATTTAGATAATTGGACAAACCTTGAGTAGCAGCACCTACCGTATAAATATTCATACGGTTACTGCCCACGCCCATAATACCACGCAAACCACCTGTCCCAAACTCCAAATCTTTATAAAATGCTTCAATCAAATCAGTCTTATCGGGATTCGCCAACATTTTCTTAATTTCAGCCTGTGTTTCGGCATCATAAGCAGGTGTTAACCATTTCTCTGCTTTCTCTGTCACTTGCTTTATCAATTCTTCATTTTCCATAATTTTTTGTTATTTATAAGGTTTATAATTACATCCGATTTTTACGTCTTGACAAATGTAAAAGAATTAAATTAAAAATCCTAGAAATTTGAAAGAAGAAAATTAGAGATATAAAGGATTATCCCCCTAAAATAATCTGTCATAAAAAAGCAGAAGACCATACAAGGTAAAAAAACACTACTATATAACAGTCAGGAAAGTTCCCAGGCATCCTGAATACAATCTAAAAAACTATCTTATTATGCACAGGAGCAGGATCATAACCTGCCCCTCCACTAATTAATCAGACTTTCAGAACATACAAAAATATATCCTATTTTTGGAAGAATCACATAATCCGCTAAGAATAAAAAGTTTATGCGGATCATCAAAAAACGAGGTAACGAGTTGGCAACCGTTCTGGTTTCTACATACTTGCATCAATTGCGTTGATGTGCAACTCACTTTATGCAAAGGTACGATTTTTTACGGAACATGCAAAACACCTTTGATTTTTCTTTTCAGCAACCGTCAAAAACAATCTTCCGGTTTCGTACCCCGTTCAAAAGGATAGTACAGGCAGTTAGGAAAAGTGAAAAAAATCAGGCATGATTGAAACAGACTGTTACGGTCGTGTCCGCTGCGATTCAAGATAGCCCGTACTTTCCGACAGGAGGCAAGGTCAGGCGGCATAGCCGTTGCGTGGCAAATCTTCCACGGCTTCGCCGAGCGTATTTGCCACGCAAACCCTTGCCCCCGTCGAAAGTCCGGGCAAGATAACGTGTACAGCGGAAACGACCGATCCGACGGGAACAGTCAGAAAAGGATTGCATACAGGAATTACAGTCTGATACCGGGCAGGGGACGACTTTGTGCCAAAGTCCCAAAAGTGGTTCTTTTTTCCAGACGGCAAACTCCCTCACCTCAAAGAAACAGTCTGTGGCCGGCGCACGAAAACGTCCGGCCTTATGCGGACAGTCTTAATGCCCGCATAAGGCACAAGTGCGTAAAAAAACAGGTAAATGAAATCTTCATCCGCTTCCCCGCGTCTTGCCCACACACCTGTATTCCCGTTCCAACACCTGCTCGATCTCGCTCCTCTTGTACAAGACCTTGCCGCCGAGGACGTAGTAAGGCAGCGTGCCGTTGCTCCGGTACTCTCCCAGTGTTCTGCGGCTGACTTTCAGCATACAAGCCACCTCCTTGTCGCACAGGTACACGTCTTCTTTTGGCGGAACCGCGCCATCTCCGAAAATGCCGTCAATCATCGCCGACAGCCGGTCGATACGCTCGTGGACGGACTGCATCCACGCGTCGTCTTTCGTCTTCAATTCATTATACTTACTCATTGTCTTTAGTTGATACCTCTGTTCAATCCCTTCAAATGGTGCGCCCCCTGTAGCGTGCATCCTTGCGTCTGTCCTCCACTTTCGTGACGACACGCTCCACGTCTTCCGGCAGGTAATAGGTACGGTTGCCTATCTTGGTATAGGCGAGCGTGCCGTTATCCCGCAAGGTCTGCAAGGTGCGCTTGCTGATTTTCAGTTTCATGCAGACATCCTGGTGGTCGAGCCAGCCGCCCGTCCCCTTCACGCCTTTCAGATTCAGATGGGGGATTTCCTCCACCCTCTGTATGAACCGTTCGATCTTCATGGCAAATTCCTCGAACGCCTTCCTTTCAAAACATACGATTTCCATCACATTCCGATTTTATGTTGATACTCCAAATTCATACCATCCGGAGAAACGGTCGCTTGTGGTGCCGGTATCACCATATCAGGCAGTTCCGCACCGTCCCCAATTGTTTCCCCGTTGCAAATAAAGGCAGGAAAAACCGTATTACAATGGAGCTGTCCGCACATGTCATCTCCTGACATAATGTTTCATGGCGGATGATATGCCTGCATGTCAAAACCTTCATTCCGGAGGATGTAACGGGGGCAGATGATTTTTTCAGAAGGACACGACACCCCCGTTTCTTTGAAGCAAAGGTAGCCGTCCCCCACCGGAGCGCAAGGCCGGGGCCCTTCGGGTCGGCGGGGAAAAAATCATCCTCACGCTTCGCGCTCCGGTATTTTTTCCTGCCGAGCCTTGACGCCGTTCCGGCGGGAGAACGGCTGTAAGGCATACAAAGAAACAGGAGTGCCTGCACAACAGGCCGGATGTACAACCAATAAAATGAAAGAAATATGGCAGCTAAAGACGTGAAAGACTTCAACGAATGGTTCAACCGTTCATACGCGAGACTGAAGGAGAGAATCTCCATCTACCACGGGAAAACAGACGAGGACGTGTTCCACGACGCCTACCTGGCAGTCAGGAAGCAGGTGATGTTCTCAAGGGAAGGGATAGAAAACTGGGAATCCTATTTTTTCGGCTGTTACCGGAAAATGGTGCAGGCCGGAACGAGGGATAACAGCCGCTACTCCTGCCCCGGTGACGGGTATTTCATCACGCTGGGAGAAACGGATGACAGGGAAGATACGGAGGAACGGGAAGAGATGCTTACCGGGTGCGACATGCTGGTGAGGGACATACAGAAGTTCCTCAGGCGGCATTTCTCCTACGAGGATTACAGGATGTTCATGCTGCGCTTCTATGAGACGGGCAGCTCGTTCCGTACCATCGCCAGGCACATGGGCGAGAAGACATCGGTGATAACCCGCCGGGCACAGGTCATGCTGGAATCCGTCCGCGCCAACCGGACATTCACAGCCTGAAGGAGACTGATGGCAGCCGGAGACGCGGCATGATGATGACTATATAATAATGTATAATATGTATAACGGACCAATTAAAAAAAGTTCCTATGAAACAGACAGTTTACAACAAGAGCAACTCCCACCCGGCACTGACCTACAAGGGCAAGCGGGTGATCACGGTATGCCGCGACGGCAGCATGTACCTCAGCAGGATATTGAGCAACGAGCTCAGCCTTCATGCCGGCAACCGGCTGTGCATCGCCCATGACGAGGACAGGCCGAAGGACTGGTACATGTTCGTCTCCGACGACGAGAACGGCTTCACAATCTGGAACGACCCGCGTTGCGCCCGTTTCTCCAACAGCTTCATCGCCGGGATGATACTCGACGCTGCGAAAGTGGAGAAATGCGCGGGATTCATGGTGGCGAGGGACCCGGTAGGGGTGGACGGCAAGCTCTGCTACAGGATCATCCTTGACAACCCGATACCGAAGGGATTGAAGGCCATCGGTGCGAGATAGGCACCGGATCACGACAAAAAAGCGGAAGGGGCATCCGGCAGCAGGTAGAAATACCCGTTGTCGGATGTCCCTTTTCTCGTGCACCTGAAAAAACATAATAAAATAATAAAATATGAGGCTGTCCTTATGACCAACTAACCAGCCAACATTACAACCAACTAACCAACCAACATTATGACCAACTAACCAGCCAACATTACAACCAACTAACCAGCCAACATTACAACCAACTAACCAGCCAACATTATGACCAACTAACCAGCCAACGTTACAACCAACTAACCAGCCAACATTACAACCAACTAGCCAACCAACATTATGACCAACTAACCAGCCAACGTTACAACCAACTAACCAACCAACATTATAACGACCTTATAACTACCCGTTCAACCTAGGCAGAACCGGGAAGCCGTCACCGTTCCTGAACCTGTCTATAAAGCAACGCCTCACATAATAGCCAGCCTAAGCCCAATAAATTGTGTCTGAACACGATATGCGTTTCTTTTGCAGCCGACAATGGTCATGTTGTGTTGGCAACATCGACCTCTTTATTAACCATTCAAAAATTAAAGGATATGAAGAGACAAGAAACAAGCGGCGGGCAGCGCAGGCTCCCGCCGGAGGAGTACCGGAACACCTTCATGCGGCCCTACAGGATTGAAGACCGCAAGCCGGTTCTCATCAGCCGGAAATTACGTGACACGCTCGACCGTTTCGCCTGCAAGATTGGCGGAAACCGCATGAGCCTTTCAGGTTTATTGGAGAATACCGTCCGGCATCACATCAGGTTCTATACCGGGGATTTTGAGTTTTGTAAGAAGTTGCAAGTCCTTATTTCCATTCAATTAAAAAAGCATTTTGGCGGGATTTCTTTTTCGGGGGCCCTAAAAATGGAAACTTTCATTTTTGGGGGTAGCAAGTTTATGTTTTGGTCTGACCAAAACCGCCTCCTTCCACTCCCGGAGGTCGCCGAAGGGGCACATCCCGCCGGTCTATAAAGTGAGTAAAGTATGAACTGTAATCAAAAAACGTAACCGGATGATACAGAAGAATGATACCGACAAAAACAAGGGTGGACGCCCGGCAAAGGGGCTGTCCGAGAAACGCAAGTACCGCATCACGGTAAAGATGGCGACCGGGGAATACTACGCCCTGAAGTCGAAAGCGAAAAAGGCCGGTGTCTCGGCAAGCGAGATGGTGAGGCAGGCGGTGGACGGGTGCGTGGTAAGGGAGAGGCTCACCACCGAGCAGGCGGACTTCATCCGCAAGCTCTGCGGCATGGCGAACAACCTGAACCAGCTCACCCGGAGGGCACACAGGGAGGGCGTAAGGCTGCATTCCGGCCAATGCCAGCATTTGTTGCTTTCGCTGGAAACCCTCATAGACCGTATCAGCCTATGATCGCGAAGATTGTAAAAGGCGCGGGAGCCAAAGGGATTGTGGATTACATCCTCGACAGGGAAAAGGGGGCCTCGCTTATCGACCACGACGGAGTCTTAGTCTCCGACAGCGGCTCGATAGCACGCAGTTTCATCGCCCAATCCAAACTTAATCCGAAGGTGGGGAAGTTCATCGGGCATGTCTCGCTCAGCTTCTCAGGGCAGGACCTGCCACGCTTAACAGATGAACTGATGGTGCGGATAAGCCGGGAATATATGCAGAAGATGGGCATCAGCGATACGCAGTATATCATCGGACGGCACCACGACAAGGAGCATCCGCACGTGCATATTGCCTTTAATCGGGTGGATAACAACGGCAGGACCATCAGTGACAGGAACGACCGCTACCGCAGCGAACGCGTCTGCAAGGAGCTTACCCGCAAGTACGGGCTGTACTTCGCGGAGGGCAAGGAGCAGGTGAACAGGCACCGCCTGAAAGAGCCGGACAGGACGAAATACGAGCTCTATTCTCTCCTTAAAGCGGAAGTGGGAAGGTGCGGTGACTGGGACACGCTTGCCGCCAACCTGCGGAAACTAGGGGTGGAAGTGCGCTTCAAGTACAAGGGGCGGACGGACGGGATCCAGGGCGTGGTGTTCGGCAAGAACGGCTATTCCTTCAACGGCTCGAAGATTGACCGTCAGTTCAGCTACTCCAAGATAACCGCAGCCTTGAACCGTAACAGTCCCCAGGAACGGCAGGCACAATCCTTCCGGCAAGGCATCAGCCCGGCTTCAGGCGGTGGCGGGGAGCTTATCAGCGGTTCATTGGGGCTGCTGGACCTCATCCCATCATCCTGCACCGAGACTCCGGAGGAAGCCGAGTTCCGCCGGCTGATGCAGCGGAAGAGGAAAAAGAAGAACAACAAGGGATTCAGAATCTGACAACAACTTAAAAAAAATCAAGATGAAAGAAAACACAGGAACCATCATCGCCATGCTGGAAGAACTGCTGACCGTCAGCAAGAGCCGGCAGGCATCACAAAGCGGCAGTACAAACATGGATATTACCTCCATCAAGGCTTTAATCGAGGAAGCCGGCCGCCGTAACCACGAACGCACAGAGGCTGAACTGGCGAAGTTCGCCCACGGTATTGTGGACTGCCTGAATACGGTCAACAACCGGATAGACAGGATTGCCCGGAGGGAACAGCCCGATTTCGGGGAAATCAGACAACTGCTGGAGCAGGCCGTCAAAAAGACGGGCGGGGCGGATGTCCGGCACACCATCAGCGAGACCCGGCACTCGTTCGCTCTTGAGAACAGATGGGACTGGGCGGTTGTTACCGGTATAGTCCTTCTGATGGCATTGTTAGCCTCGGCGCTCTATTTCGAGAGAAGACAGAATCACGACCGCACCGACAATGACCTGAAGTACCGCTACATCAGGATGAAGGGTGAGGCATCGCCCGAAAGCATCTCCGGGCTGGAAAACCTCTTCGAGTTCAACCGGGACGACGGGAAGATCAAACAGATGCGCAAGGATGTGGAAACCTACGAGGAGGCGGTACGCCGGCAGGCCGCCCTCATCGAGCAGGCACGTCTGAAAGAACGGGCGGCAAGGGAACAGAAGGTCAGGGCCGATTCGATCAGGAGCAGGAACCCAAAAGGACAGAAGTGATATGGCGGACATGAAAATCCCGGCGGTTTCCAGGCATATCCGTACGGCCGATGTCCGGTCCGTACATTATGCCCTGCCGTGGAAAACGTCCGGTCATACGGCAGTCCTTCCCATGCCCCGTACCGTTCCGGACATTTCCATGCATTGCAGGTTAAGACAATGAAAAATCATCAATTAAGAAAATACAAGCATGGCTACAGTAAAAGTTAAATTCCGGGCCTCCTCCGTCGAGATGAAGGAAGGCTCACTCTACTATCAAGTGATTCACAACCGTCTGGCAAGACAAGTGCATACCGGCTACAGGCTTTTTCCTTCGGAATGGGATGCCGGCATTTCCGGGATCGTGATGGATTCCGGTACGGAAGGGGGACGCAGGAATTACCTGCTCTCCGTGAAGACCGCCCTGGCAGATGACCTGTCCCGTTTGAGAAGCATCATCGCACGGCTCGAACGTTCCGACGTAATGTACACCGCCGACAAGGTGGTGGAACTGTTCTCTTCCCCTGCTGACTGCGGCGGGTTTGTCTCTTTTGCACGGCAGCTCGTAAAGGAGTTGAGACAGATAGGGAAAAGGCGCACGGCCGAGACGTATACGACCGTGCTGAACAGCTTCCTGCGGTTTCGTGGCGAACGTGACCTTCTGTTCGAGGAGGTGGACTCCAACCTGATGGTGGAGTACGAGACCTTCCTGAAAGGATGCGACGTTTGCCCGAACTCCTCCTCCTTTTACATGCGTAACCTGCGTGCCATTTACAACCGTGCGGTGGAACGGGAACTGACCGTGCAGCGTTACCCGTTCAGGCATGTCTACACGGGCGTGGACAAGACGGTCAAACGCGCCGTTCCGCTGAGAGTGATCCGCCAGATACGTGATCTGGACCTGACACTCAGTCCCATGCTGGATTACGCGAAAGACCTGTTCCTTTTCTCTTTCTATACCAGGGGAATGTCATTCGTGGATATGGCTTACCTGAAAAAGAAAGATTTACAGAATGGAGTCCTGGCCTACCGTCGCCAGAAAACGGGACAACAGCTCTTTATCAGGTGGGAGAAGCCCATGCAGGAGATCATCGACAAGTACGACACCTCCGGGACTCCTTATCTGTTGCCGATCATACGGGACATGAAAGAGGATGCCCGGAAACAATACAAGAGCGAGGCGCATCGGGAAAATCGGAATTTGAAGAAAATCGGTAAACTCCTGGGGTTGGCCATACCACTGACGAGTTATGTGGCCCGCCATAGCTGGGCAAGTATCGCCAAAAGCAAGAATATTCCCGTTGGCACCATCAGCGAGGCGATGGGACACGACTCGGAGAAGACCACCCGTATCTATCTCGCTTCACTCGACACCACGGTGGTGGACAAGGCGAACAGTCTGATCCTGAAATCACTGTAATAGAAAATCACGTAAGTGCATCCGGTTATATGGCCATTAAACCGTTCTCTGGCCAGGTTCGGTTTATGGCATACCTTATATCTTTAAAATTCATGTACAAGAATGCTGTTTTCAGCCTTTTATATATCGTTCAGATGGGTATGAACCGGCAGATTGATTTCCCCGGCGGTGTTTCCGTCTACAACCGGTTGCGCCGAAAGCCCGGCATCCCGTTATGACACGCCCTAGACAGACCCGTGTTGTGCATGGGGACGTATGATGTCACCGGATGGCAGAGAAATCCTGCCTGCATATTTTTTACACTGTCAAGCGATGGATACATACAAAAAAAATCGGATGTTTTCTTTTGAAGAGAAGTACCAGACAACTGCAAAAATAGGAAAATCATTGAAAATGACAATGAAAGCAGCCGGAATAATTGCCTTGTTGCGCAAAAAAAGTTGTGCGACAAGGAGCATATGTTGAGCCAATTAACGCCATTTTCAGTATAAGCCGCTGATATATAAGAGATTGGACAAATAAATTTCTCTTCAAAAGAGAAATGCGACAGGTTGATCGGCAAAGACGGATAGTTGGAACAGGCAACCGTTGAAAAGAGTCTTTGTCATGACTGGCTGAAAGAAAAAGGTTGGCAATATGGAAAGAAATAAAAAGTGCAAACGACTCTTGAATGACATGAAAAGTGTTGAGTGAAAAAACGTTTCTCTCTTTAAGAGAATTAACAACGTTTCAAAGATAGGAAAAATTCCTCAAACGGCTATAAAATCAGCCATGTTTTTTTCCAGTTATTTACATCTTGTCTCTTTTCCACAACAAGCATTGAGCTTTCGCCTTTTCTTCTTAAAACAATTAAGAGTTGAATATCAGTCAATTATCGCCTGTATCAGCCTTTTGTATTTCTCTTAAAGAGAGAAATACATATCGTGTGCGGGGTATTCCCCTCTAAAAACATGAAAAAACACGGGGCAACAGCCCCCATTATTGATAACGAAGTGCCGGTCTTGCCGGTTCAAACGAGATAATAAGAAGAAGGAAATATGAAAAGATTAATCCTCGGTGTTTTCCTTGCCGTATGCTGGTGTTCAGGCACCGCAAATGCGCAGGATATTGCAGCAAAAACGAACTTGTTGTATTGGGCAACCACAACGCCCAACTTGAGCGTAGAGTTCGGGCTGGGCAAACGCACAACCCTTGACATTACGGGTGCCTACAACCCGTGGACGCTGGATAAGGATACAAACAAGAAATTCAAGCACTTGATGGTCATTCCGGAGGTCCGTTATTGGCTGTGCGAACGGTTCAACGGACATTTCCTGGGGGCGCATCTGGTCGGTGGTATCTATAACATCGGAAACCTTGATGCTGATTTCAAGCTGTTTGGCACAGATTTCGGTTCGCTGAAGAATTATCGCTACGAAGGATGGATGATTGGAGCCGGTATCGGGTACGGCTATCAGTGGCTGCTGTCCAGGCATTGGAGCCTTGAGGCGGAAATAGGAATTGGCTATATCTATACCCGTGCAGACAAATACGAATGCGCTCATTGTGGCGACAAGGTGGAGGATGATGAGCCTCACCATTACTTGGGACCTACCAAGGCGGCTATCAGTCTTATTTACGCATTTTAAATATACGGCTATGAAACGGACAAATATACTTCTATTTATAATAGGTGTTGCCGCCATGTCTGGTATATCCGACATCTGTGCGCAGCAGGTGTTGCAGAGCGGTACTGTAATCCGTGACGCGGAAATATCCCGCCACCGTGACAGCGTGACGGTGACTATGCAGATAGATTTTACCGACACCCGTATCAAATCGGGCGGTTCCCTCATCCTGGCCCCCCGATTTTCCGGGGTGGACGGAAAAGGAAGCGCGTATGTGCCGCCTGTAGAGTTGATCGGAAGGAAACGCAGGATTTACCTCCAACGCAATCCGGAAACGGCCTGCACCTCCGATGAAATGTATCGCGTCATAGAAAAGAAACGCAAGGAGAAACAGCTCGTGGAGTATACGGTTACATTGCCCTATGCCGCATGGATGGATCATTCATGTCTGCAGATTGTAGAAGATCTTTGCGGATGCGGCAAGGTGGAAAGCGGCAGTCTGAACGAGCTTGCGCAGGCCGATTTGTCTTTCCGTCCGCGTCTGGCCTACGTGGTGCCCGAAGCGGAGCCTGTCAAGACGCGCGGGTTGAGCGGAAAGGCTTTTCTGGATTTCCGGGTCAACCGCACGGAAATAGACCCTTCGTACAGGCAAAATCCTGTTGAACTGAAACGGATTCTCGCTTCCATAGATACCGTAAGGAACGACAAGGACTTTACGGTCACGGAAATAACGATTAAGGGGTATGCCTCGCCCGAAGGCAGCTATGCCGCAAACAAGCGGTTGGCCGAAGGACGTACAGAGGCGTTGAAAAAATACATTGTAGACAGATACGGTTTTGACAAGTCGGTTGTCCGGGTGGAGTCTGAGCCTGAAAACTGGCAGGGACTGGTGGAATACGTGTCCGCGAGCGGCCTGAATGACAAGAATCAGATTCTGGACTTCATAGAGAACGGCCCGTCGGACATCGACCGGAAGGAAAAACAGATGCGCGCCAAGTTCCCGGCGTCCTATGGCGTCCTTCTGAACGACTGCTATCCGGGTCTGCGCCGCACCGACTACCGCATCGACTACACCATACGCAGCTTCAACGTGAACGAAGCGAAAGAGGTGCTCCGCACCCGTCCGCAGAATCTCAGCCTCGACGAGATGTTTGCCGTGGCGCAGACCTACGAGCCGGGCAGCGACGACTTCAAGCAGGTCTTCGACATAGCCGTGCGCATGTACCCCGACAGCGAAGTGGCCAACCTCAACGCCGCCTGCGCTCTGCTGGAGCAGGGACTGACCAGGCAGGCGCAACCCTATCTAGACAAGGCGGGCAACAGTCCGCAGGCAGCCAACGCCCGTGCCGTATCGCTGTTGCTGCAAAGCCGCTACGACGAAGCCCTCCCGCTGCTGGAACAGGCGCAGCAAGGAGGAGTGAAGGAAGCGGAGGAGAACAGGAAGGTGATTGGAAATGAGGAATTATAAGATAATTATTAACTCGATAAAAAGTAAAGATTATGAGAACATTCTTTAAAAACATGGCTTGGATGGTGACTGCCACATTAGCGATGGCGGCTTGCTCCGATTCGCTGGATGAAAATTCAGGGAATGGTAACTCCAATGAGTTTATTGGCGACAAAGGGTATGTGAACATCGGTATTAATCTGCCGACTACCCCGGCGACACGTGCAGTGTCATATAGTGATGGAACAGAAGAGGAATACAAGGTAAATGATGTGATTATCGCTTTGTTCTACGGTGAAAATGCAGATGATGCAATGTGTACACATGCTTTTAAAATTAATGGAGGCGATTTCCAAAAGCTTGGAAATGCAATAGATAACATTACAACCTATTCTGCAACGGGTGTACGAATGATTAGTGCACCGACTTCTAAAGTCTTTGCATTAGCACTAATCAATGCCCCCATTGATAAATTTGATATTATAGGTACTGGACAAGATGGTGAAAATACTGGTACAGCTATCCTTTCTACAGGCTTAAAATTAAACAATGGTCCAGAAGCTTTTAAAGGAAAACTTTCTGATTTAAATGAAGCCATTGAAGCCGCAAAAATAAAAGATAACACTCGGGGCTTCTTTATGACCAATGCGGCCATTGCTATTGGTGGTGAAACACCATCAACTTCAACTGCTCAAATCTTGGCACCGATTACAGTTTACAATGAAAAAAGTTATGCGGAAGATGCGGCAAAAGACAATCCTATTTATGTAGAACGTGCCGCAGCCAAGGTTACTGTCAGCGTGAAAACAATAGAAGGAAATGGCGATAACACATTGATTGTAGAGGATGATTATCCACATTATGCTGATGCAAAAGTCCTATTTGAAGGATGGTACTTGCAAAATACAAACAAAACATTCTATCCTGTGAGAAAAGTAGATAATTTTGACACATGGAAAACAGATGATTACAAGGTAGGGACGGATAACAGATTTGTAGGCGAATTGGCAAATCCCTACCGTATTTTTTGGGCAGTTGATCCGAACTATAGACCAGAAACCGGCAACGAAGGAGATGGTCTTACAGGAGCACCTGAAACTGTTGACACATGGATTACTATGGGTCAAGACGGCTATTGCGCTGAAAATACAACAACTGCCGCTACAATGACAGAAAAGGCTCTTACCAGCGTCTTGTTGAAAGCTAAATTTACTCCCAAAGATGGACAAGAGAATGATAATTTCTTTGTATTAAATAATGTATCAGCCATTTATTCCCAAGCAGAATTCTTGGAATGGGCTACAAGAACATTAACCCAAGCAAACCATACTGCAACGGGTGAATTAAGCATTGATACAGAATTAACAGGCGGTAAAGACATCAATACTCCAGATGATCTTAAGAAACTTATCAAGAGCACTGTTGATACAGAATTGACAGACGATCAAGCTAAAGCCTTACTGAAGGAGGCTGGCAATAGTATCAAATTCTATCAAGGAGGTGTTACTTATTACTATGCTACTGTCATCAAGCACTTCGGTGACGAGGAGACACCTTATGAAGGTAATGACGCAAACGTATCATATGAGGAAGAAAAACATCTGGGTCGTTACGGCGTAGTAAGAAATACATGGTACGAACTGACCATCAACAGTGTCAGCGGTCCCGGTGAACCTGAAATTCCGGAAATCCCCGTTACGCCTCCCGATAAGAAGGAAAGCTACATCAACTGCGAAATCAACATCCTCTCCTGGGCGAAACGTTCACAGGGTGTAGAGCTGTAACATAGTGTGTGAGGCTGTGCCCCGTATTCACCACAGATTTACGCGGATTGTCTCAGGCGGAATCTGTGGTGAATACACCCACCTCGCAAACAACTCGATCAAATAGATATAAAAAAGAACTTGATATGAACCATTGTGCCAAACATATACTGAAGGCAGGCTGGCTGGCAGGCTTACTGCTGGGCTTGTCCGTTGCGTCGTGTACCGACCTGATCTACGACGACCGTGACGGGTGCGAACGGGGCGTGTATGTCAACTTCGTCTACGACTACAACCTGCATCGTTCCGACCTCTTCGCCGACCATGTGGGCGAAGTCACCCTCTACATCTTCGACGAACAGGGCAACTACATCGACAGCCGTACCGAAGCCAACGACGACGAACTCCAGCCACTGAGGGAGTATGGCTACAACATGTATCTGGACTTGCCCGACGGAAAATACCGCTTCGTGGCACTGGCACATCAGCGCAAGAGCGACGACCGCCTGCGGGGCAACTTCCTGCGTACGGAGATGAACGCGAACAGCCGCATGGAAGACCTGCAGATAACCCTCGACCATACCCGCCTGGACGACGGCATCGGACTGGTCAACCACCGGGGCGAACCGCTGGACACACTCTGGCACTCCATCTCCGACCGGCCTGTCGAAGTGCGACAAGGGCAGTATGCCTATCACACCCTGTCGCTGGTCAGAAACACCAAATACATCAGCGTTGTCCTGCGCGACATCGACGAACCCGCAGCGATGGACATCGACGACTATAACCTTTACATCACCGGAGGCAACATCCGGCTGAACCATGACAACTCCGAAGACCCCGGCATCATGGCCCTGTGTACACCTTACGTCACGTGGAATACCCACGACCCTGATGTCAGCAACCGTGTTTCGACGGCAGGAAACATGGGTCATGCCGACTTCATGACCTCGCGCATCTTTGCCCACGACAACACGACCGACGACGAAGTATTGGTGGTGGAGCACAAGGGAACCGGCAAACGGGTCATCGAAGTGAACCTGCCCGACCTGCTCGGCCGCCTGTGCAACTACGACGAGCTGCACCGCTACTCCCGCCAGGAGTTTCTGGACCGCGGCTACGATTACGACCTTACCTTCTTCCTGTCCGATGGCTCATGGGCCTACGCCAACGTGTCCATCGGTGTACTGGGATGGAGCAAACGAATACAGAATGTAGCTTTGTAGAATCTGAAAACCGAATGCAATATGTTGAATAAAATAATATCCATAGCAACGTGGCTCATGCTGCTCATCCTGGCAGGATGCAGCGATGCGTCTCCCTCTGCGGAAGAACTTTCTGAACAGCAGCGGATCATCACGCTGGATTTGGATATTACGACGAGAGCGGCAGCGGAAGCAGATGAAAGCCCCGACAACTTCCATCTTTGGATTTTCAATGGTGAAACGTTGTTGAAATATATCAGCGATACCGACAACCCTCTCGCATGGGATGAAGTCTACAACGGCGGCATCGACCTTAAAGCGACATTGCACGACGTGGTGGTCGACGCTACGGGGGGCACCGCCATTCAGTTCTACCTGCTGTTGAATGTTCCGGAAGATACGATAACCGGGGCGAACCAAATGACTCCCGCGGAACTGAAAGCCATTACTTTCACCCTCCCCGATACGCCTTACAGCCACGACAACAAAGTGCCGATGAGCTGCGAAACCACTTTGGAAATTTTCCCCAGCCAAATACATTACGATGTGGAGATGAATGCCGAGCGCTGCGTAGGAAAATTGGAGGTGTACTGCACCAAAAACCTGAATTCAACAAGTCTGTCTCTGAATAAGATCACGTTGGGGCAAGAGCCGGACAAAGGATATTTATGGGTAACTCCTGATCCCAACGATATAACATATAATAAGGAAAGGACATTGTTTGAATCACAGAATGGTCAGGAAATAACTACAGTCCTGCCAGGTGAGAAATTACCCGGTAACTTAGAAGAAGCAATTGATAACTTTACTCTCATTCACTTTTCTACTTCTACTTCACCCTACCTCCTCGAAAATCTGAATGGAGGAGACGCGCTTGAAGTAGAACAGGCAGAGGGAGTAGATGAAACGATTACGGATGCAGAGGAACGATATTACCTCACCCTGAACTATACCCTCGACGGTTCTCCCGTCGAGAAAAAAATCTATCTGACAGAGATAGAGCGGAACACCCTGAACAAGGTGTTCATCCGAATCAAGGAGAAAGTGTTCGACATCCAAGTGTCTTACTCGGTAAAAGATTGGGATATGGGAGAAGTGTTGACACCCGAATTTTGATACAAGAACAAAGAACAGATAAGAACGATATGGATAGCATAATAAAAATACTCGGTAGGATTCTCATCCTGGGATGCCTCGTCGGAAGCCTGACAGGCTGCAACGAGGAAGAAGACCGCGCATCCCTTTCCGGCGAACGGATGGTACAGGTGCAGTTGAAAGTGCATACACGTGCCGAGGACGCTACTACTTCTGTAACACCGACCGATGAAGAGTCTGCCCTCCATACCCTCCGCATCTATGCGTTTTCCGATGTTGATGGTAATAGTACAACTGTCGGGCATCTTTATCTGAATGAAGAGGACTTGAAAAATACGACTACTAATTCCTTCCTGATGGATTTGAAGATAAAGACAAAGACTGAATCACAGACCCTCCGTTTTTATGCCGTAGGTAATGAGGGGGCGATGCAGACTCAAGGCTCGGGTGCCTCCGAGCAGCTGTCACAGACAACATCGGAAAGCCAGTTGAAAGCATATTGGTTCACTGAATTGCAGGACATAACGACCTACGGCCTGCCGATGTATGCTAAAGTCGAGGTGACTATCAATACAAATAACATTATTCCACAAACTCAAGTCGGTCACAAAGGACATTTCACCTTGCAAGAAATAGTGAATCTTGAGTTGAGACGCCCCGTGGGGAAGCTCGGCGTATTTGCAGCCAAGCCGGAAGGCGAGACCGGTGAATTGCGGATAACGGGACTGACCATGCTGTCTTCCGGTACGCTTACACGCAACTACCTCATGCCGCAGACCGATGAAACGCTGAAGGACATAACGAGCATTGTCGGAGACTTTGAGTTGAAAGTGGTCGGGGATGCGGTAATTGCCGAGTTGGCTAACAACATTACCGACGAGCAGCGGAAGGATCCGAAAAACTATACCCCCGTGCTGAACGCACCTTTCTACCCGTTCGAGAACCCGTGGGGCAGCAACACTTGGAACGTCCCGGGCGATGAGAAAGGCAACGTCCTTCAAATTGAATACGAGTACGACGGAAATGCACGCACCGGGCTGGTTTACCTGCCCCCGATCGAGAGGAACCGCTATTACACGGTATGCTGCCTGATGCACAACGACGGCAAGATAACCGTGGAATACACGGTGGCAGACTGGGAAGACGGTGGCACTACCGACCTTGGAGAATTCGATTATCCCTCTTACACGAATCCCATCACACCGGCAGACGGCACTTCTCTTCCTGAAAGTGGTAAGTATCCCCAGCCTACGGTTCATTACAATCAGGATGAAAATTCCGACGAGGGAAGTTACTGGTTCGAGTTTAAAATTTGGGCTCCGAAAGGAACGAATGAGGTATGGAAGCCTGTGTTATATACAAGAAATCCCCAAGATTTTGCCGTAGAGGTGTATCAGGGTGGACAGAAGGTGACAACCGTGAACGGTTCTTATCCTACATCGTCAGCATCTTATCGAATTCGGGTCAAAGCATTGACAAATGAATATTTGACCTCTGCACAGAATGGAACTCAAGTCAACAAGACCGTGGGGCTGGGCATTGCCTATACACCGGCATTGCTCCCGAATGAAAATCGGTTGCTGCTGATTAACGGGCTGACCGGTAGCCTGAAATGGGAAGGAAGCGAACTTGCAGAGACTATCGTGATAAAACAAGTAGATATACCTCAAAATTGATGAGCTATGAAACAACTATTATATCATATTGTTTTCTGTTGCCTGGCGGCAGTGGTTTTTACCGCCTGCGACAAGGATGACACCCTGCATGCTACCGGTGCGGGAGCAGACGGCAACAGTATCATACTCGACCTTGCATCCGCATCGTTGCCCGTGACCCGTGCAACCGTCGAAGCTACAGGTGTGGAAGTGGCGGTCAGCCATCTCGACGTGCTGATTTTCGATGAAAACGGAATAAAGGTATGGCACGAACGGGTAAGCGGCACTGCCAATAAAAACGGTACCATCACCTTGTCCGCCAAGAGAAGCGATTTTTCAGCAAATACGGCATACTGGGTATATCTGATAGCCAACAGCACGGCGGATGTCAATACCTTTAAAGCCGATGACTTTAATTTAGCTGCACTCAAAGGAATGACGCAGGAAGACGAACGTATCCACATAACCGGACTGCAGAACATAGAAGGTGGCGCACCACAGGCATTCCTGATGGACGGCATAGCCTACCCGAAAGGACAAGAAGAACCTAAAACGGCTTCGGCCGTCGTGTTGAACAACGGGACGGAGGCTGACAACACGGAGCTGCAGGTGACGCTGCGTCGTGCGGCGGCCAAGATTGTGGTCAGGATAAAGAAGGGCGATTACGTGGAGTTCGGCGACAGACCGAGACCGGAAGCCTCTCAAGCAGGATACTACCTGCGCAACATGCCTTACACCACCTCTGTGGTACCGCCACTGAGTATGGATGCTGAAACCGCCAAGCTGAGAACTCCCAGTTTGTACAACGGTCCATATTATTTCGAGTGGACAACCGAGGTGATTACCGTAACGTCTTATGCCTATGCCCATGTTTGGGACGATGAAAGTACCCTGGAAAAGGAGGTGCGCCTGATCGTGAACATCCCGTTGAATCATATCCTTCGTGATGAAGAAGGTAAGCCTACCGGAGACACGGAATACCACAAAAACAGTTATTACCAGATTCCAGTCAGCAAGACCCAGAAACTGGACCGTAACACTTGCTATATAGTCGATGTTACGTTAAACGCCCCGGGAGGCAGCGACCCGTCGAAACCGGTTGAGTTGACAGAGATAGGGTATTCTGTGTACGATTGGGAGAACGAGCAGATAAATGTCGGTGGCGAAGACAACCGTCCCGCATATCTCACGCTGAACGAGTACGAGATGGAGATGCACAACATGGAAGAGGACAACACCACTCTGGAGTTTGCCTCTTCCTCGGAAGTGAGAGCGGAAATCACCCGGGTATATTATATCGACAAGTTCGGACAGGAGAAGAATTTGGAATTGAATCCGGAAACCGGTAAATACGGAGAGAAATATACGACAGGTGGCGGATCGTATCCATCAGAGACCCATTGGAAAAACGAATGTACAATCCGGATTACGCCGGATGAAAACATCACCGGCAAAATAGATGTTTTTGGCACCGTACCCGGAAACAACACCGTGAGATACATCGAATTCACGGTTACAAACGAGGAAGGTATCAAGCGTGAAGTGAAGGTGGCGCAGTATCCGTTGACCTATATCACGAATGTGGAAGGATATTATTCCTATCGCGATGACTTTGTGTCAAGTGCTCCTGACGGAACTTCCGGCTTGACAACATGGCTTTTGTTGGCAGGAAAAAACAATAACGATATTGTTGATAAAGAATATAGTAGCAGATTTCATAATTGGAGGACCAATTGTTCTTGGAGTGGCAATGGTTGGACTTATGGACAAGGAACTAACGCCTTCTTTGTTTCAAAAGTGGCTCAGAATATAAATGCTTCAACCGGATTGTGCCAAATACACTATTATAGTTGGGGAGAAGATAAAAGATATGTTGACTATTTCTGGAGACCTGATTATAGATATTCCTATAGTACTTCAACCCAAAATATTTCAACATTAAATAATCACCGCATGTACCATGTGACCATTACGGCCACTTCGGGCGAATATACATTGGGACGTCCTCGTATTACCGACGGTAAGACCGACCCCGGTGAAGACAATGCCGTACTGGTATCGCCGTCGTTCATGCTTGCCTCCCAGTTGGGAGCGGTGACATCTGCTGACAACGTAAATACAGCCGCCAGTCATTGTGAACAATACGTGGAGGTGGCACAAGACGGAACCGTGTATGATGACTGGCGTTTGCCTACAAGGGCAGAGGTAAAGATTATCTATAAATATCAGGATGTTTCGGATGTTATGGATAATGTGCTTTCTGGTGACAGGTATTGGAGTGCGTCAGGTCGTGTTACCAAACCGGGTATTACCCAAACTAACGACCAAGCTATCCGCTGCATCCGCGATGCCTACGACAAGAAAACCGGTAAATAGGAAGGAGGACTGTATATGGATAAGAATATGATACAAAGATGGATACATACAATCATGGCCCTGGCGGCCATAGCTGTCCTGTCGGTCTCCTGCCGGGAGGACGAGTGGTTCGATCCGTCACCCGTTGCCCGCGAAGGCTACGTGGCGCTGCGGTTCAGCGCGGATATTCCCGCCATGGAGAAGGTGGCCACCCGTGCGGTGGACCCCGACGGTGGCGGCGTGCAGGACATGACGCTGTTCTGTTTCGACAGTTACGGACTCTTTATCACGACCGTAACGGCGGAGGTCACTTCTACCGACGGCGTTAACAACGGCACGTTCCAGGCCGAAGTGCCCGAGAACACCCGGACCGTGCACTTTGTCGCCAACCAGGTGATGACGGGGTTCGAGCAGGACCATTTCCGCAACAAGTCGGAATCGGAAGTGATGGCGTTGCTCGAAGGCTCGTCCGGACGCATGATTTATTGGGCGCGTTTCGCCTGTGACAATTCCACAGACGAACAGAAGAAAAAGACCATCGCCCAACAAATGAGCGATAAAGGGAACAGCATAACAATGCTTCGCAACCATGCCAAGGTATCTGTCCTCGAGCCGGAAAACAACGGTCATTTCGAAGTGGAAGGCTTTGCCGTTTATAACACCAATGCCTTTGGTACGGTAGCTCCGTTTCATCCGGAAAAAGGCTTTAATTTCACCGAAGTCGACTGGCAGGCTGACGATTTCGTCACGATTCCTGCCAATGATGCCAAGCTGAGCGACGTGACGGGCGTGACCACGAATATGGGTCAGTACATTTTCGAGAGCGAGAACAGCGCGGACGATCCGGTCAGCATCATCCTGTTCGGACGCAATACGGGAGATACGGAAGACCTCTATTACCGAGTGATGCTGGTGAATGAAGAAGGAGACCAGATACTCATCCGGCGGAACCACGATTACCAGTTGAATATCGTGGGCAACCTCTCTTTCGGGCAGGCTACTTTTGCCGAAGCGTTGGAGGCAGCTGCCACGAACAACGTGTGGATTTCCATTTCCGACAAGGTGAACGAGGTAGAGGACAACGACTATGTTCTCACGGTCGAACGGACCGACCACGTGCTTGACTCGGATCTTTCCAGTCCTACATACACGCTTTCATATACCGTAAAAGGCAAAGGCGGAAAGGTAATAACAGACTCTGACAAGGCGGAGGTGACATGGATAGACAACCTCGTGGCCCGTCAGGACATTACAAATGATTTCTCGGTTATCAACAACAGTGAAGGCAAAGGAACCATTATCATTTCGTTGCTTCCCATGGGTGGTAACGAAAAACTGGAAGGTACCCTGCTCGTGAAGCACGGACGATTGCAGCGTAAGATCAAGGTCATCCGGGTGAAGGAACAGTCGTTTGCCCCCTCGTGGGTGAGCACCCAGATTTATGGAGGAATAAACCAGTCAGACCCGACTCAGAACCGTTCGCACGTGACGGTGATATTCACCGTCCCCGAGACCGCCCCGGCGGAACTCTTCCCGATGAAGGTTTACATATCCGTAGGCGGTCTGGACATACGTAACGCCTCGGGCATGGAGCTGACCGTGGTCCGTGACGGGGACAAGGACTGGCACAGCAGCGGAGACATCCCTGAGGAACCGGACTACAAGTATCTCTATATCGTGGAGCAGCCCGGCGTGCAGCGTGTCTATTTCGAGAACATCCTGGCTCAAAACGAGGATTATGAGGGACATCTCTATATCGAGGCGAAGCACTTCGAGACCATGACACGGGTATTCACCTACTCGAATACCCAAAAGTCTATCACGATAGAGGGCCTGCAAAGTTATAATGGCGGTATTGAAGAAGGATACCCCAAGGACGAAGCGATCCTTTACCGTTTGGTGCCGCAGAAAAGACATGCCAACGTGCAATTCGACCTGCAGTTGCTCGATGAAGGGAACGACACGGAATTCAATGCAGGAGCAAAGGATGAGTTCCTGCTCTATTCGCGGTATCTGGATTACTATGTGGACGGAGAAGAAGGTCAGGCCGGTGTGAATGCGTTCGACTGTACATTCTATCCCGATGAATCAGAAAAGTGGTGGCGGGACAATAACCCCAACGGGGGACGTATGCTGATGTTCAAGCCGAGAGAGGGGATATTGGATAACCCTCCCCAAGGTCCAGGAAAATACTCCATCTATATGAAGACCAACCGTCCCAAGAGTGCCGAGGTAGTACGTATCGCCTCCAATGTGCCCGGCAGGGATGCAGTGTTGGAAGCTGACAATGGCAATGACGGGAAATATGGTGGCGATTCCTACCGCAGTGTCACTTTCGAGCTGGCCAACTACAACCCGTTCCGCTTCGGGGCAAGGCTGAACTATAACAATGAAGGTGAGCAAGGAAATGAACCGGACCGTGAGGCGAATGCGGATGTCCCCGAGCTTCTCACACCGTTGGAGTGGACCTACGAACCCGGTAAACCGGTGGAGATCGCCATCGACATAACCAGTTTCGCCGGTTCGGACGACAAGTCCGTGGACCCGTTCGGCGAGGAGTTCGAAATCTATATCGACGCCCCCATGCTGGCCTTGGGCAGAAATCCCGGTCTGGACGGCAAACTCTACGAGGCAAGTCCGGGACGATTTGTCTATAAGGTGGATGCCGACCGCGAGAAGGAACGGGCTTATTTCCCGGGTTCGAATGTCGTCAATCAAGACAATACCCCTAATGCAAGCGTGAACCAGTCCGGAGAGCGCAAGACCCTGCACTTCACCACGAATAGCATCGTGAGCGCGGGCGACATCGTCATCTCTTCCAACGAGGAAAAGGTCGTGTTCTATTCCAAGACCTTCCGCGTGACGAACAAGTCGATGACCGGAAACATCTACTACGAGGATGAATCCGGCACCCAGAAACCGATTCCGGTCAAAGCGTTCGTCGCCTTCGAGCGCGTCAGCAACAGCAGCCGTATCGGTGCCGTCACCGTGACTGCCGAGGGTCGGTACGAACTGCGTCTGCGCAAGGAGTACACCTTCGACTGGTACGCCAATCCGGTGCAGTTCCATTACGAACTGGACGGCAAGGTTTACCGCCGCACATACGAAAGTTTGTCTAAGTTGTTTGAAAGCCAAGACGTGATACTCACATTGAAGAACTGACAGGTTGAATGATACAAACGGAAAACTCCGGGCGCTTCCACGTTCGGAGTTTTTCATAACACGATACGAAACATGAAAATTTTGAACCTTACCTTTTTCGCGTGTCTCTTCTGTGCAGGAATCGTATCCTGCGCGTATGCCCGGAAACAGCAGGAGAAGACAAGGGAATTTCGTCTGCCCGACGTGCCTGTCACGCTGACGGCACCCGAAGACCGTGCCGCCTACCTTTCCCTGCACTACTGGGACCACTTCGACTTTGCCGATACGTCACTCATATCCCGCCCCGAAATCACCGAGCAGGCGTTTGTGGACTTCGTCAGCATACTGCCCCATACTCCCAAGGCGCAGGAATCGGTCGACACCCTTTTCCGCCGCGCCTTGGCCGACAAGGAAATGCTCTATCATTTCATCTCGCTGGGCGACAAGTACCTGTACGAACCCAACTCTCCCATGCACGACGAGGAACTGCATATCCTCTTTCTGCGTGCGTTGGTCAACCATCCCGGACTGGAAGAGACGGACAGGATACGTCCCCGTCACCTGTTGGAAATGGCGTTGAAAAACCGCCCGGGAGACGTGGCGGCGGATTTCACCGTTGTTTGCCGTGACGGCAGAAGCAGACGGCTTTCCGACATAAAGGCCGGTTACGTGCTCGTCTATTTCAACGATCCGGATTGCGAGGACTGCCGCCGGGTGAAGGAATTGCTCTCCCTGTCCCCGGTTGTGAACGGCCTGTTGGAGTCCGGCCATCTGAAACTCCTCTCCGTGTGCGTGGAGGGCAAGACCCCCGCGTGGGAAAAGGCGGAATTTCCCGCCGGTTGGATGGACGGCTATGACGACGGTCAGCGGCTTACCCGCGAACAGGTGTACGACCTCAAGGCGATGCCCACCCTTTACCTGCTCGATGCGGAAAAGCGGGTGATACTCAAGGACGCTTCGTTCGAGCAGGTGGAAGAGCGGTTGTCCTGAAAGATGCCTCATGAAAAGGAGCCTGTGGGGACATCCGGAAAAGACAGTAAGGAAAGCAACCGTTCCAGGGGCTTTCACCGCCCCTGGAATGTTCACACATCCGCTTTTGCTGATGATTATAATCATTCTTTCCATTACATCGCTATTGAAATTTCATGGAACGACCGGTTAAGTCGGTCAGCGAACATCGTCAAATCCTTGTCGATTTTCTCGGTGGTTATCTTACAGTACTTCTGCGTAGTGACGATGTTTGTGTGTCCCAAAAACCGGCTCACGCTTTCAATGGGGACACCCTTGCTCAAGGCCAGCGTTGCGAATCCATGACGGCTCGAATGGAATGAGATGTTCTTGCTTATCCCGCATTCCCTTATCATCTGTTTCAACGGCTTGCAGATTGACCAGTAGTTCAGGTTGGGAAACACGAGCCCGTTCTTTTGGAACCTCTCGTAACGTTTGATGATCTGCAGGGGAATATCCAGCAGCTTCACCTGGAAATTCACTTTCGTCTTATGCCGCTTTGATAATATCCATTTCTCACCGTTCACTTCCGCAATGTCATCGGTGGTCAGTTCCTTTATATCCACGAAGGACAGGGCGGTGAAGCTGGCGAAGACAAACAGGTCCCGGATATAAGCCAGCTTCCTGTTTGCAAACTCGTGCGTCATTACCGTTTTGATTTCATCCTCGGTCAGGTATTCCCGTTCCTTGACGTTCTGGTTGACACGGTACTGTGCAAATGGGTTTCTCGGTGTCAGCCCGTTGTAATGGGCCTTGGCTACGATTGTTTTCAGCCACATGCAGTTTGACCACACACTGGCGTTATGAAGCCCCGCATCAGTGGAGAGATAGATTTCATACTCCTTGATGAAGTCGGGGGTAAGCTCAAGCATGGAAATGTCACTTCGCCTATGGCATTTCTTTATGAACGCAGCCAGATGGTTTCTTGACCTTACCCGCACCCGGTACGAGCCTTCTGCCCGGTCTATGCCGATACGCTTCCTGAAACTCTCGTTGTCCTTGTCGAACGCACCGAGTAGGGTTTCGTATTCCGTACCGAGTCCCTGAAAGGCGTTGCGTACCATTTCAGCCGTAACGAACGCTTCCCTGTCCGAAAGGCGCTGATAATGCCTGATGATTTGGGCCTTGATGTTGTCAAGGGCGAGATTGATGTCCCGCGCCTCCCTGCTCTTCCCTTTCGCCCGGTTGCCCTTGGCGTCCCAAAGCTCTTTGGCGATGGTCTGCTTGCAACTGAACTGGGCTACGGAACCGTTGATTGTCACCCGTCCCATAACCGGGACAATACCGTTTTTCTCCTTGCTGCCGTTCACGTAGAACAGCACTTTGAATGTACTTCTCATAATCCAATTTTTCTTTCGATACAAAATTAGTTATCAGCGAGTTATACATTGCTATGCAAAATGAGGCAGGTAGTGGAAACAATCTCCGATGACCTATGAATTAATCCGGTTACCGGGTAATGATTTGAAAACTGTTCGCCCTCGTTACCTTTCGTTTCCCTGCATTTTGGCATTGGAGAGGTCTTCATCGGTTTTCCTCATAAGTCATTGATCATCAGTTACGCCATCATCATTTATTCGTTTCTGATTGATTTTTCCAGAGATATAATATATTTCATCTTATAGCGTTCACCGGTGGCCTTTACCAGTTCTTCCAAAAATTCTTTGGGATACCCCGGACGTACCAAAGGAGCGCAATGACCGGTTTCAGGACGAAGTATGGTTCCATCTTTTGCCATCTTTTTCACAGCACCGTCATTATACTTCACAATCAAAAATTCGCCCAATTTCTTCCAGCTGTCTATTGCCGATTCGGCTGTCATGCAACTATAGTTAGTCAAGAACTCTTTTGCCTTTACAGGATCTTTCTCATATAAGCTCATGGCAGAAGATTCAATGCCAGCCTGTGCATTCGCATAAGTATCTTCCAAATTATTTTGAACGGCACGCATATCATCAATCATCAGGCTATAACGTGGACGAATCATATCGGCCACCCAATTATAAATCCAAAATGCAGAGTCCCATGAAAAAGTTACACAGTCGGCTTCTTTACCGCTATAACAGTCAGGAATACGATCCGAACAACAATATACAGGAGCAAACACTGTCATATTAGCATCATCTGTTCCAAACCATAATACTCCCCCTATTGCATCGGGCAGGTTAGCACGCATCTGTGCCACAAAAGTGAAAGCCGTTTGCTGAGTCGAAATGGGACGTTCATTGAAATATTCCTGATCTCCTACTTTAAAACTCAAGGGAGACAGACGATAAGGAGTTTTAAACGGACCGGCACCGGGATCATTAGTTATATCCAGTGGAGTACCCTCATAGTGATCGCGCATAGCCGCTTGTACATCACGTACTGAAAGTTTACGGGAAGGCTTGATATAAAGAGGCATCGGTTCTTTGCTGTCTCCCTGAATATAAGGAAGATAGGTATCTCCCACCGACTTGTTGAACATATTATAGAAACTCCATACACGCGCTTCACAGAACCGTACACCACCAAAATCTAAAGGATTATATGCCGCCGAGAAACTGAAATCTTTATTCATACCGTCAAAATAACCTTTTTCACGAGCGAAAGAAATCACATCCGGAGAGTAAAGACAATTATCCTTGTCATTCATATTGAACTGATGAATCCGGCTCTGATTAGCATGTGCGGCAATACAATCATCCGGTATACGGACTGCTACCCATACAGCGCCTTTCACACCGGGCCCCTTACCGATCATCTCCAAAATCCAGACTTCATTGGGATCAGCGATACTGAATGATTCGCCACTGCTATAATAACCATATTCTTTTACTAAATCCGTCATTACCTGTATGGCTTCTTTAGCTGTACGAGAACGCTGGAGAGCTACATAAATCAAACTTCCATAATCCATAATACCGGTAGAATCAACCAATTCCTCCCGTCCACCAAAAGTAGTTTCACCTATGGTTACCTGAAATTCATTCATATTACCTACCACATTATAGGTTTGACGCGCTTCCTTTATTTGCCCTAAATATTTGCCCGAATCCCAATCATAGATATCACGCATGGTTCCTTTTTCATGCATACCGGCAGGATAGTGATACAACTCGCCAAACATTCCGTATGAATCAGCGGAATAAGAAACGATAACAGAACCATCAACCGAGGCTCCCTTACCTACAATCAGGTTAGTGCATGCCAAACTCTCTGTTATTGCCGCCAATAGAAAGGCAGCACCTAAAATCAGCTTATTCTTCATTAATATATAACTTTTTAATTGTGTATAATACTTATTTTACCATCAAAATTCATATTCCTCTTTTGTTTCGTTTCCACAATAATCTGTCACCACCAATTCCAATTTATGGGCGACTCCTTTTTTTAACCGTTCAGGATGCTTCATCCACAATTTCGCATTCTTGGAACTGAAACCGAATAAGGCAAATTCGCCGTCTATCTTCACCTTATAATCCTTAATACCCGTTTCCGCATCTCCTATTTTGAACTGAACCTTACCTGTCTTCCATTGTGCCTTATTTAATGGAGTTACTCGTGGAGATAAGGTATCTATAGCTACGGTATAGGTTCCCAGTTCACGGATGGAAGTCTTCATCCAACCATTCTCATAAGTTCCTCCTGCTGAACCTTTCCTTTTTCCCCACTTACGGGCCACATAATATTTCGACGTATCCTCTACAGGAAGATGGCGTACCCCGATCATCAGCGTGCACCCAGCCTGCAAAGCTACTGGCTCATCGTGCAACTGGTACTCGTAAGATATTGCGGCTGTATCTTTAACCACATGACAGTTCAGTGCCACATCCTCATACAACATTCCTCGGGGGATAACCAGTTCCATACCCGGTTCCTGAACCACATTACCTTTATTCCATGCCAAATAATGTTTTACCTGCGGATGATATTCCTCTATCGGCTGCCTACGGCCACGCACAATGAAACGATAAGTCGACTTATTCCCGTATAAATCAGCTAATTCATAACGAAAATGATAATCACGTTCTTCATCAATCGTAACCACCCCTCCTTCATCATTGGCTTGTAACATGCGCAAACTATTTCCGGGAAGAATCTGTGAGCGCATCACCCAATTATGCCTCTTTACATTCTCCTCATAGTCTGTCCAGGCATTAATCATCCGGTTCTCTTCGGGCAAAACGCCATCCACCGTACTGCGAAAAACTTCTGTCGTATCCACATAGAGTACCACGGAACGCACACCATAATTATTATGTGTGCCATCCATATAGTCGTATGCCTTAATGCCAGCGGCTATTTTCCCCCAAGCAGAAACCGGTTGTCCCAAAGAAGCAACAGATATGGATTTTTTTCTTTGTGAGCCTTCCACAACTCCAGCGCCCCGCTGCGGATAAAGCATAATCATTGACGCACGTGGCGGAGTAGTGTCTTTAATTTTATCGGTATAGAACTGCAAGGGATCTATCAATTCACCAGTATCCGTACGGCGTATCTCCATATGCAGATGCGGTCCGAAAGAATACCCTTCATTACCGCTTAAAGCAATGATTTCTCCAGCTTTGAAACTGACCTGATGAGGCTCGAATTTCAAATCCACAGCAAAAGTTTCATGCCGATATTGATATTCCTCCACCACTTTTGCCACTGCAGAAGCAAATTTCAACACATGTCCATATACTGAAGTATATCCATTGGGATGCGTAATAAAAATAGCCTGCCCATATCCTCCGGGAGTAACCAGTACACGGCTCACATATCCGTCGGCAATGCAATGAATAGGTTTTCCCACCTCTCCCTGGGTTTTAAAGTCCACTCCTCCATGAAAGTGGTTAGAACGCAGTTCACCGAAATTACCGCTCAGAATAAGCGGAAAATCAAAAGGAGGACGGAATACAGGAGCAGCCGGTTCTTCCTGTGCCCGTACAGCAAGAACACTGCCCAAAGCTGCTATGATTATATAATTTCGTAAAGTCATTTTCTTTATTTTATGGAGAACTCATCACAAAAATTTTGAATCTCTCCGCAAACTTACAAATAAAAAACAGAATATCCCTTAAAACAATGTTGCTAAACATACATTTATTACGAAAAAAACATATCCAGACAAAACCTACTTTTCTGACATTTTGTTATCTTTGAGGCAGTCAAACCCCTTAAATGTGACAATTATGATAGTAGGAATTCCTAAAGAAATCAAAAACAACGAGAATCGTGTATCATTAACCCCTGCAGGAGCACACGAGTTGGTACAGAGAGGTCACACGGTGTATATACAACACACCGCAGGTATAAACAGCGGATTTTCCGATGAAGAGTATGAGAAAGTCGGAGCGCGTATCCTTCCTACTATAGAAGATGTGTACGCCATTGCCGAGATGATTATAAAAGTCAAGGAACCCATCGAATGTGAATATAACCTGGTACGTAAGGGCCAACTGGTATTTACATACTTCCATTTTGCCTGTGACAAAGAATTAACGGAGGCAATGATGCGTAGTGGTTCAGTATGCCTAGCTTACGAAACAGTAACAGACAAACAAGGAGGACTGCCTCTGCTGATTCCCATGAGTGAAGTGGCGGGACGAATGTCCACTCAGGAAGGAGCACGTTTTTTGGAGAAGCCTCAAGGAGGACGTGGCATCTTGCTAGGTGGAGTTCCCGGTGTCAAGCCAGCCAAAGTGCTGGTATTAGGCGGCGGCATCGTAGGAACCAATGCAGCTTTAATGGCTGCAGGATTAGGGGCTGATGTCACAATCTGTGATATTTCATTACCCCGCCTGCGTCAGTTGAGTGAGTTCATGCCTAAAAATGTAAAAACATTATTCTCGTCCAGCCACAATATAGAAAAAGAACTGCCAACAACTGATTTGATAATCGGTGCAGTTCTTATCCCCGGTGCAAAGGCTCCCCACCTCATAACACGCCCTATGCTGAAACTGATGAAAAAGGGTACTGTACTGGTAGATGTGGCCATTGACCAAGGAGGATGTTTTGAGACCTCCCATCCCACAACTCATGCCGAACCTATTTACGAAGTAGACGGTATCATCCATTACTGTGTGGCAAATATTCCGGGAGCCGTGCCGTGTACTTCAACCTTGGCATTAACCAATGCTACACTGCCATACGCTATCAGATTGGCAGATCTTGGTTGGGAAAAAGCTTGCGAAAACGATCCGGGACTAAAAAACGGCTTGAATATTGTAAACGGAAAGATTGTGTTTCCGGCCGTAGCAGAAGCCTTTGGCTGGAAAATTTAATAAAGTATGGATCCTAATGGAAAAAGGAAGGCCTATCATGAAAGGTCTTCCTTTTTTACGGAATAACATTTATAAGGATTATCATCTCATGATTTTTCAAGCACTTCCTCTACGGATTCTTCCCGCTGTTTCTTCCCAATCCGACTTACAATCCAAATGCTGACTTCGTAAAGCAAATACATAGGCACAGACACCATCATCAATGTAAAGACATCTGACGTAGGAGTGATAACAGCTCCAACTATCAGAATAATAACAATAGCATGACGACGATACCGCTTCATAAAATCAGCCGTAAGAAATCCCAGTTTGGCAAAAAGCCAACAAAGGACAGGAATCTCGAAAACAATCCCCATCATCAGGCTCATCATCATCAATGTATCCATATACGAAGACAAAGTAATCGTGTTCTCCACTTCCATACTGACCTGATAGGTAGCAAGAAAACGGAAAGTAAGAGGGAAAATCAAAAAATAATTCAAAAGAACTCCCATCATAAAAAGAAAATAGCCCCACCCTACAATCCGGGTAGAATATTTCTTTTCCTTCTCGTATAAAGCCGGCGAAACAAAACGGAACAACTGATAAATAACATAAGGAGATGCCAGCAAAAAACCCGTATAAAAAGACACGCTCATATGAGTAATGAATTGAGCCGCCAATTGGGTATTGATCATTTTCACATAAAACACTTCCGGACATAATGAAGGCATAGCCATGAAATCAGCTATCCGGCAAAAAAAACGATAAATAATGAAATCAGCATTCTTAGGCGCTAGAACAATAGCAAAAAGCTCATCCTTAAACAAGAATGCTACCAACATTAGAAATACCACAGCCACTGCAATACGGAACAAGACATGGCGCAGTTCTTCCAGATGATCCCAAAAAGTCAGTATCTTCTGCTGTTGTTCCATCATTTGTCACTCTTTCGTTTCCCCTTTCTTATCTTTCCCATCTATATCATCCTCCACCCCGTTCATCCCTTCCTTAAAACTCTTAACCCCTTTGCCCAACCCCTTCATCAGTTCGGGTATCTTCTTCCCACCAAAGAATAAAAGAACAATCAATGCAATGAATAATATTTCCTGCATTCCTAATCCTAAAAATAATAATGTGCCTGTCATTTTATCTATTAACTATTAAATGATTTATCAAAAACCAAAGTCATCCATTTACCGGGATCTCCATCCATGACAGCTACCAGAACATAGCCAGCGCCACCATTTTCAGGCTGCTTCACAATTTGCAGCATAACATCAAATGTTTACAACTTATCTTTTTGCAATAGCTTTCAACAAAGCATAGCCACCAAAAATCTGGAGCAACATGCCCGGAATTCCAATCCGGAAATCCTGTGCCGCCAAATAGAAATCACCGACAAGAGCCCATTCTATCAAGGTACCCACCACCTGATATGCCATAACAGTCCCCAGCAATGCAGGAATCGTAATCTTACGGAAACGATCTGCCATATATCCCGCCACCAACGCCAACAATACCGACTTTACCAATATAGCCGGAAGTATGGTCACAGAAGGCATTCCAAACAAGAAGCTATTGACAAGCGGAGAAAGAACAGCCGTCAACATCCCCACTTTGAATCCATATTTATAAGCACCTATTAATGTGAAGAAATAAATGGGTAACATAGCAGGTCCACCCAAATGCACCAAATGACAAAGTTGCGGCAATACCACATTACCTACAATAAACACGAATGCAAATAAATAAGTATTTGCGTTTGTGTAATTTAACGAATAGAGTTTTGTTGTTGATTCCATAAATACTAACCTTTCATTTAATTTCTGCAAATATAATCATTTCATAAAGCAAGCTCCATCTTTTTTTTCCCTTTTCTTGTTTATATTATCAAATATTCTTCTATCTTCGCAATAGATTGATAAAATTACAACTATGAAATATTATAAATTCATCTATTTTTTAGCCTTCGTCCTTGGAATGTCAACATGGGCACAGGCACAAAGCACTCCTTGTACCGGAAATGCATATAGCACAAACGCAGACTTCTTCCGTGCCTCAGCATCAGCTCAGAGCGGTGATGCCACTGCCTCCAAAAAGAAGGCGGTCATTGCAGCCCGTACCGCAATAACCAGCCAGATCAAAGCAAAGGCGGAAATGGCTGCCAAGTCTCAAAAAAAATTCGGTAATGCAGAGTGGGAACAATTCTCAGATCTGATCCAAATGGCTACCCAGCAAGAGGCTGCTAACTTAAAAGTAATCTGTGAAAACAGCCGGCAGAGCGGTGGTAAATATAAAACAGACGTTGTGGTAGAATTGCCTAAAGCAGGAGTTCTGTCCACAATCATCAACCAAATAAAAAGTGATGATAAATTAAAAGGACTTTTTGAAGAAAGCCAGTTTAAGCAAGCGTTTTAAAGCCACTTGAATCCATCAGAGGAGTCAATGCAGTTTAAAAGGAAAACCTATTACATCAACCTAATCTTGACAGATTTATGGAAAAGTTGTACGATTACCTTCCCCAGCAATTGGTTACTTTCATTCTGGTGACCTTGTTCTCTTTACTCATCGGTTTATCCCAACGGAGAATCAGCCTGAAACGAGAGGGGGAAACTACGCTTTTCGGCACAGACCGGACTTTTACTTTTATCGGCATTTTGGGATATCTCCTCTATATACTTGATCCTAAGGAAATGCATTTATTTATGGGAGGCGGAATAATTTTAGGTATGTTACTGGGCATCAATTATTATGTCAAGCAATCCCAGTTCCACGTGTTTGGAGTGACAACAATCATCATCGCCCTTATCACCTATTGTATGGCTCCTATCATAAGTACACAACCTTCCTGGTTTTACGTGATGATGGTAGTCACCGTGCTTCTTTTCACAGAAATGAAACACACCTTCACAGAACTTGTACAACGGATGCAGAATGATGAAATGATCACACTGGCAAAATTTCTGGCTATCAGCGGTATCATTTTGCCCATGCTACCCAAGGAACCTCTCATACCGGGTATCAATCTCACTCCATACACCATTTGGCTGGCTACTGTAGTCGTATCGGGTATCTCCTATTTGTCCTACCTGCTGAAGCAATATGTTTTCCGCGAATCAGGCACTTTGGTTTCGGGCATTATCGGTGGTCTGTATAGCAGCACCGCTACCATTTCCATCCTTGCCCGCAAATGCAAACGGGTACAAGCGCATGAAATACCGGAATATGTATCTGCCATGATGCTTGCTGTCAGCATGATGTTCTTACGTTTCATGATTTTGATCCTTATATTCAGCACTTCCATCTTTCTGAATATTTACCCCTATCTGCTCATCATGTCTGCAACCGCCGCCGGCATCGGCATATTCATCCATAAAAAGCATACTATAAAAGGCGAGCGCGAAGTTATTGAAGAAACGGAAACGGAAAGTAATCCACTGGAATTCAAAGTCGCTCTGATCTTTGCTTTATTATTTGTAGTATTTACATTTCTGACTCACTATACATTGGTTTATGCAGGAACAGGAGGTTTGAGTATTCTCTCCATTGCAACAGGATTAAGTGATATCACTCCTTTCATACTAAACCTGTTACAAGGCGGAAACATTCCGGCAACCATTGTAGGGGCCTGTATCATGCAAGCTATCATCAGCAACATCGTAGTGAATATGTTCTATGCCATATTTTTTTCCTCCCGCAGAAAAGAAATGCTGCCTTATGTATGGAAAGGATTCCTCACTGTCATTGGAGTAAATGCTGTACTATTACTCATCTATTACTTCTAAATTATATTCTCATAAAAAAACATGCGGATAACAGGATTTTTCAAACAATCCATATCATCCGCATACTTTTTAATATTCTAATAAATCCCTATCAGAAAAGTAGAATATAAGCCAATGAACTAAGACTGATCACCGCCCAAAGAGCAACACCTTGAATCAGAGGTTTCATACCTACTTGCTTCAATACATCCATAGACAAGGAAGCTCCAATAAAGAACATGGTAATAATCAATCCTTTACGTGCCAGTCCGGAAACAGCCTGCCCGAATTGAGGCACACCATCCAGCACATAAGTATTCAGAACGATAGCCACAACAAAATAAAGGATAAACCAAGGAATGCTTACTTTCTTACCGCTTCCCTTGAAAATAAAAGAAGTAGCGAATGCCAAAGGAATAATCCAAAGTGCACGGGTCAGTTTGATTGTTGTCGCCACTTTCAACGCCTCTTCACCGTATGCCGCACCTGCTCCCACCACAGAACTCGTATCATGAATAGCAATAGCTGCCCAAGTACCAAACTGTTGTTGATCTAACCCAAACATGTGACCTAACACCGGAAAAATAAACAAAGCGATGGCATTCAATACAAAGATAGTAGCCAAAGCCACAGACATCTCACTATCTTTAGCTTTCAATACAGGACCCACAGCAGCAATAGCGCTTCCCCCACAAATTGCAGTACCCGAACTGATAAGATAAGCCGTATCACGATCTACCTTCAAAAGTTTATGCCCTATAAACATACCTATAATCATTGTACCGATTACAGAAATGATCGTGAATTCCATTCCTTCCTTACCGGAAGCCAGAGAAGCCTGAAGATTCATACCGAACCCCAATCCCACTACAGAATATTGCAACAAATATTTAGAAACCTTTTTATTGAACTTAGGATAGGCCTGTCCGCAAACTAATGCAAATATCAACCCCAGAAATAAAGATACGGGGGGAGTGACCCACTGGGAAAATGAAGCCAATACCGGAATATAGTCCATCAACAAAAAGACCGTTAACGTGGAAAGCAAACCTACATAAATAGTTTTGCTGTTTTGCTGTAAAGCTGTTACTGAAATCATATATTTTACTTTTTAACATTATTTCTCCATTTCGGGATGCAAAGGTAATATATGTTTCAAAAACAATCTAATCGTTTTTAATTATAAGTTATAACTTTTCCTTATAATGATTGGCAAATTGCATGAACAGAGCCGGTAGCCCTGTATCCTGCCCTTGCAATTGGACAAAATCAAATTCACGAAACATCACCAGGTCTTTTATATCCAATACTTTAAACTTCCCTGAATACAGTTCTTTATTAATAGACCGGATAGACAAAATCCCCATGCACTCACTATTTTCCAGAAATAATTTAATGCTCTCTGTACTTCCCAGGTGCATACGGATAGTAAGGTCCGATAACTTTATGTTGTGTTTATGCAAAGCGGTAATCAATACATCCAATGTTCCCGAACCTCTTTCACGAAGTACAAGAGGAACTTCTTTCAATTCATCCAAAGTTATCTCATCATAATCCATCCACTTACTATGAGTATGGACGATAGCCACCAGCTCATCTTGCAGAAAAGGAGTATATTTCAAATTAGGTTGCCGGGTATTTCCCTCTACCAGTGCCAAATCTATACGATGTTCCTGCAATGCCTTTTCCACCTCAGAGGAGTTCCCGCTGAAAAGTGATAAAGACATTTGCGGAAACTTCTCGATAAAGCGGGCCAGCAAAGGGGGAAGCACATATTGGGCAATTGTAGTACTGGCTCCCAAGCGCAACTCACCGGTATGCTCATTACGTAATAAGTTCATCTCGTACTCCAAGCGTCCGTAATCTTCCAAAATTTTCTCACAATGCTCCAACAACAACCTGCCTGCATCAGTCAGCAAGATCTTGTTCCCCATTCGCTCAAAAAGGCGTGTCTGGTACATCGTTTCCAATTCCTGAATATGCTTGGTTATAGCCGGCTGACTGATAAACAGCTCTTGCGAAGCCTTTGTAAAGCTGAGGTTTTTCGCAACACTACTGAATACTCTTAACCTGAAATCAGACATGTTTTTTAATGATTATAGTTCGTCTGCTTTAATTCCTAACGACTGTAAAACAGCGAATCCAAACATCTCCCACTGATAAGCGACTTCACTGGTTGGAGGATTCATACCGAATACCGTCATTTTTTCTTTTCCGTCCACCTTATTTAATATAGCAGGAACTTTATCTCCATATTCTTCTTCGGCAGGGACAATAATCACCCGTTTCACCTCTTTTGCATCAACCACCACTCTCAAAGACTCCAGAAACAACTCTTCGCGACTAGCCATATCCGATGGTTCGAAAGAATAAAGTGCAAACTCTCCCAACTGGCTTTTGAAAGCCACGTTATTTAATTCCTTTTCCAAATCCGACGGCTGAAAAGCATCCATTTTCTTACTTTCCTCGTCATAAATAAATAATACCTGAACTGCATTCTCCCCCAAGGGTATTCCACTATCCAGTGACAGACATTCCAACAACACCGGTAAATCCGCTTTCGGCAACTTACGGCCCACCACGTCACCAAAATGTTTGGATAAATCACCCGCCACCCTATCTACATAGGCTACATCCACCAAAATTACAGTATCTGCAAACTTTATTTCATTTGTCATCTCGTTTTCATTTTATGATTTCGATGCTAAGATAGCAATTATCATCTGCCTGCAAAAAGAGTTATCTGCCTTTTTGTGTACAATTCGGACTTTTTTTCATTTAAAAGCCGGAAAGCCTGCCATTTTGTCTTCCTATTTTACCTCATTAGCTTTCTTTTTCTTTATGGCAAACTATTTGACGATTATCAAATGAAATCGCAAAAGCCACTGAACAAAGCAGTGACAGTTACGTTTTCAATAGGTATTTGAATAATATTTAGAAAGGAGATACAATATGAATTTTAACAACTTCACAATTAAATCACAGGAGGCAGTGCAACAAGCGGTGAACGTAACTCAAGCCCGCGGACAGCAAGCTATCGAGCCTGTGCATCTGTTGGCCGGAGTACTGAAAGTAGGTGAAAACGTCACCAACTTCATTTTCCAGAAATTGGGAATGAACGCCCAGCAGATCGCATTGGTCATCGACAAGCAAATTGACTCGCTGCCTAAGGTTTCGGGAGGAGAACCTTACCTTAGCCGTGAAAGCAACGAGATATTACAAAGAGCCGTACAGTATTCCAAAGAGATGGGTGACGAATTCGTTTCACTGGAAGCTATTATCCTGGCCTTGTTGAATGTAAAGAGTACTGTCGCTACCATATTGAAAGACGCGGGAATGACAGACAAAGAGCTGCGCTCCGCCATAGCAGAACTACGTAAAGGTGAAAAAGTAACTTCACAATCCAGTGAAGACACTTATCAATCCTTAAGCAAATATGCCATTAATTTGAATGAGGCTGCCCGCAGCGGAAAACTTGATCCGGTTATCGGGCGTGATGAAGAAATACGTAGGGTATTACAAATATTAAGCCGCCGTACCAAGAATAATCCGATTTTAATCGGTGAGCCGGGTACCGGTAAGACCGCCATTGTTGAAGGCTTGGCACACCGTATCATCCGAGGTGATGTACCCGACAACTTGAAGAACAAACAAATCTTCTCATTGGATATGGGCGCACTGGTTGCCGGAGCCAAATACAAAGGTGAATTTGAAGAACGTCTGAAATCTGTTGTCAATGAAGTAATCAAAGCCGAAGGCAGCATCATCCTGTTTATCGATGAAATCCATACCTTGGTCGGAGCCGGTAAAGGTGAAGGTGCCATGGATGCCGCCAATATATTGAAACCCGCCTTGGCCCGTGGTGAGCTCCGCAGCATCGGAGCCACTACTTTGGACGAATATCAGAAGTACTTCGAAAAGGACAAGGCATTGGAACGCCGGTTCCAAACCGTTATGGTAGCCGAACCGGACACGCTGAGCACCATCTCCATTCTCCGTGGATTGAAAGAACGTTACGAAAACCATCACAAGGTACGTATCAAAGATGAAGCCATCATTGCCGCTGTAGAATTGAGCAACCGTTACATTACCGAACGTTTCCTTCCGGACAAGGCTATTGACCTGATGGATGAAGCTGCTGCCAAATTGCGTATGGAACGTGATTCCGTGCCTGAAGAACTGGATGAAATCTCACGTCACCTGAAACAACTGGAAATTGAACGTGAGGCCATCAAACGTGAAAAAGACGAGCCCAAATTACAACAGCTGAATAAAGAGATTGCCGAACTGAAAGAACAGGAAACCTCTTACAAAGCCAAATGGCAGAGTGAAAAGGAACTGGTCAACAAGATTCAGCAAAACAAGCAGGAAATAGAACAATTGAAATTTGAAGCCGAGAAAGCGGAACGTGAGGGAGATTACGGTAAAGTAGCCGAAATCCGTTATGGAAAATTACAGGCTTTAGAGAACGAGATCAAGGATATTCAAGAAGACCTGAAACACAAGCAGGGTGACAGTGCCATGATAAAGGAAGAAGTTACCGCTGAGGACATTGCCGATGTTGTTTCACGGTGGACAGGGATACCGGTCAACAAGATGCTGCAAAGCGAACGTGACAAATTGCTTCATCTGGAGCAAGAATTACATTTGCGTGTGGTAGGTCAGGATGAAGCCATAGCAGCCGTATCCGATGCCGTACGCCGCAGCCGTGCCGGATTACAGGATCCGAAACGTCCGATAGGTTCATTCATCTTCCTGGGTACTACCGGTGTAGGTAAGACAGAACTTGCCAAAGCATTGGCCGACTACCTGTTTGATGACGAGAGCCTGATGACGCGTATCGACATGAGCGAATATCAGGAGAAACACTCTGTATCCCGTCTGATCGGAGCGCCTCCCGGATACGTAGGTTACGATGAAGGCGGTCAGTTGACAGAAGCCGTCCGACGCAAACCATACTCTGTGGTATTGTTTGATGAAATAGAAAAAGCACATCCCGATGTGTTCAATATTCTGCTGCAAGTTTTGGATGACGGACGTCTGACTGACAACAAGGGACGTACGGTAAACTTCAAGAATACAATTATCATCATGACTTCCAACCTGGGCAGCGCATACATTCAAAGCCAGTTCGAAAAGATTAATGACGAGAATCGCGAAGTGGTGATTGAAGAGACGAAGAAAGAGGTAATGTCCATGTTGAAAAAAACGATACGGCCGGAGTTTCTGAACCGTATAGATGAAACAATCATGTTCTTGCCTTTGAACAGAGAAGAGATAGAACAGATTGTGATGTTACAAATCAACGGTATCAAGAATATGCTGGCCGGCAACGGCATTACTTTGGAAATGACCGATGAGGCCGTCCGTTTCATTGCCAGCACAGGCTATGATCCCGAATTCGGCGCCCGTCCCGTGAAACGTGCCATCCAGCGCTATTTGCTGAATGATTTGTCCAAAAAGCTATTGTCACAGGAAGTGGACCGAAGCAAACCGATTATCGTAGAAACAGCGGGTGACGGATTAAAATTCCGCAACTAGAATGTTACAAACAACCAGTAAAGATAAGGTCTTATCTTTACTGAGCAAAAGGGGTGTTCATCATGTACCCCTTTTTTCGTTAATTATAGCCCTCTATCTGCAATATTTTAAATATTTCCTTAACCAATATGTTTCCAATAGCTAAAAAACGGCAATAAGCTCATAAAACAGTTTAATCAGCCATCTCTACTTTCTTTTTTCATCCTTATATAAGAAAGAAGACTGGAATACGGCAAGATTCAGAACAGCCTGTGTAGACTGGTATATTTTTACAATATTGAAAAACATAAGAAACTTATTCATCCGAAAAGAGTTCATTGAACTGGATAATCGTAAAAAAAGATAACCTACTGTTTTATTATCAAACATATACTGAAACTTCATACCTGTATGATATGTATCACTTGTAAGATATATAATCTTTTACCTGTAACATTACTAATCTTACAGCCCACACATTAGTAACGTGTCGCCCCACACGTTACTAACCTTCCGGCATGCAGGTTACTAACCTCTCAAACGTCCTGTTCTTTTCTGAAAAGAACAAGGTCTTTAAAAAAAAGAACAAGACGTTTTCATTGAAAGAACAAGAGCTTTTTAAAATTTGACCTGTTGTTTTTTTCCATAACGGTATCTACATGCCGAAACGCCTTATTTTTCCTTCAGATCTTTCAGCCCCTCCGCAAACACCCTGCCCGTCGGCATTCCGGCTGAAGGATATACCTCACGAAATGTTTCAGCCGGAAAATATCCTTCAGAACAACCACTCCTCCGAAAATAAAACCGGCTGAAACATTTCCACTTGGCTGAAGGATTCCATAACCTCAATCCTTCAGCCGAAACGCCGACGGGCAGGGTGTTTGCGGAGGGGCTGAAGCTTATGAAGGATTTTTCAGGATATTCTCTACAGGGCATTATAAACGACCGTATCCCACTGAAAAAGGTAATATATGTTCATAGACAAAGTATGTGTACTTCATCGGCAAAGTAAGTGGTGTTATTTCGCCAATGAAGTACACATACTTTTTTTACCAATAATGCCGGTAAACAAAAAGCCCGTCAAGCAGTTTACAATCTACTTGACAGGCCTTTCCCTTTCGCTTTATTTCAATTATTCAGCAGCAGCTTCTTCCACTTTGTCAGCAGAATCTGCCGGAGCTTCTACAAATTCAGTAATACCATTGTTTACCAAAATATTGTACCATGAAATCAGTTTCTTGATATCTCCGTTATGAACACGGTCACGATCATAATTTGGCAAAACTTCTGCAAAATAAGCATGCAACTCATCGGCTGATGCTTTTTTATAATTGATAGAAGCAACCGCTCCATTCTCTTTCTTCTTTACCGCTTCCAGCACTTCGCTCAAAGGTACTTCTTCTGCATCTGTGTACATAGCAATATCCGCCAATGAGATAACTTTGTCATGAGCATAAGCAGGAACTCTTTTCTTAGCCGCGTCAACTGTTTCTACAATCAACATGTTCTTTCCTTGAGAAATCAATTTATATAATCCCGGTTTGCCCGCGATTGATAAAATGGTCTTTAACATACTATTCTATTTTATATTTATGGTTTGAGGAAGCAAAAGTACAATTCACCAATGAAACTCCCAAATTTATAGTATGAATTTTTCGGTTTTTAATTGTTCTACTATTCTGTTCAACTGGGGTATGAGCAATTGCACCCCGTCATTCACCACCGTGAAATCGGCCCGCCGACGCTTTTCTTCATCATCCATCTGGGCAGCAATACGTGCCCGGACTTGTTCCTCGCTGGCTCCGTCACGATACATGGCACGCTGTATACGCAGTTCTACAGGTGCATAGACCATTATTACCGCATCTACCGTATCCTGAAAACCGGCCTCATACAAAATAGCCGATTCCATACCCACTATCTCACACTTTTCCTGACGTTCCACCCATACGGTAAAATCTTTCCGTACCCGGGGATGGATAATGGAATTGATTTGGAGCACATGCGCCGGATCGGAAAACAGATAGGAAGCCAGCAACGGCTTGTTTAACAGACCATCCTTATAAACCTCCTCACCTAACAAAGCAATCAGTTCCCCACGAATTCCGGCATCGGAAACAGTAAGGCGCTTCGCTTCATTATCCGCATTATACACTGGGATATGCATATTCTCCAGCAAATGGGAAATGTATGATTTTCCACTGCCGATGCCACCGGTAACCGCTATCTTAATCATTGAATTTAATTCGTTGTTCTATCAAATAATCCACCTCCTTGGGATTCAAACGGACGTGGTTCACATATCGGGGGATGGATTTGAGATTGACCGGACACTTCTCCCCCTTATTGTTCAACAAAGACTCATAAGTCACCCCGATAAAGAAATCCTCGGAAGTGATGGACTTGAAATGACTCAGACCTACCTGAAAAGTCACCTGAACCTTGGAGGGAAAAGTGCGAAGTACTTTATCGGGCGGAAAATTGATGCCACGTATAGGCACCTCCACACTTTTTTCAGCGTAAATATCTACCAATAAAGTCACATCATCAAAAGAGGGAATGAATTTCGCTCCACGTACATCGGCCAGATTCACCCTGCGACGAACGGTGTCTGCCACATCTTCAAAGTTCAATGCCTGTGTATAAGCAGCCGTGATGGTATCCAAAATCTCTTGAGGAGCATAAACCATCACTGAATCCGGCGAGTAAATGATATCCGAGATATAATACTGACGGTCCAAAGCCACCTTGCCTTGCAATTTCACGGGCACCTTCTTTGCCTTCCCTTTTGTATAAATAAACTCCACAGTATCCGGCCGTATGGTCAGCAATTTGGTTGTCTGATTCAACTGGACCGAAATCTTTTTCATTAAAGCTGAAACCGGAATCCGGACACGACTTCCTTTATCCTCATAGTCCTTAAAGTCCACAACAATGGGATAGAATGTCTGTCCCAGCATATAGTTAGCCAATACAGTTCCCCTGTCTTTCACGCCAATACGCAGTTCATCGGGAAGTTCGGAGGTCAGCACCACATCACTAGGTACATTCTTCAACCGTAACGGAACGGAGAATTCCGTTTCATAATCATCATTTAACACCTGAAGCAACCAAAAGCAGAAAGATACAAATACAAAAAACAAGAAAATCAGGAACTCCCTGCTATTACGGCTAAGCAGGAAGCTTCTGATTCTCTCTAAAGTCTTTAAATAGTAAATACGTATGTTCCTTTTGTCGAACATGTTGTTATGTCATTTACTTTGCCTGTTGTTGGTTGGATGCAGCATTAGCGAAGATAGAATTTCTATCAATTTTAATCTTAACGCCTGACGCTATTTCCAAAACAACCGTATTATCTTCTATTTCTTTTATCTTTCCGTATATACCACCTGCAGTGATCACTTCCTGACCCACTTCCAGGTTCTTGCGGAAATTAGCAATTTCTTTCTGTTTTTTATTCTGAGGACGAATCATGAAGAAGTACATAATAGCGAAAATGGCTACCATCATAATAAGGAAAGAGTAATCTCCTCCACCCCCTGCCTGCAGAAATACAAATAATAAGTTCATACTTTCTATGTTTTTTAGTTTATAATACCGTTATTCTTCAATAACAAACAAAGATATTAATTTTTTGTTAGCTTATTCTCTTTTTTTAATGAATTAACGATTCCATCCAAAGTACCGTTAATAAAGCCACCGCTTTTCGGAGTGCTGTACAGTTTGGCTATTTCCACGTACTCATTCAGTGAAACGCTGACCGGGATATTGGGAAAACTCAGGATTTCAGCCAAAGCGATCTGCATAATGACCACATCCATGAAAGCCACACGGTCTAAATCCCAGTTCTTTGTATTTTCGCTAATCAGATGACGATAATAATCGGCATTCAAGATAGTACGACGGAACAAACGGCGCGCGAAGTCTTGATCCTCCTCATCTTTAAATTCCGGCAACAATTCCTGTTTTGCACCATTCTTCTCATCGAAACGCTTGATGGTCTTCAACACAAAGGTATCCACGATTTCCTTATCATCATTCCAATACAAACTTTGGTCCTCCAAAACCTGATCCAGTTCGATATTATTAAAAATAATATTTTTATATAGCTTGCGCCACAATTCACGGTCTTCCTCATACGAAGAAGTCTCACTGGCCATATATTCCTTATATATATCGCTTTCTAAGATTTTATCACATAAAGTCTTTACGAAATCAGCTTCATTCTCCCAAGTTTTCTTCTGATTGTTCGAAAACTCCAGCAGCTGTTTGTTTACCTCCAGCTGTGCAATAAAGCGGTTTTCCACAAATTTGGTGTTGGGAAACAATTCTTCCTTAGTAGGGACCAGTTTGTTTTTCGCAGCATTCAGTCGTTTGTTAGCCTGTTTAGTTACCTCTACCATTAAAAGCAGCAGATAGTTGTATAAGTCATACGCTTTAGAAAGGCTGAAAAATAACTCTTTTTCCGCTGTATCCAAGTTTTTGCCTCCGTTCTGATAATAAGCATAGACTATCTGAACTATCTTAAGACGAATAAGAACTCTATTTATCATAATTCACATAAAATTATTAAGGAGTTGCAAAAGTAGGTATTTTCATTGATTTTACATAACATAATTACATTTTTTAATGTAAAATTTACATAGAGCTATCTAAATCGCTTTTTTCATCGAAGTTTATCCGCAAATTTTTTGCCCATTTAAAAAAAATGTCCAATTTTGAAGCCGATTTATAAAGATACTTAAGTTATGGAAGATTATAAAAAGAAAAGTGTAGTGGATGGTGACAAAGAAATTGTTTTTTCAAAAGCAATTAAAGCCGGCAAACGTATTTATTATTTAGATGTGAAGAAAAACCGAAAAGATGAAATGTTTTTGGCTATTACCGAAAGCAAGAAGATTGTTTCGGGAGAAGGTGATGACTCGCAAGTAAGCTTCGAAAAACATAAGATTTTTCTATATAAAGAAGATTTTGAGAAGTTCATGAACGGTTTACAACAGGCTATACAGTTTATTGCCGAAGAGCAAGGTCCTATTGAACCTCATCACACTGAAAATGAAGAACAGGAAACGACCGAAGACGCTCACAAGCCGCTTAGTCCGAATGAAATTAAAATAGATATCGATTTCTGATTCCAACCGATAAAGAAAGCACAATGATAAAAAAATTGTGCTTTCTTTTTGTCAAGTCGGAAATAAGCAGTAATTTTGCACCGCTTTTCAAGCTCATCGTGTGATATACCACATCGTGTGATGGCGAATTAAGCAATAAGATCAACTTAATTTAGAGTAACACAAAAAATTAAAAAACAATGAAATCAATTGAAATTAAAGGTACTGTCAGAACAGACGTAGGAAAGAAAGCAACTCACGAATTGCGTAAGAACAATGGTGTTCCTTGTGTATTGTACGGAGTGCAGAAAGACGAAAACGGCTTGCCCGTAGCTACTCACTTCTCCGTGCCCACCGAAGGACTCCGTAACTTGGTATACACACCGCACATCTATGTTGTAGACTTGAACATTGACGGTAAAATAGTAAACGCTATTTTGAAAGATATCCAGTTCCATCCTGTAACGGATGCAATCCTTCACGTTGACTTCTATCAGATTGATGAAGCTAAACCCATCGTTATGGAAGTTCCTGTTCAGCTGGAAGGTTTGGCAGAAGGTGTACGTGCCGGTGGTAAATTGGCATTACAGTTGCGTAAACTGAAAGTGAAAGCTTTATACAATGTAATTCCTGAACGTTTGGTTGTTGATGTAACTTCTTTGGGTCTGGGCAAGACTGTCAAAGTGGGCGAATTAAGCTATGAAGGTTTGGAATTGATTAACGCTAAAGAAGCCGTTGTTTGTGCAGTTAAATTGACTCGTGCCGCTCGTGGTGCTGCTGCAACTGCCGGCAAATAATCAGTAACCTTTTAATCCTTATCAATGAAATATTTGATTACAGGACTGGGTAATATAGGTGAAGAATACCGAAATACCCGTCACAACATAGGATTCACAGTATTGGACGCCCTTGCAAAGGCGTCCAATCTTGTTTTTACCGACGGACGTTATGGGGCTACTGCCACCCTCTCGCTCAAAGGACGCCAGCTTATCCTGCTGAAACCGTCTACTTACATGAACCTGAGTGGAAATGCAGTGCGCTACTGGATGCAGAAAGAAAACATTCCGTTGGAAAATGTGTTGATAGTGGTGGACGACCTCGCCCTTCCTTTCGGTACACTACGCCTGAAAGGAAAAGGCAGCGATGCCGGACACAATGGTTTGAAACATATAGCTGCTACGCTGGGTACACAGGATTATGCCCGTCTGCGCTTTGGTATCGGCAACGATTTTCCCCGTGGCGGACAAATAGATTTTGTATTAGGTCACTTCACTGATGAAGATTTGAAGACCATGGACGAACGTGTAGCAACGGCTTGCGACATAATTAAGAGTTTTTGTCTGGCAGGCATCAGTATAACAATGAACCAATACAATAAAAAGTAATGGCTGAAGCAAGAATTGATAAATGGCTGTGGGCCTCACGTATATTCAAGACCCGTACTATCGCTGCCGAAGCATGCAAGAAAGGACGGGTTTCCATCAACGGTACTCAGGTGAAGCCGTCGAGAATGATAAAGCCGGGAGAAGTGATACAGGTAAAGAAACCGCCTGTCACGTACTCATTTAAAGTTTTACAGGCAATAGAGAAACGTATAGGTGCCAAATTGGTTCCTGAAATTCTGGAGAATGTAACGACTCCGGAGCAATATGAATTACTGGAAATGAGCAGAATCAGCGGTTTTGTTGATCGCGCCCGCGGAACAGGGCGTCCCACCAAGAAGGACCGTCGCAGCATGGAAGAATTCATTACTCCTGAATATTTCGGTGATGATGACTTCGACTTTGAATTTGATTTCGAAGAACAAGAATAGATAGTGATTAATGGTTAGTGATTGTAGGTGTACGCATCTGCTATTAATCACTAGCCATTAACTACTATCTATCTGTTAATCATTTCACTACTACAGATTTTTCTTTATAGCTTCAATCATTTCTTGGTATTCCGCATCAGTCAGATAAACTTTTCCCGGATTCATCTGAAATACACCTCCATAATCAGGTCCGTCCACATACTTGGGAGCCAGATGAAAATGCAGGTGAGAAAGTTTGTCACTATATGCTCCGTAATTTATTTTTTCAGGGTGGAAAGCCTTGTCCATAGCACGGGTCACACGGGCAACATCTGCCATAAATGCATTACGTTCTTCATCACTCAGTTCAAACAAGTCGTTTACATGATCTTTATAAGCAACAAGGCAACGTCCGCGATAGGTTTGTTCCTTAAACAGGAATACGCGTGAAACACTCAGTGGCGCTATTTCAATCATTAAATTGTGCAATGTCTCATTGTTCTGACAATACAGACAATCTTTAGGATCACTTTTCATGGTTTTCTTATGTATTAAAATTAATTATTCTTCCTCTTTTTCTTTCTTACCCAACAAACGGTACACATCATCCCGTTCGCCTACCACCCATACCACATCTCCTTCCGTAAAAGGTACATTGATATCAGGGGTCATCAGCGTACTATCTTCTTTTTCGACACCTACCACCAGACATTTGTACTCATCCCGGATACCACTTTCTTTGATATTTTTACCCAAGAAAAATGAGTTACGATCTATAATGAACTGTTTCAGATTCATTTCACGCCTTTCCAAATCTTCCTCTTCAGCGGCGGCTGATACTCTTTCTGCCTGACGGGCAAACTCGCCCAACTGCTCATCCGTACCGATTACCTGTATGGTGTCACCGGGAAACAGACGTACATTCGCCCCCGGAATATTAATACGATGCATTCCACGAATGATAGATGCCACATGTACTCCGTATTTATGCCCCAAATTCAGCTCTCTTAACGTATATCCCGCCCATAAGGAATCCGCAGGTATCTCAAAATCCGAAAGATGTAAGTCGCGGGACAACAAATGTCCTTCATACTCAGGACGCTTCTGACCTGTGAACTCAGCATGCACATCTCTGAAACGCAAATTCTGAATAAAAGTACGCTCCATGAATATAGATTGCTTCTTCAGCCATCGCGAGAACATCATCATACCTACCAAAACAACGGCTATACCGATCAGCAAAGTCGTGGAAGTCTGAAAAAGTTTCTCTATAACAAACATCACAAACATGACAGCTATCACTATACGGAGTAAAATGGTAGAAATTAAGGGAGCCCGGTTGAAACGGCTATCCTGCCATAACGCCTGGAACTCTACAGAGTGGTTTTTTTTCATGATAATGGCACGCAAGAAAGGTGCGATGCAGACGATAGTAAAAACAGTTCCTGCCAGATTGGCCCAAAAGACAGGCAGACTAGCCCGGAACAATGGAATAATAAAATGGAATGAAAGTGTAATCATAGCTATACACAATACAGAATAAACAGCTACGATCCTAGCTATGGCAACCAACAATTTCTTCCAATTGTTTTCATGATTCACCGTTTGTGATCCCGATGAATAACGCTCAAGCATTTTTTTCCATTTGCCGGGCAGACGTTTCTCTACTATATGATAAGCAGGTATCGCCAAACGTATCATATACGGGGTCAGAAATGTGGTAATGACCGAAACAGCCACCACAATAGGATATAAGAAATCACTGGTTACTTTCAGACTTACCCCCAACGAAGCGATAATAAATGCAAATTCACCAATCTGGGTCAGACTGAAACCACATTGCATGGCAACTTTCAACGGCTGTCCCGACAAAATCACACCACCTGTACCAAAAATAACCTGCCCAAGCAGAATGGCCAATGTAATAATCACAATGGGCCATATATATTCTACAATCATGGCAGGGTCTACCATCATTCCCACAGATACAAAGAAAATGGCTCCAAACAAATCCTTTACAGGGGCCACAAGCTTCTCTATATTTTCGGCCTCTACCGTTTCTGCCAAAATAGACCCCATTATAAAAGCTCCAAACGCAGCCGAAAATCCAACCTTGGCCGCCACAACTACCATACCGAAGCACAATGCCAGCGAAACAATCAGCAATGTTTCATTTGCCATCCACTTGCGGGAACGCTTCAAAAATGTAGGAATGATATAAATACCTACCACAAACCACAATATAAGGAAGAATAATAATTTGGCAATACTATATACCATTTCACTGCCCTCGAAATTCTGACTCACTGCCATTGTACTCAACATAACCATCAAAACAATAGCCAATATATCTTCCAATATCAAAATACTAAGAACCAAGCCGGCAAACCGTTGCTGCCTCAATCCCAAATCATCAAAAGCCTTATAGATAATAGTCGTGGAGGACATGGCCAACATACCTCCCAAATACAGACAGTCCATGCGTTGCCACCCGAAAGACCACCCTACAAAAATCCCAACCAATATCATACAAAATATAATGGTACACGCCGCAATGACCGCCGTCCCCCCTACCTTCACCAGTTTCTTGAAACTAAATTCCAACCCTAGAGCGAACAACAAGAATATCACACCAATCTCCGACCATGTATGGATATTGGCCACATCAATGACCGACGGAGTAAGAGGAACATGGGGACTTGCCAAAAAGCCGGCTACGATATAGCCGAGAACAAGAGGTTGCTTTAACCGTTTAAAGACGAGCGTCATGACACCGGCGCAGATCAGAATCAAAGCCAAATCACTTATCAATGGAGCCAATTCAGACATAGCTAATAAATTTTTGATTGCAAAATTAAGAATTATCTATTTATCATATTCTTCATCCTATTATTAATTTTGCATTAAAAGCTGTTTTTATGAAAAGGAACTAACCGTAAATGTATATCAGCCATATAAAGAAAACGCGAATATCCAGATTTCTTGAATATCCGCGTTTTCTTTGTTATCAGCGTTCTCTTTTCCGGCTTTCGATTTATTTTCTGAACGGGGCCTTTACTACTACAGCTTTCAGCTTGCGTCCGCGCACATCAATAAATATTTCAGTACCTAATGCCGTGTAAGCGGTCTGAACATATCCCATACCGATACCAATCTTACGCATTGGAGACATGGTTCCACTAGTTACTTCACCTATTTTCTCTCCATCAGCATTTACCAGTTCATAACCATGACGGGGAATACCACGGTCTACCATTTCAAAAGCAATCAGCTTGCGTTTCAATCCTTCGGCTTTCTGCTTTTCAAGTAAAGCACGTGAAGTGAAATTCTTTCCTTCAACAAACTTGGTAATCCAGCCCAATCCTGCTTCCAACGGAGAAGTGGTATCACTCAAATCATTACCATACAGGCAAAAGCCCATTTCCAAACGTAATGTATCACGAGCCCCTAGCCCGATAGGTTTAATCCCTTCAGGAGCACCTGCTTCAAAAATTGCTTTCCAGATAGCCTGACCGGCTTCGGGATAAAAATAAAGCTCGAAACCACCTGCACCGGTATAACCGGTATTCGAAATAATCACATCTTTCTGACCGGCGAACTCACCTGTGGTAAAAGCATAATAAGGAATTTCAGACAAGTTGACCGGAGTCAGTTTTTGCAAAACTTCCATAGCCTTCGGTCCCTGAATAGCAAGCTGTGCCATACGGTCGGATGCGTTTTCCAATTCCGCACCCACTGTGTTATGGCTGACACACCAGTTCCAGTCTTTCTCAATATTGGCCGCATTTACCACCAACAAGTATTTTTCGGATTCATAGTGATATACCAACAGGTCATCAACAATACCTCCCTCCTCATTAGGGAAACAAGTATATTGCGCTTTACCGACGGGCAAAGTCGCCACATTGTTTGAAGTCACTTGCTGCAAAAACTCCAACGCATTAGAACCTTTTACCCAAAATTCACCCATATGGGATACATCAAAAACACCTACGGCATTACATACAGTAAGATGTTCATCAATAATTCCCGAATATTCAATAGGCATATTATAACCTGCAAATTCGTGCATTTTCGCCCCCAAGGCAATGTGTGTTTCGGTAAACGGAGTTGTTTTCATGTTATTACTTTACTATTTTAAGGTTAATAAATTACTTATCTTGCCACCAATTCAGCGATTTTCACCACCACTTTCATGGCTTTCTCAATAGACTGGATTGGCACGAACTCATATCTGCCATGAAAATTCAAGCCGCCGGCAAAAATATTGGGACAAGGCAATCCCTTGAATGAAAGTTGTGCACCATCCGTTCCACCACGGATAGCCTTCACCTTAGGTGTCACGCCCGCCTCTTCCATAGCCTTGAAAGCGATATCAATGATATGCATCACCGGCTCAATTTTCTCACGCATATTGTAATACTGGTCTTTCAATTCCAATGTAACGGTGCCTTCTCCATATTTCTTATTGATGATTTCCGCCCACTTTTTCATATTTTCCTTGCATGCCTCAAACTTGGCACGGTCATGATCACGGATTATATAAGAGATGGTAGTCTGCTCTACTTCACCCGTCATGCCAATCAAATGATAGAATCCCTGATAACCATCAGTACATTCGGGCACTTCGTCCGTAGGCAGTAAAGACACAAACTCATTAGCCACACGCAAGGAGTTGATCATTTTATCCTTTGCATATCCCGGATGTACGTTACGTCCTTTAATAATCACTTTCGCAGAAGCGGCATTAAAGTTTTCAAACTCCAACTCCCCTACTTCACCACCATCCATCGTATATGCCCACTCGCATCCGAATCTCTCCACATCAAATTTATGTGCACCCAAGCCTATTTCTTCATCAGGATTAAATCCCACACGAATTTTTCCATGCTTGATTTCAGGATGTTCTTTCAAATATACCATAGCTGAGATGATTTCAGCAATACCCGCCTTGTCATCAGCTCCCAACAATGTTTTGCCGTTGGTTACAATAAGGTCCTCCCCTTTATGATCCAACAGTTCGGGAAATTGCTTGGGAGAAAGTATAATGTTGTCTTCTTCGCATAATACAATATCCGTTCCGTCATAACCATAGACAATGCGTGGGGTGACTCCCGCACCCGTCATATCGGGACTGGTATCCATGTGTGCAATAAATCCGATGGTAGGAACCGGTTTATCCGTATTGGCCGGCCATGTGGCAAACAGATAACCATTCTCATCCAAAGAAATTTCCTGAAAGCCCAATTGTTCCAATTCAGATCTTAAATATTGTGCAAACACCATCTGCTTCGGTGTACTGGGGGTAGCCCCGCTATTCTCATCAGACTGAGTGTCGAAGCTTACATATTTTAAAAATCGTTCTATTACCGTCATTTTTCTTTTTGTTTTAATATTCATACTTGCCTGTAAAAATAGAAAAAGAGCCGTGAATTGCCAAACAAATCACGGCTCTTTTTCATTAATATTTTATTATTTTGTTATTAGAAGCAACTGGAACCATCAAAACAATGGGTACATACCTTACATTTTGGTAATCCTATCGCTTCTACCAAAGTTTCCAAAGTATTGAATTTCAAGGAGCTCAGACCGAAGCGGTCGGCAATCATTTGCACCATCTTCTTATACTCCGGCGAATCTGTCGTTGCATATTTTTCCAGATTCTTATTTTCATCGCCTTCAATCTCCTTAATCATCCGGCGGGTTATCAATTCCAAATCACTTTTTGAAGAAGTGAAACCAATGAAAGGGCATCCATAAATCAATGGCGGACAAGCAATGCGCATGTGAACCTCTTTGGCACCATAATCAAATAAAATTTTCACATTATCACGAAGTTGGGTTCCACGCACTATAGAATCGTCACAGAACAACACGCGCTTACCTTCCAGCATTGCACGATTAGGTATCAGCTTCATTTTTGCTACCAGTGAACGCATTTCCTGATTGGCAGGAGTAAAACTACGAGGCCAGGTGGGTGTGTACTTGGCAATAGCACGATGATAAGGAATTCCTTTGCCTTCAGCATACCCCAATGCCATGCCTACTCCCGAATCAGGAATACCGCAGGCACAATCAACTTCCGAATCGTCCTTCTGCCCCATTTTATAACCACTCATAAAACGTACTTCCTCTACATTTTTCCCTTCATAGCATGAAACAGGAAATCCATAATATACCCACAAAAAAGAACAAATCTGCATTCCTTCGTTCGGCTTGCGCATTTGTTCCATTCCGTCGGCACGCAAGCGAATAATTTCGCCCGGTCCTACATATTTCTCTATTTCATAATCCAGATTCGGCAAACTGCTTGATTCACTTGTCGCAGCATACGCACCCTCTTTTTTACCTATCACAATCGGAGTACGCCCCCATTTGTCACGTGCTGCTATAATACCGTCTTCCGTCAATATCAGCATGGAGCATGATCCTTTGATTTTATTAAAGACATTCTCTATACCATCTACAAAATTTTTCCCTTGCACAATAAGCAATGCGATCAGCTCCGTCTGATTCGTCTTGCCAAGACTCATTTCAGAAAAGTGCATATTAGCTGCCAGCAAGTCGCGTTCCAATTCCGTAATGTTATTGATTTTAGCTACTGTGACGATGGCGAACTTGCCCAGATGCGAGTTTATCACGATAGGCTGCGGGTCCGTATCACTGATAATGCCGATACCCGAACTACCTTTGAACTTTGGAAGTTCAGATTCAAACTTCGTGCGGAAATAAGAACTCTCCAAATTGTGGATAGAACGCATAAATCCCTCTCCTTGGGCATACGTAGCCAAACCACCTCTTTTTGTTCCTAAATGTGAATTATAGTCCGTCCCGTAAAATAAGTCGGTGACGCATTCAGCCTTTGAGACTGTTCCAAAAAAACCACCCATTCCTTTTTGCGTATTTTTCGTTTAGGGTGCAAAATTACGAAAAAAGTTTGGCTCTGAATGAATAATCATTGCTATTTTTGCATTAAAATGTAGCATTTATGAAATCACTATTACTCATCTTCTTGGGAGGAGGTACAGGAAGTGTACTTCGCTACCTGCTTACCATAAGCATTTATCGCCAGGGAACAACGAATTTTCCGTGGGGTACTTTCGCAGTCAATATTTTGGGTTGCATACTGATCGGGGTATTCTATACCCTCACCTCACGCATTCATATCAACAATGATATAAGACTGATGCTCACTATCGGATTTTGCGGTGGCTTCACTACTTTTTCCACTTTCAGCAACGAAAGTCTGCAATTACTGAAATCAGGACTCTACCCCTCTTTTTTCACCTACATCATCGGTAGTGTGGTATTGGGTATCCTCGGAGTAATGCTAGGGATATGGATGAGCGAATAAAGCAAAAAATATCCCTCCGGCTCTATACCACATAGAACAGGAGGGATTGAAATTGCACCTCAGTTATTAAACCTTATTTTAATCTCAAAACACTTCGTCCGGCTGTAATGGCTGCACTGTTTGCAGGAGTTGACTTACGGGTACAATAATCAAATTCCGCAGTTTTCTCTCCGTTAAATGATTTCCATTTTAATTTCAGCTTCACTGTTTTTCCTTCAGTGTCAGGCAAGGAATCCAAATTAAATGCCACCAGTCCGTCGGCAGGTTCACCATATACATCACCAAAAGCATTATGACGGAATTCCACCTCATAAGGATTTTCAGCATCTTTACTCATCAACAAATTGACAAAATGAGCTTGACTGCGATTCCCCCACATGGTTCTGAAACGCAAAGTCAAATAACCGTCCTCGGCAATTGTCACCCAATCGTTAATCATATCTACAGGGTCAGTACCATATACTTCATCATTCTTATCTCCTAAATCACCGGCAATCGGTTTTGTCAAGATACTGTCTATCCAATTGATATGTACAGCCTTGTCATACTCTCCGCTTGACTCATTCACCGGATCGAAATTTACAAGGGCCCTTACTTCCTTCTCACCATAGGGAGAATTTTTCATATTGACAGGTAACAGTGTCGTACTGTCATCCAACTGCATAAAAAATGAATTGTCGGCCACCGGTTTCACAGTAACCAGTGCATTGGGCAACGCATATCTATAATAATCATTATCATCATCATCCAAACAGGATTGAAAGATCATCACAGAAGCAAGCACCGCTACAGACGCAAGCAATTTATTAAAACCAAAAAACTTTTTCATTGTGCTTTTCTTTACTTAGTTAATTATTCTAGTTTATAAGTCCTTTCTATTGAAAGAAATGCAGGCCATACCATAATGCTGCACGAAGTTTTGTTAAGAAAACATAATCATCTGACAGTTATGTTACAAACCTTCTTCCATTTATATTTCTTATATTCACACAAGCGAGCCATAGGCGAACAAAGGGATAATTTTACCGAAATTTAGCTCATCTCAAATTACTAATCCTATGATTTTTTTATCTTAATTTTGTTACTGTTTTTTGAAAAAAGAAAAGATTTAGAATAAAGAGTTTTATGAAAGCTACTATCACAAGTCTCATTTTTTTACTACTGTCATTAACCGTCTCATCGCAGACTTATAAATACATTGGCATAGAAGAAGGACTAAGCAATCAGAAAATATACAAAATTCAGAAAGATGCTCGTGGATATATGTGGTTCCTTACCCATGTGGGGATAGACCAATATAACGGAAAAGAAATAAAACATTATAAATTAAGAGAAGGTAACAGGGAACTAGACCCGTTATTGAATATAAACTGGACTTTTTTAGATAAAACAGGTACACTACTGGTCACAGGAAAACAAGGCAGAATTTTTCGTTATGATTCAGGCCACGACCGTTTTGTACAGATATACAGTATGTACAATTACTGGAATAAGGACTACCATGCTTTCGTGAGATATAGTTACATAGACCAGGAGGATAACGTATGGCTGTGCGGCAAATCGGCTATCCACCTTTTTAACATAGAATCCGGACAAAAGCAACGAATCTCTAACCGACTGGGAAATATCACCTGCATAGAACAGATAACCAGTGAACATTTCTTTATAGGTACAGACAAAAGAATCTATCTGGCAAAACTGGAAAACGGGAATTTAAAAGAGCTCTCCTGCGGCAAACTGGGAATGATGGATATGCACGTACATGAATTATATCTACACCGTACAGCCAACAAACTATTTATAGGCACTTTTGAAAAGGGAGTCTATATATATGACTTGAACAGCCAGAAAATTGTACGTCCCGAAGTAGAACTGACAGATGTGAATATTACACGGATCAGTCCTTTGAACACAAAGGAGTTATTAGTAGCCACTGAAGGAGCAGGAGTACACAAGTTAAACATAGACACCTATGAAACAGATCCTTATATCATTGCAAACTATGGTAGTTACAACGAAATGGACGGAAACATTATCAATGATGTATATGTAGACAACGAGCAGCGTATCTGGCTGTCCAACTATCCTACGGGAATTACCGTCCGCAATAACCAATATACCAACTACAACTGGATAAAGCACTCTATTGGCAACCGGCAGTCACTAGTAAACAACCAAGTAAACTCCATTATAGAAGACAGTGACGGGGATCTGTGGTTTGGAACAAGCAACGGCATCAGCTTATACGATTCAAAGCAAAAGCAATGGCGTTCTTTCCTAAGCTCTTTCAATCACGGACTAAAAAATCAGAACCGCATTTTTATTACTTTATGCGAAGTCTCTCCGGGTATTATATGGGCGGGAGGATATGCATCGGGCATTTTCCAGATTACCAAGAAAAACGGGAACATAGAATACCTCACCCCTGCCCAATCCTTCCATCTGAATGTACGTGCCGACAAATACATACGCGACATTAAAAAGGACAGATACGGGTGTATATGGTCCGGAGGATATTATAATCTGAAATGCTTTAATCTGAAGACACGCCAAGGACGTCTTTATCCCGGACTAGGTTCTGTTACTGCCATTGAAGAAAAGGACAGTACATCTATGTGGATAGGTACCTCCACCAATCTTTTTCTACTGGACCGGAATTCGGGCAAATACCATGAAATACCTCTGCCCGGTGGAGCGACCTACATTTATACGTTACACCAAGAAGACAATGGTTTACTCTACATTGGCACCAGTGGTTCCGGACTATTTACTTATGATCCGGTAAAAGAATCAATCAGCGCCCATTACCATACAGGAAACAGCTCGTTAGTATCAAACAGCATTTATGTTATTCTACCCACAAAAGACGGGAATATCTTGATGAGTACCGAAAATGGTATCAGTATTTTCTCGCCTACCAACCGCCAGTTCCGCAACTGGACTCGCGGACAAGGGTTGATGTCTACCTGTTTCAATGCCGGCTCCGGCGTACTACGTGCCAATGGGAACACCGTATTCGGAAGTACAGACGGTGCACTGGAATTCCCCCCAAACATAGAGATGCCCAAAACAGGAGATTCACATATGATATTCAGCGATTTCCGTATTTTCTACCAAACTGTATATCCCAATGATCCAAACTCTCCTCTGACTAAAGATATCGACCAAATAGAGAAATTGAATCTGAAATATATGCAAAATACATTTTCCATCCGAGTATCCTCTATCAATTACGATTATCCGTCGGACATACTATATACCTGGCAGTTGGAAGGATTCTACGATGGCTGGACTACTCCCAGTGACGAAGGAACTATCCGATTTACTAATGTTGCTCCCGGCACCTATACACTGCGTGTACGTTCCGTTTCCAAAGAGGATAATAAACACGTGTTGCAGGAGCGGATATTGAAAATAACTGTAGCACATCCCGTGTGGCTCAGTTTTTGGGCTATTTGTATTTATGTCCTGACTATCATTTTAGCAACATACGTCATTTTCCGCCTTCATTCCATGCGCAGAGAAAAAAAGGCCTCGGATGAAAGAACTCGGTTCTTTATCAATACAGCGCATGATATCCGTACTCCGCTGACACTGATAAAGGCACCTTTGGAAGAAATTCAACAAAAAGAAAATTTAAGTGAAGAAAGTCAGGCCAATATGCTTACAGCCATGAAGAACGTGGACACTTTGATACGCCTCACCACCAATCTGATAAACTTCAGCAAAGCCAATGTGTACTCCTCCTCCCTTCGTATATCGGAACACGAACTTAATACCTATATGGAAGGAATATATCATGCCTTTTATAGTTATGCAGAAGCCAAACAGATCAAACTCGACTACAAAAGCAACTTTGAATATCAAAATGTATGGTTCGACAAAGAAAAGATGGACTCGATCACAAAAAATCTGATTTCAAATGCCATCAAATATACTCCCGCCCACGGTGAGGTACACATTATCACCCGCCATGACAAGGACAACTGGAGTCTGGAGATTACGGACACGGGCATCGGGATTCCTGCCAAAGAACAGAAAAAGTTATTTAAGTTACACTTCAGGGGCAGCAATGCCATCAATGCAAAAATTACAGGCAGTGGAATCGGACTGATGTTAGTGTGGAAACTGGTACGTATTCATAAAGGAAAGATCAGCATAGAAAGCGTAGAGAATAAAGGCACCCGCGTAAAGGTTATCTTCCCCCAAAAACAATTCCGAAGTCAACAGGTTCCGACAAAAACGGTACAACAAGAAAACGTGGTACCAGTATCCCCTAGTGCAGTCTCTCCCCACACTTATAAAGATCAGTATCGGCAGCATGTTCAAAATGCACAGCGCATCCTGGTTGTGGAAGACCATGACGATCTACGCGAATATCTGTCTCATACTTTATCCGAAGCTTATCAAGTGGAAACATGTACCAATGGAAAAGAAGCCTTAAAAATCATCCCCGAATTTAAGCCTGATTTAGTATTATCGGACATTATGATGCCCGAAATGCGGGGGGACGAATTGTGTTCTGCTATCAAGAATAATATACTGACGTCTCATATCCCTGTAATTCTGCTAACAGCATTAAATGACGAAAAGAATATCGTTGAAGGGTTGGAAACAGGTGCGGACAAATACCTGATAAAACCTTTTAACATAGGAATACTAAAAGCATCCATAGCCAATATACTGACTAACCGTGCACTACTTCGTAGCAAATATGCAGAAATGGAACTACACAATGACAGCATTTCCATAAATTATAGCAACACATTGGATCAACAGTTCCTGGAAACAGTAAAAGAAACAATAACTGAAAATCTAGACAATTCAGGTTTCAACGTGGAGTCACTCTGTGCTTCACAAAATATGAGCCGTTCCAGTTTCTACAATAAACTAAAAGCATTGACAGACCAAGCTCCGGCAGACTATATCCGCCTGATCCGGCTGAAACGGGCAGCGCAATTACTATCCGAAGGACAGTATAATATATCCGAAATATCAGATATGACCGGGTTTAATGATGTAAAATATTTCCGCGAGGTATTCAAAAAATACTATAAAATAAGTCCTAGCGGATATAGCAAGGGAGAAATGAAGGAAGAACCGACTAAACCATAAGATTCCTAAAGAAACTTATTTTGAACAAAATTTATCATTAACGCATTAACAGATAAAAGAGAAAATGAGTACTTTCGGGGCATTCATCCGTAGAATAAACTGACTTATGATAGGAAAAATTAAAATGATGGCAATCATCACGTTTTACGTAGCTGTATTACTTGTTATTGCAGTGTATTTGCAAGACGGAAGCGGAACATTCTCCCATTTTTTCGAAAATGCAAATCTATACATACGTAATTTGCGTAATGTACATGCTCCGGCTTTCCATCAAACTTATGACAATTATCTGCAACTTTTTCCACTCATACTTCTATTCGGACTGAAATTGGGAGGAATAAGAGGTAATTTCGGATGGAAACGGCTGTTCACTTTCATAGTCTTGTCAGTCGTACTGACGCAGCTGGTAGTAAATGGATTAAAACTCACCACAGGGGTGCTTCGCCCGGATGCCACAAATTATTTCTCTTTTCCTTCCGGACATACGGCAGCAGCGTTTATGGCAGCTACCCTATTGTATAAGGAATATGGATTCAAAGGATATTGGGTAGGATTAGTAGCATACGCAGCAGCTATAGTTACAGGGTTTACCCGCATTCTGAATAACCGTCACTGGCTGTTTGATGTCATCATTGGTGCGGCCTTGGGAATATTGCTTACTGATTTGGCTTTCCGCCTGGTACAACTCATATTCAAAGACCGGGGACTTATACAACATAAATAAATACTATAAACTTAATAACACAACAAACTTGGCACTTATGAAAAAACAAATGATCTTATTGGGAATGTTAATGGCATTTTGTATGGCAGAGGCCAAAGTAACACTGCCTGCATTATTCACAGACAATATGGTATTACAACAAAAATCGAATGTCATTTTTCATGGCCATTCATCTACAAAAAAAGAAGTGATAATAAAAACGGGATGGAATAAGCATCCCTATACGACATCACCTGACAAAGAAGGAAATTGGAAAATAGAAGTTCCTACCCCATCTGCCGGAGGTCCTTATGAAATTATCATTTCGGACGGGGATGAGCACATACTGCAAAATATTCTGATTGGCGAAATATGGTTGTATACAGGAGAATGTGAAACAGAAACTCCCATAGATATACCCTCCCAACCTTATATCCGTCTGTTTCAGACAAAAAAAGAAATCTCTTTAGTTCCCAAGAAAGATTTGCATGCTACACAAGAAGGTTGGAAAGAATGTACATCTGAAACCATAACCGGACTCCCTGCAATCGGATATTTTTTTGCCAGTCAGTTACAAAAAAACCTGAAAGTACCCATAGGTATAATAAGTTGTACCTGGAAAGATACTCCTGCAGAAGCATGGGCCAGTTATGATGCGTTAGAAAACCTGCCAAGTTACAACAAAGAAACTGAAATGCTTGAATCCTTGGGGTTCAATCCTGAAAAAATAGAAGCAGAATATGCCCGTCAAAGAGAAGAGTGGTATCAAGCTCTTTACGAACACGATATGGGATGGTGCGATGACCACCAAGTATGGGCGGAACCTGATTATTCGGATGAAAACTGGAAAACAATGGAACTTCCGGGATACTGGGAAGATAAGGGAATGAAAGACTTCGATGGAGTAGTGTGGTTCAGAAAAACGATAGATATTCCACGTAACTGGGCTAGAAAAAATGTCACAATAAATTTAGGGAACATTGCCGATGAAAGCATCGTATATTATAACGGGACTGAAATAGGACGAAACACGAAAGCCGATGCGTCCCGCTATTACACAATTCCCTATAAGCTGGTAAAACGCGGAAAAGCTGTACTGACCATACGTGTGACCAATTACAAAAGCAAAGGAGGAATATATGGCCGTCCAGAAGACATGAAGCTGAGTGTAAAAGGCAAAGATCCTATCTCATTGGCAGGAGAATGGAAATACCTATCCGGTCTCTCATTAAGTGGAATCCCCCCTGTACCCATTTCACCAGAAAGTAACCCTAAGTATCCTACAGGATTATTCAATGCAATGATACATCCGCTTACCTCTTTCCCCCTTCAAGGTGTTATATGGTATCAAGGAAAGAGTAATTTGGAAAGTAGCGATGAATATGCAGACTTATTCATGTCATTGATAGCCGACTGGCGCGATAAATGGCAAAAACCACAAATGCCTTTCTACTTTGTGCAACTGCCCAATCATGAGAAAAAAGAAGAAGCACAAGATGATTCAGACTGGGCGGCCATGCGTGAAGCACAAGCACAGGCTTTACACTTGAATCATACAGGCATGGTGATAACCACCGATATTGGGAAAGAAAAAAGCAATACCTTCCAAAGTACTCTGGAAACAGGTCTTCGCCTATCACAGTTAGCTTTAAAGCAAACTTACGGAAAAAGAAAAATGCCTCAATATCCGGTTTATAAAGGCTACAGCATCGAAGGAAATACCCTTCGCATCCATTTTGAAAACTTAGGAAAAGGATTCTTGCATCCCGACCCAGTACGCGGATTTATAATCGCAGGTACAGATCGGATTTTTTATCCGGCAACAGTAACTGTAAAAAAGAAAGAAATAATTGTACAATCACCCGATGTACCTCATCCTGTAGCCGTAAGATACAATTGGGCCAACCATACTGATGGTACCTTATTCGGAGCATCAGGCCTGCCTGTAGCTCCATTCCGAACAGATAATTGGTAATTATTGCAAGCTATATGAATAGCCACTTAGATAATTCCTGTATATTTGCACTATTTTAAAATAAACAAAGAAAAACAATGGGAATGGTAATAGGTATAGACGTAGGCGGAAGCACCACCAAGATAATAGGTGTGGATAAAGAAGGCATAAAACATCCTATGATTGTAAAAGCCGAAGATCCTATCACTTCGTTATTCGGTGCTTTCGGCAAATACATATATGATAATGGAATCAGCTTAAACGACATTGATAAAGTCATGTTGACAGGAGTGGGAAGTGCTTACGTAAACCAACCCTTATATGGACTCTCTACTGATCATACGGATGAGTTTCTAGCAAACGGTCTTGGAGCTCACTATGACTCCCAATTGCAAGACCTTATTGTAGTAAGCATGGGTACCGGCACCTCTTTTGTAAAAGTGGAAGGAGGTAAAAACATATCTCACATAGGTGGTATAGGTATTGGCGGAGGAACCATTCAAGGACTATCTCGCCTGTTGTTAAAAACACAGAATATTCATCAAGTGGTAAAGATGGCAGAAAAAGGTGTAATAGAAAATATTGATCTGCAAATCAAGGATATTTGCAATACCCCTCTACCTGGACTGCCTCTGGATGCCACCGCTTCCACATTTGGCAAAGCAAGTTCAAACGCCTCTATGGAAGATGTAGCAGCGGGAATCATTCATATGGTATTACAATCAATAGGACAATCTGTCATATTAGCAGCACTGAATAGCCACATTAAAGATTTTGTCCTAATAGGTAATTTGACCAAAATGCCACAATGCAAAGAAATATTCCCAGTTATGGAAGAAATGTACCAATGCCATTTTTGGATACCTGAATATGCAGAGTATCGCACGGCATTGGGAGCAGCACTAGCTTATACACATAAATAAGAAAGAGAACCGTACTGTTCCTAACTCCTTTCTATTATTATGCTTAGCATAGCAGCAAGATTTTTCAGGGATATTCAGTAAATGTCTCTAAAAAATAAGATGGCATATGAAGATGATAGGGCATGACCATTTCATATGCCATTCTTATTGTCATTTTTCCGTGCTTTCTCACATACTTCTATCCGACAGGACATGACGTTCCGGAAGAAGTCTGATGACCTCTTCTGATTCTGTGAGTAAAATCATATCATGCTGCTTTAGCTGTTTTGTTTCTGATTTTTTCTATTATCAGTATGGCATTTGCCGTATGTATTCCAAAGAAAATCCACAGTATTTCCGTCTTCCTGTTTCTGGCCTTTATCCTTGAGAGCGAGTAATGTTGCTTTTGAGTGCCGAAGCTTCCTTCAAGCCGTGTTGCCCTTTCTTTTGAGAGTTCGCTTCTAAGCACCTTCCTCAAAGGCTCATCTTTGGCCGCCCTTCCCTTGCGCACAAAGGATGTGGATATCCCATATTTTGTACAGAACTTTCTG